>Ga0111538_10000729_pt1 | contig 45161 bp, 31 predicted proteins | sample SoiMethybrSBSTD1_FD_79669 | JGI IMG/M metagenome (GOLD analysis project Ga0111538, IMG submission 79669) | Bulk soil microbial communities from a Populus tree surrounding site in Tennessee, USA - Soil MetaG P. TD hybrid SBSTD1 (version 2)... | ecosystem: Environmental > Terrestrial > Soil >...
GGAATCGCGAACAGCGCGCGGTCATCGGCGTTATCGGCGGGTTCGCGGTCCTTGCGGCAAAGATTCTCCTGCTATAATCGACTCTTTGCGCGGGGCGCATGCAGGGCCGCTGAGCGGGCTTGCCCGCCGGAGCGTCGCCGTCGCCGCGAGCAATCCAGGCGGCTCTGGCGAGGGCGAAGACGGGCGGTTAGCTCAGTTGGTAGAGCACCGGCTTTACACGCCGGGTGTCGCAGGTTCGAGTCCTGCACCGCCCACCAGCATGGGTTCAATGGTTAGTGATTTTTGTTATTAATCACCAATCACGATTGATTTCGTTTGGGGTGGTAGTTCAGTTGGTTAGAACGCCGGCCTGTCACGCCGGAGGCCGCGGGTTCGAGTCCCGTCCACCCCGCCATTCGACTCGGGCGCTTCGCGCCCTCGCTCATGGCAAGCCAGTGATTCGCCCGAGTCGAATGCCCTGCCGAGCGAAGCGAGTCGAAGGGCAAGCCGCCAGATAACTTCACGCGCGCGTTACAGGAGCTTTCGCGACGCTCGCCTCGTACTCCGTCGGACAGCCGAACCCCTCCACCTTCACCCCGAGCCGACGCAGCTCGTCGAGCGCCAGCAGCCGCAGATACGTGTTGAACGTGATCACGTGTGTGAACATGCCGCCGAACGAGAACGTCTCGGGGGGTTCGCACAGCGCGTCGACGAAAGTGTCGCTCCACGCGTTGCGGTTGCGCACGTCGGTGAGGATCCGCGTGAACTCGCGATCCGTTTTCTCCAGGCGCTGCAGCAGTGCATCCGGAGTCCCCTCTGCGGGCCGCTCCGCGTCCGGCTCCGGCAGCGTGCCCCCGGCGAGCGCGGCTGTCCAGATTTCCTTGGTCTGCACCAGCCGCTTCAGCAGATCGCGCAGGCTCATTGCCGGTGTCGGCCACGGAAAGACGTGCGCCGGATTACCGAGCGGCGCATCGAGCTGTGCATCGCTCAGCGCGCGTGAGTGCTCCAGCAGTTTTCGAATGTGAAATGAATCGGCTCCGGCAAACAGGTCGAACAGGTCCATAGTGTCTCCTTCCGAGCGGGAAGCGGCACAGAAGTGGACGGTCGTCGGCGCCGGCAGATGGAAGTGCGTCGCCCGCATTCGCCGATACAGGCTCGGCGAGATCCGGAACGCCCGGTGAAACGCGCGCGTGAACGCTTCGAGCGATCCGTAACCGGCATCGAAGGCGATTTCGGTCACAGGCAGCGCCGTGCGTCCCAGCTGAAACGCCGCCCGCTCGAGCCGCAGCCGCCGGCGCATCGCCGACGGCGTCTCCTCGATCAGCGCACGGAACACGCGGAAGAACTGCGTCCGGCTGCGCGCGGCGCGCCGTGCCAGCACGTCGCTGTCGCCGCTCTCGTCGAGCGAGTCGACCACGACTGCCGCCAGCCGTTCGGCGTCCGATTGTGTGCTCATGACTTTCTGCTCACGAAAACTGTAGCGATGTGCAGTGCTGCGCGCCTGATTTGGCGTCCCGATTTCGATGCCGGGGCGCTTCGCCCGAAACAGACTGTACGACGTATCATGCGCGACGGAATGCGACAAAAAAGCGCAGGCGACCGAAGGTCGGGCGGGCGCGGTGTGACGCCAGCGGATTTCAAGCGGCTGGCCCTGAGCCTGGACGGGGCGGAGGAGGGGTCGCACATGGGCGCCGTGGACTTCCGCGTCGGCGGGCGGATCTTTGCGACGCTCGCCGGGGTGGCGCAGGGTTACGGCAACCTGATGCTCACACCGGAGGCTCAGGCGTCATTCGTCGAAGAGCTGCCGGACGTATTCGTGCCAGTTGCGGGAGGGTGGGGGCTGATGGGCGCGACGCACGTCGTCCTCGCGAACGCAAACGAAGACCTGCTCCGCGGCGCCCTGCAGACGGCATGGCAGCTGCGCGTCAGCGCGAACGCCAGGACTCGACGCCGCCCCGCCCGGAAGACGACGGCCACGCGCCGCCGCTAGCCACCGACTGACGCGGCCGCCCGCGGTTTATCCACGGCGCTTGAAGAACTGAACGGCGCGCTCGTGCTTCTCCGCAGCAGCCCGGCTGCCGAACGTGCCGAGGTTGCGACGCCGTCCTGTACGAGGATCGACCTTGCGTGAGTACAAACGATACTCACCAGATTTGAGCTTCCTGATCACATCAGGCCTAGTCGGGAAGAGGCAGCCGTCCCTGCGGCCGCTGAGGCTTCCTGGATTCGTCGGTCGCCGAACCGCGCATTCGCTCGGTTTCGCGACGAGGCGGTTCAGGCTTCGACTCATGCGTCCGTGGTTCATCGCTCGACTGCTGAGTGGCGCGGACACGATCCTCCTTGCGCATACCTGTACCTCCAGTTAGTGAGGATCAGAAGAGTGCAAGCATGGCGCCGTTGGGTGGCTGGGCTACGTGGGTTGGCTGGGAGCTCTTCAGTGCGCGAATGGAACCCGGTTGACGATACCCTCGCCTTCGCGAACAGTGACGATATGGTTGGCTGGCAGATTCTGAACGAGGTCGGTGCGGCCGCTCGGCCACTTGACCTCGAGCCGATCTGCTTTCGTGTTCGCGCCCAGTCCGAAATGCTGACGCAGATCGTTCTGGCCCAGATAGCTTGAGCCTGCCTTGATCTCTCGCGTCTGCGTACGTGTGCCTGTCGTCAATCGCAGTCGTGCGCCGACGCCGTCACGATTACTCTGCGTTCCGGCGAGTCGCACAAGCAGCGCGTTCGCGCTTCCGTTTTGGTCGTTGCGCAGCAGATCCGCCGTCTGGCCGTTGCTGGTCACGAGCAGATCCAGATCGCCATCGTTGTCGATGTCTCCGGCCACGAGGCCGCGGCTCACCTTCGTGAGTGCAAAGCCCGGCCCGGCGCTGTCGGTCACATTCGCGAACCGTCGCCCGCCAACGTTCCTGAACAGCAGGTTGCGCTGCGCGTAGGTCGCACCGGCGCGGAACAGTGGCGCGTTGTCGAAGATGTGTCCGTTGGCGATGGCGAGATCCAGTTGCGTGTCGTTGTCGAAGTCGAAGAAGACGACGCCAAAGCCGACGAATGGCAGCGTGGCCGGGCCGATGCCGCTTTCCGGCGTCGCATAGGCGAAGAGCTGATGGCCGAGTCCGCGATACAGACTGTGCATCTCGAAATCGAGATTCGTGACGACCAGATCGAGCAGCCCGTCGCCGTCATAGTCGGCCGCATCGACGCCCATCCCGGCACGCGCGCGGCCGTCGCTGGCGACGGCCACACCGGCGCGCAGCGCCACGTCCTCGTAGCGCCAGGAACCCGTCCGGTGAAACAGAAGGTTCGGAACGCTGTCGTTTGCTACAAACACATCCGGCCATCCGTCATCGTCGTAGTCGGCGATGACCACGCCGAGGCCATTGCCGCGGAGTGTGCCGATGCCGGATTCGGTGCTGACGTCGGTGAACGTGCCGTTGCCGTCGTTCCGGTAGAGGAGGTTCGGCAGCGGATCGAAGTTGAGCGGGTGGCAGTAGAAGCGTGTCTTCAGCCGGGCGTTGCCGCAGAAGGGATTGGTCTTGCCGTCGGCGGCGACGTAGTTGGTGACGAACAGATCGAGGTCGCCGTCCTTGTCGAGATCGGCAAAGGCGCAGCTCGTGCTCCACAGCGGCGAGCCGACGTGAGCGGTACGCGTGGCATCGGTGAAGGTGCCGTTGCCTGCGTTGCGGTACAGCGAGTTCGGGCCGAAACTGGTGACGTAGAGGTCGACCCAGCCGTCGTTGTCGTAATCGCCGGCGCACGCGCCCATCCCATAGTCGTGATGCCTGATGCCGGACAGCGCAGTGGTGTCTTCGAACTTTCCGCCGCCGCGGTTTCGCAGCAGGCGATGACGTGCCTGCCGTGCGAGCGCGGCGTCGGTGACCGAGCCGCCATCGACGAGAAAAATATCGAGCCACCCATCGTTGTCGTAGTCGAAGAACAGGCCGCCGGAGCCGATGGTTTCGATCAGCTGTTTGTCCGGACTCGCCCCGTTGATATGACGGAAATCGATGCCGGCCTCGCGGCTGATCTCCGTGAACCGCACGGCAGCGGCATCCGGCGTCTGCTTCTGACCGCTGACACGCGCGCTCACGACCACCACCGCGACAACCGCGACGGCAAGGCAGGTGAGGCGGTTCAACGCGCCGGCCCCACGCTGGTTCGGTCGCTCTGCAGGGCCTTCTCGTACATCAGCCGCGCGCGTGCGGCATCGGGACTGCGGCCTGCCTTCGCGTACAGATCGGCCAGCGGAAGGTATGCGGCCGGCTCGGCGCCGAGCGTCACCGCTTTCTCGTAATGTTCAATGGCCTGATCGGTGCGTCCCGCGCTGGCGAGGACGGCGCCGAGGCCGACATGATTGCTGGCGCGCGCCGGTTCCCGTACGAGTACCTGCTCCCACAGCGCAGCGGCGCGATCGTAATCGTGTTCGGATGCGCGTAGCGCCGCTTCCTCCCTGAGTACGTCGAGCGTGAGCGTGCGTCGACGATCGGCCAGGGTCTGACGCTGCGCCTGCTCGACGCGTGAGAAATACCGGGTCGCCTCTTCGCTGCGTCCCGCGCGCGTCAGGGCGGATGCCAGTGCGTACTGGACTTCGATGTTCGCCGGCGCCAGCGTGCTGGCGCGGCGCAGTGCCTCCACGGCTTCGGCGTGCCTGCCGGCATCGAGATGAATCTGACCGATGCCCGCGTGTGCGTCCGCGTTGGACGGATCGATCAGCAGCACGGCGATGAATTCGGCGAATGCTTCGTCGGTGCGGTCCTGCTGCAGCAGCGCCTTGGCGAGGTAATTGTGCGCTGACGGGTCGTTGGGGTTCGCGAGCACTGCGCGCGTCAGCGCGTCGCTGGCCGCCGGCAGGTCGGCCGCCGCCGATGCCAGCCGGCCCAATGAGCCATGAATCTGCCCGACCCCGGCAACGGCCTTGTCCAGCGCCGATTCAAGAACGTGCCGCGCGTCCGCGTATCGATTGACACGTTCGTAGCTCGATGCGAGCCAGAGCTGCGCGCGTCCGGAATCGGGCAGAATCCGGATCGTCTCCTCCAGCACACGCTCGGCGTCGGTCTCACGTCCAGCGCTGCTGAGCACCCGCGATAAGGCGAGGCGCGAGCGCTCGTCACGTGGGTTGCGGCTGATCGCAGTCTCGAGATGGCGAATGCTCCTGTTGAAGTCGGATTCCACCCAGCCGATCAACCCCAGCACCCGCTGCGCCTCCGACGAACTGTCAGCGGCGCCCGATTGCTCGAGCGCCATGCGCGCGTCTACCAGTCGGCCCTGCCGAAGTGCGGCGACGGCGCGCAGCATCGACGGCGATCGGCTCGCTGGATCGGTGACGAGCGGATCCGTTGCGGCGGCCTTTTTGAACTCGGCGATGCCGCCGCCGAAATCGCCGCGGACGATTCGCGCGTACGCCTCGCGGTAGGCAGCAAACGGCGCAAGAAGCGGCTGGTCTGCAGCCTCCTCCACGAGCGACAGGCGCAAAAACGGAGCGGCCTTCCTGCCTGATGCGTTCTTCAGAATCGTGCGATAGGCCCCGGCCATCGATTCGGCAGCATCCCGGGCCTGGGTGCCGTCGCCCTCCAGCGAGGCGTTCTGAAGAACGTAATAGGCCCGGATTGGATCGGACCGGTCGAGCAGCCACCCAGCGCGAAACGCCAAACCGGCCTCGACCGTCCTGTCAGTCGCGCGCAGGACCAGGGCGCGCAGCAGGTACGCATCGGCGCGCTGCGTGTCGGCCTGGGTGACGACTTCGAACTCTCGCAAGGCGTCGGCATACCGGCCACGGTGCGCGTAGACCGTGCCGAGCACAAGACGTCTGTCGATTCGACTTGGGCCGGTCCGCGTGTCAGACGCGACTTCGGCCTCGAGTGCCGTTATGTCGCGATCCCAGGCGTCCAGCGCTCGCGACATCCGGTCGAGTGCGGGGGCGACCCTTCCCCCTTCGTCACCGTAAGTGCCTTCGATCGCGGCGGTAAGCTCGGCCAGCCCGTCCAGGAACGCCGCACGCTGACCGAGCGCCACCTGAGGGCAGCCGATCAATGCGGCGAACGCGCATGCCGCCATTGCGCGCGCGCGTGTCTCGCGTCGCTTCATTCCTTGAGGCACGGACTTTCAGAGCGGCGGCCGGCATGGCCGCCTTGAGAGGCGGCCACTATACCGTGATGGAGCGGCCGCCTCAACGACTGGCGCCCACGCGTTTCGGATCCCTTCGCAAGAACGGCTGCTTGCTGATCGCCCCATCGCCTTCGCGGATGGTGACTATCAAATCGGCCGCGAGACCTTCGACGACGTCAGCCTGGCCGCTCGGCCATTTCACCTCGAGCCGATCGGCCTGAGTCGCCGGCCCGAGCCCGAAATGCTGTCGCACGTCGTTCTGCCCGAGGTAGCTCGAGCCTGTTTTCACCTCACGTATCTGCGTACGTCCGGCTGCGGTGAGCCGAAGTCGCGTCCCCACGCCGTCGCGGTTGCTCTTCGTGCCGATGAGGCGCACGACGAGCGCATGACCCACGCTACCCTCATTGCGCAGCAGGTCGGCGCTCTGGCCGTTGTTGGTGACGAGCAGATCCAGGTCGCCGTCGTTGTCGACATCGCCGGCAGCCAGGCCGCGACCGACCTTTTCGAGCGCGAACCCCGGGCCGGCGGCGGCGGTCACGTCTGCGAACCGGCGCGGCGCGACGTTGCGGAACAACAGCTTTCGCTGGCTGTAGGTGGAACCGGCGCGTCTCAACAGCGGGTTGTCCATGAGATGCCCGTTCGCAAATGCCAGGTCGAGCTGCGCGTCGTTGTCGAAGTCAAAGAAGACGACCCCAAAACCGACGAAGGGAAGCGTCGCAGGTCCGATACCGCTCTCGGGGGTCGCGTAGGCAAACAAGTGACGACCGAGGCTTCGAAACAGGCTGTACATCTCGAAATCGAGGTTGGTGACCACCAGGTCGAGATGCCCATCGCCGTCGTAGTCGCCCGCGTCAGTGCCCATGCCGGCGCGTGCGCGTCCGTCGATCGCCACGGCGACGCCGGCGCGAAGTGCAATCTCTTCGAAGCGCCATGGGCCGGTGCGGCGGAACAGGAAGTTCGGCATGCTGTCGTTGGCGACGAAGATCTCCGGCCATCCGTCATCGTCGTAGTCGGCGATGACGACGCCAAGGCCGTTGCTGCGAAATGCCCCGACCCCTGATTCCGCGCTGACATCGGTGAACGTGCCGTTGCCGTCGTTGCGGTAGACGACGTTCGGCAGCGGATCGAAGCTGAGCGGATGACAGTAACCGCGCGCATTCAGCGCGGCATTTCCGCAGTAGGGATTCCGCGCCGGGTCCGCGGTCACGTAGTTGGTGACGAAGAGATCGAGGTCGCCGTCCTTGTCGAGATCCGCGAAGGCGCAGCCGGTGCTCCACAGCGAGGAACCGACGCGGGCGGTTCGCGTGACATCGCTGAACCGGCCGTCGCCGGCGTTGCGGTACAGCATGTTCGGCCCGACGTTCGTCACATAGAGATCGACGCGCCCGTCATTGTCATAATCGCCCGCACACGCGCCCATGCCGTAGCTGCGGTGCTGGATGCCGGATTGTGCGGTGACGTCCTGGAACGTGCCATTGCCGCGATTCCTGAACAAGCGGTGCCGTGCTCGCGCCGCGACTGCCGGATCGGCAAACGAACCTCCATCGACGAGAAACAGGTCGATCCAGCCGTCATCGTCGTAGTCGAAAAACAGTCCGCCGGATCCCATCGTTTCGACCAAATGCTTGTCGGCGCTTGCTCCGTTGACATGGCGGACGTCGATACCCGCTTCGCGCGTGGCGTCCGTGAACTGCACCGCGGATGAATGCTCGGGCGGACGTGTCTGGCCGCCGGCGATGCTGATGATGCCGCCCGCCATTACTGCAGCGACGAGCGGGCGGACCAGCATGTAGCGCCGAAGCCGACAGGCAAAGGCAGACCGACTCACTGCGCCGCGCCCTGGCCAGCGGGACCGGCCTGGAGCGCCTTTTCATACAACGCTCTCGCCCGAGCGGCATCCGCGACGCGTCCTACTCTTGCGTACAGGTCTGCGAGCCGGCTGTAGACGGTGGGATCCGATTCGACTGCGAGAGCCTGCTCGTAAAGGGCGATAGCGGTGTCGAATCGGCTCTCGGCTGCGCGCAACGCCGCCTCTTGTTTCAGCGCGGCGGCGGACAGCTCGCGGCGACGGTCGGCCGACAGCTCGCGCTGCGCCTGCGTGACGCGCGCGAAATGCTGCGCGGCTTCGTCGGTGCGGCCGAGCCGCTCCAGCGCAGTGGCCAACGCATATCGCGTCTCGCTGTTCGTCGGCGCCAGATTTGTCGCACGGCGGAGGGCCTCCACCGCGTCGGCGTCGCGGCCCACTTGCAGAAAGATCCGCCCGATGCTGGCATGCGACGCAGCGTCGAGGGGATCGATGAGCAGTGCCGCCACGAACTCGGCCAACGCCTCGTCGGCGCGGTCCTGCTGCATCAGCGTGCCGCCAAGAGATCTGTGCATCGCCGGATCGTTTGGGTTGACGCGTTTGGCGCGCGCGAATGCGTCGAGCGCTCCAGGACCGTCGGCGGCACCCAGGGCGAATCGCCCGATGGCTGCGTGAAGCTGGCTTTCTCCCAACACTGGGGCGGTCGTGATGTGCTCGACCTCCTGGCGCGCTTCGGCACTCCGATGGGCCTGCTCGTACGCCACCGACAGCCACCAATGAGCGAGCACGGACTCGGGCAGCACGCGAACGGTCTCGACGAGCGCACGTTCGGCCTCGGCGTCGCGGCCAGCGGCGTTAAGAACGCGCGCCAGCGCCAGCCGTGCGCGTTCGTCGCCTGGGGAGAGACTGATGGCGGTCGTCAGCGACGCGATGCTCCGGTCGTATTGCGATTCTGCCCAGTAGACGAGGCCGAGCGCGCGGTGCGCCTCCGAAGAATCCCGCGGTGGGCCCGACTCCTCGAGCAGCGACCTCGCGTCCGCCACTCGTCCCTGCCGCAGAGCGGCGAAGGCGCGCGCGGTCAACCCGGATGCTGCTGCCGGGTCGGCGATCAGCGGGTCGCCGGCTGCGGCCCTCCGGAATTCGGCAATCGCCCGTTCGTATTCGCCGCGTGCCAGGTTGCCGAACGCCTGGCTGTACGCAGCGGGCGGAAGAACTGGTGGGCCGGTGGCGAGCGCTGGTAGTGAGGTGAGGCGGATGAACGGCGTGCCGTTCTTCCGTGGCTCCGCGCGCAGAAGCTTCGCGTAGGCCGCGGCGAGGGCTGCGGATGCCTCCTGCGCAGCATTCGTATTTCCGCTGAGCACTGCCGCGCTGAACAAGTAGTACGCGGTGATGGGATCGTTGGGGTCCACGGCCCGCGCACTGCGAAACGCCTCGATCGCGGCGGCGGCCATTCCGTCCTCCTGCAGCACAAGACCACGAAGCACATGCACATCCGCGCGCGTGGGCGCCAGCCGGCTGGCCGCATCGAATTCCGCCAGCGCATCCGCGAGACGGCCGCGATCGGCATACATCCGGCCCAGCGAGACATGCCGCTGGACGACGAGTGGCGGCGGAGCGTTCGACCGCGTGTCACGCAGTTCCGATTCGGCGGCCGCGATTGCCCGATCCCAGGCGGCGAGTGCCGCGGACATGCGGTCGAGCGCCGCCGCGACGCGGGTGCGCTCATCGCCAGAGGTGCCTTCAAGGGGCGCCGTCAGATCCGAGAGCGCCTGGACGAACGCTGCCTGCTGGGCGTCGGCGCGAAGGGGTGACGCGACGGCCGCCAACGACACGCAACACGCAACGACGGCTTTGCGAATCCTCATGTCAGAACCCTGCAGCGTCGCGACTTTACTTTGTTTCGTGCCCCCGGGCGTTGCCGAACTGCAGCCCGACGTCGAGCTCTTGATCGGGAACATCTCAACGGCGCGGGCAAGACAAATTCCTTGACAGTTGAGGTAGCGGCGCGTAAAAGAGGCGCCGTAGTAATGGGGCTTTCCGTCCCCGAAACTGGAGGATCGCGATGCCACGACGCGTGAGATGCGCAGTCGTATTTGCCTTATTCCTAATGCTGCTGCCCGCCGCAGCGCTCGCCCAGCAAGGTCAGATCGCCGGAACTGTCCGAGATGCATCGGGCGCGGTAATGCCCGGAGTGCTCGTGGAGGTGACGAGCCCGGCACTGATCGAGAAAGTCCGCTCGGCGACGAGCGACACCGCCGGACAATATCGCATCACCAACCTGCCCGTCGGCACCTATACCGTGAAGTTCTCGCTCGAGGGATTTCAGCAGCAGCAGCGCGATAACGTCGTCCTGACGACCGGGTTCACCGCGCCGATCAACGCGGTGATGGCGGTTGGCCAACGTACCGAAACGGTGACGGTCACTGGCGAATCACCGACGGTCGACGTCCAGAACGCACGACAGGTGGCGACGTTCGACGGCGAGCAGATCCGTGACCTGCCGACCACGCGCAACATCCGCAGCATCCTGACGCTGACGCCGGGCCTTACTCCATCCGGTCTTGGTGCGGACTGCGTGGGCGGTGTCGGCGTCTGGTGCAACAACAACATCTACAACCTGGGCGCTCACGGCGATACGCAGCCAACAGCCCTCTTCGCCGTCGACTCCCTCGCCGACGAATCGCTGAACCAGGGCCGCGTCATGGTGGATGGGACGATCATCAACACCGGGGGCGGCGCCGGGATCATGGGTATGACCGGCGGCTATGTCGCCGACGTCGCAAATGCCCAGGAAGTCAACGTGCAGATTTCCGGGGCGCTGGGCGAGTCGGAAACCGGCGGCGCCACCATCAACATCGTCCCGCGTACCGGCGGCAATAGGTTCGCCGGCAACTACTACATGACCTACACGCAGGGGGACTACGACACGGACGGCAGCCTGCGCGGTGGCGGGTTCTTCGGCGGTTCATGGTTCTCGAAGAACAACGGCAGTCATCCCGAGATCGCCAATGGCTATCCGTTGATCCGCGACTACGACACGTCGGGGGCGTTTGGCGGACCGATCAAGCGTGACCGCCTGTGGTTCTTCTCGGCGGCACGGGCCTGGCAGAAGGACGCGTGGAGCTCGCAGGTCGATCGCATCTGGGACAACAAGAACGCTGGTATCTGGGGACAGAACTACCAGCCGGATCGATCGGCAGGGCCGCTGACGTTGATGAACATGACGCGCAACGTCAACGCCCGCATCACCCTGCAGGCCTCACAGAAGAACAAGGTCAACTTCTTCTGGGACGAGGGGCTGACCTGTCAGGATCCGTGTGACGGCTCGGTGGCGCCCTGGACGTCACGAGATGGCTGGTGGTCAGGTCAGGTCCATCCCGCCCGGCTGATGCAAATCGGGTGGACGAACCCGCTCACGAACGTCATCCTGCTCGAAGCGGGGATGTCGATAAACCGGCAGCTCTACGACTTTTCTCATCACCGCTACTTCACGCCCAATCATGACATTCCGTGGGTGAACGAATTCGGGTCCACCGTGGGGGTCGATTCGACCGGCCCGCTCAACAGCGTCAATTTCGCGATCTTTGGCGTGCCGTCTGGACCGATCTCGGACGGTATAGGCGGCCTCGCCGAGTCGCGCAACCTCAACGACCTGCGCCCGCGCGCCTCGTTCTCCTATGTCACGGGCTCGCACGCGGCGAAGTTCGGCTACGACGGTGGATACTTCGCGCAGACCCGGCGCAACGGTACCGGCAACACGCGCCTGGAGTATCGGTACGACACGCCGGCACTGGGCTGTTACAACGCCGCGACCCCGGCGGCGTCAACGTGCGGCAACACCAGCCTCTATTACCCGAGTGACCCGTTCAATCAGGCACGCCGGCCGGTGCCTACGCAAGTCAATATCAACACCGGGAAGGCCGCTATCGAAAACCGCGTGGGCTACAGCGGCTTCTACGTACAGGATCAGTGGACGTTGAAGCGTCTCACGTTGAGCGGCGCGATTCGGTACGATCACGCGACCAGTCACTACCCGGGAACGTGCATTGGCGGCAGCGGGAACGAGCCGTATGTGCCCGTTCAGGTTGGCGGGTCGTCTGCGGGGAAGAACAGTTACTGCACGCCAGACGACACTGACGGCGTCTCCTACAACGACTTGACCCCGCGCTGGGGCGTAGCGTGGGACATCTTTGGTACGGGCAAGACATCAGTCAAGTGGAATATGGGCAAATACCTGTCGGGTGCGGCGATTAGCGGCATCTATGCCGACGCCAACCCTGCGCAGCGTACCGTCAACGAGTATGTCCGCACGTGGACCGACGTGGACGGCGACCGCAGGGTGGACTGCGACCTGCTGAATTTCAATGCTCAGGACGGGAGCGCGTCGGGCGGGGACATCTGCGGCGGGCCGGGTTCGGTCTTCGCCTTTCCCTTCCCGGACGCGACAAGGTACGGGCGCGACCCGCTCAGCCTGGATGCGGCAGGCGTGCCGATTGGCCTGGCCACAACGCAGTGCGGACGAAGCGAAGCGGGCATCCCGGCCGCGGTGCAGGCGTACTGCGATGTCTATGGCGAGAGTCTGCTCGATGGGTGGGGCAAGCGTCGCTCCGAGTGGCAGTTTGGCCTCGGCATTCAGCACGAACTCCTGCCGCGCTTCTCTGCCGAGGTCACCTACAATCGCCGGTCCTACTCGAACCTGACCGTGACGGATCAACTCGGGGTCGGCTGCGATCGGTTCAATGGTGCCCAGGACACGCAGGCGTGTCAGGACGGCTACCTGAATTTCACCGCTGCGAACTACGGCTTTTTCAGCGTCGTCGCACCCACAAATCCTGGTCTGCCCGGTGGTGGCGGATACGTGGTTCGTGGACTTGCCAACCCGAATGCGGCGCTGCCGTTCGGGGCCCCGTCGGCGGTGACGATCATGAAAGAACTGGAGTACTCGTGGAACGGAGTCGACACGAACTTCGTGTGGCGGGGGACCGATAAATGGGGCCTTCGCGGGCTGCGCGTCAATGGCGGCACGAGCACGGGACGTTCGGTGCGTGACCTGTGCCACACCTCGCTCGACGGTCCGGACGTCAAGCAGCATGAAGGAGTCACGCCGTCGTGCAACCCGTATAGGAGGTGGGAGACGAACGTTCGCGGCACCGCCGCCTACACGGTGCTGCCGAACAAGGCCTGGGCAGATGTTCTCGTGAGCACGGTGTTCCAGTGGCGACCAGGCGTCCCGCGGAGCGCGAATTACACCTTTACCAAGGACCAGGTTGCATGGGAGTCCAGCAGCCTCGCACGAGCGACGCAGCCGTGCCCTCCCGGCCCCACGGCTGGCCAGGTGGGTTGTTTCACGCCAGTTGGCGCCACCGTGACGGCGACGACCTACACGGTGGATCTCCTCAACGTCGGTGAGTTGTACGGCGAGGGCTACACGGAGTTCGACCTGAAGCTATCGAAGAACGTCCGGTTCGCCACCAAGCGCCTGAACGTCGGCGTCGATATCTATAACCTGTTCAACAATGACGCGATCAGAACGTATCAGGACACGTACCCGGTCAATATCACGGGCGTTGCATGGGGCGCACCTACGGGGCTGTTGAGCCCGCGTTTCATGCGTCTGTCGATTCAGTTCGACTTCTAAACACGAAGGGCACGAAGGTCCAAACACGAAGGGCACGAAGGTCCAAACACGAAGGGCACGAAGGTCCTAACACGAAGGGCACGAAGGTCCTAACACGAAGGCACACACGCCCGCGGGTTCTGACGAACACGCGGGCGTCGTGCATTGGCGCATTCTTCAGAGGCCAAGCCTGTATTTTTTACAGGAATTTAACCCTGCCTTAACAACTGTCTTGACAGTCCCTGTGCCAAGGCGTAAATAGAGCCCCACAGCGGGGGCAGTAAAGCGTCGGAGGGTCAGGTAACGTCTGCCCGGGCCCCTGCAAGCCGGCAGCGACCGGACCCAACGTCGACATCGCACTCAGCCGTGCGTGGTGGGGGGCCTCGCGCCCTTCTGGAATTGGAGGACTCGCAATGTACCGTGTCCTGAAAGCGTCGTTCACTCTAGCCGCACTCCTGATGCTGCTACCCGCCGCAGCGCTCGCCCAGCAGGGCGGCAACATTGCGGGCACTGTCAGGGACTCGTCGGGGGGCGTGGTTCCCGGTGTACTCGTCGAAGTGACGAGTCCGGCACTAATCGAGAAAGTCCGCACCGCCACGAGCGACAGTACCGGCCAGTACCGCATTACCAACCTGCCCGTTGGTACTTACTCGGTGAAGTTCTCGCTCGAAGGATTCAGCCCGCAGCAGCGCGAGAATGTCGTTTTGACGACGGGTTTCACCGCTCCGGTCAATGTCACGATGACCGTCGGACAGCTCGCGGACACCGTTACGGTGACGGGCGAAACGCCGACAGTCGACGTTCAGAACGCGCGGCAGGTGGCATCGTTCGAGGGCTCGGAGATTCGCGATCTGCCGACGACGCGCAACATCCGCAGCGTGCTGACGCTGACCCCGGGACTGACGGCCACAGGCCTTGGCGCCGACTGCGTCGGCGGCGTCGGCGTCTGGTGCAACAACAATATCTACAACCTGAGTGCGCACACGGCGACCAATGACACCGAGGGCGGCGCCCAGGGCCGCGTCATGGTCGACGGGACGATCATCAACACCGGCGGCGGCGCCGGGATCATGGGGATGACCGGCGGCTATGTCGCTGACGTCGCCAACGCGGCGGAAGTCAACGTGCAGATCTCCGGGGCGCTGGGCGAGTCGGAAACCGGGGGCGCGTCGATCAACATCATCCCGCGCACCGGCGGCAATCGCTACAGCGGCAACTACTTCGTTACCTACACGCAGGGGGACTACAACACCGACGGCGACCTTCGCGACGGCGGGTTGTTCGGTGGTTCGTGGTTCTCGAAGAACAACGGCGATCATCCCGAGATCAGCAACGGCTATCCGCTCATCCGCGACTACGACACGTCGGGGACGTTCGGCGGGCCGATCAAGAAAGACCGCCTGTGGTTCTTCTCGTCGGCGCGGGCGTGGCAGAAGGACGCATGGAGCCGGCAGCAGGATCGCATCTGGGACAACGCGAACGTCGGCCTCTGGGGTGCGAACTACCGCGCGGATCGGTCGACACCGCCGCTCCAGTTGATCAACTGGACGCGCAACGCCAATGCGCGTATCACCATTCAGGGCACGGAGAAGAACAAGTTCAACTTCTTCTGGGACGAGGGATACACCTGCCAGGATCCGTGTGACGGCTCCGTGGCGCCCTGGACGGCCAGAGACGGCTGGTGGTCGGGTCAGGTGCATCCCGCCCGTCTGATCCAGATGGGTTGGACGAATCCGTTAACCAACGTCATCCTGCTCGAAGCGGGTCTGTCGGCGAACCGTCAGCTCTACGACTTCTCGCAGCATCGCTACTTCACGCCCAATCCGGACATACCGCGGGTCGTCGAGTTCGGAACGACCGTTGGCATGGAGAATGGTGTTCCGCTCAACGGCACGGACTTCCGCTTCAACGGCGTCCCCTCGGGACCATGGTCCGACGGTATCGGCGGCCTGGCGGAGCAGCGAGAGCTCAACGACTGGCGACCGCGGGCGTCGTTCTCGTATGTGACCGGTTCGCACGCCGCCAAGTTCGGCTATGACGGCGGCTACTTCGCGCAGACGCGGTCCAACAGAACCAACAGCATTCGGCTGGAGTACCGCTATGACACGCCGGATGCGACCTGCTTCAACACCGCGAATCCGGCGGCGTCCACGTGCGGCAACACGCGTCTTTACTACTCGAATGACCCCTACAACCAGGAGCGCCGACCTGTGCCCTCGCGGGTCAAAATCAATAGCGGCCCCTCCACGATCGATAACCGGGTGGGCTACAGCGGCTTCTACGCGCAGGATCAGTGGACGCTGAGGCGATTGACGCTGAGCGGGGCCATCCGCTACGACCACGCGATCAGCAATTACCCGAGCACGTGCATTGGCAGCGGCGGCAACAGACTGGAAGCCGGCGGGAACGAACCCTATGTGCCGGTGCAGGTGGGCGGGTCGTATGCCGGGCAGCGCAGTTACTGCACGGCCGAAAGCGACGGCGTCTCCTACAACGACCTCACGCCGCGGTGGGCCGTCGCGTGGGACGTGTTCGGAAACGGCAAGACGTCTGTGAAGTTCAACATGGGCAAGTACCTTTCCGGCGCTGCGATCAGCGGCATCTATGCCGACGCGAATCCTGCCCAGCGCGCGGTGAACACCTACACCCGCACCTGGACCGACGTGGACGGCGACCGCGTCGTGGACTGCGACCTGCTGAACTTCGCAGCACAGACGGTTCCTGGCGGGGACATTTGCGGCGGGCCGACTTCCGTTACCGGCCAGGACAGTACGCGGTACGGTCGTGATCCGCTCAGCCTCGACGCGGCTGGTACGCCGATTGGCCTGCAGACGACACAGTGCGGCCGGCGGGAGGAAGGCATTCCGGCGGACGTGCAGGCCTACTGCAACGTCTACGGCGAGAGCCTGCTCGACGGTTGGGGCAGGCGACGCTCCGAGTGGCAGCTTGGCATCGGTATCCAGCACGAACTCCTGCCGCGCTTCTCCGCCGAGGTGACTTACAACCGCCGCAGCTACGCGAACCTGACAGTGACCGACACGCTCGGCATCGGCTGCGATCGGTTCAACGGCAAGCAGGACATGCTCGCGTGCCAGGAAGGCTTCCTGAATTTCACCTCGCCGGACTACGGGTTCTTCAGTGTGGTGGCGCCGGCCAATCCTGGCCTGCCGGGAGGCGGTGGCTACGTGGTTCGTGGGCTTGCCAACCAGAATGCGACGTTGCCGGTTGGACGACCGTCCGCGGTGACGTTCATGGACGAGTTGTCTTACCACTCGAACTTCGTGGACACCAACTTCGTGTGGCGCGGCACCGAGAAATGGCACCTGCGCGGCCTGCGCATCAACGGCGGCACGACCACGGGTCGAGCCGTGCGCGACGAGTGCCACACGATGCTGGACGGCCCGGACGTCCGACAGCACGAGGGCGTGACGCCCTCCTGCAACCCGTATACGCGCTGGGAAACGAACCTCAGGGGCACCGCCGCCTACACGATTCCGAAGATCGACGTCCTCGTGAGCACCGTGTTCCAGATGCGTGCGGGCCCCCAGCGAAGCGCGAACTACACGGCGTCCAAGAACGAGGTGATCTGGGAGCCGAGCAGCGCCGCACGCGCGACGCAGCCCTGCCCGGGCGGCGCGACGGCCGGCCAGGTGGGATGCTTTACGCCCCAGGGGACGACAATCACCGCGACGAGCTATCCGGTCAACCTGCTCAATCCGGGTGAGCTGTACGGTGACGGCTACACGATCTTTGATTTGAAGCTCGGGAAGAACCTCCGGTTCGCCAACAAGCGCCTTAACGTCGGCGTCGACGTCTACAACCTGTTCAACACCGACGCCGTGCTGACGTACCAGGACACTTTCCCGGCCAACAACACTGGCGTTCCGTGGGGACAGGCAACCGGCCTGCTGAGCCCGCGCTTCGCCCGGCTCTCGATTCAGTTCGATTTCTAGGAGGTCGTTCGAGTCGTTCGGATCGTTCGAGGCGTTCGAATCGTTCAAGCCGTTCGAGTCGTTCACTGGGAACGATTCGAACGGCTTTTCTGTTTGAACGTCTCGACGTCTCGAACGACTCGAACGTTTCAGTTCTCGACCTTGTCGTACACCGCGACGTTGTGAATTCGAAGGTCGTCGCTCTTGCGGTCGAAGGTGATCGTCATGGTCTTCCCGTCCTGCGAGATCACTCGCCGCGCCACGCCATACACGTTTCCCGCGTGTGAGAGGACGGCGTCCGATGTCAGATCGTCGACCTTGCGCAGCGTGACGGCGTCGTATTCGGGAATGCCGGTCACCATCATCTCTTTACCGAAGTTCGCCATGTATTCGAATCGCTCCTGGCGACCGTCGGCGTAGACGCGCGACACGACGCCTTTCACGCCGTCAGGTTCGCGCGTGTAAACGCGCATCTCCGACTTCAACGGCGGGCCGGGGGAGTACTTCGACTTGGTGACGTTCAGCTGCCAGGTGCCAAGCAGTTGAGGAGGTGGTTCGGCCGCCGATCGGAGTTGGACCGCGCCAGCGGGGGCCAGAGTGGCGACCGTCATGGCCAGAGCGGCGAGCGAGAGAAAAACCGAGCGAGCGTGCATGGCAGCCTCCTGTGTCGCGCGGACGTGCGGACCGCCGGGCCCACGAGAGGGTAGGGGCCATTAGTCTATAATCACGCGGCCTGGAGTGGTTATGTTGAAGACCGCCTTCGCCCTCGCCCTCAGCCTCGTCATCGGAGCCGCCGCCGCGATGTCAGCCCAGAGGTCGTCGTCGTTCTACGACCTGAAGACGAAGACCCTCGACGGCAAACCGGCCGATCTCGCTCAATACCGAGGCAAGGTCAGCCTGGTCGTCAACGTCGCCAGCAAGTGCGGCTACACGCCTCAATACGCGGGGCTGGAGAAGCTGCAGCGCGAACTGAAAGGAAAGAGTTTCAACGTCCTCGGTTTTCCGAGCAATGACTTCGGCGGGCAGGAGCCGGGGTCCGCAGAGGAGATCGCCACCTTCTGCAAGCTCACCTACGACGTGACGTTCCCGATGTTCGAAAAACTCGTCACCAAGCGCGGCCCCGGTCAGTCGCCGATCTACGCGTTCCTTGGAACGTCAGGCAAGCTGCCGGAGTGGAACTTCAGTAAGTACGTGATCGACAAGCAGGGGCGAATCGTCGCCTTCTTCCCCAGCGAGGTGACGCCCGAAGATCCGGCACTTCGCGCGGCGATCACGAAAGCGCTGGGGAGCTAGAACCGATCACACTTCCGGCGGAAGCAGCTGCGGCAGCGCCGTGTCGGGCGAGTGGCGCTCGTACATCTCGCCGACGGCGTCCACCCGGTAATCGCCAATCGCCGTATCCACTTCATTGCCATAGCGATCCAATCGCGTGGCGTTCGGCTCGACCGCGTCGTCGGGCTCGGCTGTGAACGTGGCGAGACTTCCGAGCGCGTTCATGTCGTAATACCCTGGCATTGAGGCAGCGCTGACGGACGTCTGATGCCACATGACGCGTCCCGCCACAGCGAGCGCGACGCAAATCAGTACAGGAACGACTCTACGCGAGCTCATCGACCGTCGGCTTCTCCTGCCAGCTCGGTAGCAATGTAAGTACCACGGGTGGCATAAGGGTTGCGGGCCATTACAGTGGAAACACTCACGATGACCCTCCGAGATAGAGCCGCAATCCTCATTCGCTCGCAGCGCCGCCTGTTTGTTGCGTTTCTCGTTGTTCTCTCGGTACTGGCGTGGGGTGCCGTCGGCGCCTCAGCCTGGTGGCTCAAGGACGTCGTCATTGGCCTGCCCGATACACACGATGTGCGCGAGATCGCTGTCATGGCTCAAGCCACGACGCTGTACGACGTACATGGGCGAGCGGCGTTCACTATCTATAAAGAACAACGGATACCGGTTACTCTCGATCGCGTTTCACCTCACCTCGTGAAAGCGATCCTCGCCATCGAGGACCAGCGGTTCTACGAACACGGTGGACTGGATGTCGTCCGCGTTGCTGGCGCGCTGCTGAACAACGTTCGCGCCGGTCGCAACGCTCAGGGCGGCAGCACGCTGACTCAACAGCTTGCACGCCAGAGCTTCCTCACAGCCGAAAAGACTTACAGCCGCAAGATGAAAGAAATCATCGTTGCGACGCGAATCGAGACGGAATTCGAGAAGCGAGAGATCCTGCAGCTCTACCTCAACAAGGTGTACTTCGGCGACGGCCTCTACGGCGCCGAGGCGGCGTCGCTCGGGTACTTCGGCAAGCACGCCGCCGATTTGACCTTGTCCGAAGCGGCCCTGCTGGCGGGTCTCGTCAAGTCACCGTCCTCCTACGCGCCGACAGTCAATCTCGAACGAGCCGTGGCGCGGCAGAAGGTCGTGCTGCAGGCGATGCGTGATGCGCACGTCATCGACGCCGCCGCTTATCAAGCGGCATTGAACTCCAAAGTGCAATTGACGGACGGGCTGCGCAGTGCGGAGCCGTTCGGTCAGTACTTCAAGGAGGAAGTCCGCAAGCAGCTCGTCGAACGCTTCGGATGGGAGCGCGTGTATCAGGGCGGACTGAAGGTCTATACGACCCTCGACTTGGATCTGCAGAAGGCAGCCGAATCGGAGGTGGTCAACGGGGTTCAGGAGATCGAGCAGCGGCAGCTGCGCCGAAAAAACGTGCCCTTTTCTACCGAGCCGCTGCAGGCCGCTCTTGTCGCCATGGATCCGACCACGGGCGAGGTTCGCGCGATGGTTGGCGGCCGTGACTTCAAGTCGAGCAACTTCAATCGCGTCACCCAGGCGCACCGGCAGGCAGGCTCAGCCTTCAAGCCCTTTGTCTATGCCGCCGCCCTCGAACGCGGCTTCTCGCCCGGAACCGTCCTCACCGATCTGAACGATCCAGTGTGGACGCCGCAGGGCGACTGGGTCCCGGACGACGGTCACTCGTCCGCCGACTCGATGACGATGCGGGCGGCACTGAAAACGTCGAGCAACCGGGCTGCGGTGCGCATGATTCAGGAAGTGGGGATTCCAACGGCGGTCAGCTACGCGAATCGTCTCGGTGTCGGCCCGGTGCCCGCCGTGCCGTCGCTCGCACTTGGTTCCGGTGAAGTGACGCTGATGTCGATGACGGCGGCGTTTGCGGCGTTTGCCAACGACGGGTTGGTGCCCACGCCGGTCCTGATCAGACGGGTCGAGGCGGTGACCGGGGAAGTGTTGCTGACTGGCGAAATGAAGACGGTCCGGGCCGTCAGCGAATCGACGGCATTCCTGATGTCCACGATGCTGGCCGACGTCATCAACTCGGGTACCGCATGGTCGGCACGGCGTGTCGGCTTCACGTTGCCCGCCGCGGGTAAGACCGGCACGACAAACGACTACAAGGACGCGTGGTTCGTCGGCTACACGCCGAAGATCGTCGCCGGTGTCTGGGTCGGCTATGACATGCCGCGGACGATCATCGCCAACGGCTACGCCGCGGAACTCGCTGTGCCGATCTGGGCGCGGTTCATGAAAAACGCGACACGCGGCGACTCGTCCGCGTGGTTCCGGGCGCCGTCGAACATTACCTCCGCGACGATCTGCCGGCTGAGCGGTCAGCTGGCAACGGACTCATGCCGTAACGCCATCACCCTCGACGACGACGGGAACATCAGCACGGGATCGATGGTCTACACCGAGTACTTCGTGCGCGGCACCGAGCCGGTGCAGTTCTGTCCGATCCACGGCGAGTATGAACAAGCGTGGCGCGTGGTGGCGACAGGCGGCGATTCGCACGCCCCCGCGCCGGCGCGGGAGGTCGCGACGGATCGCAGTCCTGACAAAGAGCGCGGCTCGGTTCCGGAAGTCGTGCAGCCGCCCGGTGTTACCGGCGGAGTCGTGACGCAGTCGGGACGCGCGCAGACCGAACAGGGGCAGCCCAAGCGCCGCGGATTCTGGGGACGCATCTTCGGCCGTCGCGACGACGCGCCGAAACCGCAGCCTTCGACCCCCCGCAGCCGTTAATAACCGTTTCCGTTCGTTGGTCCCGCGAGCCACGGTAGTAACCGTATGCGTGGAGCGGGTTCCGCCAGCCACTGAAGCCATGCGAGCGGACCCGCCAGAACAGCCACTAGACTAAACGCGTGGCTCCGTCCGTGCCGGCACGCGTCCGGGCGATCGATCTTCCGCCGTTCGATCCATTGAACGTCCGCGCGGCGCGGTTGCGCGAAGCTGGACATGACGTGATCTCCCTCGGCCAGGCGCTGCCGTACTTTCCGCCTCCACCGTCGGTGCTGACGGCTGCAAGTGCCGCGCTCGACACCCGCGACGTTCACCGCTATGTCACCGATCCTGGTCTGCCGGCGCTGCGTGCCGCGCTGGCCGAACGCCTTGGCCACCTCGGCGTCGATGCCGTCGCGGACAACGTCATCATCACCGCCGGAGCCAACCACGCGTTTACGCTCGCGCTGACGACGCTGGTCGATCCCGGCGATGAGGTGCTGCTGCCGGCCCCGTACTTCACGAACCATCAGATGGCGGTTGCGGCACTCGGCGCCACACCGATTGAAGTGCCCGTTCAGGACCGGGATACGTTTTCGGTGCGTTGGGCCGACATCGAGCCGCGAGTCGGCAGCAGGACTCGAGCCGTGGTGTTGTGCAATCCGAGCAATCCCACCGGTGCGATTCTGGACCCCGACGAAGGCACGGCAATCGTGTCCGAGCTGGCGCGGCGCGACATCGTGGTCTTCAGTGACGAGACGTATCTCCACTTCGTGTACGACCGTGCTCACTGGAGTGCGGCCTCGGCGCTCGGATGGCGACGCAACGTGGTTGTGGTCGGCACGTTTTCCAAGTCGTTCGGCATGATGGGCTGGCGGGTGGGATTCATGCTCGCCGACGCAGCCGTATGTGTCGAGGCCGTGAAGATTCAGGATGCGATGATCATCTGCGCGCCGGCGATTTCTCAGATGGCGGCGCTCGCCGCCGTGCGCGACGACTGGCACTACCCGCAGTCGTTTCATCGAGAGTTGTTGAAGCGGCGCGATGCGCTCGTCGATGGTGTACGGTCGATCCCGCAGCTGCATTGGGTGCCCACCTGCGGCGCGTTCTTCGGATTCGTGCGCGTCGAAGGCTGCACCGACTCGACAGCTCTCGCCGAGTCGATATTGGAGCAGGCGCATGTCGTGACGATTCCAGGGTCTGCGTTTGGTAGCAGCGGCGAAGGGCACCTGCGGCTGTCGTATGGCTCAGCAAGCATGTATGACCTGACGGAGGCGGTACGGCGAATCGGAGACTACTTCGCGGGATCCTGACGTGCCCTTCAAAGACATCATCGGCCATCGTCGTCTTATTGGCCTCCTGTCGCGTGCGGTCGCGCAGGAGACGCTGCCACCTGCACTGTTATTTGCCGGTTCTGCAGGCGTGGGCAAACGGGCGACGGCAGTCGCACTCGCGGAGACGATCAACTGTCTCGACGTGGTGGCGAGCGAATCGCTGCCACGCGACGCTTGCGGCAAGTGCGCGTCGTGCCGCCGGATCGCGCGAGGCGTTCATCCGGACGTGCTCATCATCGAGCCGGGTGACCTCGGCTCCATCAAGATCGAGGCGGTGCGGGATGTCGTCGACCGCGCCGGTTATCGTCCATTCGAGGGCCGGCGGCGGGTTGTCGTCATCGATGAGGCAGACGCGATGACGGAAGACGCCCAGAGCGCGCTGCTGAAGACGCTGGAGGAGCCGCCGCCAGCATCCGTGTTCGTGCTCGTGTCTTCGACCCCAGATGCGTTGCTTCCGACCGTGCTCTCACGCTGCCCACGGCTGCGGTTTGCCGACCTGTCGCCGGCGGAAGTGGCGGACGTGCTGATGCGCGACCACGACTACGATGAGGCAGAGGCGCGGGCGGCTGCCGTCGACGCCGACGGCAGCGTCGGACGCGCCCTGTCTGCTGTCTCGACCGACGTGGCGGAGGCGCGACACCTGGCCCGTCAGCTGCTGGAGCAGTCCGCACGGATCGCGGATCCGTCGCGACGCCTTGACCTCGCCAAAGCGGTAACGGCGCCCGCCGGCAGCGGCAAGACGAGCGGCGCAGAGCGAGATCAGTTTGCGGCCTGTCTGCGCGCGCTGGCGTCGCTGCTGCGGGACATCGGGCTGCTGGGCGCACAGGGAGACGCCGCGGTTCTCGCAAACGCGGACCTCGGCCCGCAGCTTCGCGCGCTCGCCAAAGCGTTCGACAGCGACCGTACCGTCCGTGCCTACGCGTCCGTAGACCAGGCGCTGGCAGCGATCGAGCGTAATGCCAGTCCCAAAGTAGTCGCCGACTGGCTCGTTCTCCAGTTGTGAACGACTCGAACGACTCGAACGATTCGAACGATTCGAACGATTATTTATGGTGAAACCCCGGATCGCCATCACGGCCGGAGATCCCGCCGGCATCGGTCCTGAGATCGCGGCAAAAGCAGCTGCTGATCCGCGCGTTCTGGCGGTGTGCGAACCAGTTGTCTTCGGAGCACCGGCAAAGGCCACGTTTGCGCCGGGAGTGCTTTCTGCGGATGCCGGCCGTGCGGCATACGACACAATCTGCAGCGCGGTGCGCGAGGCGCAGGCGGGCCGGATCGCGGCCATCGCCACAGCACCGGTCAACAAACTGGCGTTCGCCCGTGCGGGCCTGCCCTGGAAGGGTCATACCGATCTGCTCGCGCACCTGACGGGATCGGCTCGCGTGGCGATGATGTTCTGGTCGGAGCGCCTGAAGGTCGTGCTGGCGACGGTGCACGTGCCGCTGGCCGAGGTGCCGAAGCTGGTGACCGCCGACCTGCTGTCTGGTGTCATCGATCTGAGCGCGCGCGAGCTGCCGCGGTTCGGTGTGCCGTCACCCCGTCTCGCACTCGCGGGGTTGAATCCGCATGCAGGTGAGGAAGGGCTGCTCGGCGAGGAAGACGTTCGGGTGTTGCGGCCCGCCATTGACGCCGCCCGCGCGCGAGGGATAGACGTCAGCGGCCCGCATCCTGCCGATACGGTGTTTGTTCGTGCGGCGCGCGGCGAATTCGACGCCGTGATTGCCTGCTATCACGATCAGGGGCTCATTCCGGTCAAGCTGCTGGCGTTCGGTGAATCGGTGAACGTTACGCTCGGCCTGCCGATCATCCGCACATCAGTCGACCATGGCACTGCTTTCGATATCGCCGGCAAGGGCGTCGCCGACGCCTCGAGCATGATCACGGCAACGCTGCTGGCGGCACGGCTTGCTGCCCGAACCTGAACACGAACCGAGAACGGAGAACCCGGAAGCGCGAACGGTACAATTGAAGCGATGACTGTTTTGTTCGACGGCGGCTGCCCGATGTGCCGGCGAACAGTGCGACGCCTGCATCGGCTCGATTGGCTGGACCGGCTGACGTTTGCCGATGGAACCGACGCTGCGCGGCGGCAGCGGTTCGCCCCGGGACTGACCGAGTCCGAAATCATGCGCGAGATGTACGTCGTCGAGCCTGGCGGCCGCGTCGGTGGTTACGAAGCGGTCCTTCGGATCGCGAAAGCGATTCCCCTGCTGTGGCCGTTGTTCCTCGTCGGCAGCCTCCCCGGGATCCGTCAGCTCGGTCACGCCGTCTACCGACATGTCGCGGCGAACCGGATCCGGCGCGGTCGCTGCACCGACGAATTCTGCGCTCCGTGACGGAACACCGTGAACCTGAACACGAACCGAGAACCGAGAACCTGGAAGAGTGAACGCCTGTTCGCCTGTATAGTGCTATCCGATGGTCGCGCAGAAGACCGATCGCGAAAAGGCGCAGCGCACGATCGCGGAGAATCGGAAGGCGCGCCACGACTACCACATTCTGGAGACCTGGGAAGCCGGCATCGCGCTCCTCGGCACTGAAGTGAAGTCCATTCGCGAGGGACGAGTGAACCTGCGCGACAGCTATGCGCGGGTCGAGAACGGCGAAGTGTGGATGATGAACGTCCACATCAGTCCGTACAGCCATCGCGGGTCGTCCGATCACGCGGAGATGCGACAGCGGAAGCTGCTGCTGCACCGTGACGAGATCCGCAAGATGCTGGGTCGCGTGGCCGAGAAAGGGCTGACGCTCGTGCCGCTCGAGCTCTATTTCAAGAACGGACGCGTCAAGGCGCTGCTGGCCCTGGCCAAGGGAAAGCAGGCGCACGACAAAAGGGAAACGATCCGGCGCCGGGAAGTCGAGCGGGAGACGCGCGCCGCCGTCAAATCGCGCGCGAAATCGTAGAGGACGGGATTTGGGGTTTTGGAATAGCCAGCGCGCGCTCGTGACCGGCGGTCACGGCTTTCTCGGTCGGCACGTCGCCGCTCGGCTGCAGTCGCTCGGCTGCGGCGCCGTCATCACGCCCCGCAGTGCTGAATACGACCTGCGCCGCGCCGAAGACATCGAACGCCTCTATGCCGACGCGCGTCCGACAATCGTGCTGCATCTGGCGGCGGTCGTCGGTGGCATCGGCGCCAACCGCGAACGTCCCGCCGAATTCTTTTACGACAACCTGATCATGGGTACGCAGCTCCTCGATCGCGCGTGGCGCGCGGGAATTCCAAAATTCGTTGCCGTCGGGACGGTCTGTGCCTATCCGAAGTTCGCCCCCGTTCCGTTCAGCGAAGACGACCTGTGGAACGGCTACCCGGAGGAGACGAATGCCCCCTATGGGTTGGCGAAGAAGATGCTGCTGGTGCAGTCGCAGGCCTACCGCGACCAGTACGGCTACAACTCGATCTTCCTGCTGCCGGTGAATCTGTACGGCCCCGGTGACAACTTCGATCCACGCATTTCGCACGTCATCCCGGCACTCGTCCGCAAGTGCACTGAAGCCGTCGAGCAGGGTGCGACGTCGCTGGAAGTCTGGGGCGACGGCACGCCGACGCGCGAGTTCCTGTACGCAGACGACGCGGCGGAAGGAATTGTGCTGGCGGCAGAGAAGTACGACAGCAGCGAGCCGGTCAATCTGGGCTCAGGCGTCGAGATTTCCATTGCCGATCTCGCACAGAAGGTCGCATCGGTTGTCGGCTTCACCGGCCGCATTGTGTTCGATGCGACAAAACCCAACGGTCAGGCACGCCGCCAGCTCGATACGCGACGCGCCGCGGAGCGCTTCGGCTTCCGTGCCAAAACGTCTTTCGACGAAGGGCTCAGAAAAACAGTGGAGTGGTACCGGCATCAGAGCTCGCGGAAGGCGTTCGTCATCGGATAGCGCCGGTCGCGTCCGAAGCTCTTGCGCGTGATCTTCACGCCTGGCGGCGCCTGGCGTCGTTTGTACTCCGCCGCGAACAGCATCCGCTGCACCCGAAGCACGGTGTCGCGAGCGAAGCCACACGCCGCGAGCTCTGCCACGCTCTGCTCCTCCTCAACGAGTCCCGTCAGAATGGCGTCCAGTTCCTCATAGGGTGGCAGCGAATCCTGATCGGTCTGATTCGGCCGCAGTTCCGCCGTCGGCGCCTTGGTGATGGACGACTCGGGAATGACGCGACCGCCCGGGCCGAGAGCGCTGGCCGGCTTGTTCCGGTTGCGCCAGCGTGCCAGCGCGTACACCTCGGTCTTGTAGATGTCTTTGAGCACCGAGTAGCCGCCGCACATGTCGCCGTAGAGCGTGGAGTATCCGACGGACATCTCTGATTTGTTGCCGGTGGTGACCAGCATTTCGCCGAACTTGTTGGACACTGCCATTAACAGCACGCCGCGGATCCGTGCCTGCACGTTCTCTTCGGCGACATCGCGTGCCCGCCCACTGAACAGCGGCGCGAGCGTATCCTCGACCGTCTTCACACCGCTTTCGATCGGCAGCGTGTCCAGCGTGATCCCGAGCAGCCGCGCGCTGTCTGCTGCGTCCACCATGCTTGCGTCGCTCGTGAATTGAGAGGGCAGCCGCACGCCGCGGACACGGCCAGCGCCCAGCGCATCGACGGCGACGACGGCCGTCAACGCCGAATCGATCCCGCCGGACAGACCGATGACGACGCCGGGGAAGCGGTTCTTGTCCACATAGTCGCGCAGGCCCAGCATCATCGCGTGGTAGACGGCGGACAGGCGCGGTTCCGGTGCGAACGGCTGCGCGCTTCGGTCGGCGGCGCTCTGTGTCTGTTCCGCACAGGTGAAGGTCCCGGTCGCGCGGTCCCACTGCATGACGGCGAGCGATTCGTTCCAGAACGGCATCACCGCAGGGATGCTGCCATCGGCATTGACGACGAACGAGCCGCCGTCGAAGACGAGCTCGTCCTGACCGCCGACCTGATTGACATAGGCGAGCGGCAGCCCTGATTCCGCGACACGTTCGCGCGCCAGGGCGAGGCGGTGCTCGAACTTGTCCACTTCGAACGGCGAACCGTTGGGAACGATCAGGAGTTCGGCTCCGCGGTGTGCGAGATGCGCGGTGACCGGAGGGAGCCACATGTCCTCGCAAATGGCGACGCCGAGCCGCACTCCGCGGAAGACGACCGGATCGCGAAGGTCACCGGCGACAAATACCCGCTTCTCGTCGAAAACGCCGTAGTTGGGAAGCTCGTGCTTGTAGCGCAGCTCGACTCGACCCTCAGCCACGATCGCCGCCGCATTGCGCAGGTGACCGATGTCCGGTTCACGCCATGGAAGCGTGACGATGAGTCCAGGTCCGCCGCGTGCGCTTTCCTCGACAAGCTCGTGGAGCGCGGCGGCAGCGGCATCGACGAGCGCCGGCCGAAGCACGAGGTCTTCGGGCGGGTAGCCGACCAGCACCAGTTCGGGAAACACGACCAGGTCCGCGCCTTTGGTCGTCGCTTCATCGCGCATGCGACGGACGAGTGCGGCGTTGCCGGCGACATCACCGACCGTCGGATTCACCTGGGCGAGCGCGATCGAAAGCCTCACCGCTCGATCGTAACGCGTGTTGACAACGTCCACTTCGCGCCTTTTAATCGTTCGGGACCGTGATTCACAGACCGTCACCCGGTTTCATCCGCGTGGCGCAGGCTCGATGAGAAACCGGTATTTTCTCCTGCTGGACCTTCTCGTGGTGTGGGTCGCGGCGCTGATGGCGTTCGTCCTGCGCTTTGATCTGCGGTTTACGGCCTACCGCGACGAGTTCCTCTTCTTTGTCACTCTGGCGTCGCTGATCAAGCCGCTCGTCTTCTTGGCCTCAGGTATCTACGGGCGGTACTGGCGATACGCCTCGATTCCCGATCTCGCCACGCTGTTCATTGCCATGACCGCAGCGTCGATCGCGATTCTCGTGACTTTGGTGGTGGCGCTGTGGGCGGCCGTGATTCCGGCATTCTCGCGCTCTGTCGTATTCAACGACTGGCTGCTGACATGCCTGCTGGTCGGCGGCTTACGCGGTTCGGTGCGGCTGCTGGCCGAGTCTCAGCGCACGATCCGCGGAAGCGTACGGGTCCCATCCACCCGCAAGGCGGTGTTGATCGCGGGTGCGGGTGAGGCGGGGATGATCGTTGCCCGCGATCTGCACCGGAACCCGCAGATGGGCATGGTGCCGATCGGTTTTGTCGACGACGACCCAGCGAAGGTCGGGCATTTGATTGCCGGACTACGCGTGCACGGCCGACTCGACGACCTGGCTGCCGTGACCGCCGCGCACAACGTGACGCTGGTTGTGATCGCAATGCCGACCGCGCCCGGCACGGTTATTCGCCGAGTGAGCGAACAGTGCCGCATGCTTTCGCTCGCCTCGAAGGTCATTCCTGGCGTATTCGAGCTGGTCGGCGGACGGGTCACGATCAATCGGCTGCGCGAGCTGCAGATCACGGATCTCCTTCGTCGCGCGCACGCCAGGCCGTCCGGCGACGCGGAGACCTACATCCGCGGCCGCACCGTCCTCATTTCCGGAGCCGGCGGGTCGATCGGCACCGAGATCTGCAGGCAGGTCGCGGCGTTCGCGCCGGCCCGGCTGATTCTGCTGGGCCACGGAGAGAACAGCGTCTTCGAGGCGCATGATGATCTGCACCGCGATTATCCGAACGTCGACACAGAGACGGTGATCTGCGACGTGCGCGACGGACCGCGCCTCCAGCGAATCTTTACGAAACTTCAGCCTGCAATCGTGTTTCATGCCGCCGCGCACAAACACGTGCCACTGATGGAGGACAACCCAGAGGAGGCGATCACCAACAACGCTGTCGGCACTCGCAACATGCTGCAGGCAGCGCTGGCTGCCCGTGTCAGCCGCTTTGTGATGATTTCAACGGACAAGGCAGCTGCTCCGCGCAGTGTCATGGGCGCCTCGAAGCGGCTGGCGGAGGAACTGGTGCGGCAGACCGCACGCCGATTCGACTGCGCGTTCATGGTCGTACGCTTTGGCAACGTACTGGGCAGTCGCGGCAGCGCGGTGTCGACCTTTCAGCAGCAGATCCGGCGCGGCGGCCCCGTGACGATTACCCACCCGGACATGCAGCGCTATTTCATGACCATTGCCGAGGCGGCATACCTCGTGTTGGAGGCAGGCTCGATTGGCCGCGGTGGGGAGTTGTTCGTCCTGCACATGGGCGACCCGATACGAGTCGTCGACATCGCCCGAGACATGATCCATCTCTCCGGTGCGGGCGACATCCCGATCGCGTTCACCGGCATCCGTCCAGGCGAGAAGATGATCGAGTCGCTGTGGGAGGACGGGGCCGTGACGCGTCCGACCAGTCATCCGGACATCCTCGCCGTCCATGAACAGGCTCTGGATGCGATTGACTGGGGGGCGGCGATCGAGCACATCGCGCTGACGGCAGCAACAGGCAGTCGTCAGGAGATCATTTGCGAACTGGCCCGCTATCTGCCCACGTTCTCTCCGGTCGAGCGGGCCGAGCGCGTCTGACCGGTCAACGCCGGTGCGCCCGCGCCAAGCCAGACGGCGGCAATCACGAGCGGTGCATAGGCGATGACGACGCCGGTGACCACCTCGAGTCGGTGCAGCGCGACCAGACAGGCGAGCGGCAGCAGCCAGAACAGGTTGAGGGCCACGACCACCAGCGTCACCCCTCCGTGCGTGCGCCAGCGGGCCGCCGCGTGCTGGTAGGCATGAGTCCGGTGCGCGTCAAACACCTGATCGCCACGCAGAATCCTCCGGATGAGGACCATTGACGCATCCACGACGAACACACCCAGCAGAACGATCCACCCCCAGAACATCTGCGGCGACACCAGCCGCGCGTACAGTGACATCGCGGCCAACGAGAAGCCGAGAAACCCGCTGCCCACATCGCCCATGAAGATTGAGGCCGGTGGACGGTTCCAGATCAGGAATCCGCCAGCGGCCGCCGCGAACACGAGCGCAACCCTCCATCCGTCGGCCGTCGGCGCCGCAATCGCGTAGAGCAATGCACCGCCGGCAGAGACGGTCACGGCCTCGCTGGCGGCGAGGCCGTCGATGCCGTCCATGAAGTTCGTGAGGTTTATGAGCCAGACGATATACAGCAGCGCGATCGGCCAGATTAACCAACCGCTGACGGCGTCCCCAAACGTCGTAATCGGGCGGATGCCGCCCATCGAGATCAGCAGCGTGTACGCGGCACCGAAGTGTGCGAGCAACCGCCAGCGCCATCTCAGGTGCCTCAAATCGTCGAGAAGGCCGGCGCCGGCGACGATGCCACCTGGTCCGGCAAATCCAACCACGACGTACCAGGGCAGCGCGTCGGCGAGCGCCAGAATGCACAGAGCGCTCACGGTGGCCAGTACGATCGCCGTTCCCCCGCCCCGAGGCGTCGGGACGGCGTGCGAACTGCGCTCGTTCGGTACGTCGAGCACTCCACGCACCAGGGCATAACTGCGTACGACGCGCGTCAAGGCCCACGACCCCAGCATGGTCGCGCCACACAGCACGCTGATCGTCAACGGATTCATTGCGACAGCACCGCCCGCCGCAAGCCTTCGTCCACGGCAAAGGGAGGTGACCAGGACAAGTGCGTCCTGGCCTTGGTGATATCCGCCTGGAGCGAGTCGAGCAGCGCGCCGGCGCGATTACGCCCGCCACACAGGAAGGCCCCACCGCGAAGGAGAGCAGGAGGAATCGAAAACATCCGGGCCGGCCGCTCCATTGCCCGGGCGAGGCGCCGCACGAGATCAGGCGTCGACAGGTCCTCGCCGTCGGCGACCAGGAACGTCTCGTTGGCCGCAGCAGGATGCGGCAGACAGGTCATGATGAAGTCCGCGAGGTTATCGACTCCCACCAGGCTGCGCCGGTTTCGAACAGCCCGCAGTGGCAATGGGACGCCGCTGGCGATCGCCCGCATCAGCATCTTGAAGTTCGCCTGGACACCCGGGCCATACACCAGCGGCGGTCTGACGATCACGACGTCGAGCCCCTCGTCGCTGGCGATGCGACGCACGGCGATTTCGGCTTCGTGTTTGCTCTTCGCATACGCGCCCACAGGCATCGGGTCGTCGCGTTCGGTAAAGCAGCCTGTCTCACCGTGCACCTTCAGCGAGCTGATGTAGACGAAACGGCGAACGCCGGCCGTGGCGGCGCTTCGGGCAAGGTGAGCAGTGCCCGTGATATTGACACGATGGTATTCGTCGAGTGAATCCGGCGACGCCTTATGGACGACGTGCGCTCGGCCCGCCAGGTGGACAACGAATTTAACCCCGCGCAATCGATCAGTCCAGTCGGAATCCAGGTCTCCGGCTGTGCGTTTGACCTGTGCCGGCAGCGTTTCGTAATCCCGGCGAATCGCCGCCAGGACGGTGTAACGGCCGTCGCGCACGAGACGTTCGACAAGCGCTCTGCCGATGAACCCGTTCGCGCCCGTGACGAGTACCTTCACGCGGTCAGCTCATCGTAGAGCGCCAGCGTCTGCCGGATGATTCCATCCTGGCCGAACTGCAGTTCGGCGAGATGCCGGCCGTGGCGACCCATTTCGTCGCGCAGGGCGGGATTGACGATCAGCTGCTCGAGCGCACCGGCGAGTTCGCCGGCCGACCGCGGAGGCACGAGCAGCCCGTTGTAGCCGTTGCGCACGACGTCACGACATCCTGGGACGTCGGTCGTGACAATGGCCCGTCCCGCCGCGGCCGCCTCGATCAGCGATTTCGGCAAACCCTCACGATACGACGGCAGGCACACGACGTGCGAGCGTGCAAGCAGGGCCGGCATGTCCGTGACGAATCCCGCGTACTCGATGACTCCCTCGCGCGTCCAGCCGCGAACATCATCGGCCGAGATGCTCGCCGGATTGAGCGGGTCGGGCTCGCCGGCGAGCACAAACCGCACATCGCCGTGACGACTACGCACAAGACGCGCCGCGGCCACGAACTCCGCTGCGCCTTTGTCCCAGAGCAATCGTGTCGCCATGACGACGACAGGAGGACCCGGCGGCGCCGCTGACGGGCGGAAGCGGTCGAGATCCACACCGGCGCCGCGAACGAGCCGAATCCGTTCCGGATTCAACCCCAGTTCGATGAGCGCCGCTCGATCGTCCTGGTTCTGCACGATGGTGAGGCCCGACGCGGCGACACGTCTCAGCGCCTGTCGCACGATCGGCCGCAGCCACCGGGCGCGTCCACGCGTCGATGTGAACAGCCATCCCATGCCGGCGATCGCGTTCACGACGCGGGCACTGCGGACGCTCTTGGCTGCCAGACTGCCGTAGAGCACCGGCTTCATCGCGACGTGATGAACGATATCCGGGCGCTCGCGTCGGTAGAGCGCCGTGAGCCGTGCCAGCGACCACAGATCCGAAAACGGATTGAGGCTGCTGCGAGCGTTCTCAAACGGAATCAGGCGGAGGCCCGCGTCCCGTATTACATCGCCACAGGTGCGCTCGCGCGTCACGATCGTCACATCGTAGCCACCGGCCTGCGCCGCCACGGCAAGGGGCAGCCGATGGGAGACGAGGTAGTAATCCTCGGTGACGAACAACAGTAGCTTCCGCCGTCGATGCGGCGGGCTGTCATCCGGCGTACGCGCCATTAGAATGGCTCTACTCTAAGCCGTTCGCCACGCAGACAAAACCGCCCCATCTTGAATTCGGCTCACGCGACCTCCGTTGTGGATCGGCCGATGGCTCTGGTGCTTGCCGCAGCCACGGTCGTCCTCGTTTCGCGAATGCTCCTGTCGGACGTGATCGTGCCACCCTGGCAGCAGCCGGACGAGCCGATTCACGTGTCGGCGGCGGAAGTGTGGCGGAGCCGCATCAGCGACGAGGACGCAGCGGATCGCGGTCGCCAGGCCGAAATCATCGAATCGATGATTCGTCATGGGTGGTGGCGGCACTACCAGGCGCCGTTGCCGCCCGGACTCCCGCCGACGCGCTTCGCGGCGACGGGCGTCGTCTTCCAGGCGATCGGGCTCGAACCCGAGTCCTCGAGCTACGCGCCGCCGTACTACGCGACGGTGGGGTGGCTGCTCTCGCTGGCGCCCCGTGCCGGCGTCGAACGCGACCTCTACGTGATGCGGGTGGTGTCGATGCTCTTTGCTGTCGGTACGCTGTGGGTCGGGTTTCTCGGCTCCCGGCTCGCGCTCGGTACAGCCGGCGCGGCCACGGTGACGAGCCTGCTCGCGGTGCACCCACAGTTCGCCATCAGCTCGACGACCGCCGCCCCTGACGCGGTCGTGAACTGTGCCGGCGCGATTCTCTGGTGGCAGACGCTGAGCGCCCTTCGCCAGGCATCTGTTGTCCGGTCGCTGGCGATTGTCTGGCTCGTCGCCTTTGCGGCGGCGGCGATCGATCGGCTGGGGATCGCGCTCGTTCCGATCGCCTTTGCCGTGACCGTCGTTGTCGTCGCGCAACGGCGCCGGTGGCGCGAAGCTGCGGCCGTGTCGGTCGTCGCCGTCGTTGCGATCGGCGCGGCGATCGCGACAGTGCCGGCGATTCGGAATCCGCTGCGGATTTCGCTCGGTGAGGCGCTCGTGCCGTCCGCACCGGGCGATGCGCTCGAGTTCACCGTACGATTCGTGAGGTTTCTGTTCACCAGCTGGTGGTACTCGCTCGGCTGGGGACAATACTTCGCGCCGCAATGGTGGGTGGCGTGCGCTGCCGCTATTACGGCGATCGCGGCCCTTGGCGTGGCACGGCACAGCTTCACGTGTTCGGCCGCGACGAGGCGGATACTGACGCTGGCGGCGATGAATATCGCCTGCTTTCTCGTCGCGCTTGGCTGGGTCTTCCTGCGCGTTCGCGTCGGCGCGCAGGGGCGTTATCTATTCCCCGTGATCATTCCGACGCTGAGCTTGATGGCAGTGGGAACAACCGCGTGGCTGCCGGAGCGGTTGCGCCGTGTAGGGTCAGCGTCGCTGGTAGCGGCGGTTGCTGTCCTCGACCTCTGCGCATGGATTCTGGTCGCATTGCCTGCGTATCTGTAGGTCGTGCAGCCGACAGACGCGTCGCTAAGGAGTTGAGTCAGCCGTCGCTCGACGTTCAAACAGGAACTCGGTGTTCGCTTCGCCAGTCAGGATCTCTCTCAGGATGAACCCACGCTGTTCGCAGAACTTGATCGCGTCGGCGTCCCAGACGAACTCCATTGGCCAGCCACCCAACCAGTCGCGGATATCTGTAAACATGTTCATGCCGCGGGTCTTGCTGTGGTCGCGCATCCGTTTCAGGACTACCGGGATCAGCGTCGGGTTGCGATGCATCATGAATCGCCAGACATACCACCAGTCCATCCAGCGGCGCACCAGCCACCCGGAGTTCACGTATTTCTGCTTAACCTGAAGCCAGAATTCCGGCGGCGGGTTTTTCTGGACGTCCGCCGAGTAGAGCGCGATGTAGAAGAGGCCGCCCGGCACGACCCGCGCCGCCGCGAGGTCGACAGCCTTCCACACTTCACCGGTATGGTGCAGCACGCCCCAGGAATACACGAGGTCATAGGTCGGTAACGACGACATGAAGGAGTCGTCCAGGACCGATCCCTGCTGGATGGTCCATGTGGCTGGCGAGCCGGCTTTCTGGTGCAGCATCTCGGTCGCTGCCACCGAATTCGGATCGTAGTCAAAGCTGTGGAGCGCGGTGACGCCCGCCTGGAACATGGCCATGGAATGAAGACCGCTGCCACAGCCGATGTCGAGGACCCGCAGCCCTTTCAAGTCGCCGCGCTTCAAGACGCCGAGAATATGCCGTTTTGAAACGTCGACAAGATCCTGGTTGTAGTGGCGCTCGATGAAGTCCTTCCAGTTCTTCCCGAACTCGAAACGCCGCTCATCGGTCATCGCCAGCGCCAACCTCGCCTCCTCAATTCCGGCCAATCGTTGTGCCGGCGCATGACTCCCTCAGGCCATAGACCGAGACTGTTTCGTCAATCAGCCGCTCGAGGCCAAAGCGCTCGCGCACAAACGATCGACCATGCTCGCCCGCCCGACGCAATGCGTCTCGGTCGGCGATCGATGCGCTGACGGTGCGCGCCGCGGCGTCGGCATCATCGACGGGAACGACCCATCCCGACTGTCCCGGATCGAGTGTTTCAGGAGCGCCTCCGGCCGGCATGCTCACAACTGCGACGCCCAAGGCCTGGGCTTCGATCAGGACGTTCGGAAGCCCTTCGTGTTTCGAGGACAGGAACAAGACGTCCATCGCCGGAATCGTATCGTACGGCCGCTGATCGTGCCCCGCGAGCACGACGCGTGCTGCGAGCGGCGCCTGTGCGACACGCGCAACGACAAGGTCTCGCATGACGCCGTCGCCGACGAGGAGGAAGCGGGCATCGGGATGGTCGTGGAGAACGCGTGTCGCAACGTCGAGCCAAAGCAGCGGTCGCTTCTCTACCGACAGTCGCATCACGCCGCCTATCACCGGCGCATCCTCAGGCAGACCGAAGCGCCGTCGCGCGACGGTTCGTGCCTTCTCAGGTTCGGCAACCGTCATCCGGCTGAAATCGAAGCCGTTTCGGATCACGGTGCACGTACCGGGCGCCAATCCGATCCACTGTTCGTAGTTTCGGGCGCCGGCCTCGCTGTTGTTGAGGAGGACGACGTGGGAAAGCCGGGTCAGGGCGCGGTATCCGGCGCGCATGTAGGGCTGGAACAGGGGGAAATGCGAGGGGTTCAGGCTCCTGGTGCTCAAGACAATGCGCGGCACGCCCGCGAGCGCGGCGGCCAGACCGGCTTTGACGTTGACTTCATCGAGCCACAAATGAACGACGTCAGGGTCACGCAGCAAAAACTCGCGAGCGTAAAGCGCAACATCATGTAGTAGCGGTGGCAGTCCCGCGGCGATGGCGGTGGCCAGGCGCGCGGCGTCCGGATGGCCACACTCTGCCAGCATCGTCAACGACTCACCGCCGCGGACCAGCTTATCGACAGGGATGTGGGCTGATCTCAGCGCGGGTGCAAAAAACGAACGTATGTCGTCCTCGAGATGAGCGACAAGCGTTTCCGGATGAAGGCCCCTCGCTTGCAGTCCGAGCAAGATGTTCGTCATTTGGCGCTCGGCGCCGCCTGGCCCAAGAGTGCCGATCGCAAAGCAGATCCGAGCCGATAGTGGGTTGGGTGGTCGTCGAGGCGCGGCCGCTGTGAGTAGCGATGTGAAATGACGCTGATAAAAGATGTCCAGTGCAGACAGCGTCAGTCGGAGCACGGCCAGGCTGGCGCGACCCGGTAACGACGGATGCTCCTGCGACCAGAGGCGCGGCAGCTGCCGCGCCAGACAGCCACGCGCCAACGATTTCACCGCTTGGATCGGTAGCAATGGCGCAGCGGTGAAATGAGAGATACGGGCCGGCGTCTGCGGGCTCTGCTGCGCGGGCGATTGACTACCCAGGCGAATTCGCCGTGTCGTCCACGCGGCGGTCACGCGATATTGGTCTAGTGTTCTGTACACGAAGTCGGCCAGCGGCCTGCGCACTCTCGCGGGGAGAAGCGTGCGCGCGAGTGTCTGGATTAGCGTGGGCACGCCTACTCCAACTTCTGCCCTACATAGACGAGGTTCTGCTGCCCGCCCAACCGACACGGTTGGTTGCCCCGTGTGGCGAGCAGGTGACCGGGAAGTTCGCCGCCGTTCCCCCAGCGGGAATCGTAGGGAACGAAGTAGTGATCACTCAGTTCGATTTCGTGCGTGACCACCTCTGCGAAGCCGAATCGTGCGAGGGTCGTGCAGATCGACTGCCGATTGAAAGAACGAAGGTGCTGCCATCGATGAAACATCACATTGTTGAGCGGGTCCACGCACATTCCGAGCTCGAGATCTTCGTTGTTGGGGGTGGTGACGACGACCATGCCTCCAGGACGAACATACTGGGCCACGCGGCCGAGCGTGAGCTCGAACTCGGCCTCCAACACGTGCTCGATGACTTCGGCCAAAATCACGACGTCGAATTGGTGATCCGTGTCAGGCCCAATGGCACCAATGAAGCCAGATCGGCCCGCGAAGCGACCAGCCAGCACCGTCCGTGCTTCTTCGGAGGGATCGTAGGCAGCGACGCGGACGTCGCGGTCGAGGAGCAGATCCGTCAAGTCTCCGACTCCGGCACCGAAGTCGAGGACGGACGTGCCAGGCGGCCACAGGTGCTCGAGGGCGACAATCAGTGAGCGCCCTCCCTGCCGCGCGAAACTGAACTCCTTCAGCCGGGTCGTCCACACGCTGGACCAGAAACGCGCCACCAGCTCGGGCGTCCACTCGAGCCGCCGCGGCTGCGTGTCCCGCGGATTCCTCGGTCGAGGAGGCGTCATCATGCACCGCCCACCGGTGCCGTCTCACTGGCGATCTGCAGGGAAAAGCTGGCGTCGAGATTGACGACGGCGGTGGTAAAGATGCCACCGGGACCGGCGACGCTGAATTGCAGTGCGTCCTCGATGAAGTCACACATTATCGAGGTGCCGAGATGACCGGCGCCCAGATTGACAAAGTAATCACCCGCCGCCAGCCACATTGTCATGGCGACGCGCAGGACGAACGCTTCACCGGCCCGTAGCCGCGCCGGCGGCTGGTTCTGCGAGATGTTCGTGACGCCGAACAGCACCGTGCCACGGCGATCCTTGATGGCGAAACCAGTGGAGACGTCGTGGAGGTCGCGGATTGCGCGCATCCGAAACGTCAGCGTGCATGGCTGGCCGGAGCGGAGGCCACGGATCGAGCGGCCAGTCTCGTCGAGGAGGTCGTACATCTCCAGTAGCATCGACCCGTCACCGTAACGGTTGCTGGCGCGAGTGCCGGCCGGCGACACGAGGTCCGGTTCAGCGATCGCCGCCGCCTCCGTGATGACGGTGGACTGCTGGACTGGCGCTGGTTCCGAGGGTGCCGGCTGAAGCGCCGGCGAAACCCTGTGCGCGGGATTGGCACTCCACAGCAGCTGCTGATACGCCGAGGCCATCTCTCTCGCGCCGCCGGCCGCGTGTACGCGACCACGTTCGAGGATGATGGCGTGGTCGCAGAACGACGTCACGGTGTTGAGGTCGTGGGACACCAGGAGGATGGTCTTGCGTTGTGCCCTGAACTCGCTGATGCGGCCGAAGCACTTCATCTGAAACTTGGCATCGCCAACCGAGAGCGCTTCGTCGACGATCAAGATATCGGGATCGACCGAAATCGCCGTGCTGAATGTCAGCCGCGCCTGCATCCCGGTCGAATACGTCCGGAACGGCTGGTCGATCACTTCGGCCAGCTCGCTGAAATCGACGATCGAGTCGAGTTTTCGGTCAATCTCGGATCTCGACATCCCGAGGCACAGCCCCCCCATGTAGATGTTCTCGCGCCCGGTGTAGTCGGGGTGAAACCCGGTGCCCAATTCGAGAATCGCGGTGATGCGACCGTAGACCTCCAACTCGCCGGCCGACCGCTCGAGCGTTCCGGCAATCAGCTTGAGCAGCGTGCTCTTGCCGGCGCCGTTACGGCCGAGAATGCCGATCACTTCGCCGCGCCGCAGCTCGAACGAAACGTCCGTGAGCGCCGCCTTCTCAACGTGGCGTTTCCGACCGCCGAGCAGTTCGGCCAGCACGTCTCCCGGATGCGGGTAGATCTTGAAGGTTTTCGAGAGGCCGCGTGCGCGGATCGCGATGTCGTCGTTCACAACACGTCCCCGAAGCCGTGTTTCGCACGTTGGAAGACCGTGTATCCGATCATCAGCACGACGATCGCGATGAGCGGCATCGCCAACCACGCGATCGGGTGCGCGGCATAGCCGAAGTACAACGCGTCCTGGTAGCACCAGACGAATGGACTCAGCGGGTTCAGCGCTTGCACAATCGTCAGCCACCTGGGTGTGGCATGTGGGTTGTACAAGACGGGCAGCGCGAACAGGCCGACCGCGAGCAGCACCTGGACGACGTCCTTCAAGTCGCGGAAGTATGCGCCGAGGCTGGCCAGGAGGTACGACGCTCCGGTAGCGGCCGCGAGCTGGCACAGAACGATCAACGGGAGTGTGACCGCGAGGGGGCCGAGCGTGCCCTTGTACGCTGCATAGAGAACGGCGAACGTCACCGTGACGATCTGTGCGACCGAACTCGCCAGCGCTGCCTTCAAGGGCAGTAGTTCCGTCGGAAAGACGATCTGCTTGACGAGGCTCGCGTGCGCCTGCAGCACGGTGGTGCTGCGCGCCAGCACCTCCTGCGCCGTCAGCCAACAGGCCAGTCCCGCGAATATCGCTGGCGCGTAGTCGCTCGCCGCAGTCGATCCACTACGTGCGGGGAACACATAGGCGAACAGAAAAGCGTAAAGCACCATCAGGACCAGAGGATGCCCGAGCGTCCACACCAGACCCAGCGTCTGACCGGCGAACCGGTCGCGCAGGTCCCGGACCACGAGGGCGCCGAGCAGGCTTCGGTGCGTACGGACGATCCCGGCCAGATGTGAGATGGCCGGCATGCTATGACGTTGAAACTCCGGGGTTGGCCTCGAGCCAGGCGTTCAGCATCAGCACGTTCCACAGGGGATAGCCCCAGTTGGTGCCGGCCAGGTGTGCAGTCCAACGCTCGCGAATTGGCTTCGGGTCCAGCAGTTGGTCACGCTCGAATCGTGATTCGGACAGCAGGTCCTCAGCCCAGTCGCGCAACGGCCCGCGAATCCACTCGTGGAACGGCACGCCGAATCCCGTTTTGGGCCGGTCAATCAGCTCACGCGGTACGTAGCGGTCGAGCACCTGTCGCAGCACCCACTTGCTCTGACCGTCGCGCCACTTGTACGTGTACGGCAACCGCCATGCGTACTCGACAACGCGATGATCGAGCAGCGGGACCCGTGCCTCGAGCGACACCGCCATGCTCGCACGGTCCACTTTGGTGAGAATGTCGTCCGGCAAGTAGGTCAGCGTGTCGTAGTACAGCATGCGCTCGGAGAAATCGGGCACGAGCCGCGCCACCTGTTCGCTCCACAACACCCCCTTCGGTTCACGACCGCCGCGCACCAACGCATCGGGGGTATGCCAGTGGCCCAACATGCGGCGGTACAACGTATCAGGGTCACGGAGGCTGAGTTGATCCGCGATTTCATGCATTCGGGCGCCGAAGTTGACCGGACGAATGCGCCGCGGAATGGCACGGCCGACGCGATCCCAGCCGGCGGGCGACAGCCGGCGCGACATCGCAACGGTGGGCCCGCGCAGCCACTCAGGGACGACGGTCGCGGCCGCCCATAATGATCGCGCCAGCTCGTAGCGTTTGTAGCCTGCGAACAGCTCGTCGCCCCCGTCACCCGACAGCACCACCGTGACGTGACGGCGGGTCAATTCGCAGACGAGGAATGTCGGCAGCTGTGACGAATCGGCGAACGGTTCGTCGTAGATCTGCGGTAGTCGTGGCACGACGTCGATGGCCAGCGACGAGTCGACGTACAGCTCGGTGTGTTCGGTGCCCAGATGGCGGGCGACGGCCTTCGCGTACGGCGCTTCGTCGAAGCCCTGTTCGCGGAAACCAATCGAGAAGGTGCGGACCGGCCGCTCGCTCTGCTGCTGCATCAACGCCGTGACGAGCGTCGAGTCGATGCCGCCCGAGAGCAGCGATCCCAGCGGCACGTCGGCCACCAGGCGCCGCCGAACCGCGTCGCGCAGCAGCGTGTCCAGCTCGCCGATGACCTCGTCGTCGGCGCGCGGCCGGCGATTGCGCTGGCCTTGGACGGCTACGTCCTCGAGCGACCAGAACGGCCGCTCCTCTCCGACGACGCCATCCTGCACCGTCAGCACCGTGCCGGGCATCAGCTTGCGGACTCCGCGGTAGATCGTGTGCGGCGCCGGGATGTAGTTGTGACGCATGAACGCCGACACCGCGTTGCGGTCGACGACGGGTGCCCATCGTGGATGCCGGCGCAGCGCCTTCAGCTCTGATCCAAAGAGGAACAGGCCCGGAAAGCTCCCCCAATAGAGTGGCTTGATACCGAGACGATCCCGCACGAGAGTGAGACGCCGCTCGCGGCGGTCGTAGAGCGCGAACGCGAACATCCCGATCAACCGGCGGGCGGTCGCTTCGACGCCCCACTCCGCGCAGCCTTCCAGGATCACTTCCGTGTCGGATGTGCCGCGGAAGCGATGTCCGGCGCGCTCGAGATCGACGCGCATCTCCTCGTGTGAGTAGACCTCGCCGTTGTAGACGATCACGTAGCGCTCGCACGCCGACACCATTGGCTGATGTCCAGCCGGAGACAGGTCGCGGATCGCCAGCCGCCGGTGACCAAGCGCCACTCCTCGGCTGACGTCGAGCCACGTGCCCGCCGAGTCTGGTCCGCGATGCACCATCGTGCAGGTCATATCGCGGATCAGCGCGTCGACACGGTCGACGTCACGGGGCGAGTCGCGTTCGATGAATCCGGTGATCCCACACATGGAAGTGGACCGCCTACGCGCGGCGGCTATGTCCGATTGACCTGAACGAAGAACAGTTGAAGAGCTGTCATTATAACGGGCCACTTCCGCCGCTCGCAGCGCGGTCGACGATCTGCCGATAGAGCGCCACATACGCATCAATGGCCTGATCGATGTCGAAGTGTTGCTCCATCCGGCGGCGGAGCGATTCGCCGACCTTGCGCCGTTCGTCGGCGTGCAGTCTCAGGAGGGCGGCGATTGCGAGCGCCAACTTTTCCGGCTGCGCTGGTGGCACCAAATACGGCGAGTCGCCGAGCAACACCCGTGTGTCGCCAACATCGGTCGCAACCGTCGGCAGGCCGGTCGCCAGGCCTTCGGCCACCGCGTTGGGAAAACCTTCTCCTCTCGAGCTCGACACCGCGACGTCGAATCCTGCCAGGGCAGCCGCCGGATCGGCCTCCACACCGGCGCATGTGACGCGGCCGGCGACACCAGCCTTGCGGATCATCGACGCGAGCGGCTCGTCGCCGGGCGCGGTGCCGCTCCCCATCAGGACCAGACGCCACGGCGGCAACGCAGGCATCTCGATGAGACGCGCTGCCGCCGCGAGCAGATCGTCGTGGGCCTTCACCGGCGAGACACGTGCCAGATAGCCGATGACGATCGTGTCGGCATCGGAGTGCCAGGCAGCTCTCCGCTGCGCCCTCGTTTCGGCATTGGGTGCAAAGTGCGCGACGTCGACGCCGTTGTGAATGACGGGCATCAGCGGCGCCCGATACCCGATCGCCCGGTGTGCATCGAGTGCGGCGTTCGAGCCGGCGACGATGGCGGCAGGCACGTGTCTCGAGCCGAGGGCGCTCACGCGCATCAGGACGCGCGTGACCAACGTGTTCGCGTCGGCGGTCAGCCGACTTTGCCGCAACGTCCACACCTGTGGAGCACGCACGCCGCGCAGACGGCTGATCATGCCGATCACTTCGGCGTGATACATCCAACACTGGAGCAGCGAACACGGCTCGCTGGCCATCGCGCGCGGCAGCGTCGTCAGCCGCGCCATGCCGCGCAGCGACTTGGCCCCGCCAAAGGACCGTATCTCGACGCCGGCATCCAGCTGGGGCGCAAGCGGAACGTTGTCGGTGACTGTCCACACCGATTGACGCCAGGTCGGCTCACGCTCGGCGATGCCGGAGACCAGCCGCACGAGGAATTGTTCGGCGCCGCCGCGATCGAGCGAGCCAATAAGGTGTCGGATATGCATTTACTTCCGCCTGAAGGCGGAAGCCACAAAGGCGGAAGCCGCGCAGTCTCTGTGCGCTCGGTCCGTCATCGGTAGCACGGAAGGTTGAACGGGTCGTAGACCGATCTCGGCTGCAAATCGCGCTTGACCAGAACGGCGTATTCGACCGCTGCGCCGAAACCGGACCGTGCCGTCTCGCGGTAGTTGTCCTTCACGTACTGGTATACGAGCGGGAAGGCGCGTCGCACCTCCTCTTCGGTGGACGCATTGAACAGCACGAGCGGTACCTGCTGTCGTTTCATACGCTCGACGGTCAACCGCTGACTGGCAGGCGCTGAGTGCCAGCCGTTCTTGAGATAGACCTGCCCGCCGGCGAACGCCCGCTCGGCGTAGAAAACGATCTGTGGTTCGAACGAGCCGGTGAGGATCCGTTGCGACGGCCGCGTGCACTCCAGCACATACCGCGTCAGCCCCCTCACGCCGGTGCTCCCTGCGGGCGCGTAGAAGTCAATCGGCCGCATCGACACGAGACGTCCGACCTCGCGCATCCGGTCACGTGTGACCGTCGGCCCGGCCAGCACGCCGGTCGCGATGATCCGCTCGCCCATCTCGCCGAGGAGTGTCGCGCTCCCCAACGTGCCGATCCACACGATGACGGCGACAGCGGCCATGGCACGACGGGAGGACCGCTGCACCGCTGCTGCCGTAATCCACGCCGCCAGCACCATCGTCGGGCCGGCGACGTCCGGCAGCCGCGAGTCCGGCGACCCGCGGAGCAGCGCCTGATCGATAACGACGCACATCACGATTGCGGTCGCGATGACCACCAGTTCGAGCTGGTTCCGTCCCCCACGCCGCCATACCGCTACCAGCATCACGAGCGCGACCACAGGAACCAGTACCGTCAGGTAATACAGCCAGGCGAGAGCGTTCGTCGGTGTGATCACACCGGGCGCGAGGTGTGTGCGCAGCAACGGAAATCGATTGCGGGCCCGCTGCAGCCACGACTGCGACACGATCGGACGGAATGTTGCGCGATCGATGTTGTGCGTGTCGGCCACCAGTGGATCGTAGACGAGCGCTTCGACGATGTCGCGGCGATCGCTGGTCAACAGATAACTCCCGTCGTCCGTACCGTCGACCAGGCCGTATTGTCGTTCCCGTTCCGCACGTATATCGGCGTCGGTTCCAGGCTTCCACCGGACGAAGATCCGCGGACGCGAGGGAGGGTCGACCACGACCCACGGCTGCTTCGTATCGATGGCAAAGGGCATCGACAGGACACGTGCGGTGGTCACCGACTCGACCTGCGACCGCAGAGAGACGACGTATTCGACCAGTCCTGTGGACATCTGGATGAATACGACGAACGGCAGGAGGAGCGCCCCGGCCACCGCCGTAAACCAGCCCAGCTGGCGCGGAATCAGGCGGATGCTTCCGATGTTCGCGAGAAGCAGGGCGACGACCATCGACCCGCCGATGTAGACGCCGTGATCGAGCCGGAACAATGTCGCGATGGCGGTGACGGAGGCGAGCAGCACCACCGAGAACGTTGTCCGTCGGGACGCGTAGTGCCACACGGCAACGAGGGCAAGCGGATACAGGAAGACCTTGGGATAGTTGTACAGTCGCGGAAACATCGACACCGCGGTCGCCGTTGCAATCAACGCGATGAACGTCGATCGGGATGTGCGCGCAGACAGGTGAAACGTCAAGGCGGCGCCGGCGGCGATCATCGTCACCGTCAGGATCGCTTCGCCCAGCAGCGTCTGCCCGAACACCCTGAGGGCTGCGGCGGACGCGAAGTAGTGGAGAGGCAGACCTGGATCGA
>Ga0111538_10000730_pt1 | contig 45143 bp, 33 predicted proteins | sample SoiMethybrSBSTD1_FD_79669 | JGI IMG/M metagenome (GOLD analysis project Ga0111538, IMG submission 79669) | Bulk soil microbial communities from a Populus tree surrounding site in Tennessee, USA - Soil MetaG P. TD hybrid SBSTD1 (version 2)... | ecosystem: Environmental > Terrestrial > Soil >...
CGCCGTCACTCGCGGCTGAGCTCAGAAGCTCCCGATGGTCAGAGTCAACGCGTTCGTACCGGTCAGCGCCGTGATGCTGCCGGTGCCGCTGAGCTCGATCGCCACCACCTGCTGATGGAGAACCACGCCAGCGAGTGTGACCGTGTTCGGGATCACGAGCTGTGTCTGCACGATGCCGGCCGCAGGCAAATACACATCGAGCAGATCGGGGCTCACGAGCAGCGTGCAGCCCGGCACACCCTGCGGCAGGATCGACGACATCGGGATCGATGTGGTGCTGAACCCGAACACACCGACCGCGAGCGCAGGCGCCGGCATCCCGGTCGCAACGGAGCGGAACGTCGACCCGATCCACGGCAGCGACGTGGCGGCCAGCACGTTGGAACCACCGGAGCCGGTGCAGCCGGCACCGTAGGAGACAGCGGTGGCAGGGCACGTTGTCGTGAGCTGCGCCATGCATGTGGATACGGCGCCGTTGACGACACTGAACTCTCCCCCAGCCACGAGATTGCCGTTCGGTAGCGTCGCGAGGGCATACACGGAGGCGTCCATCCCCGAACCCAGCGCAGACCAACTCGTGCCATTCCAGCGCGCGATGCCGTTCGCACTCACACCTCCGGCCGTCGTGAAACCACCACCCGCCACGAGGTCGCCGTTCGGAAGCACCGCCAAGGCACAAACTGCCGGGACGGGGTACAAGGAGCCGGACATCCCCGAACCCAGCGCAGACCAGCTCGTGCCATCCCAGCGCGCGATGTAGGAAGCACCCACGCCCCCCGCCGACGTGAAACTGCCACCTGCCACGATGTCCCCGTTCGGCAGCGTCGCGAGGGCTCTCACGCCGCCGTTCATCCCCGAACCCAGCGCCGACCAGCTCGTACCATTCCAGCGCGCGATGCGGTTGGCACCCACGCCTCCCGCCGTCGTGAAGATACCACCCGCCACGAGGTCGCCGTTCGGAAGCGTCGTGAGTGCGGACACGCCGTTGTTGAAGGATCCCAGCGTCGACCAGCTCGTGCCATTCCAGCGCTGGGGGCCGATGCCGATCCCGAAGCCATAACCACCCGCCACGATGTCCCCGTTCGGCAGCGTCGTGATGGCGGACACGGTGCCCCTCAGCCCCACTCCCAGCGCCGACCAACTCGTGCCATTCCAGCTCGCAATGCCGGTGGCACTCACGCCTCCAGCCGTCCAGAACTCACCACCGGCCACGAGGTTCCCGTTCGGAAGCACCGCCAAGGCCATGACCTTGGTGGTCGGGGGGTTGCCGGACATCCCCGAACCCAGCGCCGACCAGCTCGTGCCATTCCAGCGCGCGATGTAGTTCGCACTCACGCCCCCGACGGTAGTGAACCAACCACCCGCCACGAGGTCGCCGTTCGGCAGCGTCTTGAGGGCTTGCACGGAGTAGTTCGTCCCCGAACCCAGCGCCGACCAGCTCGCACCATTCCATCGCGCGATGTATCGCGCACTCACGCCTCCCACCGTCGTGAATTGACCCCCCGCCACCAGGTCGCCGGTTGGCAGCGTCGTGAGGGCCCACACGGGGCCGCTCGTGCCCGAACCCAGCGCCGACCAGCTCGTACCATCCCAGCGCAGGATGTAGGGCGCAGGCGTATAGAAACCACCACCGGCCACGAGGTCGCCGTTCGGGAGCGTCGTGAGGGCGCTTACTCCGCCGAAGATCGTCGATCCCAGCCCCGACCAGCTCGTGCCATTCCAGCGCGCGATGGAGTTCACGATCACGCCTCCTGCCGTCGTGAAACTACCACCCGCCACGAGATCCCCGTTCGGGAACGTCGTGATGGCCCACACGGGGCCGCTCGTGCCCGAACCCAGCGCCGACCAGCTCGTACCATCCCAGCGCGCGATGTGGTACACCACCACACCTCCCGCCGTCGTGAAACCACCAACCGCCACGAGGTCGCCGTTCGGCAGCGTCTTGAGGCCGAGCACGCCGCCGTTCATCCCAGAACCCAGTGCCGACCAGCTCGTACCATCCCAGCGCGCGATGCAACTCGCACTCACACCTCCCGCCGACGTGAAACCACCACCGGCCACGATGTCGCCGTTCGGCAGCGTCGCAAGGGCGCCGACGGCGCCGTTCATCCCCGACCCCAGCGCCGACCAACTGATGCCATTCCAGCGCGCGATGCGGCTGGCACTCACGCCTCCGGCTGTGGTGAACGTACCACCCGCCACGAGGTCCCCGTTCGGCAGCGTCGTGAGGGCCGACACTGCGTTGTCCATGCCGGAACCCAGTGCTGACCAGTCACCGGTCACCGGATCGTATGCAGCAACCCGGTTCGCCAAGACAGTGCCTGCGAGCGTGAACTGACCACCCAGAGCCAAGATGGGCTGCGTCGGGCCGGCCCCGTCAGGGTCCCACATCGTCGTGGCTTCGACCGGGCCATTTGTCCCCAGGTGGCCACCCGCCAGCCACTGCGTTGCACACTGGGCTGCGGCGTTCTCCGACAAAGCACTGATGGCCAGAGAGAAGAACAGGAGCGCGACTGCGGCTGAGGGCAGCGAAGGCGAAGGACGCGAGATCATGGAGCACCCCACGAGGTTGGCGATTCCCTGGCGAACGTCGCGATGATACCGCGCGGCCGTTCGCGCGGGCGGCAGCCATGAGCGTGGCTGCCCGATCTGGTCGTTCAGCCAGCCAACAGCTCGATCATCAGGCGAAGACCGGATAAGGGAGGCCTGACCTCGGCACCGGTCCAGCGCAGCGTCAGCGCTGCGTGCTCGGCCGAGGTGTCGGGCCAAGGATGAGCTCGCGCACACGGCGATCGCCCAGCATGAGGCCGCCCACACGAAGACCCTGGCCCCGGCTACTGCTGCGCCTGCGCCGCGTCCTTTGCTTCGCCGGCGAGACGGATGTCCATCTCCATGTCCTCGGCGATGATCTTCGCGAAGCGATTGGTCCACTCGAGCACCTCGTCGAGCGAGTGCATCTGCACCATGCAGAAGCCACCGATCAGCTCCTTCGACTCGGCGAACGGCCCGTCGATCACGGTGCGCTTGCCGTTGCGATAGCGCAGGCGCACCGCCTTGCTGCTCGGCTGCAGGGTCTCCGAGAAGGTCAGCACGCCGGCCCTGACCATCTCGGTCTTCAGCTTCGCCAGTTCACTGGCCTGCTTTTGCGTCGGTGGCATCCCGGCTTCGGTGGCCCTCGTCGCCTTGTGCAGGATCATGAACTGCAGCGGCGCGCCCTCGGGCTTGGCACACACGCCGAGGTCCCAGGGTTCGGTCATCAGGCCGAGCTCGATCTCCTCGGCGCCGACGGCCGCGGCGTAACGCTTGGCCCACTCGATCCCTTCGTCCCTGGTCTTGACCTTGATCGTCGCGAAGCTCGCGGGCAGCTCGTTGCCGCCGACGAGCGGCCCCGGTGTCACCGTGCAGCGGCCCTGCGCGAACAGCAGGCGCAGCCGATCGCGACTCGGCTTGAGGCCCCCGCCGGCCAGGAACATGCCGGCCTTGGCGGTCTCGCCGATCAGCTGGCCCATGCCGGACACGAGCTCGGGGGACGGGGGCAGACCGGCTTCGCTGGTGGGACCGACCTTGTGCATGCAGACGTAACGCATCGTTGTTCTCCGTGGTTGGGAGCGTCGGCCACCGCTCGACGTGCGGTCGGCCTCGGCTCTGACCATGCCGTCGAACGGGCCTGCCCGCAATCGACACGAGTTCGAGAATCTCTCTGCGCCCCCGTTCTCGGGCGGCAACCGCGCTGCATAGACTGGCGGCATGCGACCGATACGCATCGTGCTCCTCTCCGCCGCCGCGGCGGCCTGCTCCATGTCGATCGGCGCTCCGGAACAGATGACGAACCCGTTCTTCACTGCGAGTCCCCTGCCCTACCAGGCCCCGCCGTTCGACCGTATCCGCGACGAACACTACATGCCGGCCTTCATGGAGGGCATGCGGCAGCAAGCGCTCGAGGTGCGCGCGATCGCGACCGACAAGAGCCCCGCGACGTTCGCGAACACGATCGAGGCGCTCGAACGCAGCGGCGTTCTGCTGACGCGCGTCAGCAAGGTGTTCTTCAACCTGACCGAGTCGACGACGAGCCCGGCGATCCAGAAGGTCCAGGCGGAAGTCGCGCCGCTGCTCGCGAGCCATCAGGACACGATCTTTCTCGATGCGGACCTGTTTGCGCGCATCCAGGCCGTCTACGACGCGCGCGAGTCGCTGACCGGTCCCGAGCAGAGGCGGCTCGTCGAACGCTACCACACGACCTTCGTGCGCAACGGCGCGCGTCTGGCCGAGGCCCAGCAGCAGCGGCTGCGCGCGATCAACGAGGAGCAGTCGAAGCTCGTGACGCAGTTCCAGCAGCGTCTGCTGGCCGACACGAAAGCGCTCGGTGTCGTCGTCGACACCGAGGCGGAGCTCGCAGGGCTCGACGCGAGCTCGCTGTCGGCCGCGGCAGACGCCGCGAAGGCCGCGGGCAAGCCCGGCAAGTACCTGATCACACTGCAGCTGCCGACGTCGCAGGGCATCCTGTCCTCGCTGCAGATCCGCGCGACGCGGCAACGCGTGTTCGAGGCCGCAAGCGCGCGCTGCAGCCGCGGCAACGAGAACGACACGAGCGAGCTCGTGAAGAGGCTCGCGCAGCTGCGCGCCGAGCGCGCGGCGCTGCTCGGCTATCCGAACCACGCCGCCTACGCGCTGGCCGACCAGATGGCCGGCACGCCCGAGGCCGTCGAGAAGATGCTCGCGAGCATGACGGCGAAGATCGTCGCCAAGACCAGAGCCGAGGCCGCAGAGCTGCAGGCCTGGCTCGACGAGCACCAGCGCGGCACGAAGCTGCAGCCGTGGGACTGGGCGTTCGTGGCCGAGCAGGTGCGCAAGGCGCGCTACGACTTCGACCAGAACGCCGTGAAGCAGTACTTCGAGCTCGAAGCCGTGCGGCAGGACGGCCTGTTCTTCCTGATGAAGCAGCTCTACGGCATCGACGTGCGCGAGCGCAAAGACCTGCCGGTCTACCATCCCGACGTGCGCGTCTTCGAGGTGTTCGACGACGACGGCAGCGCGATCGGCCTGTTCTACGCCGACTACTTCGAGCGGCCGAGCAAACGCGGCGGCGCGTGGATGAACAACTTCGTCGACCAGAGCGGCCTGCTCGCACAGCTGCCCGTGGTCGTGAACGTGATGAGCATTCCGCAGGCCGGCGCGGGCAAGCCGACGCTGCTGAGCTTCGACGAGGTCACGACGATGTTCCACGAGTTCGGCCACGGCGTGCACGGGCTGCTGAGCCGCGTGCGCTTCCCGCTGCTCTCGGGCACGAGCGTGCCCAGAGACTTCGTCGAGTTCCCTTCGCAGTTCCACGAGGACTTCGCGTTCGACCCGCTCGTGCTCACGCGCTTTGCGAAGCACTGCGAAACCGGCGCGCCGATGCCGAAGGAGCTGATCGAGAAGATCCGGGCCGCGCGCACGTTCGGCCAGGGCTTCGCGTCGCTCGAATACACGGCCGCGGCGCTGCTCGACCTGGCCTGGCACACGCTGCCACCGGGCACCGAGGTCAAGGACTGCGCCGCGTTCGAGGCCGAGGCGCTGCAGCGCGCCGGGGTCGCCTACGAGCTCGTGCCGCCGCGCTACCGCACGACCTACTTCTCGCACGTCTGGCCCGGCGGCTACGCGGCGGGCTACTACGCATACATGTGGAGCGAAGCGCTCGCGGCCGACGCGTTCGCCGCGGTCATGGAACGGGGCGGCATTTCGCGCAGCAACGGCATGAAGTTCCGCGACGCAGTGTTGTCGCGCGGGCTCACGCGCGAGCCGATGTTGATGTTCACCGAGTTCCGCGGCCGCGAGCTCGACACGACGGCGCTGCTGAAGCGGCGCGGTTTGCAGTGAGCCTCCCACGAGGATGGATATTGGATTCGATGAGCAGGCGGTAGAAGCCAGGGCGCATCAACTGTTGCGTGCCATCGATGCCGCAGTGACCGGAGAACTGTCGCTGTGTGATCTCCTCCGCCTGAGTGGGGCATTCACCGACATCGGTCAGTTGGACCAAGCCAAATATCAAGTCCGCCTGAACGGGGTGGCGCTGGGTTGGCTGATGCAGCGAAGGCTCGTGACCATCTGGACTGTCGACAAGTGGGTGAGGGAAGGGGAACCCGTGCCACAGGGAGCGCTGGGTGATGGCGCAAGCTTTGGGGATTTCACCGTGTACAGCTGCCCAGTTCTGACCAGAGCGACACACCGGTGAACCGCGACGCGGGGACCCGACTCCAGCAGCCTCGCAGCCAGCTCCGCACCGCGCTTCCTTCGGGGGCGCCCGAGGCTACTTGCGGGCCTTGGCGCGCGCGAGCTCGGCCTCGAGCTCCTTGACGCGCTTCTCGAGCTCCGCGACACGCTGCTGGAGCTGGGCTTTCTCGTCGGGGGCGGCCCGGAGCACCTGGCCGCGTAGTCCGCCGTTGAGCTGTTGGACGTCAGCTGCTCGGAAGACGCGTGGCAGCTCCAGGGCCTTTCCATCGGGGCCCGCGATCGGAGCCAATTGGACCCGCAGGTTCTGAAAGTTGTGTTGCACCTGTTGCACGTTGAGCTGGAGCTGCTGCAGCTGCGGCTGCGGCAGGACCCAGACATTTCGACCCGCCAGACCTCGAAGCGCGCCGCGCCCGGCCACCTGCGGCGCCACGTCGGCGAACGTCGAGCTCGCTTCGGCGCGGCTTGCCCAGTGCACGTTGCCCTTGTCGTCGCGCAGACCGACCGCATCGATCTCGTTCGAGCCCGGCACATTCTCGCACTCGAAGGAGAGCAGAACGCGCTCGACGTCGAAGCCGAGCGGCAGGTCGATCGTCAGCACGCGCGCCGGCTCGGTCGCGGCCTTCACGTCCTTGTTCCGCCAGAGCTCGAGCTGCTCACCCTGCGGCGTCAGGATCGCGACCGCGGCGACAGCGCCCGGGTTGAAGTTCTCGTGCACCAGGAGCGCGGTCGCGCGCACCGGCTGCTCGTATTCGAGCAGCAGCCATTCCCCCCGATCGTCCGGCTCCTTCGTGGTCCACGCGCTGCCGTGATCCCCGGGCTGCGGCGTGTCGGGCGCGCCACACGCGGCCTCGGGCCCCCACTGGCGCTGCTGCGGCGTGCGTTCCGGCCCGTCGCGGAACACGAACCAATAGGGCCGCTGCCAGACCCAGAACCCCTCGGGGATCCTGCGTTCGCCCTGGTAGACCTGCGTCGTTCCCCTGAAGCCCGCTTCGTGGTGTTCGGGCAGCGCCGGCTCGTCAGCCTTGAACTGACGCAGCAGCATGCCGAAGCGGCCGCCGGCGCGTGCGTTCCTGCTCGCCGCGAAGTGGTCGGGCGCCACTTTCTGGGGCAGAGGCTGCTGGGCTGGAGGCGCTTCCAGCAGCAGGCTTGCACACAGAGGGAGGGTGAAGGCCGCGAGAGAACTGCGCATGACAACCTCCTGGCTCGTTCGAGCGCCGCCCCACGTGTCGCGGGCGACGCTACTCCCGACATCATAGCCGCAGGTCCCGGAGTTCCCTGCTGACCGGCCTTGCCGCAGGGCGCTTCTCCTCATTCGATCTCGGGTCAGAGCGCACCATGAGCGACCCGCTGAAACCCGACGACCTCGACCCGCAAGCCTCGAGCCATGCGCTGGCGCTGCCCGCGCGCTTCTACACGGACGCCGGCATGCCGGCGCTCGACGCACGCGCGGTGTTCGGCGCGAGCTGGCAGTTCGTCGGCCATGAATCGCGCCTGCGCGACGCGGGCGACCACGTCGTCGCGGACCTCGCGGGCCTTCCGATCGTGCTGGTCCGCGACGCCGAAGGCCGCCTGCGCGCCTACCACAACGTCTGCCGCCACCGCGCGGGGCCGCTCGCGCTCTGCGACGGCAAAGGCGCGCGCGTGCTGCGCTGCAAGTATCACGGCTGGACCTACGGCCTCGATGGCGTGCTGCGCGTCGCACCCGAGATGGGCAAAGCGGCCGACTTCGTTCCGTCTTCGATCCGCCTGCCGGAGCTGCGCGTCGGCACCTGGCACGGCCTCTGTTTCGTCGGCGCCAGCGCGGCGCCGGCGTTCGAGGACTTCGTGCGCAGCATGGAAACGCCGCTGCGCACGCTGTCGCCGCAGCACTATCACTTCCACGCGCGCGTCGGCTACGACATCGCTTGCAACTGGAAGGTCTACTGCGACAACTACCTCGAGGGTTACCACGTCCCGCACATCCACCCTGGCCTGAACCGCCTGCTCGACTACCGGCAGTACGTCACCGAGACCGGCGAGTGGTTCTCGTGGCAACACAGCCCGCTCGCGAGCGACGCCGGCCTGTATGGCGACGGCGACGCGCTCTACTACTTCGTCTTCCCGAACACGATGCTGAACCTGCTGCCTGGGCGCCTGCAGTCGAACCGCGTCGTGCCGCTCGGAGTGGACCGGTGCCGGGTCGAGTTCGACTACTACTATGCCGCCGAGGAAAGCCCGGCAGCGCAGGCGAGGCAGCAGGCGGATCGCGACTTCGCGCACCAGGTGCAGCTCGAAGACGTCGCGATCTGCGAGCACGTGCAGCGCGGCCTCGCTTCGGGTTCCTACGTGGCAGGACGCTTGAATCCGTCGCGCGAGAACGCGCTGCACCACTTCCACGAGTTGCTGCGGCGCGCATATCGCCTCGCAGCGGTCGTCAGCGAGTGACGAGTCGGAACGTGCAATGATCGGTTGATATCGGCGGGCACGCCCTGTGCGCAATGCCTGCGCATCAGGCCACTCGGTCATTTCCGACGCTGGCGTTCCTGAGATTCCTCCATTTCCATGTGGATTGGTCTCCACTTATCCGGCCAGTTGCTGCGCCATTGATCGTAGGAACGACGTACCACCCCTGAGGTTCTAATCATGCGCAACATTGGACTCACCTTGAGCCCCCTCGGCTGTTTCTTGGCTCTATTACACCCGTCATTGTCGGCACAAACCCTGACGCGTGCTCCTTCCATTTGGGAAACCGACACCTCGTCGTTCCTCGTCGCGTTGAAGACTTCTGCCAATGTGCTTGGCGCGGTCGAATGGGGCCCCACCGAGGCCCTCGGCAACACGGCGGCCGGAACGTCGACTTCGACCCACGCGATTCGCGTCACGGGGCTGCAGCCGGACCACTTCTACTGGTATCGCGTGCTGCTCGGAGGCACTGCAGCGACGCCCGTCTACCGCGCGCGCACCTTCGCGTCAGCGACCTCTACGGCCGCGGGCTCCGACGTGAGCTTCTTCGTCTTCGGCGACTCCGGCGTCGGCAATTCGGATCAGACTCGCGTCGCCAACCTGGTCCAGAGTTGGGACTGGGACCTGGGTCTGCTGCCTGGAGACATCGTCTACGGCAGTGGTCAGGCCTCGGGCTTCGACCCGTATTTCTTCTCGATGTATGCGGCGACGCTGCGCACCACGCCCTTCTATCCGGCGCTCGGCAATCACGACGTCTCGACTTCGAACGGCCAGCCGTACCTCGACGCCTTCTATCTGCCAACCGCCAATTCCGGCACCGAGCGTTACTATTCGTTCAACCACGGCAAGGTCCACTTCATCGCGCTCGATTCCAACAATGTCTCGAGCGCCCAGACAGCGTGGCTGCGCAGCGACCTCACGGCCGCGCGCGCCAACAACGATCAGTGGATCTTCGCGTTCTTCCACCACCCGGGGTACAACTCCGGCACGCATCACGGCCGCGAGCAGAGCGTCTATCAGAACTGGTGCCCGGTCTTCGAGGAGTTCGAAGTAGATGCCGTGTTCCAGGGACACGAGCACATCTATGAACGCACGTCGGTCAGAAGGGACTTCTTTCCGAACAAACGTGGCGTCGTCTACTACGTCGTCGGGACCGGCGGCAACAGCCTCTACAGCTTCAGCCAGCAGCCGTACTCGGCCTTCGCGCTAGCGCATTGGGGAGCGCTCAAGGTCGATGTGCGCGGCAACGTGTTCCACTCGGTCTTCCTCGATGGCAACTCGAGCACGCTTGGCCAACAGTTGGACGCGTTCACGATGACCCGCGGAACGGTCACGGCAGCGCTGACCGAAACGGCTCCGAGCCCGCAACCCGGGCAGTCGTTCCAAGGCACCTTCACCGCGCCGAACGGAGCGTACCATGCGTTGTTTGCGTCGCTGCAGCCGGGCTACATCCCTGATCCGCTTCTGGGTCTGATTCTCCTCGGCCCCCAGGGCGCGCTCCTGGAGGATGGCCTGATCGGCACGTCACTGAGCCGCTCGTTCTCGCTGGCGGTCCCGAACCAGTCCGCGCTGGTGGGCACGAGCATCTACTTCCAGGGAATCACCGTGTCTGGCCCCGCGATGGACCACCAGCTCACGGACGTGCTTTGCGGCAGAGTCCGCTGAGCTGCTCCGATCCACCAGCGGCTGCCAGCCGACCAAGCAGGTCGCTCGCGGGTTCGTGACGCAGATTCACTGCGCACGAACCCGCGGGGTCCGATCCCTGCCATTCCCATCGCATCGCGGCCGCCAGCCAGTCACTGACTGGCAATCACTCTCGGGCCAGCGCGCCATTCGTCTCACTTGGCGAGCCAGAGAGCCGCGCTTCGACGTAGAGCGCGGCACACCTCCCCTCAGGTCTGATCACCATGCGCAACCTTGGACTCATCACGGGCCCGCTGGGCTCCCTTCTCGTCTTCTTACAAGCGTCCTCGCCGGCACAGAGCCTCACGCGAGGCCCTTCCGTCTGGGAGACCGATACCACGTCGTTCCTGGTCGCGTTCAAGACTTCCAACAGTGTCCAGGGCTCGATCGACTGGGGCCCCACCGAGACCCTCGGCAACACGGCGAGCGGAAACCCGACGGCGACTCACGCGATTCGCATCACGGGACTGCAGCCTGACCACTTCTATTGGTATCGCGTCCGCCTCGCAGGCACCCCGGTCACGCCCGTCTACCGCACGCGCACCTTCGCGTCGGCCACCTCGACGGCGGCAGGCTCTGACGTGAGCTTCTTCGTGTTCGGAGACTCCGGCAGCGGCTCTTCGAACCAGATGCGCGTCGCAGACCTGGTCCAGAGCTGGGACTGGGATCTCGGTGTGCTCCCGGGAGACATCGTCTACTACAGCGGCCAGGCCTCGGGCTTCGATCCGTACTTCTTCACGCCCTATGGGGCGACGCTGCGCAGCACGCCCTTGTATCCCGTGCTCGGCAATCACGACGTCCAAACCTCGAACGGCCAGCCCTATTTCGACGCCTTCTACCTGCCGACCGCCAATTCCGGCACCGAGCGTTACTACTCGTTCGACCACGGCAAGGTCCACTTCATCGGGCTCGATTCGACCAACGTGTCGAGCACCCAGACAACGTGGTTGCGCAACGACCTGATGGCCGCTCGCGCGAACAACGCGCCGTGGATCTTCGTGACCTTCCACCACCCTGGCTATTCCTCGGGAGGCAACGGCCGCCAGCAGTCGGTCTATCAGAACTGGTGTCCGATCTTCGAGGAGTTCGAGGTGGATGCCGTGTTCCAGGGACACGACCACATCTACGAACGCACGACGGTCAGAAGGGACTACTACCCGAACAAGCGCGGCGTCGTGTACTACGTCGTCGGGACCGGCGGCGAGAGCAACGGCAGCATTCACCAGCAGTCGTACTCGGCTTACGCGTTGTCGCGGTATGGAGCGCTCAAGGTGGACGTGCGCGGCAACGTCTTCCGTTCGGTCTTTCTCGATGGCAGCGCGAACACGCTCGGCCAACAGTGGGACGCGTACACGATGACGCGCGGAACGGTCACGCCAGGGCTGGATCAAATGGCTCCGAGCCCGCGACCCGGTCAAGCGTTCCAAGGCAACTTCGTCGCGCCGAACGGAGCGTATCGTGCGTTGTTCGTGTCGCTGCACCCGGCCTACGTTGCCGACCCGGCTCTCGGTCTCGTGCATCTCGGCGCCCCGGGCGCGCTCTTGGCGGATGGAATGATCGGCGTGGCACAGAGCTCCTCGTTCTCCCTGCCGGTCCCGAACCAATCTGCGCTGGTCGGCACGTGCTTCTACTTCCAGGGGATCACAGTGACCGGCCCTTCGATGGACCTGCGGCTCACGGACGTGCTTTGCGGGCGGGTTCGGTGAGTGGCTGCGAGCGCCAATGGGTTCCCATTCGGCAGGAGCCTTGCGCCCGTTGCACGAGAACGCGCAGCACGGTTTTCCACAGACGGGCTGCGAGGCCTCTATCGCCTCGCGGTAAACACTCAGTGACGCATTGGAACGTGGGATGATGAGTTGATATTGGCGGGCACGACTCGTGCGCAATGTTCGCGCATCCGGCCGTTCGGTCATTTCTGGAGGTGGTGCGCGTCATTCTCCACCAACCAAATGATGAATTAGCCGTCACTTCGCCGGCCGGGTGAGTCGCCATAAGACGTAGGGGACGGTCCACCCTTAGTTCTACCTTTCCTCAACCATGCGCCACCTGGGACTGATCATGGGCCCGCTGGGCTCCATCCTTCTCTTCTTACCACCGTCATTGCAGGCACAGAGCCTGACACGAGGTCCTTCCGTCTGGGAAACCAACACGTCGTCTTTCCTCGTCGCGTTCAAGACGTCTAGCTCGGTGCTGGGCGCGATCGAATGGGGCCCCACCGAGGCTCTCGGCAACACGACGACTGGGATCTCGACGTCGACCCACGAGATCCGCATCACGGGGCTGCTTCCGGACCACTTCTATTGGTATCGCGTCCGACTCGGCGGCGCCGCGGCGACACCCGTCTACCGCACGCGCACCTTCGCGTCGGCGACATCGACGACGGCCGGCTCGGACGTGAGCTTCTTCGTGTTCGGCGACTCCGGCACCGGCTCTTCGGACCAGACCCGCGTAGCGAACCTCTGCCAGACGTGGGACTGGGATCTCGGTGTGCTGCCAGGAGACATCATCTACTCCAGTGGCCAGGCCTCGGGCTTCGATCCGTACTTCTTCACGCCCTATGCGGCGACGCTGCGCACGACACCCTTCTATCCAGTGCTCGGCAATCACGACGTCTCGACTTCGAACGGACAACCCTATCTCGACGCCTTCTACCTGCCAACCGCCAATTCCGGCACCGAGCGCTACTATTCCTTCGACCACGGCAAGGTGCACTTCATCGGGCTCGATTCGAACAACGTGTCGAGCACCCAGACAGCGTGGTTGCGCAACGACCTCATCGCCGCCCGCGCCAACAACGCGCAGTGGATCTTCGCGAGCTTCCACCACCCGGCCTATTCGTCGGGCCAGCACGGCCGCGAGCAGTCCGTCTATCAGAACTGGTGTCCGATCTTCGAGGAGTTCGAGGTGGATGCCGTGTTCCAGGGACACGACCACATCTATGAGCGCACGTCGGTCCGAAGGGACTACTTCCCGAACAAGCGCGGCGTCGTCTACTACGTCGTCGGCACCGGCGGCAACAGTCTCTACAGCATCAACCAGCAGTCGTACTCGGCCTACGCGGTAGCGAAGCATGGACTGCTCAAGGTGGACGTGCGCGGCAACGTCTTCCGTTCGGTCTTCATCGACGGCGGGTCGAGCTCGCTTGGCCAGCAGTTGGACGCGTACACGATTGCGCGTGGCACGGCCACGCAGGGGCTGCGCGCCACGACTCCGAGCCCGCAACCCGGTCAGTCGTTCCAGGGTGCGTTCGGAGCGCAAAACGGAGCGTTCTATGGCGTGTTCGTCGCACTGACACCGAACTACGTCCCCGTGCCGGGTCTCGGCCTCGTGCATCTCGGCGGTCCGAGCGCGGTCCTGGCCACTGGCCTGATGGGCTCGTCGGAGACCGCCCCGTTCTCGATGGCCGTCCCGAACCAGTCTGTGTTCGTCGGCACGAGCATCTTCTTGCAAGGGGTCACGGTGACCGGCGCCGCGATGGACCTGCGGCTCACCGACGTGCTGCCTGCCAGAGTTCGTTGAGCTGCAGCGCGGTGCACGTGCGCAACCAGCCAGCCGCTGCCCATCGAGCGGCTGGTCGCCCGGGTTCGTGACGCAGATTGCTGCGCACGAGCTCGTGGGTCATCGGCTTTTGGCGAGCTGGATCCGTTGCCATCGCACGTAGAGGCGCATACCGTCGCCTCGTCTCACCCATGCGCCACGTCGATCCCGTCGTGCGAGGTCTGGGCTCACTCCTCGTCCTCTGCCTGCTCCTGCCTGCCCAGACCCTGACACGGGGGCCTTCGGTTTGGGAACATGGGCCCACCTCGTTCCTGGTCGCGTTCCAAACTTCGAGCCAGGTGCAGGGCCAGATCGATTGGGGCCCCACCGAGGCACTCGGCAACACGACGAACGGGAACACGACGAACGACCACGCGATCCACATCACGGGACTGCAGCCTGACCATTTCTATTGGTATCGCGTGCTGCTCCAAGGTGTGCCGGTGACCCCTATCCATCGCACGCGCACCTTCGCGTCGGCGACTTCCACGCCAGCGGGTTCGGACGTGACCTTCTTCGTGTTCGGAGACTGCGGCACCGGCTCTTCGGATCAGATCCGCGTCGCGAACCTCGTGCACAGTTGGGACTGGGACCTCGGTCTGCTGCCGGGAGACATCATCTACCCCGATGGCCAGGCAAGTGGCTTCGATCCGTACTTCTTCACGCCCTATGGGCAGACGCTGCGCAGCACGCCCTTCTATCCGGTGCTCGGCAACCACGACAACCACACCTCGAGCGGCCATCCGTATCTCGATGCCTTCCACCTGCCCTCCTCCAACTCGGACACCGAACGCTGGTATTCCTTCGACCACGGCAACGTCCACTTCATCGGGCTCGATTCCAACCAGAAGACGAGCCCGAGGCAGACGACGTGGCTGCGCAACGACCTCATGGCCGCTCGCAGCAACAACGCTCAGTGGATCTTCGTGACGTTCCACCACCCGGCGTATTCGTCGGGAGCCGTCCATGGCCGCGACCAGACGGTGTATCAGAACTGGTGTCCGATCTTCGAGGAGTTCGAAGTCGATGCGGTGTTCACTGGGCACGACCACATCTACGAGCGAACGACCGTCCGAAGGGACTTCTATCCCAACAACCGCGGCGTCGTGTACTACGTCGCCGGGACGGGAGGCGCGGGACTCTACGGCATCAACCAGCAGCCGTACTCAGCCTATGCGGTGTCGAAGCATGGAGCGCTCAAGGTGGACGTGCGCGGCAACGTCTTCCATTCGGTGTTCCTCGATGGCAGCCCCGGCACGCTTGGCCAACAGTTGGACCCCTACTCGATGGTGCGCGGACCGGTCACGCCGGGGTTGCGCGCCGCGAGCCCGAGCCCGCAACCCGGCCAGTCGTTCGACGGGGCGTTCGATGGGCCGAACGGAGCGTACCGTGTGTTGTTCGCCGCCCTGCAATCGGATTACGCGCAGGTGCCAGGTCTCGGTCTCGTGCATCTCGGCGCACCGAACACGATCTTGGCCAGCGGCATGATCGGTTCGACGCAGACCGAAGCGTTTTCGCTGGCCGTTCCGAACCAACCAGCACTCGTGGACACGCGCCTGTTCTTCCAGGGGCTCACCCTGAACGCGCCCAGCTCGAGCATGCAGCTCACGGACCTGGTTCACGCCAGAGTGCGTTGAGAGGCTGCGCGAGCAAGCGGATCCTCTCGACTCGCATCAGGTAAAGGCCCGCTTACGGCTGACTCGCCGAATGCGGGATGATGGGCGCATACCTCTCCTCGTCTCATCATGCGCCACGTCGATCCACTCGTGCGAGGCCTGGGCTATCTCCTCGCCTCCTTCCTCCAAACGCTATTGCCGGCCCAGACCCTGACACGGGGCCCTTCTGTTTGGGAGCATGGGCCTACATCGTTTCTGGTCGCGTTCAAGACCTCGAGCAACGTGCAAGGCCGGATCGAGTGGGGCCCCACCGAGGCTCTCGGCAACACGACGAGCGGGAGTTCGACGACGAACCACGCGATCCGCATCACGGGACTGCAGCCCGACCATTTCTATTGGTACCGCGTCCTTCTCCAGTCGGCGCCGATGACGCCGACCTATCGCACGCGCACCTTTGCGTCAGCGACCTCTGCGCCGGCAGGGTCGGACGTGAGCTTCTTCGTGTTCGGAGACTGCGGCAACGGCTCTGCGGACCAGATCCGCGTCGCGAATCTCGTCCAGAGTTGGGACTGGGATCTCGGTGTGTTGCCAGGAGACATCATCTACTCCAGTGGCCAGGCCTCGGGCTTCGATCCGTACTTCTTCACGCCCTATGGGCCGACGCTGCGCAGCACGCCCTTCTATCCGGTGCTCGGCAACCACGACAACCAGACCGCCCACGGCCAAGCGTATCTCGATGCCTTCTACCTGCCGACCGCAAACTCGGGCACCGAGCGCTGGTATTCCTTCGACCACGGCAAGGTCCACTTCATCGGGCTCGACTCCAACAACGTGTCGAGCACCCAGACGACGTGGTTGCGCAGCGACCTCACCGCTGCTCGCGCCAACAACGCGCAATGGATCTTCGTGACCTTCCACCACCCGGCGTATTCGTCGGGAACCACACATGGCCGCGACCAGGACGTCTATCAGAACTGGTGTCCGATCTTCGAAGAGTTCGAGGTCGATGCAGTGTTCGCGGGACACGACCATATCTATGAGCGAACGACCGTCCGAAGGGACTTCTATCCCAACAACCGCGGCGTCGTGTACTACGTCGCCGGGACGGGAGGCGCGGGACTCTACGGCATCAACCAGCAGCCGTACTCAGCCTATGCGGCATCGAAGCATGGAGCGCTCAAAGTGGACGTGCGCGGCAGCGTCTTCCATTCGGTCTTCCTCGATGGCAGCGCCGGCACGCTCGGCCAACAGTTGGACGTCTACTCGATGACGCGCGCACCGGTGACGCCAGCGCTGCGCGCCATGAGTCCGAGTCCACAGCCCGGTCAGTCGTTCGGCGGTGCGTTCGATGGTCCGAACGGAGCGTTCCAGCTGTTGTTCGCCGCGCTGCAACCGGGCTACGCGCCGGTCCCGGGTCTCGGGCTCGTGCAGATCGGCTCTCCGAACACGGTCTTGGCCAGTGGCCTGATCGGTTCGACGCAGACCACGGCATTCTCGCTGGCCGTCCCGAACCAACCATCACTCGCGGGCACGAGCTTCTTCTTCCAGGGGCTCACCCTGAACGGTCCCAGCCTGAGCATGCAGCTCACGGATCTGCTGTATGGCAGAGTCCGTTGATGGCTGCGGGCGACGCGAGGTCGCCTGCCATTCGGTCCTGCGAACGCGGCGGCACAGCAAGAGGTATTCAAACGGGCTCGGTAAGATCCCGGGCGTCGGTCCAGATCCCGGCGACCTCGGCGTCGGGCAAGCCCACGCATTCCCCCATGCGCCACGTGGTGCCGGTCCTCGTCGTCTTGCAGCCATTGTTGTCAGCCCAGACGCTGACACGCGGCCCTGCAGTATGGGAACACGGGCCCTCGTCGTTCCTCGTCGCGTTCCAGACCTCGAGCCAGGTGCGAGGTCAGATCGAATGGGGCCCCACGGATGCTCTCGGCAACCTCGCGAATGGAATCCCGACGAAGGACCACGCGATCCGCATCACGGGCCTGCTGCCCGATCACTTCTATTGGTATCGCGTCCGGGTCCCGGGCGGCGCAGTGTCGCCCGTCTTCCGCACGCGCACGTTCCCGGTGGCGGGTTCTGACGTGAGCTTCTTCGTGTTCGGAGACTGCGGCACCGGCTCTTCGGCCCAGATCCGCGTCGCGAACCTCGTCCAGAGTTGGGACTGGGATCTCGGTCTGCTTCCGGGAGACATCGTCTACCCCGATGGCCAGGTCTCGGGCTTCGATCCGTATTTCTTCACGCCCTATGGGGCGACGCTGCGCAGCACGCCCTTCTTCCCGGTGATCGGCAATCACGACTACCACACTTCGAGCGGCCAGCCCTATCTCGACGCGTTCTACCTGCCAACCGCCAATTCCGGCTCCGAACGGTGGTATTCGTTCGACCACGGCAACGTCCATTTCATCGGGCTCGATTCCAACAATACGTCGGGCACCCAGACAGCGTGGTTGCGCAGCGACCTGGCCGCCGCTCGCGCCAATGACGCCGGATGGATCTTCGTGACGCTGCATCACCCGGGGTATTCGTCGGGACACCACGGCCGCTCGCAGTGGGTCTATCAGAACTGGTGTCCGATCTTCGAGGAGTTCGAAGTGGACGCCGTGTTCCAGGGACACGACCACATCTATGAGCGAACGACGATCAGAAGGGACTACTATCCCAACAACCGCGGCGTCGTCTACTTCGTCGTCGGGACCGGCGGCGGCGGACTCTACTCCGTCAATCCGCAGCCGTACTCGGCTTTCGTGCAGTCGATATGGGGAGCGCTCAAGATCGACGTGCGCGGCAACGTCTTTCGTTCGGTCTTCCTCGACGGCAGCGTCAGCACTCTTGGCCAGCAGTTGGATCCGTTCGCGATGGTCCGCGGACCCGTGACGGCAGCGCTGCGCGCCACGAGTCCGAGTCCGCAACCCGGTCAGTCGTTCGGCGGCGCGTGCGATGGGCCGGCCGGAGCGCTCCATGTGCTGTTCGTGGCCCTGCAGCCGGACTACGTGCCCGTGCCGGACCTCGGCGTGCTGCATCTCGGTTCGCTGGACCTGCTGGCGAGTGGCCTGGTCGGAGCGACACAGAGCGAGGCGTTCACACTGGCCATCCCGAACCAACCAGCACTCGTGGGCACCGGCCTCTTCTTCCAGGATCTCACGGTGAACGTCGCCTCGATGCGCCTGCAACTCACGGACCTGCTTCACGCCAGGGTTCGTTGACCGGCTGCGCTCGTCCCTGACCGTCGGGTGCAGCGCGCAAGCTGCGACTGCCGCGCCCGCGTCGAACGCCCGGATGCTACGTGAACCTCACGCCGCGTCGTACGGAAGGCACACCGCGGCGCTCGCAACGCGAGCTTCGTCTGCGCGCCCGCCGTGCATCGCGCCGGCACATGCGTTGCAAAGCGGCCGCATCGAGCAACCCACAGGTCCGATGTATCCGCCCACCGCCGCTTCGTTCTGCGTCCTACTGCTGACCGCGAGCCCCGCGTTCGCGCAACCACCCGCGATCGCCTCGACGCCGTTGCCCGCCGGTCCCGGCTGGCGCGCCGAACGCATCCACAAGAGCGAGGGCGGCGTCTGGTACGCGCACATCGACAAGGTCGTCGACGCGTATGGCCAGAACGAGGTGATTGCCGGCGACGACAAGGGGCGCCTGCTGCTGCTGACGGTCTACAGCGGCCAGTGGACCGCACACTCGGTCGTCTGCGACGGACAATGGCTCGCGCCGACGTGCAGCAGCGACGTCGATCCGCGCGTGCCGGGCCGCGAGCTCTACGCCGGCGGCAAGTCCGGCACTGTGCATCGTGTCGTCTTGCGCCGCGAGCCGTTCGCGCGCTTCCACCTCGAGAGCATCGAGATCGGCCACGCAGCGGGCGAAGAGTTCCACGCCGTGGTCGCCGCCGACCTCGTGCCCGGCGGCGGCGAGGAACTGCTCGCGTTCGGCATCACGGGCGCCACGTTCCAGCTCTCGGCGGAGGCGACCGGCGACGCGTTCACGATGCGCCGCGTCGCGACGCTGCCAGGGCGCGTGCGCAACGTCGTCGTCGAACCGGGCCCCGGCGGCGGACCGGCCAGCATGTTCGGCGTCGCGCGTTCGGGCGACTGGCTGCGTTTGCAGCTGCGCGGCGACGCGCTGCAGCACGAGGTGCTGCTGCACGAGGACTGCGGCCTCGGCCGCATCGCGAAGGCGAAGGGTCTGCCCGGCGTCTTCTACCTGACGCGCGACGACGGCGTCGTGCTGCGCGTGCAGATCGGCGCCGGCGGCGTAGTCGCGCGCGAGCCGATCTTCGCGGGGGGCCAGGGCCTGCGCGGCATCGCGTCGGGGCGCTTCTTCGCCGACGGCCGTGAAGCGGTCGCCGCGTACGGCTACGACAAGACGGTGCACCTGATCGCCCGCGCGGTTGGCGAGTGGCAGGTCGAGACCGTGTTCACGTCCGAACAGCGGGGCCACTGGCTCGCGGTCGGCGAGCTCGACGGTCGCAACGGCACCGACGAGCTGATCGCGACGGGCTTCGACGGCGAGATCGTGTTGCTGGCCCGGCCGCCGGGCTACGCGTTGCCGGGCGTCGCGGTGCCGGAGAAGGAGCGCGGCGACGCCGCACCACCACCCGTCGTGACGGCACAGGGGCGCGTGATCACCGGCATGCCCCCGCCGCACGGCTTCGACGTCTACCGGCTCGTTGCCGCGTGGCTCCTGCATGACCGCTGAACGCGGCCGCAGTCGCGGCTCCGCACTGGCTCACGCCGAGGTCCGCGCGCGCCGCGTGCGAGCCATTTCCTGACGCTGGTCCCGTTCCCTGCCTCGAGAACGTGGTGCCACCGTAACGCAGCGGCGACGAACCGGCTCTGGGCAAGCGCTTTCGGCCCCGGGCACGGGGATTGCCGAGCCGGGCGCCGCGACGAGCCTCCCGGCTCCGTCCCCCTCTTCCCCATGGCCTTGCTCTCCCTCTCGATGACTTCCCGTCTGCGCGTATTCGCATCGATCCTCACTTGCAGCGCGCTCGTGCCCACAGCGCAACTCGTCGGACAATGCACGAACCCGGTGGTGCCGTTCGGCCCGGCGTGCGGCGTCGGTGGCCCCGTCTGGACCACCGTCGCGTGGGACCCGGATGGCGCGGGCCCGCTGCCGGAACGCCTCGTCGCCGGCGGCTCGTTCACGACTGCGGGCAACGTGCCCGCGAACCACATCGCTGCGTGGGATCCGGCGACCGGAGCCTGGTCGCCGCTCGGCAGCGGCTGCAACTCGCAGGTCAGGGCGCTCGCGGTCTTGCCGAACGGCGACCTCGTCGCAGGCGGCATCTTCACAGTGGCTGGCGGCGTGCCCGCGAACGGGATCGCGCGGTGGGACGGAGTTGCCTGGTCGCCGCTCGGCAGCGGCCCCTTGGCACCAACCTACGTGCTGGCGGTCGGCGTCGCGGCGAATGGCGACGTGCTCGTCGGCGGCTTCTTCACGTTCGGCGGCGGGCCCGCGCAGAGCGGCGTTGGCCGGTGGAACGGGTCGTCCTGGTCGGCGGTCGGCGGCGCCTTGACCAATCACAGCGTGCTAGCGCTCACCGAACTGCAGAACGGCGATATCGTCGCCGGTGGCGTGGGCGGGGTGCCCTTCAACAGCCTCGCCCGTTGGGATGGTTCCACCTGGTCGTCGATGGGAGGAGTCGCCGGCGGCGGCGCGTCGGTGTATGCGCTCGCCGTGGCGAGCAACGGCGACCTGATCGCGGGTGGCTCCTTCGCTTCGGTCGCCGGAGTGCCGGCGAACAACGTCGCGCGCTGGAACGGCACGAGCTGGGCGGCCCTGGGCTCCGGCACGTCGGTGCCGGCGGCCCCCTCCGGCGTCAATGCGCTGCGCGTCTTGCCGAACGGCGACGTGGTGGCCGGCGGCATGTTCCAAGCGGCCGGCGGTGTTCCCCCCGTGGGCGTCGCTCGCTGGAACGGCAGCACCTGGGCAGCACTCGGCGCCGGCATGCGCGGTTACGCGTACTCCGGGTACAGCACCGTGCCGTACTCGTCCGCAACGGAGGTGCGCACGCTGACGTCGCTGGCCAACGGTGATCTCGTCGCCGGCGGAATCTTCGCGGTCGCAGGCATGGCGGCAACGCAGCACATAGCACGCTGGGACGGCGCGCAGTGGAGTGCTTTGTCCACCGGTCCCGGAATCGACGACATCGCGGGCCTCACCGTGTTGCCCAGCGGCGACCTGGTCGCCGTCGGCAGCTTCGCGGCGGCCGGCACCGTGGTGACCGACGTCGTGGCGCGCTGGAACGGCTCCGCGTGGTCGCCCGTCGGCACTCCTGGCGCGAGCGGCGGCGCCGGGCACGCGGTCGTTCGTTTGCCGAACGGGGACCTCGTCGTCGGCGGCCACTTCTCGTCGATCGGCGGCGTCGCAGCGCACAGTGCTGCTCGCTGGAACGGAACGTCGTGGTCGGCGATGGGAATGCTGCCGGATGGCATCGTCCGGACGCTGCTCGTGACGCCGACCGGCACGCTGCTCGCCGGTGGCTTCTTCAACCTCCCCGGTGCGCCCGGGACCTCCGTCGCGGCCTGGAACGGCACCGCGTGGAATCCGGTCGGAAGCGGGTTGGGCGAGGTGTACGCGCTCACCGTTCTGCCCGACGGGCGCCTGGTCGCCGGCGGCTGGCTTGCCTCGGGATGCGTCGCGATCTGGAATGGGACCACCTGGACCGAGATCGGCCAGGGCCTCGCAAGCGGGACCACGGTCAGTGCGCTGGCCGTGATGCCGAATGGCGACCTCGTGGCCAGCGGTGACTTCTGGCCACGGGTCGCCCGGTGGAACGGCGTGGCCTGGTCGCCACTCGGCCTGCTCGTTGGCACCGTCACCGCGCTCTACGTGCTGCCGAACGGCGACCTGCTGGCCGGCGGCAGCGCCTCGATCGGCGGGTCGCAGCCCACGCGGGTGGCGCGGTGGAACGGAGCCTCGTGGTCCGTGCCCGGCCCCGGCTTGGATGGCTTCGTCACCACGTTCGCGAGCACGCCGGCGGGCGACGTCTGGATCGGTGGGTTGTTGCGCAGTGCTGGCGGCGTGGTCTCCAGCGGCATTGCGCGGCTCACGACGACGTGCCCGGCCGTCGCGTCGTCCGCCGGCGTTGGCTGCAGTGGCAATGTGGTCACCGCGACGCTGCCGTGGACCGGCTCGACGTGGCGTGCCGAGGCCAGCGGGCTGCCGAGCTCGGCGTTGGTGTGCGTCGTGCACGGCTTCACTGCGATGTCGCTGCCGCTCGCGATCGTGTTCCCGACCGCGCTGCCGGGTTGCACGCTGCACACGACGCCCGACCTGACCGAACTCACGGTCGCGAACGGCGGCACCGCGAGTGCGCAAATCGCGCTGCCCAACACGCCGTCGGTCGCAGGCTTCGTGTTCCATCACCAGATGGTGTCGCTCGCGCTCGATCCGTCGCTCGCCATCACCGCGACCAACTCGCTGTCCCTGACCGTCGGTTCGTTCTGAGCTGACGAGGCGCAGCGCGAGCAGGCGCAATGGTGCCGCGATCTGGTAAGCAGTAGGCATGTCTGCCCTCGCGACTGCAACCGCTCCCGGACCTGGACCCGACGCGACGACGCCCCCCCACCGTGTGCCGCTGGCCGTTCGCCTCGCGCTCGCGGTGCTGCTGCTCGCTGCAGCGCTGGCGACCGTCCTGTTCGTGTGGTTGCAGCCGCGCGCGGCGCGCGCGTTCGAACGACTCGGCGCAGACTTCCTGCGGGAAGGTGCGGCCGCGATGCACGACCTCGCCTACGAGCAGTCGCAGCACAACAGCGACCTCCTGGTCGACCTGCTGCGCTCGTCGGTCGACGACCGCAGTCGCGCGCTGGCCGAGCTGCGGCTGCAGGATCACGGCGGCGACGCCGAGGCGATCCGGCGCGCGATCGCGGCCGACGACGCGCGGCGCAGCGCGCACGAACAGCAGAACGTCGTCGCGCTGTCGGCAGCAGGACAGCGGCGCGCCGAGGCGACGATCGACGCGCGGCTGCGGGCGCTGTCGGCGGCCCAGGCCGTACGCACGAGCGAGGTCGTCGCCGACGTGCGCGACGGACACCTCGCGATGATCGGGCTCACGCTTGCAATCGTGCTCGCCGTGCTCGGATTCGGCCTTCACCACAGCGTGGTCTTGCCGGTGCGTCGGCTGCGCGACGCCGCGCGGCGCATCGCCGCGGGCGACCTCGACACCGCGCGGCTGCGGGTCACCGGCGACGAGGTCGGCGACCTCGCGCGCGACTTCGCGACGATGACAGGGCAGCTGCGGTACGCGCGCGCCGAACAGCAGCGCCTCTCCGAAGGACTCGCGGCGCAGGTCGCCGAGAAGACCGCGCACCTCGAGCAGGCGCTGGCCGACCTGCGCAACTCGCACCACCAGCTCGCGAAGGCCGAGCGCCTGGCGGCTCTCGGCACGCTCGCGGGCGGCGTCGCGCACGAGTTCCACAACGTGATCGGCGGCATCCGCGGCTGCGCCGCGGAGCTGGCCGCCGGCGAACAGGAGCCCGCGCGCGCGGAGACGCTGGCCGTGATCACGCGCGCGGCCGACCGCGGCTCGGTGATCGTGCAACAGCTGCTGCGGTTCGCGCGGCGTTCGCTCGATCGCACCGGCGAGCTCGACCCCGGCGCCGTGCTCGAGGACGCGTTGCGTCTCTGCGAACCGGCCGCGCGACGGCAGTCCGTCGCGGTGCAGCGTGCGTTCGCGCCGGGGCTCGTCGTGTGGGGCGACGCCGACGGTCTCTACCAGGTCGCCGTGAACCTCGTCATCAACGCGCTGCAGGCGATGCCGAAGGGCGGCACGCTGCAACTGCAGAGCGAACGCGACGGCGATGGAGCGCGCCTGACCATCGCCGACACCGGAACGGGCATCGCGGGCGAGCACCTGCCGCACGTGTTCGAGCCATTCTTCACGACCAAGACCACGCCGGACGGCGAAGGCAAGACCGGCTCGGGGCTGGGTCTGTCGGTGTCGTACGGCATCGTCACCGCGCACGGTGGCCGTATCACGGTCGCGTCGACGCCAGGGGCCGGCACTACGTTCACGATCTGGCTGCCGCGCCGGCCGCCAGGCGCAGCCTGACAGTCGAGCCTTGTCCGCGAACCATGCGTTCGCGCACGATTGTTGCATGGCCGCCCCCATGGCACCCACCCCGCTGCGTGTGCTCGTCGCCGACGACGAAGAGAGCATGCGCCACTTCCTCGACCGCGGCCTGCGCCGCCTCGGCTACGACGTCGTCGCGGTCGCCGACGGCGAGACCGCGGTCGCGCGCTGGCCCGAGACCGCGTGCGACCTCGCGGTCGTCGATCTGCGCATGCCCGGCATCGATGGCGTGCAGACCATGGCCCGGCTGCGCTCCATCGATCCGGAGGCCGTCGTCGTGCTGATGACGGCGCACGGCACCGTCGACACCGCGGTCGAGGCGATGCACGCGGGGGCCGCCGACTTCGTCGGCAAGCCGTTCACGATCGAAGAGCTGCAGGTGCGCCTGCAGCGTGCGCTGCTGTTGTCGAAGACGGCCCGCGAGAACCGGAACCTGCGCGCGCTGACCGCCGCGCCCGACGCGGGCGTCGGTCTCGTCGCGCAGAGCACGGCGATGGCCGAAGTGCGGCGCCAGGTCGAGCTGCTCGCCCCGAGTGACGCGACCGTGCTGCTGACCGGAGAGTCGGGCACCGGCAAGGGACTCGTCGCGAAGGCGCTGCACCTGCGTTCGCCGCGCGCCGCGTTGCCGTTCGTCGCGATGAACTGCGCCGCCGTGCCCGACACGCTGTTCGAGAGCGAGCTGTTCGGCCACGAGGCCGGCGCCTTCACGGGCGCGCGCGTGCGCAAGGCCGGCTTGCTGCAGCGCGCGCACGGCGGCACTGTGTTCCTCGACGAGATCGCCGACATGAGCCTCGCGGCCCAGGCGAAGATCGAGCGTTTCCTGCAGGATCGCGAGTTCCTGCCGCTCGGCGCGAGTCAGCCGGTCCGCGTCGACGTGCGCATCGTCGCAGCGACCAACCGCGATCTGCCGGCCTGCGTCGAGGCCGGCGCGTTTCGCGCCGAGCTGATGTGGCGGCTCGACGTCGTGTCGCTGCGTTTGCCGCCGCTGCGCGAGCGGCGCGAGGACGTGCCGGCGCTGATCGCGGCGACGCTGCGGCGCCTCGGCCGCGACGACGCCCCGGTGCACCTGCTGACGCCGGACGCGCTCGCCGCGATGACCGCCTACGACTGGCCCGGCAACGTGCGCGAGCTCGAGAACCTGGTCGAGCGCATGGTCGTGCTGGCGGGGCCGCGCAGCGAGCTCGGCGTCGGCGACCTGCCGGCCGAAGTGCGTGGTGGAATGCCGATCGCCGCTGCCGAAACGGGTGACGGTTACGAAGCCGCGCGCCAGCGCTTCGACCGCATCTACTTCGCGAACCTGCTGCGGCGCCACGACGGCCGGGTCACCGAGGCGGCGCGCAGCGCCGGTCTTTCGCGCGGCCATCTGCACCGCCGGCTGCGCGAGCTCGAGCTCGACGCCGACGAAGTGCGTAGGCCGGGTCGCCCGGAGGACTGACGGGCGGGGCGTCGCTCGCGCTACCGTCACGCGGCGGAGACGCGGGTGTCGCAGAAAAGGCACGGCAGCCCCGCGCAAGCCGGGGCCGGCACCGCGGCACATCGCTTGCCGAGAGCTGGCAAGGCTCTCCCGCCATGCCGTCCCGGTGCCCCCCCATGATCCAACCTGCCATGTCCGCCATGCGATGCTGGCCCGTACTGCCCGTACTGCCCGTACTGATCGCACCGTTGCTGCTGCTCGCGGGCTGCGACCAGGAGTCCCACGCCAACACACCGGGCCCCACGATCTACGTCGCGCTCGACGAGCAGTTCAGCCGGCCGCTGCTCGACCGCTTCGCCAAGGAGCTGCAGCTCGACCTCACGCAGCGCCACGACACCGAGGGCTCGAAGACCGTCGGGCTCGTCAGCGCGCTGAACGAGGAACGCGCGAACCCGCGCGCGTCGGTGTTCTGGTGCAACGAGGTCGCGCAGGTCGCGAACCTCGCGCAGAAAGGCATCCTCGCGCCCTACGAGTCGCCCGCGGCGAAGGACATCCCGCCACAGTGGTGCGACCCGCAGCACCGCTGGCACGGCTTCGCGGCGCGCGCGCGCATCCTGATCGTCAACACCGAGCTGCTGCCCGATCCCGCGAGCTGGCCGAAGAGCTACCTCGACCTCGCCGATCCGAAGTGGAAGGGCCGCTGCGCGGTCGCTGCGCCGCTGCTCGGCACGACGCTGACGCACATGACCGCGCTGCGCCTCCACCTCGGCGACGCCGCGTTCGACGAGTTCGTCGCAGCGATGTTCGCCAACGACGTGAAGTTCCTCGCCGGCAATGGCGCGACGATGCGCGCGGTGCGCGACGGCCAGCTGGCGTGGGCGTTCACCGACACCGACGACTACCACGTCGCGATGACGAAGGGCCACAAGGTCGCGTGTGTGTTCCCGGACCAGCAGGAAGGCGGCATCGGCACGATGCTGATCCCCAACGCGGTCGGCCTCGTCGCCGGCGGTCCGGATCCGGCGGGCGCCAGGCGTCTGATCGACGCGATCCTGTCGCGCGAGACCGAGGCACTGCTCGCGGCGGCCGACGGCGCGCAGATCCCGCTGCGCGCCGGCGTGCCGGGGCCGAAGGATCCCGCGATCAAAGGCGTCGGCCGGTTCCGGCCGATGGTCTGGGACTTCGCGAAGGTCGGCGCCGACATCGAGCGCAGCAGCCGCGACTTCTGCAAGCGCTGGGGCAAGTGATCACGCGCGCGCGCGGGGACCTCGGCACACGCGCGCCGCTCTGGCTCGCGCTGCTGTTCCTCGCCGCGTTCGTGCTGCTGCCGCTGCTGCAACTCGCAGCGCAGACGTTCCTCGGTCCGGACGGCTTCACGTTCGCCGCCTGGCGCGAACTCGCGAACGACGAGAACGTCGGGGCGCAGGTCGTCGCCACGCTGCAGCTCGGCCTCGCGGCGACTGTGATCTCGCTGCTGCTCGGCGGCGGGCATGCGTGGCTCACGGTCGCGCGCGACCTGCCCGGGGCCGGCTGGCTCGGCCCGCTCGGCGTGGCGCCGCTCGCGGTGCCGCCGATCTTCGTCGCGATGGGCTTCGCCGACGTGTTTCCGGTGGCCGGCTTCTGGCCGGCCGCGATCCTGCTCGGCACGACCCACGCGCCGTTCGTCGCCGTGCTCGCGGCGCGCGGCCTGCGCGGCGTCGACGGCCGCGCCTACGAAGCGGCACTGCTCTTGCGCGGGCGCGGCCGCGCCGAGCTCATGCTGCTGCGCGCGATCGCGCCGGAGCTGCTCGCGGGCTGTCTGCTGGCATTCCTGTTCACGGTCGCCGACCACGGCGTGCCCGAGTTCCTGACCGTGAAGGGCAAGACGTGGCACACCTACGCCGAGGGCATCTTCGCGCGCTGGACGCGGCGCGCGGTCGGCACCACGTTCGCGGAGCTGCAGAGTCCGATCGTCGCGGCGCTGCCGTTCGTCGCGGGCCTCGGGTGCTTGTTGTGGGCGGCGCTGCGGCTGCGCGCGCAGGCGCCCTACCGCGGCGTGGTACGTGCGCTGCCGTGCCGCCCGCTCGGCGTCTGGCGTTGGCCCGCGCTCGCGGTGCCGGGTCTCTACCTCGGCGCCGGCGTCGTCCTGCCGGTAGTCGTGCTGGCGCGCTGGGCGCTCGGCTCGGCGCAGAAGCGCGAACCGATGTCGCTCGAATACGCGCAACAGAGCTTCCAGAAGGCCGTCGACCAGGGGCTGCCCGACCTGTTGCACTCGGTGTGGCTCGCGCTCGCCGTCGCGGGTGCCGTCGTGCTGCTCGCGTTGCCGCTCGCGCGGCAGTCGGCGCGCCGCTGGCCGCTGCTCGATCTCGCGGCCGCGCTCCCGGCGGCGCTGCCGTCGGTGCTGCTCGGCATCGCGTTGATCCGGTCGTTCCACGACGGACCCGTGCTGCGCCAGCTCGGCGAACGCTTCGACCAGGGTTGGACGTTCGCGGGTTGTGCCTACGCGGCCCGTTTCGTGCCGTTCGCGGCGCTGACGCTCGCGTCGGTCGCGCGCCGCCAGTCGATCGCGGCCGAGGAGGCCGGCCTGCTCGTGCGCCGGCCCCCGTTCGTGCGCGCGCTGCGCCTGCACATTGCGCCGCTGCTGCCGGCGGCGTGGAGCGCGTGGGTGCTCACGTTCGTGCTGGCGCTGCGCGAGCTCGACCTCGCGGTCGTGTTGCCGGCCGCGAACGCGACGGCGGTGCGCCGCCTCGCCAACGCGGTGCACTTCCAGCACGAGGACTGGAGCGGTGTGATCGCGCTGCTGTTGCTCGCCGTCGCGGTGCTCGTGCCGCTCGTTCCGGCCGTGCTCGCGGGCCGCCGCCTGGAGTCCCTGTCGTGAGTCTTCCCGTCACCGTCACCGAACTGTCGTTGCAGCGGCCCGGGTTCCGGCTCGGCCCGCTGTCGTTCGCGGTTCCTGCTGGCGGCCGGCTCGCGATCGTCGGCCCGTCCGGTTGCGGCAAGACCACGCTGCTGCGCTGTCTGGCCGGTCTCGAGCGTGCAGCCGGCGGCTCGATCCGGATCGGCGAGCGCATGGTCGCCGACCCGCAGCATCACATGAGCCCCGACCGGCGCGGCGTCGGCCTCGTGTTCCAGGACGGCGCCCTGTGGCCGCACCTCACGGCGTTGCAGCACCTGACGTTCGCGGCGCCTGGGCTGAGTCCCATTGCAGCACGGGCGCTGCTCGAACGGGCCGGCCTGGGTGCCCATGAAGACGACAGGCCGGCGCGGCTGTCCGGCGGCGAGGCGCAGCGCCTCGGGCTGTTGCGCGCGCTGGCGCCAGAGCCGTCGGTGCTGCTGCTCGACGAACCGCTGCGCTCGGTCGACGTGCACCAGCGCGACGCGCTGGTCCTGCTCGTGCGCGCGCTCGCCGACGAACGCGCCGTGACGACGATCCTGGTCACGCACGACCGCGACGAGGCGCTCGCGCTGGCGACCGACCTCGCGGTGTTGCACGACGGCCAGTTGGTCGAACACGACAGCGCGCTGCAGCTGCTGCAGCAGCCGGCGACCGCGTTCACGGCCGCGTTCCTGCTCGGCGCCGCCTGTCTGCCGGTCGCGTCGAACGGCACGCACGTCGAGACCGCGTTCGGCAGGTTCGCGAGGCCCGCGGGCGAACACGGCGATCTGCGCCTCGTCGTGTTGCCCGGCGAGGTACGCGCCGAAGCGGCCACCGCGGCAGCGACCGGCCCGACCGCGCGCGTGCTCGCGACGACGCCGGAGGCCGGCGGTTACCGCGTGCGCGCGGCGCTCGCGGAACAGCTCGTCATCGCGACGGCCACGACGCCGCTGCCCGTCGGTTCGATCGCACGCTTGTCTCTCTCGCGTCCGGCCCGTCTGCTGCCGTGGCAACGGCGTTTCACCTCGCAACGATCATGAACCTGCGCACCCGCATCGGCATCGTCGCGATCCTGCTCGCTGCGTGCGGCGGCGCGATCGCGTACTTGTCCGGTGGCAAGTCGATGAATGCCACCGCGGGCACGCGGCGCTGGCAGACGTCGACGCAGTGCCGCGAGTGCCACCAAGCGCTCTACGACGAGTGGAAAGCCTCGCACCACGGCATGGCCTACACGAACCCCGAGGTACGCGCGCTGAGCGACGACTTCCGCAAGGAGGAGTGCAAGGACTGCCACCTGCCGCGCCCGCTCGCGGTCACCGGCTTCGGCAACCGCACGCTGCCGCGCAACACGCAGTTCGACGAAGGCGTGAGCTGCATCAGCTGCCACCTGGCGCCCGACGGCGGCCTGCTGGCGCGCAACGACCGGCCCGAGGTGCCGTGCCGGCCGCTGCGCAGCAGCGAGTTCCTGGCCGTCGACGCCTGCGCGTCGTGCCACAACCAGCACCAGACGACCGACCAGTGGCGCGCGAGCCACTGGCAGCAGCAGGGCACCGACTGCGCTGCGTGCCACATGCCGCAGGTCGAGCGCCTGCGCGCCGACGGCAGCAGACGCTTCGGACGCAAGCACGTGTTCGAGGGCGCGCACGACGTGACGACGCTGAAGAAGGCGTACGAATTCACGGTCAGCAGGGACGGCGACCAGTTGACGCTCGCGCTGAAGAACAGCGGCGCCGGTCACAACTTCCCGACCGAAGAGCGGCACCGCGCCGTCGACATCGTGGTTCGCTTCGCGACCGCCGCCGGGACCGGCGAATGGCAGCGCGCGTGGCGCTTCCGGCAGCCGTATCGCCACGAGTCGACGCCGGTCAACCCCGGCAACACCTCCGGCGAGAACACACAGTTGCCGGCCGACGCGCAGAAGGAAGTGCGCGTGCCGATTCCCAGCGATGCCGTCGCGGCCGACGTGCGGTTGTGGTATCGGCTGACCCCGTTCGTGCTCGACGACGACCCGCGCAGCACGCTGCTCGAAGAACGCCGCATGGTGCTGCGATGAACGCCCGCGCGACCGCTCTGCTGCTCGTGCTGCCGTTCGCCGCCTGCGGCGATGCCAGGGAGAGCGCGCCGGCCGGGCCGCCGCTGCCCCCGCTGCAGCTGCGGCCGATGCTCGCGGAGCTCAAGGCGCTCGCGTTGCAGCTCGCGGCCCCGGCCGCTCCGGCACAACGCGAGTTGCGTGAGCTCGGCGACGTCGCGCTGCAGCTCGTCGAAGCCGATCCGCGCACTGCGGCGCTCGCCGAGCGGTCGCTGCGCGAGCACGCCGACGCCTGGTGGGTCCTCGAGCCGGCATTCGCGCACGATCGCGTCGAAGTGCGGCGGCGCGCGGCCTGGCTCGCTGGCCATTCGGCGCAAGGTGCGTTGCAGGTCGCCCTGGTGCTGCGGCTCAAATACGAGAGCGACCCGGAGACCGTGGTGTGGATCGGCGAAGCACTGGCCCGCCTCGGCAACGATCTCGGCCTCGCGTGGCTCGACGCGGCGATCGGCGGCGAAGCCACCGCGCAAGCGGCCGGAACGGCGGCGATCGAAGCGCTGCGCGCGCGACAGGTGATGCTGCCAACACAACCGTCGTGGGCCGAGCTCCGTCGAGCGCTGCAGGCGCAGACCGCGGCGTGGCGCGAACGCGGCGTGTCCGCGCTGGCGGTGCCGGCACCAACCGCGGCGCTGCTGGAGCCGCGCTTTGCAGCGCACCTGATCACGACCGAGGGCACGCTGCTGCGCCCGATCGACGAGGCGCGCTGGGTCTTGACGCGTTGCGGCAGCCTGCCGGTGCCGCTGCTCGTGCGTACGCTCGCGGCCAGTGAGCCGTATCTGCGCACGATGACGTTGCAGGTGCTCGCCGAGCTCGGTCCGGCCGCGAAGGGCACAGCACCCGCGGTGCTACCGCTGCTCGCCGATCCGCTGACCAACTCGTATGCGGTGCGCGCGCTCGGCGAGATCGGCGCGACCGAAGCCCTGCCGCACCTGCGGCCGCTGCTCGCTCACGCCGACTTCGAGTTGCGCGCGGCGACGGCGCAGGCGCTCGGTCTGCTGCGCGATGCGCAAAGCGCCGGCGCGTTGCGCGCGCGGCTCGCGGACGCCGGCGAGGCGCCCGACGTGCGGGTCGGCGCGGCGTTCGCGATCTGTTGTCTCGGCGCCGACGCGGCCGCCGAAGCGTTCCTCGCCGAACGCGAGCTGAAGAAGGACTACCACGAGCCGACGCTCGCGCTGCTGCGCGAGCGCCTCGCGGCGCTGCATCGGTAGGGCGCCCGTTCCCCCGCGTCGTCAGCCGTCGCCGCCGAGCAGCTTCTTGCTCGCGGGTTGCTGCCTCGCCTTGCTGCGCACGAACTCGCGGTTCATCTCCGCGATCACGCGCACCGGGATCTCCTTCGGACAGACCGCTTCGCACTCGTATTGGTTCGTGCAGTTGCCGAAACCCTCGCGGTCCATCGCGGCCACGAGGTTCTGCGCGCGCTGCTCGCGCTCGACCCTGCCCTGCGGCAGGTGCACGAAGTGCGAGATCTTCGCGCCGACGAACAACATCGCCGACGCGTTCTTGCACGCCGCGACGCAGGCGCCGCAGCCGATGCACGTGGCCGCGTCGAACGCGCGGTCCGCATCGGCCTTCGGCACGAGGATCGCGTTCGCGTCCTGCGGCGCGCCCGTGTTCACGGAGATGAACGCGCCGGCCTGCACGACACGGTCGAACGCGCTGCGGTCGACGACGAGGTCGCGCACGACCGGGAACGCAGCCGCGCGCCACGGCTCGATCCAGATCCGAGCACCGTCCGCGAAGCTGCGCATGTGCAGCTGGCACGTCGTCGTGCCGCGCTCGGGACCGTGCGGCACGCCGTCGATCACGACGCCGCACGCACCGCAGATGCCCTCGCGGCAGTCGTGGTCGAAAGCCACGGGCTCCTCGCCGTTCTTCGTCAGCTGCTCGTTCAGCACGTCGAGCATCTCGAGGAACGACATCGACGGCGAGACCTGATCGAGCTCGTAGCGGACCATCCGGCCGTCCTGCTCGAAGTCGGCCTTCGTGCTCGGCTTCGACTGCCGCCAGATGTGCAGCGTGACCTTCATCACTTGTAGCTCCGCACGGCGAGGTGCACGTTCTCGAATTCGAGCGGCTCCGTATGGCGCACGGGCCTCGCGCTTCCACCTTTGTGCTCCCAGACGGCCACGTGGCAGAACTGCTCGTCGTCGCGACGCGCCTCGCCGTCGTCCTGCCATTCCTCGCGGAAGTGGCCGCCACACGATTCGCGGCGCTCGAGCGCGTCGCGGCACAGCAGCTCGCCGAACTCGAGGAAGTCGGCGACGCGACCGGCCCGCTCGAGCGACTGGTTCAGCGTCTCCGCGCTGCCGGCCACCTTGACGTCGCGCCAGAACTCCTCGCGCAGCGCCGGGATCGCGCGCAGCGCCTCTTCCAGGCCTGCCGCATTGCGCGCCATGCCGCACTTGCCCCACATGATCTTGCCGAGCGCCTTGTGGAACTCGTCGACGGTGCGTTTGCCGTTGATCGACAAGAGCCGCTTCGTCATCGCGGCGACCTCGGCCCCGACTCTCCGGAACTCGGGATGCTCGGGCCCGACTGCGCCCGCCTTCTGGCCCGCTAGGTAGCCGCCGATCGTGTATGGGATCACGAAGTAGCCGTCGGCGAGGCCCTGCATCAGCGCCGATGCGCCGAGCCGGTTGGCGCCGTGGTCGCTGAAGTTCGCCTCGCCGAGCACGAACAGGCCGGGCACGTTCGACATCAGATCGTAGTCCACCCAGAGCCCACCCATCGTGTAGTGCACGGCCGGGAAGATGCGCATCGGCTGCGAGTACGGGTCCTCGGCCGTGATCTTGCCGTACATGTGGAACAGGTTGCCGTAGCGCGCGGCGATCGCCGGCTTGCCGAGACGCGCGATCGCGTCGCGGAAGTCGAGGTAGACGCCGAGCCCCGTGTCGCCGATGCCGCGACCCTCGTCGCACACCTGCATCGCAGCGCGCGATGCGATGTCGCGCGGTGCGAGGTTGCCGAAGCTCGGATACTTGCGCTCGAGGTAGTAGTCGCGCTCGGCATCGGGGATGTCGAAAGCACGCCGTTTGTCCTGCGCGCGCTTGGGCACCCAGACGCGACCGTCGTTGCGCAGCGACTCGGACATCAGCGTGAGCTTGCTCTGGTGGTCGCCGCTCACGGGGATGCAGGTCGGATGGATCTGCGTGTAACACGGGTTCGCGAACCCCGCGCCGCGTTTGCAGGCGCGCCAGGTCGCCGTCACGTTGCAGCCCTTCGCGTTCGTGCTCAGGTAGAACACGGGTCCGTAGCCACCCGTCGCGAGCACGACCGCGTCGCCGGGGTGGCCGCGCACCTCGCCCGTGACGAGGTCGCGCACGACGATGCCCTTCGCATGGCCGTCGACGACGACGAGATCGAGCATCTCGGTGCGCGGGAACATCTTCACGGCGCGCAGGCCGATCTGTCGCGACAGCGCGGCATACGCGCCGAGCAGCAGCTGCTGGCCCGTCTGACCGCGCGCGTAGAACGTGCGCGACACCTGCGCGCCGCCGAAGCTGCGGTTGTCGAGCAGACCGCCATACTCGCGCGCGAACGGCACACCCTGCGCGACGGCCTGGTCGATGATGTTCACGCTGAGCTGCGCGAGCCGGTAGACGTTCGCCTCGCGCGCGCGGAAGTCGCCGCCCTTCACGGTGTCGTAGAACAGGCGCCAGACGGAGTCGCCGTCGTTGCGGTAGTTCTTCGCGGCGTTGATGCCGCCTTGCGCCGCGATGCTGTGCGCGCGCCGCGGGCTGTCCTGGAAGCAGAAACACTCGACCTGGTAACCGAGCTCGGCCAGCGACGCGGCGGCCGAAGCGCCGGCGAGACCGCTGCCCACGACCAGGACCTTGTATTTGCGCTTGTTGGCCGGGTTCACGAGCTTCAGCTCGAAGCGGCGCGTGTCCCACTTGTCCTGGATCGGACCGGGAGGAATCCGGGCGTCGAGCTTCATGGCGCCACCCCGACGATTCCGGTCAGCACGGACAGCGCGAGCAGGCTGTTGCCGCCCGCGACGAGGGCCGCGATCACGACAGACAGCACCTTCACGAGCGGCGTGTAGCGATCGTGGTTCAGGCCGAGCGTCTGCAGGAAGCTCTGGATCCCGTGGCTCAGGTGCAGGAACAGCACGATCTGGAAGGCGACGTAGGCGGTCGCGATCCCCGGCACCGAGAAGCTCGCCGTGACCATCGCGTGCACGTCGTGCCCGCCCGCATTGAGCCCCTTCCTCGCGAAGTGCGCGGGGTTCGTCACACCCAACGTGAAGTGCAGCAGGTGGTAGACGACGAATACGAGCAGCGACAAACCGCTCAGCACCATGGAGCGCGACGCGAACGTCGCCTGCACGGTGCTCTCCCTGGCATAGGCGACGGGCCGCGCCTGTCGGTTCGCGCGCGCGAGCCGGATGCCCGTGACGACGTGCAGCACGAAGGCGGCCAGCAGACCGGCGCGGGCGACCCACAACAGCGACCCTTTGTCGTAGAGCCACTTCGCGTAGCCGTTGATCGCGTCGGGTCCCGACAGCAACAACAGGTTGCCGAGCAGGTGCACGACGACGAAGCCGAACAGCAGCGCGCCCGTGATCGCCATCGTCACCTTGCCGCCGATCGACGAGCGCCAGAAGTCCAACAGCCAGGTCATGGACCGGCGAACAATCGGGACTCGGCGCCGCGAAAGCAACACACGGGCGCGGCAACCGCGGCTCTACGGTCGCAGCGGCGTCTTGCCCATCGACACCAACGCCCGCAACGCGTCCGCGGTGCGCACGTCGAGCCTCTTGAGGCGCGCCGGTTCGACCAGCAGCAGCTTGCCGTTCGTCGGATTCGGCGAGCTCGGCACGAAGACGAGCGTGTGCGGCGACCCGCCGGGCCCAACCGACTGCCCCGTGACGAAGCCGATCTCGTAACCCTCGTCGGCGGTCACGGCGACGACACCCTGGAAGAAGCGCTCGCGCGACGAGTCGTAGCCGAGCACTTCCTTCAGCGACTGGTAGAAGGTGCCCAACACCGGCACGCGTTCGACCAGACGGTCGAGGCTGCGCATGATCCAGCGGCCGACGAACGTCGTCACGAAGAAGCCCGTCACGTAGACCGCCAGCAACGACACGAGGAGCCCGAGACCCGGGAAGTAGAACGGGAGCTGGCCGCGCCACGAGCTCGAGATCGCGTTCTCGAGCCACACGATCGTGAACACCGCGCCCCCCAGCGGCAGCAGCGCGACGATGCCGGCGACCATGCAGCGGGTGACGTGGAGCGTGGGACTCTTCATGCGGGCGCCGAGCATACGACCAGGGCAGGACTGCCCGAACGCTCGAGCGGCCTTCCGCGCGGCGTTGGGGCCCCCTGCGTCAACGGGCTGGTTGCGCTACCGCGGCGGCACAACGCGACAGCCAGCCGTGCACCTCGTCGATGGTGCGCTGCAGCGTCGACGTGCCCGCCGTGAGGCCGACGACGCGCCGGCCTGTGAACCAGGCGCGATCCAGCTCGCGCGCGCTCTCGACGTGCAGCGCGGGCACGCCGGCTTGCTCGGCGCGCGCCACGAGCTGTTTCGTGTTGTTCGAGTCGCGACCGCCGACGACGACCAGCGCGTCGACGACCCGCAACAGCGCGTCGACAGCGGCGATGCGCGCCTTCGTCGGGCTGCAGATCGTGTCGACGACGCGCACATCGGCGCACGGATTGGCCGCGAGGACCGCTGCGACGACCAACTCGGCCGCGGCAACCTGCGTCGTCGTCTGGCTCACGACGCCGAGACGCTGTTCGGGCCACGTCGCGACGTCGCCGGGCCCACCCACGACGATCGCGTCACGCAGGTCTTCGACGATGCCGCGGACCTCCACGTGGTCGCGCCGCCCGATCACGACGACGCGCCGCCCTTCGCGCTGCAGTTGCTGCGCCGCGTCGTGCACCTTGTGCACGAGCGGACACGTCGTGTCGACGATCTGCTTGCCGGCGCCGGTCAAACGACTGCGTTCGCGCTCGCTGATGCCGTGCGCGGTGACGAGGACCACGGGCGTCGCTGGCACGTCGCGCTGTTGTTCGGGCGAACGGTGGAAGCCGCGGCGGTCCAACATCGACAGCACCTCGCCGTTGTGGACGAGCTCGCCGTGGATCGTGACGTGCTCGGGCCGTGGCACGCGCGAGAGCGTCTGCAGCGCGTCGCGCACGCCAAAGCACATGCCCATCTCGGTCGCGCGCAGGATCTGCATCGGTAGCTCCTATGGCTTTGCATGGCAAAGTAGTGGGCCATGCCGAGCCTGTCAACGCCCGCGAGGGGGCAGCTGCCTGATCAGGGCGACGTTGCCACACGGCAAAGAGCCGCGCGGCCTCCTCAACCCGGTGGCTGCGGCGTCATCGCCGCAGCGGCGGCTGGCCGCTGTTTCGCCCTGTGCGGGAACGCCGCGTTGCGGCGATGACACCTACTTGACGAGCGCGAGCCTTGCCTTGGCGACCTTGGTGGCCTCGGCGCCATCGGGCCCGCGGTAACGGATCTTCATGTCGGGGTCGAGCACGACGATCGTCGGCCAGCCCTGGATGCACCAGGCATCCGAAATGGCATGGTCCTGCCCCTCGGGCTTGTTCTGGAAGCTGCGCCAATTCAGCTTGTTCGTCGCGACTGCCTGCCTGGCGACCTCGGGCGACGAGTCGCTGTTGACTCCGATCAGTGCGAACGTCTTGCCATTCAACTCTTCCACGAGCGACCGCTCGTGCGGGTACAAGGCCCGGCAAGCGCCTCACCAGTCTCCCCAGAAGTCGAGCAACACGACCTTGCCCTTGTAGTCGCTGAGCTTGAAGGCCACGCCATCGAGGTCGACGCCGCCGATGTCGGGCGCGACGACACCGATGCCGAACTTCTCCTGCTGGGCCACCAGCGCATCGAACTGCCGCTGCAGCAGCGTGTCCTCGGACTTCGCGATCGCGTCGGCCGCCCCGGCCTTCGCGTCGAGGAACGCCTTCGACGTCGCGGGTTGCGAACGCAGCGTGTCCTCGCTGCGCGCGAACGCGACCCAGCCGAGCAACACGGGGTTCTTGCCGTGCTTCTCGATCTTGGCGAAAGCCTCCTTCGCGTAGTCCTCGCCGACCGCGCGATCCAGGGTCGGCAGCGCCTGACCGAGCTGGCTCAGCTGCGAGCTGTCGATGTGCTCGTTCAGCAGCAGCTCGAAGACTTCCTTGCGCTGCGGCGGCGTGCTCGAGATGCCGAGGGCTGGCAGCAGGAACGGAATCGCTGCCTCGCCGGGATACTGCTTCGCCGCGGCCAGATACTTGCCGCGCAACTGCGTGAAGTCCGGCTGCATCGACATCGCCGGGATGCTCTTCGTGCCGCCCGCCGCGGCCTTCTCGGCAGCTTTGGCCGCCTCGTCCGCCTTGACCCTCCAGTCGGCGATGATCTGTTTCTGCTCGGCCTGGAGGTTCTTCAGACGCGTCCTGGCGTCTTCGGCCGGCGCCGGCTTGTTCTGTGCCGCGAGCGGCAGCAGGAACATCACGGCGGCGAGCCAGCTCTGCGTTCGTTTCATGGTGTCGCCAGTGTTGCGGGGCACCCGCCCGGACGCAACGAAACGAGGCCCGCGCTGCCCCGGTGGTCTGCAACATTACCTCGCGATCAGGTGGATGCCGCGGCGACACGCGCCCCGCCAACCGCGTCGAAGCCGAAGCGTCGCTCTCGAGGCGGCATCCTGCGCGAATCACAATGGGACTCGCCTCGAGGCGGCCCCGCTCGAGCTACGAAGCTTCGGTCGCCTGCACTTCCTGCGGCTTGCGCTTGAAGATCTTCATGACCAGCCCGCCGAGCAGGACCAGGCCGACGAGGATCGGCTTCAGGGCCACCTTGAGCAGCAGCGCGAGCTTCGCGAACAGCCCCGCCTTCAACGCGATCTTTCCCGCGATCAGACCGCCGATGCCGTAGGCCGCGACCTTGTCGTAGGCCGGATCGAAGTTCTCGTAACGCTGCCCGTCCAGGAACTCGGTCACGGTGAGCAGGTGCTTGCTGTGGTCGGCCACGAGCTCCAATTGATCGATGTCGCCGACGCCGTTGACGATCAGGTGCCCGCTGCGGCCCAGCACGCGCACGTTGTAGTTGAGCGTCAGACCCGGGTTCTCTTCGAACTTGAGCTTCTCCGCCCAATACAGCTTGTGCTGTTCCTTGTCGTAGTGAGGCGGCTGCGCCCAACCCAACAACTCGACGCCGCCGAGCCCCGCCTTCTTGCGCTGCGTGCTGCTCTCCTTCGCGCTGTCCTGCATCTCGGTCAGCAGCTCGTCGTAGTTCGGGGCCTCGTCGTCCCCGACGTGGCCTTCGTCGGCGTAGCTGTAGACGGCGAACACTCTCGACTCGGCGAAGTCGGGCGGCATCGCGACGCCGAGCACCTGCGGCCCGGGCTGGTTGCCGAGATCCGTCAGGAACCGGCGCGCGTTGGCGCCGGCGAGGAACAACCACCCGTGGGTCAGTTTTGCTTCCGCGACCGTTCCGACCCTGACCGTGCCCTCGGTCGGGTGGTACTTCTCGAGCATCTCGCGGATGTCCGTGACGCGGTTCTCGGGCTCCGGCTCGGGCTCGGTGGTCCCCGGCGTTCGCGGGTCGTGACCCGGATGTGGTTCGTCCTGACTCGGCAGCGGCGCGAGTACGAGTGCAGCCAGAAGAACGGCCAGCGCAGTGTTCCGCATTTGGCCGCATATCGACTCGAAGGGCACGCCGACGCGAGCAAGGAGGCTCGTTGTGGGCCCAGGTCCCACGCCAATGGCGTTTCTGCAGCAATCTGTCGCCATCCCATCTGCCTCTTCGCTGCTCGCGGGCCCGAGCGCGCGAACACGCGTTCCTGCACTGCGCGCACCCGGCCGAGGCGATCTACGCGAAGAAGTCGTTGCCCTTGTCGTCGACGACCAGGAACGCCGGGAAGTCCTTCACCTCGATCTTCCAGACCGACTCCATGCCGAGGTCCTTGTAGTCGAGCACTTCGACCTTCGTGATCGAGTCCTGCGCGAGGATCGCGGCTGGCCCGCCGATCGAGCCGAGGTAGAAGCCCGTGTACTTCTTGCACGCGTCGGTGACGGCCTTGCTGCGGTTGCCCTTCGCGAGCATCACGAAGCTGCCGCCGGCGGCCATGAACGCGTCGACGTAGGAGTCCATGCGCCCCGCAGTCGTCGGCCCGAACGAGCCCGACGCCATGCCCTTCGGCGTCTTCGCGGGACCGGCGTAGTAGACGACGTGGTCCTTCAAGTACTGCGGCAGGCCCTGGCCCGCGTCGAGCCGTTCCTTCAACCTCGCGTGCGCGATGTCGCGCGCGACGACCATCGGCCCCGTCAGCGAGAAGCGCGTGCGGATCGCATACCTGCCCAGCGTCTTGCGGATCTCGGCCATCGGCCGCCTCAGGTCGATCGGCACGACCTCGCCGGCGATCGCCTTCTCGTCGACGTCGGGCAGGAAGCGCGCAGGATTGGTCTCGAGCTGCTCGAGGAACACGCCGTCCTTCGTGATCTTGGCCTTCGCCTGCCGGTCCGCGCTGCACGACACGCCGATGCCCACCGGACACGAGGCGCCGTGCCGCGGCAGCCGGATCACGCGCACGTCGTGACAGAAGTACTTGCCGCCGAACTGCGCGCCGATGCCGTTCTTCTGCGTGATGGCGAGCACCTGCCCCTCGAGCTCGAGGTCGCGGAACGCGCGCCCCTTCTCGTTGCCCGTCGTCGGCAGCGTGTCGAGGTAGCGCGCGCTCGCGAGCTTCGTGACCTTCAGCGTGAACTCGGCCGACATGCCGCCGATCACGACCGCGAGGTGGTATGGCGGACACGCTGCGGTGCCGATCTTCCTCGTCTCCTTGTCGATCCAGGCCAGCAGCGACTTCGGATTCAGCAGCGCCTTCGTCTCCTGGAACAGGAACGACTTGTTCGCCGAGCCGCCGCCCTTGGTCAGGAACAGGAAGTGGTAGGCGTCGCCCTGGTCCGCGTAGATCTCGATCTGCGCGGGCAGGTTGTCGCCAGTGTTCACCTCCTTGTACATGTCGAGCGCGGCCATCTGCGAGTAGCGCAGGTCCGTCTCCGTGAACGTGCGGTAGACACCCTCGCTGATCGCGACCTCGTCGTTGCCCGTGGTCCAGACGTCCTGGCCCTTCTTGCCGATGATGATCGCGGTGCCCGTGTCCTGGCAGCCGGGCAGCACCATGCCGGCCGAGACGTTCGCGTTCTTGAGCAGCTGCAGCGCGACGAAGCGGTCGTTCGCCGATGCCTCGGGGTCCTCGAGGATGTTGCGCAGCTGCTGCAGGTGCCCGGGCCGCATCAGGTGGCTGATGTCGCGCATCGCGGCGAACGTCAGCTGCTTCAGCGCCTCGGGCTCGATCCGCAGGATCGTCCGGCCGCCGGCGGCCAGCGTCGACACGTGGTCCTTCGTCAGCAGCCGGTAGGGCGTGTCGTCGGCGCCGAGCTCGAAGATCGGTTGGAACTTGAACGGCATCGCCGCAGCTTCCCGCTGCGGCGGCGGGGTGTCCAGTGTCCGAATGGCCATGGCACCGCTGGCCATCACGGGGTCCCTCTCGCAGAGGAGCATGCAGTAGCCACACCTTGCGCGGCACGAGCGCGTGGCGAGTTACGATCGCGTGCGAACAACCGTTTCTCGGAGTGCCGTAGCCATGGAGAACCACCGGATCTTCGCCATGTCTTTTGCCAGCGTGTATCCCCTCTACGTGCAGAAGGCGGAGAACAAGGGACGCAAGAAGCACGAGGTGGACGAGGTCATCTGCTGGCTGACGGGCTACAGCAAGCAAGCGCTCGCCAAACAGATCAAACGCAACAGCGACTTCGAGACCTTCTTCAGCGAGGCGCCGGGGCTCAATCCCAACGCCAGCAAGATCACCGGCACCATCTGCGGCGTCCGCATCGAGGAGATCGAGCACCCGCTGATGCGCAGCATCCGTTGCCTGGACAAGCTCGTGGACGAGCTGGCCAAGGGCAGGCCCATTCAGAAGGTCCTGCGGAAGTAGCTCGCTCGCAACCGGAATGCTGTCCTGCGCACATACGCTGCAAATGGAATTTCGCCGCGAGCGGCCTCGAGGGGATTGACCGCTCCGCTGCGTGCTGCGACAAGGTCCGCGCCCCACAGTTGGAGTTGTCGATGGGAAAACCCTGCTTCGTGGTCACCGCCCTCGCGTGTGGCGTTCTTTCTGCTCAGGATTGGCGGCCTTCCTACCCCGTGACCGATCCCGGCCCGCGCGTCGGCACCCGCATGGCATTCGATGCCGCGCGCGGCGAGCTCGTGATGTTCGGCGGCCAGCTCCTGCCGAGTCCCGCCAACGCCGACACGTGGGTGTGGAACGGCACGAACTGGACGCAGCGGTCGCCCGCCGCGTCACCGGGCGCGCGCCAGTACCACGCGATGTGCTACGACGCGGGGCGGCAGCGCGTCGTGGTCTACAGTGGCCAGCTCGGCACTGCGCTGCTCAACGACATCTGGGAGTGGGATGGCACGACGTGGACGCACCCGCTGCCGGCGGTCTCGCCACCGGCGCGCCACTGGCCCGTCATCGTCTACGACGGCACGCGCGTCCTGTTGTTCGGCGGCGGCTCGAGCGCCGCTCCGCGCAACGACACCTGGGCCTGGAACGGCACGACGTGGACGCAGCTGACGCCCGCGAGCTCGCCCTCGCCGCGCTACTACCACTCGATGGCGAGCAACGGCGCCGGTGAGGTCCTGCTGTTCGGCGGCTTCGACCCGACCTTCGGCTATCTCGCCGACACCTGGATCTTCAGCGGCAACAACTGGAGCCAGGCCGCTCCGGCCACGCCCCCGGCGGCGCGCGGCCTCACGATGATGGCGTACGACTCCACGAACGCGCGCTACCTGGCCTTCGCCGGCACCAACTCGTTCTTCACCCCGTGGGAGGACACCTGGGCCTACGCGGCCGGCCAGTGGACGCAGCTCGCGACCCAGCGCAGCCCGAGCACGCGCCGCGGCGGCGGCGCCGCCTGGTTCGCGCCGCTGAACCGCTTCGTGATCTACAGCGCCGAGTACCTGAGCCAGGCGAACCTCAAGTCGACCGCGATGTGGGAGTTCGGCCAGAACCTCGCGAGCTTCATCCGCTTTGGCCCGAGCGAGTGCCCGGCGATCGATCCGCCCGTGTTGCGCGCATACCAGAGCCAGCCCGCCCTCGGCACGACGTTCGAGGCGCGCGTCGAATCCTTCTCTTCCGTGATCAACCTCGCGGTCCTCGGCTTGTCGGACACGACGTGGGCTGGCGGCCCCCTGCCGTTCGACCTCAACGCGGTCGGCACCAACCCCCTCTGCTTCCTGCGGGTCAGCACCGAAGTCTTGGCGACCCTGGGCGTCGGCTTCAGCTCGTCCTGGTTCCTGCCGATCCCGGTCTCGGGCAGCTTGCTCGGCTTCACGATGTACGTGCAGGGCTGGACGTGGGGCCAGGGCACCTTCCCGACGAACCTCTCCGCGGGCAACGCCGCGACGCTCGTGGTCGGCGCGAACTGACGCCGCGTCGCTGCGCGCAACGTGCTGCCGTCGAGCACGGGCGCCAGAGCATGGCTTTCACTTGGCGAGATCCGGATTCGCGAACAGGACCGCGCGACCAGCCGCCTGGCAGGCATCCACCACGGCGACGACCGCTTGCCACGGCACGCCCTTCTCCGCAGCGATGATCGCCGGCGACTTCCGGTCCACAGTCGACTTCTCGAGCTTGCCTCGCAGTTCGACGTCGCCGGCCGCGCCCATGGCGAACTTCGCCCTGCCGAACTGCCGCTCGCATTCCCGCTTCTCGTTGACGACACGCACCACGATGCGAAGGTCCCCCTCGGTCTTCGCCTCCATGATCCGCGAACTCTCGTCCAGCGGCAGCGGCACGGCGAGCCGTTGCTCTGCGGCTGCCGCTGCAGGCACGACCGCGAACTCGATCTGGCAGATGCCGGCCTTCGCCGCCGTCGCGATCAGTCCGTGCACGAGGCCGTAGGGCACATGCGGCCCCACGCGAAGCGACAGCGTCGCACTGGAGATGTTCACGAGATCCGGAAGCTTGATCCTGATCTTCCGCGCGGCGACCCCCTCGAGGTGCTTGCGCAGATCTTCCTTCTTCGTCAGCGCGAACACGCTCGTGTTCTCCGCGCCTCCTTTGCCACGCACCTTCACCTTGGCCTGCCAGTGGTCGGCAGCCTCACAGGCTGGCATGCCACCACCGCCACCGCCACCGCCACACTGGCCGGCCCCGCCCGAGTGCACGAGCGTGAGCACGATGTCGACGTCGGCCACCTTCTGACCCTGGCTCGAGATCGCGAGCTGCAACGGCGCCTTCGACGCGTCCGGCGTTGCAGGTTTCTCCTGGGCCGGCGAGCCCAATCCGAGCACGGCAGTGCTGACCAGGGTGAACGCGAATACGCAGATTGCCGGCTTCATGAGTCCTCCAGGTGCGCAAGCGGATCGTTCGGGGTCGATGCCGCAATGCTCACAGCCCGCGCGGAGCCGTCAAGCCCACGCGCGCGGTCGTCGCGACCATGTCGAACGATCTTGACGCGGCGTTGACTGCGAACTGGTCCGAGAACTGCAGCAGCGCCTGCTCGTTCGCGGGCAGCGTGCTGTGACCCGACGGGCGGCCGGCGGCGCTGGTGCGAGTGCGGCTGTGGTGTCAGAACGGCGAGTCCTCCATGCCGCACTGGTCGATGGCCGCTGGTCGAACTCGATTCCGGCGGCTACGCGACGACTGCCTGCTCGCGACCAGTGCCGAACAGGTGCGCATCCTCGACCTCGATGGAAACCTCGTCGGGCTGCTGCCGAACATCGATCGACGGCGACCGCGCACTCGAGCACGCGCGCCCCTTGCTGCAGCGCTGATCCGTCGTGCCATGCGAGGTGCCACTCGTGCGCGTGATCTCGCTTTCGTCGTGCCGCCGCGGCGGGCAAACTCCATGCATGCGCCTTGCCGCCCTGGTCTTGCCCGGGCTCCTGCTCGCTGCCTGTGCGTCGCCGCCGGACGAGCCCGCTCCGTTCCACCTCTGGGCCGACGACTTCGGCGACGAGGACGGCAGGCTGCCGTTCAGTCTGCATTGGTCGGACGAGTTCGACGCCGACGGCACACCAGACCCGACGAAGTGGGACTGCGAAGAGGGCCGCATCCGCAACGGCGAGTTGCAACACTACACGCGCGACCGGCGTGCCAACGCTCGCGTCGAAGGTGGCCTTCTCGTGATCGAAGCTCACCGCGAAGACTTCGCCGGGGCGACGTTCACGGCCGCGAGCCTGATCACCAAGGGCAAGGCCGCGTTCGA
>Ga0111538_10000731_pt1 | contig 45096 bp, 34 predicted proteins | sample SoiMethybrSBSTD1_FD_79669 | JGI IMG/M metagenome (GOLD analysis project Ga0111538, IMG submission 79669) | Bulk soil microbial communities from a Populus tree surrounding site in Tennessee, USA - Soil MetaG P. TD hybrid SBSTD1 (version 2)... | ecosystem: Environmental > Terrestrial > Soil >...
CCGACGGTGCGCGATCTGTCCGAGCACGGATACGTACTGCAGGGCGGCCGGCTGGACCACGTGGCCGACCGGCAGGCTGCGGCCATCGTCTACCGGGTGCGCAACCACGTGATCAACCTTTTTGTCTGGCGTGCGAGTGGCGGCGACGAGGCTCTCGCCACCTCGGCGGCACGTGGATTCAATCTCGCGACCTGGTCGGAGGCGGGCTTGGGTTTTGCCGCCGTGTCCGACGTGGATGTGCGTGACATCGAGCGCTTTGCCCGGCTGGTCCAAAGCGGACCGTGAATGCGAGGCAGGCCAGTAAACCGATGATGCGGGCTCGCCTGGCGTACTCATCACCACGAAATTCATCCCATGATATTGTTGTCTCGTGAGCTCCCTCCACGCCGCTCGTGGTACCGCGGTCCGCGTTCTGCTGGCAGCGGCGCTCGCTGCATCGGCCATCGCGGTAGCTGCCGAGTACCCCTCGCGGCCGATCCGCGTCGTCATTCCCTACCCGCCGGGCGGCGGCATCGATATCCCGATCCGGGCGCTGGCGCCCATGCTCGCCGAGCGCCTGGGACAGCCGTTGGTGCTCGACAATCGCGCCGGCGCCACCGGCATCATCGGGACCGAGCTGGTCGCGCGCTCCGTGCCGGATGGCTATACGCTGCTCATGCACTCCGTCGCCGGTCTCGCGCTCGTGCCGAACATGGGCACGCCGCTGCCGTACGATCCGCTGCAGGACTTCGCGCCCGTCACGCAGGCGACCTCGGCGCCATACATGCTGGTTGTACACCCGAAGGTCCCCGCCGCCTCGGTCACGCAGTTGATCGCATACGCCAAAACGCGCCCGGGAGAACTCAACTACTCATCGTCGGGCAACGGCTCGGCCACCCACCTCGCGGGTCTGCTCTTCTGCAGCATGGCGGGAGTCCGGATGGTCCACGTGCCGTACAAGGGGGCGGGGCCGGCTACAGCCGACGTGCTGGCGGGGCACATACAGACGCGCTTTTCCGCCATTCCGGCAGCGCTGCCGCACATGAAAGCGGGACGACTGCGCGCGCTCGCCGTGACGAGCTCCGGGCGTTTCCACCTGCTGCCCGAGTTGCCGGCGATGGCCGAAACGTTGCCCGGATTCGCGGTCGATTCGTGGTCCGCCGTGCTGGCGCCGGCCCGGACGCCGGCGGCCGTCGTACGCAAGCTGAACGCCGAGTTCGTCGGCGCCCTGCGCGCTCCTGAAGTCAAGGCGCTGCTGGAGGCAAACGGGACAGAGGCGGTCGGCTCCTCACCCGAACGGCTGGGCGAGCTGATGCGCTCCGAGCTGAAGCGCTGGGCGCCGATCGTCAAGGCCGCGGTAGCGGCCGGGGGCTAGCTTGCGTTGTAAACGTCCGCGACGTTCTTCAGTCCCTTGAACTCGATGGCGTTGCCGCAGCCGTCGCGCACGGTCATCAGCATCTGCTCGCGCACCGTGCCCTTCTGGCGCATCGCGGGCTTGTTGATGAAGTCCACGCCGCCCCTGGTGAGCCGCTCGGCGATCTTTTCGAAATCCTCGAGCGTCGTGACGACGCCGAAATGGCGCAGCGGCGTCGCGTCGCCGGAGAGCTTGCGGCCCTTGTCACCGACGACGTCCTCGGGCGCCACGTGAGCGACGATGTGGTGGCCGAAAAAGTTGAAGTCCGCCCGCCCGGACAGCTTTCTTCCCTCGGGGCAGCCCAGCAGGTCGCCATAGAAGGCGCGCGCGCGGTCGATGTTGTCAACGGCAAACGAGAAATGAAAAAGGGTGGCGGCCATGTGTGGTCCTCCTTGCGTCGAATTCAATACAGTATCACTTATTTCCACAGCACGACGTCGATCATGCTCGCCGCGCACGACCACGCGCCCATGCAGTGCGGTTTTCATTGGGGTTTTGCCGGCTCACAGCCGAGAAATCCCACAAAAAAGAAACCCCGCTCGCGCGGGGTTTTAAAGTCCGACCGGAACGGCCGCGCAACGGCGGCTGGCAGCTAGTGCCTCCGGTCGGGAGGGAGACTTCCTAGGACAGTACCTTGATCTTCGCGCGGCCCAGGCCCGCGGCGTTTGCCAGCATGGAAGCGTAATCGACAGCTGCCGTCTTCGTCTTGAAGCAGGCTCCGGGAATCAGATGGCGCGAAATGGCCACGACCCAGGTTGTTGCGCTTACGGGAGCGACGACAAAGCCCCGGCTTTTTCTGTACGCTGCGATGTCCTGACGGCTCATATTGCGAGTGCTCCTGTTGTGCTCTTATTAACGGTTCGAGACCGCGCAAACTTGAGGGCGCGCTCTCGTGGCGCGTTGTTACGCAAGAACCGGACCAGCGGGAAAACGGACTGCCAACGCCGGCACATGGCGATGATAATTTTATGAATTTAAAGGGTATTTTTCTGCGCCTCGCCCAGGGGCAAAAGTCACGGGCTGGCACGCGCCGTGATCAATGTTGTCGTTTCGAAGCGACGGAAACGATGAGACAGGGGACAGCTAAGGCGAGAATTCGCGCCCTTCAGCGGCGTTAATCGCGTGATGGAAAGGTCGTGATACGTGATAGGTGATAGGGCAGAGAAAGTGATGGAGGAGGGTGATGAGAGATGGTGATGAGAGATGGTGATGGGTTCTGCGAGGGGGTACATCACCAGTAGTCATCACCAGTAGTCATCACCAGTAGTCATCACCGGTACTCATCACCTCTTTTTACTTGAGGATCTGAAAGAGGTTGTTGAAATCGTCCGTCCAGACGCGGAGACCGGGGATGTCCTCGATGGCCTCGGTCCCTTCGGCGATTTCCTGCCGGGTGAGGAGCTTCGGGTCGCGGGTCACGAGCACCCAGTCCGTCTTGGACAGGTCGCTCTTCTCGGCGTCGTCGATGATGAGCAGCGTATGGAGGCCCTTGTCGTCCGAAAGCCGCTTCACGACGGGGGCAAGGCGCAGGAAGCGGTTCGTCACGTGAAACGCGACCACGCCCGCCGGCTTCATGTGGCGGAGGTAGACGCCCAGCGCCTCGCGGGTGATGAGGTGGACCGGGATCGAGTCGCTGGAAAAGGCGTCGATCACGAGCACGTCGTACTGCTGCGGCGGCTCGCGCTCCAGGGCGAGCCGGGCGTCGCCCAGCACAGTCTCGACCGTCGCCCCGCTGTCGCTCAGAAACGAGAACTCCTTGCGCGCGATCTCGATGACCTGCGGATTGATCTCGTAGAAGCGGTAGGTGTCGCCGGGCCTGCCGTATGCCGCCATCGTCCCGGTGCCGAGGCCGATGACCCCCACGCGCAGCGGGCCGGAGGGCTGGAGCATGCCGACCAGCCGCCCGATGCCCGACGTGGTGCCGTAATAGGTCGTGGCTTCGCGGCGGCGGGGCCCCAGGTACTGCTCGCCGTGCATGATCATGCCGTGCATCAGCCGCCGCATCGTGTCCGGGTCGTTCGCGGGACCGGTTTCCTTCACGCGCAGGGTGCCGTAGAAGTTGCGCGTCATCACGCGCACGTCCGTTGCCAGGGAATCGACATAGCGGTAGACGTAGTAGCCGGTGAACCCCAGGGTGGCGAGCGCCAGCATCGGCACCAGCGGATGCGCGGCGCGAGCCAGGTATGCGGCGACGGCGAGGGTGATGATCAGGCCGGCGCTGAATTCGTAGTAGGTGTTGAACAGCTTGGGCGCGATGAATCCGACCGCGAGCCCGCCGAGGGCGCCACCCAGCGAGACCATCAGGTAGAAGCTCGTGAGATAGCGCGGCGCCGGCTTCATCGCGGCGAGCTCGCCGTGGAAGAACATGCACATCACGAAGAGACCGGCGCAGAAGAGCGGCAGCGCCTCCTTGACGTCCACGATGCCGCGCTCGTTGTAGAGCGACCATGCCATCGCCCCGACGACCACCAGCAGCGGGCCCAGGAACCACAGGCGCCGGTACCAGCCCCGTCCCTGGCGGCCCTCGAAGCACAGGATGAACGTGAGGAGGTACAGCGTGAGCGGCAGTATCCACAGGAACGGCACGGAGGCGACGTCGTGGGTGATGTGATTCGTCACCGCAAGCAGCATGAAGGAGCCCATTCCGGCGAGCAGCAGCCACATCGCGTAGTTGCCGGCCGTGGGCGCGGGACCGTTGGCCGCCGTCTCTGCTGTTGCGACGCCGGCTGCCTGTGCCTGGCCGCGGGCGCCGTAAATGGCGGAGCCGGCGCACAACAGGGCGAACAGGACGTAGCCGGCGCTCCACACCCACGATTGATGGGGCGTCGTGATCCACGGCTCGACCGCAAACGGATAGGCGACGAGCGCGAGGAGCGAGCCGAAATTCGAGAGCGCGAAAAGGCGATATACCGTCCCGGTCGGGAAGGTGCGGGCGAACCACGCCTGGACGAGGGGGCCCGTCGTGGAGAGCATGAAGTAGGGTAGCCCGATCGTGACGGCGAGGAGCCCGAGGATGCGCCACGTCGGATCCTCGTCGCCGGCCGGCTTCCACGAGGCGTCGGGAATGATGGGAAGCGACACGAGGCTCACAGCGAGCAGCGCGAGGTGGATCGCGACCTGCCGGCGCGGTGCGAGCCTGCGCGTCGTCCAGTCGGAATAGGCGTAGCCGAAGAGCAGCAGGAACTGGAAGAACACGAGGCACGTCGTCCACACCGCGGCCGACCCGCCGAACCACGGCAGGATCTGCTTGGCGATGATCGGCTGGACGAGGAACAGCAGGAATGCGCTGATGAAGATGGTGAGAGCGTACAGAATCATGATAGCGGCCGATGGACCCCTGGCATCAAGAGCGGTGCAGCCGCGGAACGACGCAGACTACGGGAACAGAATCGGTGGCGGATCTGCGAGAGTTCAATGGATGGGCTTGCGACAAAAGCGCGTATTATACGGGCGCAAGTGGCCACGATTGTTTGACATGCTCATAACGCGCCAGGATACGGGCCGTTGACAGCGTTTCGTCGAAGTGCGCCCGTCTTCCGGGCCGGCTGTATCAACTATTTATGGACTCGATGATCGAAACGCTGGCGGAATATGCCGCCGGTCTCCGCTACAAGGATCTTCCTCCCGACGTCGTGCACGAGTGCAAGCGCAAGCTGATCGACACGCTCGGCTGCGCGGTCGGGGGCTTCGACTCGCAGCCGGCGGCCATCGCGCGCTCACTCGCCGCGCGCAGCCGCGGCAATCCGTCCGCGCGCGTTCTGGGCACCCGCGAGCGCTCGACGCCGGAACTTGCCGCTTTCGCCAACGGCGTCGCGATGCGCTACCTGGACTTCAACGATGCCTACGCGGCGCGGTCGACCGGGCATCCCAGCGACGTCTTCGCCGGGGTGCTCGCCGTGGCCGACGCCCAGCGCGCCGACGGCCGCACCGCGATACTGGCGGCGACGCTCGCGTACGACGCGTTCTGCAATTTCTCCGAGTCGGTGCCCCGCGAGATCGGGTGGGACCACACCGTCTACGGCGTCGTCGCCTGCGCGGTCGGCGCGGGCAAGGTCCTCGGGCTCTCGCGGAAGGCGATGGGCAACGCGGTATCGCTCGCGATCATTCCCAACATGGCCCTTGAGCAGACGCGCCACGGCGAGCTGGCAATGTGGAAGGGTTGCGCGGCCGCCGATGCCGCGCGCAACGGTGTTTTTGCCGCACAGCTTGCGAGCGCGGGCATGACCGGGCCGGCGCAGGCGATCGAGGGCAGGTTCGGCATGTGGCGCGCCCTCGGGAAATTCGAGTGGCAGCCGTTCGGCGGGCGCGGGAAGCCGTTTCGCGTCACGCAGACCTATATCAAGGCTTTCCCATCCGTGGTGCACTCGCAGTCACCTATCACCGTGGCGCTGGACCTTCACGGCCGCATCCGGAAGGAAACGAGGCCCGGTGACATCGAGTCGATTGCGATCGAGACCTACTGGGTCGCCGAGCGTTACGTCGACCGGACGAATGCCCTGTGGCATCCGGAGACGCGCGAGACGGCGGACCACAGCATTCCCTATTGCGTTGCCGCCGCCCTGATCGACGGCCGTATTACCGAAAAGAGTTTCTCCGGCGCGCGCATCCGCGACAAGCGCATCACCGACCTCATAGAGCGCACCGCGATCCGGGAGAACGCCGACTTCAACCGCGTGTACCCGGCAGAGTGGCCGTGCCGGATCGAGGTCAAGCTGAAGAGCGGGGAAACGCAGAACGCCGAGACCCGTTACTTCAAAGGGCACGTCAAGAACCCGCTGACCGACGCGGAGATCGAAACGAAATTCCGCATGCTCGCGGCGCACGCGCTCACGCCGGCGCAGGCCGACAAGGTGCTGGCTGCCGCGTGGCGGTTGGAGAAGCTCAAGGATGTCGGAGAGCTTCTGGGATTGCTGAAGTTTCGGCCTGTGCGAAGGAAGAAGTGACCAGCCGGCCGGATCCTGTTGGCATGTCCGGCGCCTACAAGACATTCCCCTCCTGCAAATAGGAGGGGTGGACGCGGAGCGGCCGGGGTGGTCAAGTCAACGAAACGAAACCGCGCGGCCTCGCAGCTGACCGGGTCCTGTCGGCATGTCCGGTCTCTGGATCCGATTCTCCTGCACTGTTTGATCATAGATTTGGCCATCTCCGTTTTCTGGAGACCGCCCAGCACCGGAGAATCGTCCCATTCACCCGGCCATTCCGCCACCCGGCCGCTGCTCGACGCATCGTCTGGAGGAGAGTCGGATCATCTGCGGCACCCAAGCGTGGGTGTAGCCGTGAGGCTCTTTTGGATTCTCTCCCATATATCACGGCATCGTCATGGGGCATCAAGCTCTTTAACGTGCTGATTCCATGGAGCGTTGACGCTGAAGCCGACGAGGCGTTACCGTGTTTAATCGAATTTCGTCTATCTATTAGAAAGTTAGGCGTCTCAGATGGCTGGATCATCAATTGCCGCCGGTTTAAACGCACTCACATCGATGCAGGATGTTGAGCAACTTCGGGCTTTTGAAGGTTTGCTGAAGCGGCTAACGCCTACGGACTTAACGAAAGAAGAATACCTAGCTCTACTCGCGATTTTCGAACGGTTTCCTGATGACGACGCGCATGGGGGCTTTTGGTCAGTCATTCACATTCTCGAAGAATCACGCAAGCACGAACGTCTTTTGGTTGAGTCCGCACAGCGAATACCAACTGAATTTAATCTCCGAATGATCAGTCGATTGCTCAACGGTGGAATTCGAAAGGTTGATGATGTGGATTTGCTCGCTCTCCTTAAGCACGTGGTGGATAGCCCAGGCACGAGCGCGACGGCGAAAACTTGGGCTAGCGATTTCATTAACCAAGCTCCTACCAATGCCGTCGACGCCTAACCCCCGCGTCGAGAACGACGCTATCGCGCGTCTCACGCGGACACGTTAGACCTCGCATCACCAAGGAGACAGCAATGAATATCTTCGTTTCTCGGTGCGCATGTATTGCTGTCCTCAGCCTACTTGCGATGAGTGCCAATGCCCAAGTCTCGAATCTAGAGCCTGCCCGGCTGGCTCCCGAGGACCTGAGATGGGTTCTGGGGCCGACGGGCAACCAGCGAGCCGATCTGGCCGGGGATGAAAAGAAAACGGGAATGTACGCGTATCGTGCCAAGTTTGCCGCGAATTTTAGGAACCAACCTCATTTTCATCCTGATGATCGGATCGTTACTGTGATCTCCGGTACGTTGTACGTAGGCTTCGGGGAACAATTCGATGAGAGCAAGATGAAAGCGCTCTCCGCTGGCAGCATCTGGACTGAACCCGCGAAACAACCGCATTTCGTGTGGGCAAAGGACGGGGAAGTCGTTATTCAGATTATTGGCAACGGCCCCTCTGGGACAACTCTCATTCAACCGAAGCAGTGACAATACAAGACCGATTTTGCGGGCATGAGGTCCAACATCGGCTGCAGCGGACACCCGCGGGCGCGGCTGATCCGAGGCGTTAGGCGCGATGAAACCAGGATAGCGCAAGTGCTAAAAGTCTACGGGGATCTTCAATCCGGTAACTGCTACAAGGTGAAGTTACTGTTGTGTCAGCTCGGGCTGCCGCACGAATGGAAACACGTCGATATCCTTAACAAGGAAACTCGGACTCCCACCTTTCTCGCCAAGAACCTGAACGGCAAGATTCCGCTTCTTGAGATCGAAGAGGGGATGTATCTTCCCGAGTCCAATGCGATCCTCCATTATCTGGCGGACGGAACGCCGTTCTTGCCCGCCGAGCGGCTGCTTCGCGCACAGGTTCTGCAGTGGCAGTTCTTTGAGCAGTACAGCCATGAGCCACATATCGCGGGCGCACGTTACATCATTCGCTACTTGGGGCGTCCCGGAGATTACGAAGCCAAGTTGCAGGAAAAGATGGCACCCGGCTATGCCGCGCTCGAAGTCATGGAAAAGCATCTGACAGGCCGGCGGTTCTTCGTAGGCGAGCAGTACACCATCGCCGATATCGCCCTTTATGGCTATACGCACGTGGCACACGAGGGAGGTTTTGAGCTTTCGCGCTTTCCTTCCGTCAACGCATGGCTCGAGCGCGTTAGCCGTCAGCCTGGACATGTCACTATGAGCGGCGCGTAGTGTTGGCGCATCAATACATGCCCAAGGCCTGACCGCCTGCACGATACAGATTGCGAACCAAGAGGAACAGGAACGAAAGACATGTCGCAGAACATCAAGACCGTTAACGCCTATCTGGACGGTTTTCGCAAGAATGATCACGAACAGATACTGTCCTGCCTGACCGACGACATCAAGTGGACCGTCTTCGGCGCCTTCCAGTTGACGGGCAAAGGCGCCTACGACAAGGCCATTGACGGCGCGCCCGAGTTCATCGACCCTCCCCGGCTCGAGGTCGTTCGCATGATAGAGCAGGGCGACGTCGTCATGGCGGAGCTCACTGGCACGGCCAAGCGCGCCGCGGGCGGAGAGATGCGCATGTCCATGGCCGAGGTGTTCGTCATGCGTGAGGGCAAGATCGCTGAGCGCCGCGCCTGGGTGATCGTCCTCAAGGAGAACGACTACCGCTAAGTAACAGCACCCTTGGCGCTGTGCCGCCCACAACGAGAACGCGTTTCAGTCGTTGGCGAGCTCCAATAGTGCGGCTGCAAGCACGCGCGCCCCGGCGGCGAGGTCTTCGGGCTTCGCGTTTTCCGCTTCGTTGTGGGAGACGCCGTTCTCGCACGGCACGAAGATCATCGCCGCCGGACAGACTCGCGCCATGTACATGGCGTCGTGGCCCGCCCCGGAGGGGAGGCGCATATTGGGCAGCTCGAGACCGTTCGCCGCGCGCTCCAATACATCCATTACGCTGGTGTCGAACAGGCACGGGTCGTGCACCAGCGTCGGGTGGACCTTCACATCGCAGCGCGCAGCGGCCTTTCGTGCCACGCCCTCGACGGCGTCGCCGAGGCGCTTGATCGTCGCGGGCTCCGGGTGGCGCACGTCCACCGAGAACAGCACGTGGCTCGCCACAGAGTTGGGCGAGTTGGGCGTGACGAGCATGCGCCCGACGGTGAAGCGCGTCGTATCGGTCGGGTCGCGCGTCAGCTCCTGGAGGGCGCTGATGATCGCAATGGCGTCGCGCACCGCGTCCCGGCGCAATCCGACCGGCGTCGTGCCCGCGTGATCGGTCCTGCCCGATACCTCGACGTTGAACCAGCGCTGGCCCTGGATACCGGTGACGATCCCGATCGGCTTGCCCGCCTGCTCCAGCAGCGGCCCCTGCTCGATGTGGGCTTCGATGTACGCGGCGGCGGGAGCGTTGAAATCCCGGGACCCCGCTTCCGGGGTTGCCGCGAGCGTTTCCCGGAGCGCATCGCCCAGCGCCACGCCCTCGTTGTCGCGCACATCGAGGAATTCTTCGAGCCGGCGCGCGCCGGCGTAGACGGCCGATCCCATGGTGCAGGGCTGAAAACGGCCGCCTTCCTCGTTGGTCCACGCGACGAGCTCGATCGGGCGGCGCGTCGTCACGCCGGTTTCGTCTATCGCCTCCAGCGCTTCCAGCCCGGCGAGCACGCCGTATATGCCATCGAAACGACCGCCGCGCGGCTGGCTGTCCATGTGGCTGCCGGTCATGACGGGCGGCGCATCGGCGTCCAGTCCCGGTCGCCGTACGAAGAGATTGCCGATAGGGTCGACGAGCACCCCGAAGCCGCGGGCACGCGCCCACGAGACGAGCAGACTCCGGGCGGCGATGTCCTCCTTCGACAGGGCAGCGCGATTGACGCCGTTGCCGGGAATGGCGCCTATCTGCGCCATCTCGGCGTGGCGGCGCCACAACCGGTCCTGGTCGACGCGGGAAACGGCGTTACGATAATCTTCTCGCATTATTTGAATCAGGGCCTGAGATCGCCCGCTGGACTCACCAATTCCCCGGTCCCGGCCTGCCATTGCTGCGGTGATCAGGTGCGATCATGCTCGCGCCAGCAGGCGTGCCAGCTCGGCCGCGTCTTCGAGCTTTTCCAGTCCGAGCATCGCGTCGCGCAGCCTGCCGACCTGCGCCTTCGGCAGGGCCTTCGCGGCCAGCTTCTCGAACTTTTCCACGATGTCGCTATCGGAGGCGAATTTCTGCTCGCTGCCCCGCCCGGACTCGACGGTGCGTTTCAGCACCGTGCCGTCGTTCAAGTGCGCCTCGGCGTGCACCACGTGGCGGAATTTCGCGCCCTTCGCGGTGATCGCCTTGTCCTCGTGCACCTCGACCTTCCCGGCCAGCGCCATGCGTGCCGGATCCGCGACCTTGTCCTCGGTGAACTGGTCCACGAAGCAGTCGCCCTCGATGAGCCAGGTCGCGACGCAGTAGGTGAGGTTGAGCTGAGCGGAAGTCAGGCCTTGCGGCACGTACTTCCAGCCCACGTGCTCCATGGTGACCTTGGAACCGTGGACCACGATCTTCTTCACGTCCTTCGCACCGAAGGGCTTTTCCGCCTGCATCTCCCGGATCGCGTCGAGCGTCGTATGGTTGCTGCCGACGCACGAATAGAACTTCAGCGCAACGCCCATCGTCTGCCAGGTCGAGCCGAAGCCGGCGGTGAGCTCCTTCAAGTCGAACTGGTCCTTCGATTGCGACATCGCTGTGCAGAAGCCGCCGTACTCGCTCTCGAGCACGTTGACGATGCCGGTGAACCCGGCTTCGGCGAAGAGCGCGCCGTAGAGCCCGCTCTGCGACGAGCGGCCGGCGTGCATGCGCTTCACCATGGCGCCGAACTGCGCCGCCATCAGGCCTGCTGCCTGGGTGCCGGCGATGCCCAGCGCGTGGACCGTCTTGTCCGTGTCGAGCTTCAGGCCGCGCGCCGCTCCCGCGGCGGAGGAGAACACGCCGAGCGTCGCGCCGGAGTGCCAGCCCGACGCGATGTGGGCCGGCCCCATGCACAAGCCCACTCGCGGTCCGATCTCGTAGCCCGCGACCGCGGCCGTCAGGAACTCCTTTCCGCTCATGCCGGCCTTGCGCTCCGCTATCGGCAGCAGCGCGGGTATCACGACGGCGCCTACGTGCAGCACGCCCGCGCGGTGCACGTCGTCCAGCTCAAAGCCCTGCACAGCGGTGCCGTTCGCGAGCGCGGCATGCGGTGCGGAGAGCTTCTTCTTCGTGCCCCAGACCACGCACTCGCGCGTGGTATCCACGCTCCCCAGGGAGTCCTGGATCATGCGGCACCACTCGAGGTCCGCGCCGTACAGCGCGCAGCCGAGGGAATCGAGCATGAGGAGCTTGACGCGATGGCGGACGTGCTCGGGGATCGCCTCGTACGTCAGACCGGATACGAATTCCGCGATGGCGCGGGTGTAGGGGTTGTCGGTGGTGGATTCGTGACTCATGCATTAGCTCCAGTCAGATTAAGAGCAGTTGCTAATGATGTTCAACGCCTGCACTTAGCCTTTTGCTGCTTTTCCCGCGGACGTGCCGGCCATGCGGCCGAACACCGCGCCCGACACCAGCCCCGTCCCGCTCGGATAGTTGAAATAGAAGAGCCCGCCGACCATCTCGCCCGCCGTGTAGAGGCCCGGGATCGGCAGCAGGTTCACGTCCAGCACCTGCCCTGTTTCCTTGTCGATGCGCAGTCCGCCGAAGGTAAAGGTGATGCCGCAAGTCGTTGCATAGGCATCGAAGGGCGGCGTGTCGAGCACCTGCGCCCAGTTCGACTTCTTCGGCTCGATGCCGACGGTGGCCTTGCCGTCCTTGATCGTGTGATCGAACTTGACGTCCTTCTGCACGGCGGCGTTGAACTCGCGCACGGTCTTCAGGAACTGCTCCGCGTTGACGCCCTCGAGCTTGGGCGCCAGCTCTTCGAGCGTGTTGGCGCTGACCTTGGTCATGAACTTGATGCGGTACTCCGAGCGCAGAAGTTTCGTCACCTTGGCATCGAACACCTGCCACGCGAACTGCCCGGGCTGCTTCAGCACCTCGCCGCCGTACTTGGCGTAGGTGAAGGAGTGGAAGTCCCAGCCCTCGTCCACGAAGCGCTTCCCTTCCGAGTTGATCAGGAGCCCGAAGATGTAGCTGTGCTTCTGGAACTGGTCGCCGACGCTGACGTCGCCGAATTCCGGCGCGTAGCGGTCCCACCCCGTCGCGTGGCAGCCCGACCAGTTGCCGTACGGCGCGGCGCCGATGTCGAGCGCCATCTTGAGCCCGTCGCCCACGTTGAAGCGCGTGCCGCGCACCTTGCACAGCTCCCAGCCCGGTCCGAGGTAGCGCGTGCGCATCTCGGGGTTCGCCTCGAAGCCGCCGCAGGCCAGCACGACCGTTTTGGCGCGGAACTCCGTCGCCTTGCCTTTGTGCCGCGCGCGCACGCCGGACACGCGCTCGCCGTCGTAGATGAGCGAGCTGACGCGCGTTTCGTAGAGCACTTCGATGCCCGCTTTCTTCGCGGCCGCATCCAGGTTCTGCACGAGGCCGGCCCCGCCGCCGTTGGCCTCGATCGGCATGTTGCCGAAGTAGACGCGCCTGCCGTTCACCATGCCCGACTGCCGGCCGTGATTCAGGATGAAGCGCGCGCCCTTGCTCCGCAGCCACGCCATGGCGTCGAGGCTCTGGTTGACGAGGATCTCGGAGAGGTCGGGGTCGGTGCGATAGGCCGTCAGGCGGTAGAGGACGTCGAGGTACTCCTCGCGCGTGTTGGTGCCGAAATCGCTGTTGGCTTCCTCCTCGGGGCTGATGTCCGTGACGCGCCGCAGATCGTCCGCGGACCCGTACGCAAAGCGCATCACGCCGCCCGCAAAGCGGCTGTTGCCCCCGTGCTCGTCCTCGTTCGCGGCCTCCAGCATCAGCACGCTCGCGCCCTGGTCTCGCGCCGCCAGCGCCGCGCACAGGGCGGCATTGCCTTTTCCGACTACGACTACATCGACATTATGGGTTTGCACTTTGAAACCTCGTGATTGACATCTATCTGGTTATCCCTTCGCCCCAGGGGGAAGGTTAGGATGGGCGAAAGCTCGAAGACGCATGATCGGGAAACAAGCATTTCGAGCGAAATAGTGAGTTCCGGTCTCCAATTCTTGGTAAAGGGAGCGCTGCTTTTGCGCCCCGCTGCTTGATCATGCGACGGTCAAGTAATCCAAATCGATTTGTGGTGATGGTCGTTCAATTCTTCCGGGTCTGATTCTTCAGCAGAGATTCCCAATTCGCCGGGAGACTAATCTTCCGCGACGTTGGCGGTCCCTGGACGTGGTTGCTCATGTAGGCGCGCGACTGGTTGCGCCCCGGGTCGCCCGCGACCAGGATCTCCACCATTTCCGGCTTGATGATGACGTTGAGAAGCCGCCCGGGATCGCCCGACGCCGCGTATTCCGGCGGCAGTATCCCGTCCCTCACGAGCCGCTCCAGGCTGAACGTGGGCGTGCTGGTCATGCGCGCGTGATGGGTAGTGCGCTCGGCCGTCACCTTGATGTTGTCGTACAGGTGCTGCCGTACCCGGTCCTTGCTCCATTCGCCGGCTATCACTTTCGCGATGCTGGGGCCCGCCACGATCAGCGGGCTCCACAACCCGGTCTTGAAGCCGGTATGCGCCCAGTAGGTGAAGCTGCCGCCGATCACGTCGGCCCACTGCCGGACGTGAACTTCCGCGTTGTCGCCGCCGCTGTACATGGGCGAAGTGATTGCCACGACGCTGTGCAAGGTGACGACGTTCTCGCCCGCCTTGAAGCCGCGATCCTCGCCGTAGGTCGGCCAGCCGATCTCCCGCGCGCTGTCCTCGTCCTCCGCCATCGCGACGAGAAAGCTCTGGCCTATGCTGCCCTTGTCGCCGGCGCCGGGCGGGATGCGGAAGCCGCAGATGTTGCGCAGATAGAGACGAACGAACCGGCCGATACTGGTATTTGCCTGGCGGCCCACGCGCATCATGCCCTGGCCGAAGTTGAAATCGAGCTGCTTCACTATCGGCCCGCTCACGATCACCACCGGCTCCCAGCCCGGCGTCGAGCCGCTGTCCTCCACGCGGTATTTCGGATCGCACATCGCCTCGAGGATCGCGATCAGGACCGGCATGTACTCCGGCCGGCAGCCTGCCATCACACCCGTAATGGCGATGCTCAGGATTGAAGCCTCGCGCCCTTCCTGCGGGATGGCGCGCAGGACTTCCTCGGGCCTGCGGTCGGTGAACCGGAGAAAGGCGTCCACGCGCTCGCGTGTGGGCGGCACTATGGGCAGGCCGTCGGTCCACAGCTTCTGGTGGAAGTGCTCCTGCACGTCGTCGAACGTGCCGCTGAACACCACCTGACCCGGCGCCGGCTCGGTCGCCGCGTTCACCTCCCGCGGCGCTTCGCCGGTCAAGCCTCTCAGGAGGCCCGGCGCGAGCTCTTCTTCCACCTTGCGGCGCAGCTCCGCCTCGCTGTCCACCATGGGTGCGCCCGGATAGACGCCGATCGCAAGCGGGACGCCCTGGCCTTTGACGATGACTTCGGCCTGCTTGAGAAAGCCCGACCCGATGATGGAAGCAGTAGGAAGTCCCATCTTCTCGACCATCGCCGCGGCCCGCAGCACGGCGGGCGTGCAGCTTCCTCAGGCGCCTATGCCGACGATCACGGCGTCGGCCTTGTGCGCCTTCAACTTGTCCGGAATCGTGGCGGATACCTCGTGCTCGCGCGCGCCGTGGAAATTGCCGAATTCCTCGTAGCCGACGAACCTGACCTCCGGAAAGCGCGCTTTGATGTACTCGCGCACCAGGGGGTAAATCGTCTCTCCCCGGAAGATCACGTCCCACAGCTCGGCGACGACCTTGCCGTTCAGATCGGGCAGCCGCGCCGCCGCCTTCGTCTCGCGCACGGCGCGGCGCGACAGCGGCCACAGCACCTGGTAGCGGGGTTCGTTCTGTTCGCTCATCGTCGTTCCTTCAGTTCAAGAACTCTGACCACGGAATCACACGGAAACACACGGAAGAAAATCAATGCGAACGCTGCCTCGATTCTACCCGCTAACGCTGCGGTCCGGACGGGTTCAAATTGTGAGCACAACCCCCGTCATGCGTCATGGGTCAGGGGTCATGCGTCTTCGTGGTGAAACTCGTGACCGCGCAGCTCGTCACCGCAGCGCTCGTCACTGCGCAGCTCACCCGGCGAGCGGAAAGCGCAGCTCGAAAACGACGCCGCTGCCGTCCGGGCGGTTCAGCGCCTGGACTTTCCCGCCGTGGAACTCGGCGATCTGGCGCACGATGAAAAGTCCCAGTCCGAGATGCGGCTCGCCGGTCGCGCGTTCCCGGCGCAGCGATACCATCGATTCGAAGAGGCGGTCCTTCATGTCGTCGGGCAGCGGCGGGCCCGTGTTGCTGAAGCGGAGCACCGCCTCGCCGGCCACGCGCTCGAGCACGACCTCTATCGGCGCCTCGCCGGTCGTGAAATCGGCGGCATTCGCCGCCAGTTTGTCGAGCATCTGCGCAAAGAGGTCGGGCGCGCCGTGGAGTGGCACCGGCTCTCCGGTCATCTCCAGCGCAAATCGCCGTCCCGGGTACGCCGAGGCATAGCCTTCCACGCAGCCGCTCACCACGACCCTGGCGTCGAAGGACTCGCGTTCGCCGGCTCGCACGATTTGCTCCAGGCGCGTCGCCTCGGCCATGCGCGTCAATATCGTCTCCAGGCGGTTCAGGCCCTCGTCCGCGCGTGAAAGATAGACGCCCGGATCGCGCGGCGCCTGCGAAAGCCGCATGTTGTCGAGGGACGAGCGCACCACGGCGATGGGCGTGCGCAGCTCGTGGGTGAGCCGTCCCGCCAGCTGCTCGAGATAGTCGTTGTACTGGGCGAGGCGCTGGAGCACGGTCGAGAAGCTGCGCGAGAGGTCGCCGATCTCGTCGCGGGCGTGCTCTCCGGCGACGAGGCCACGGACTCGTCCCTGGGAGTCGATGGCGTTTTCCGCTTCGTCGCGCAGGCGCTTCAACCGCCACGACAGACTCGACGCGAAGACGAAGAGCACGAGCGCGGCGACGGCGAAGGCGATCAGCGTCACGGCTGCGAGCTGCTCGAACGCGCGGTTGCGCAGCGTGACGATGGCGTCGGTGTCCTCCTCGACCACCACGGCGCCCACGACGGACTCCCCGACCCACACCGGGTGCGCGACCGAGATGATGACCGTGCGCCCGCCGGGACCGGGGCGGCGGCGCCACGCCGGCGAGCCGTCGAGCGCGCGCTCCAACTCGCGCCCGCCGAAGACGACGTCGCTGGGAATGAACTCCTCGGCGGGGGAGGGCGCCGAGCCGTGCAGGCGCTCGAACAGCGGCCGCAGTGCGAAGTGCACGACGCGCTCCAGCGGGCCGAAGGTGACGCTTGCCGGGGCAGCAGGCGATGCTCCCTTGAGATCGCCCGCCACCGCAACGAGCTGCAGTTTTTTGTCCATCACCCAGATCCTGAGACCCGGCCGCGCGAGACCGGCGATGAGGAGCCGCGCATGCTCCGAAGCCGCACTCGATGCGGGCGCCGCACTCTCGGTGGGCGCGCCCGGCGCGTCGGCGAGGAGGCCGGGACGGTCCTGAAGGGCGGTCGCGACGCCGCGCGCGGTGGCGATGAGCTGCTGCTCCTGGTTCTCGCGCAGCATCCGCTCCATGGCTTGCACGTACGCAAAGCCGGCCCAGGGGATGACCACCAGCGCGAGCGCGACCAGCGCGAGCCGCCAGCGCAGGCCGAGCGCGGGAAACGCGAAGCCGGTCAGCTTTCGGGCTGCCACCGGTAGCCCATGCCGTAGACGGTGGCTATGCGGTCGAAGCCCGGGTCCACGGCCGCGAACTTGCGGCGTATGCGCTTGATGTGAGAAGTAATGGTGCTGTCGTCCACCACGACGTGCGCCTCGCCCATCAGCTGGTCGCGGTTCTTCACGTGCCCCGGAAACCTGGCGAGCGCATGCACCATCCAGAATTCCGTCAACGTGAGGTCCACGCCGCGGCCCTGCCACGTGACCGTGAAGCGATTGAGATCGAGCGTGAGGGGGCCGCATTTCACGACCTCCTCGGTGCGCGCGGCATCGCGGCCCGCCTCCACGCGGCGGAACAGCGCGCTCACCCGCGCGAGGAGATGCGGCAGGCTCACGTTCTTGGTGACGTAGTCGTCGGCGCCCATCCGCAGGCCCGATACGGTGTCGAAGTCGCCGTCGCGCGCGGTGAGAAAGATGATCGGCAGCGACCCCGAGAGACCGCGCAGCTCCCGGCACAGCGTGAATCCGCCGTCCACCTCGTCGCCGAGGCCGATATCGAGCAGGACGAGGTCGGGAAGTCTCTTGCGCAACGCTGCCAGCGCCTCCGCGCGGTCACCGTAGGCGACGACCTCGTAGCCCTGCTTGCTCAACACGTCCGCGTAGTTCGCCCGGATGGCGGGATCGTCCTCGACTATCGCCACGCGCTGCCTCATAGCGGGCAGGATATCAGCCGCAGGCATCACAGAAAACAAAACCCGTCAGGGGTCAGCGGTCATGGGTCATGCGTGCCAAAAGCCCGTCAGGGGTCAGGGGTCAAGGGTCAGCGGAGTAAGGGGCGCTTGTTTCGTGCAGCACGCGTGACGCCTGACCGGGTTTCGCACGCCTGACCGCTGACGCTTGACGCCTGACGGGTCTTGTACTTTTGCCATTTTGTTGCCACAATTGATCGCCGGATTGCCAGCAATGAGGCCGAACCGGCGCAGGCTGCTACGCTCAAATACCGGTGAAAAGGAGGGGTGCACATGCAATCCGAATCGAAACCGGTTTCCTTCAATACCCGCCAGATCGTCTTCGAGATGCTGGCGCTGGCAGGGCGCGCTTTCGCGGCGGGCGTAGCAGTGTCCGTGGCCGCAGCCATTCTCGTCGTAGCCATCGTCACTCTCCTGCCCTGATCCCGGGACGCTGCGGGCCGGTGGCTGGGGCTTAGAGCAGCCCCTCGATCCTCTCCAAGGCTGTGACGCGACGCCGTAGAGCAAATCGGCGCCGGTCCCCAGTTTCTGGCCCGCAGCGCCCCGCAAAGTCGGCGCACTGCCGGCGGGTTCCGCTGAATTCCATCTACCACTCACCGATTGAAAGGAGACGACTGTGCTGGGCCATATTCGGGTCGCCGTGAAGGCGATTCGTGACTGGATGGGGGAACGCTTTCCGGTGTTCGGGAGCGCGGCGGGCAGGGCAGCCAGAACCGGAGCTGCCGCGACGATTGCGGGCGTGGCGGGTTCACGGGGGCCGATTCTGGCGCTGGGCGTCCTGGGTGCCACGGGCTACCTGCTCTATACCTATCCCCCGGTCGCGAGCGTGGCGCCGGGTGAGCTCGGCGTGCGCGTGAACCGGTTCACGGGCGGCACGAGCGAATGGCGCGACGGCAGCGTGCTCGTCGTCCCCGGTCTGCACGAGCTGCGCACCTACTCCTTGCGCGATCACCTCTATCAGCCCGAGCCGATCCGGCGCGCGGACGGTGCGGCTCCCCTGCAATCGGTCGAAGGCCTGTCCCTCGGCGTCGACCTGTCGGTGCGCTATGCCCTCGACCCCGCCCGGCTGAGCGCGGCAGCGGCGATCCTGCCGGGCGACGTCGCTTCGGCGATCGTGGATCCCGCCGTGCAGGGCGTCATCTACAAGATCTTCGCCCGCTACACCGTGCGCGAGATCTTCTCGACCAAGCGCGTCGAGATCCAGCAGGCGATCGAGACGGAGCTGGCGGCCCGGCTGGCCCGGGACGGGGTGCTGCTGCGAGCGGTGCACGTGGGCAAGGTCGACCTGCCTGCCGACTACCGGCGCGGCATGGAAGGACTGCTGGCCGAGGAGCTGGCGACGCAGAAGATGCGCTACACGCTGGAGCTGAAGGACAAGCGCGTCAAGGAGATCGAGCTGGATGGCGAGGCGGACAAGGTGCGCCGGGAGAAGGCGGCGGAGGCTGCCGGGCGCGAGCAGATCATCGCGGCGCGGTCGCAGGAGGAAGCCATGAAGCACGTCCTGCCCTTCAAGCAGCGCCAGATCGAGCAAAGCAGGCTCGAAGCCGAGGCGGCGAAGACGACGCGCGTGAAGAGCGCCGAGGGCAGCGCGGAGGCGCGGCGGATCGAGGCGGTGGGCGAGGCCGAGGCCCGGCAGAAGCTCGCGGACGCCGAAGCGTATCGGCTGGAGCGCGTAGGCAAGGCCAATGCCGAGCAGATGGCCCGTGAAGGCGCGTTGATCAGCAAGCATCCCCTGCTGGTCCAGAAGACCCTGGCGGACAAGCTGTCCGACAAAGTCCAGGTCATCATCGCCCCGACGCCCGTGGACGGCGGCTTCATCGGCGCGGCGTTGATCGGCGGGCACAAGCGCGACGCGGCGGTGACTGCAGAAGTCGAGCAGCGTGCCGAGAAGGCGGAGCGGTAGCCATGCGGCGGATCGTTCTTGCATCGCTTGCCACGGCGCTGATCGCAGCAGCGCCGGCTGCCGCGCAAGCCGCGGAGACGGCCATTGTCATCAAGGACAGGACTTCGTTGCGCGCGGCGCCCCGCGACTCGGCGCAGCAGCAGGCTGTCCTGTGGCAAGGCGAGGCGGTCGAGATTCGCGGCGAGCGCCTCGACTATTTGCAGGTCTACGACTATCGGCGCGAGCGCGGCGGGTTCGTGCACGCGAGCCAGATCCGGCGGATGAAGCTGACCGCTGAGGAGGCACCGGAGGTGCTGGCGATAGCGCGCTTCATCCGCGATACGCCGGGCGCAGAAGCGCTGGGCATAGGCTATGTCGCCGCGTACATACAGGCGGCGCCCGCGGAGGTGCTGCGTAGCCCGGCGGGCATCGAGGCGCTGGATGCACTGGGGACGTTCGCGGACCGGCTGGCCCACCGGGCGTCATCTGGCACCGCGCAGGCCCGCACCGGGGAAACGACGCTGACCGCCCATCTCGACGTCGCAGCCCGGTACGGCGTCAGGCTCACGAACCACGAGCGCAGCGGGCGCATGCAGATCTGTTACGAGGGAGACGCGTTCCGGCGCGTCCTGGCGCTGCCGTCCAGCCCCGAGCAGCGGGCCCGCGCCGTCCTCGCGTTGACGCGCCCTGAATGCGTGGATCCCTATGGCAGCGTGGTGGAGCGCAACCGGATCAACGAATGGCGGGCCGAAGTGCTCGACGGGGTCGACGCGTCCGCTCTGCCGGGATATCTGAAGAATCGCGTCCTCCTGCGGCGCGCCAGCACGTGGAGCGCCCTGGCGTTCCAGAAGGCACGCAACGGGACGCCGGCCGATGCGGCAGCCAACCGCGCCCTTTCCGACCTCGCGGGCATCGACAAGTCCGAGCTGACCGATGACGATCTGGCCCCGTACAACGACGCGGCGATGCGGGTGAATGCATCGCGCTGGGCCGCGCTACCCGCCGCCACGAATTCACGGCGGCTGCAGATTGTCACCGCGCCAGGCAACCCGGGCGAGACTTGCGTGGCGCTCGTGGACGCGAAGAACGAGGGTGCGGCGCCGCTGGCGCGGCGTTGCACTTACGGGATCGTCTGGACCAGCTCGGCGACGCTCAACCGGGAGGGCAATGCCCTGGCGCTCGCCGTCCAGACGATGGAGGCGTGGCGGGAGATGTGGATCTTCCGCAAGACCGCAGACGGGTGGACCGTGCGGGTGCTGCCGCCGGCTGCGACCATGCCCGAGGTCGGCTACGTGGAGTTCGCGGGTTGGGTGCCCGGTGGCGCCGAAATCCTCGTCGCGCGCGAAGCCCGGGGCGAAGGCAAGTACCGGCGGAGCTTCGAAGTGCTGCGGCTCGACACGCTCGCCGTCGCACGCCAGGCGGGCGATCCGGAGATACTCGGCCCGTTTCAGCGCTGGCAGGATCCGGCGTGGAAACGGCTGACGCTGAGCGTGCGATAGAAAAACTTGTCAGGGAGAGGGTACATGATCGTGCGGTGTGCTTCGGCGCGACTTCACGAGGCGCCATGCGTTTACAATCGCGACCTGTCATTGCGTGAATCGCCATGCCCTGGACCTTCGCCCATCCGGCCGCGGTAATCCCGCTGCGCCGCTATTGTCCGGACGTGCTCAACTTTCCCGCCCTGGTCGTCGGCAGCATCACCCCCGACCTGGGCTACCACTTGCTGCGAAGGGATCTCGCAGCGTACGCGCACAGCCTGGAAGGAAGCCTGCTGGTGTGTCTGCCTGCCGGTCTCGTGCTGCTGGGCTTGCTGTGCCTGCTGCGTGACCCGATCTGGTACCTGCTGCCGGAGCCGCATCGCAGCGCCTTTGCACCGATGGTTGCTGCCCGCTATTCCCTGCGTCCTGCCACGGTGCTTGCCGCTGGAATCTCTGTCCTGCTCGGCGCGTGGACGCATATCGCCTGGGACTCGATCACGCACGGGAATGGCTGGGTAGCCCTTCGCGTGCCACCGCTGCAGGAGCCCGTATTCTACGTGGGCAACATCGTATTCCCCGTCTACCACGTCCTCCAGCACTTGAGTTCTTACCTGGGCGTCGCGGTGATAGCGGCTGCCTATTGGCGCTGGCTGCAGCGGGTGCCGCTCCGCGGTCCGTACTTTCAGGATGAGGATATCTGGCGCTACCTGCTACTCGCCGCCTTCGCCATCGCGGCTTTCGTGATCGGAGGGACTTTTGCCGCGATTGCCGCGGACCAGTACCACGGCTTTTTCGCGTGGCGCGTCTTCGTGTTTCGCGGCGCCGTGGATGGTGTATCTGCCTTCATCGCCTTGTACCTCTTCGGTTCCGTGCTTTGCTACTACGTGCGCCGGGCCGCGTAGGATGGGCGGCATGAGGCACCTTCTGACAGGTCTCATCGCAGGCATGGCTGCGTGCGCGGTTTGGGCCGCGCCGCAGGTCGAGACCTTCGCCCCGCAGGGCCAGGCGAAGGGCGTGCGGCAGGTCCTGGTGCGCTTCACCGAACCCATGGTCGCGTTTGGCGATCCGCGGCTTGCCGATCCGTTTGCGGTCCGCTGCGAAGGTGATGCGGAGCGGCTGAAAGGCCGCGGGCGCTGGGCGGACCAGAAGAACTGGATTTACGACTTCGACGCCGATCTGCCCGCGGGACAGCGTTGCCAGTTCACGTTGAACGCGGATCTCACGTCGATAGCCGGGCAGGCGGTCGAGGGGCAGAAGGAATTCCGGTTTCATACCGGCGGACCCGCGGCGATGACCTCCCTGCCGCGGGAAGGTAACGAGGGCATAGACGAGGAACAGGCTTTCCTGCTTGCCCTCGATGCCCCCGCCGACCCGGCGACCTTCAAGGACGCGTGGTGCGAGGCCTCGGGCATCAACGAGCGCATCCCCTTGACGCTGCTCCCGGAGAAGGAGACGCGCGAGCTGATCGCCGCCAATCGCTACGGCGCCTACAACCTCTTTCGCGTGTACTTCAAGGGCGACCGGCGCATGGTGCCCATCGCGCGCTTCAAGATCGAGGACAAGCGTTTTTCCGGGTTGCCGGTGGTGGCGGTGCGCTGCGCGCGGCGGTTGCCCGCGGGCGCGGAGGTGGGGCTGGTGCTGGGCCCGCAGGTCACGTCGAAGACGGGTCTTGCCCGGGAAGCGCCGCAGCGCCTTGCCTTCCGCGTGCGGCCGGCTTTCATCGTGAAGCTCACCTGCCAGCGTGCGAACAAGGACGCCGCGTGCCTGCCGGTGACGCCCATCGTCCTGGATTTCAATGCCCCCGTGCCGCGTGAGGCCGCCGCCCGCGTGCGGCTGGCGAGCGGGCGCAAGACCTGGGAGCCCACGCTCGATCCCAACGTCAAGACGGTGGAAGCGGTCGAGTTCAAGGGACCGTTCCCGGAGAAAGCAAAGTTCACCGTGGAGCTGCCGCGGGACTTCCGCGACGACGCGGGGCGCGAGCCGCAGAACAAGGCGGCGTTCCCGCTTGCCACCGGCACCGATGAGTATCCGCCGCTCGTCAAGTTTCCGGGGCGCTTCGGCATCCTCGAGTTGAACGCCGAGCCGGTGCTCCCGGTCACCGTGCGCAACGTGGAATCGGCCCTGAAAGGACTCAGGGTCGAGCTTCCCCAGCCAGATGAGAAAGGCGGCGGAAAAGGCATACCCGGCCGCTCGGTGCGCATCGTCGACGACGAGACGCAGATCATCCGGCGTTTCCGCGCATTCCTGCGCAACGACGAGACGGGCGAGGCGTCCGGCCAGTTTCCGCGGGAAGGCGAGCGCTCCGCGATCCACGAAGAGGACAAAACGGCCGCTTTCGATCTGCCGCGGCCGGGCGCGGACCGGCAGATGGAGGTGATCGGGATACCGCTCCCGAAGCCGGGGTTCTACATCGTCGAGCTGGCGAGCCCGCGGCTGGGCCGCGCGCTGCACGGAGAGGACAAGCCCTACTACGTCGCCACCAGCGTGCTGGTCACGAACCTTGCCGTGCACCTCAAGCACGGGAGAGAGAGCTCGCTCGCGTGGGTTACCACGCTCGACCGCGGCAAGCCGGTGTCCGGCGCGCGCGTCACGGTGCGCGACTGCAGCGGCAAGCTCTGGTTCGAAGGCAGGACCGGGGCGGACGGCACCGTCAGGACGGAGGGCAAGCTGCCGCCGCCCGCGGAGGTGCCCGAATGCAAGGGCGACTATCGCCGCGTCCTCATCGCCTTCGCGCGCCTGGGCGAGGATCTCTCCTTCACGTACTCGGACTGGAACGACGGCATACGGCCGTGGAACTTCAACCTGCGCACGGAATTCTCCCGCCGGCTGCCGCTCTCGATACACACCGTGTTCGACCGCACGCTGTTCCGCGCGGGCGAGACGGTCAGCATGAAGCATGTCGCGCGCGTGCCGTCCGGCACCGGGTTCGTGGTGCCGGGCGCCCGCGATCTGCCGGGCGTCGCGGAAATCGAACACATCGGCAGCGGCCAGAAGGTGAAATTGCGCGCGAAGTTCGATGACCAGGGTGTGGCCGAGAGCGTGTGGAAGATCCCGGCGGAAGCGAAGCTGGGAGTCTACCGGCTGGTCTGGACCGGACGGGAAAGCGAGTCCAACGCCCAGTTCCGGGTGGAAGCGTTCCGCGTGCCGCTGATGCGCGCCGTGCTGTCGCCGCCGAAGGAGCCGCTCGTCGCGCCCGCGTCGGCAAAGCTCGATGCCGCGGTGACTTACCTGTCGGGCGGACCGGCGGGTGGACTGCCCGTGAAGATACGCCATCGAATCGAGCCGCGCAGCGTGTCGTTCGCCGACTATTCCGATTACCGCTTCGGCGGGGCGCCGGTGAAGACGGGCATACGAACGGGCCCCGAGCTGGATTTCTGGACGACGTTCGATCCGGATGACGACACTGGAGCCGCGCCGGCCGAAACGGCGGGTCCCACAGCCGCACGTTCGCTCAGCCTGGATCACGCCGGCACCGCCGCGGTCACCATAGAGAAGCTGCCGCCCGTCGAGCGCCCGGCGAGCCTGCTGGTCGAGATGGAGTACAGCGACCCGAACGGCGAAGTCCTGTCGGCGGCAACGCGCGTGCCGCTCCATCCCGCGGGGTTGTACCTGGGCATCAAGCCGGAAGGATGGGCGGCCGGCAAGGGCGGCATGCGCGTACAGGTGGTCGCACTCGATCCCCGGGGCAAGCCGCAAGCCGAGCGCGCCGTGAGCATCGACGCGTACGAGCGCAAGACGTACTCCTATCGCCGGCGCCTGCTGGGCGGGTTCTACGCGTACGATTCCACCACCGAGACGAAACGCATCGGCTCCGTGTGCTCCGGGAAGACCGATGCGCGCGGGCTCATCTTCTGCGCGGTGAAGCCCGGGACCTCGGGCGAGATCATCCTGCTCGCGCGCGCGAAGGACGACGCCGGGCGCGAGACCGCGTCGAATACCAGCGTGTGGGTGCGGGGCGACGACGACTGGTGGTTCGAGCCGGAGAACCACGACCGCATCGACCTGATACCGGAGAAGAAGCGCTACGAGCCGGGCGAGACCGCGAAATTGCAGGTGCGCATGCCGTTCCGCGAGGCGACGGTGCTCGTTACGGTCGAGCGCGAAGGCGTGCTTTCCCAGCGGGTCGTTTCACTTGACGGAAAATCCCCCGTCATCGAAGTCCCCGTGGCCGGCAGCTACGGTCCGAACGTGTTCGTTTCCGCGCTGGCCGTGCGCGGGCGCATAGACCCCGAGGTGCCGGGACCCTACGCCTGGCTGAAGCGCGCGTTCTATCGCATCGGCTACTGGCTGGGGCTCGTGGACGAGGTGCCCGTGGAGCGCGATACGCGCCCGACCGCGCTCGTCGACCTGACGCGGCCCGCCTACAAGCTCGGCATGACGGAAATCAAGGTCGGGCGGCGCGAGTACGCGCTCGACGTGAAAGTCGCGCCCGAGCGGGACACGTTCCGGGTGCGCGAAACGGCGCGCGTTTCCGTCGCAGTCACGACCAGCGAGGGAAAACCCGCGGCAAACGGGGAGATCGCGCTCGCCGCCGTGGACGAGGGTCTGCTCGAGTTGATGGACAACGCGTCGTGGAACATCCTGGAGGCGATGCTGGGCGAGCGGCCGGTCGAAGTGTTCACGGCCACCGCGCAGGGGCAGGTGATCGGCAAGCGCCACTTCGGAAGGAAGGCGCAGCCGCCCGGCGGCGGGGGAGGGCGCGCCGGCGCGCGCGAGCTGTTCGACACGCTCGCCCTGTGGAAGGGACGCGTTGCCCTCGACGGGGAGGGCCGCGCGGTCGTGGAGGTGCCGCTCAACGATTCGCTGACGAGCTTCCGCATCGTCGCGGTCGCGCACGCCGGCGCCGCGCGCTTCGGCCACGGCGCGGCCACGGTGCGCACGACCCAGGACCTGATGCTGTTCTCCGGGCTGCCGCCGGTCGTGCGCGAGCAGGACGAGTTCAGCGCGATGTTCACGCTGCGAAACACGACCGGGGCGCCGGTCGCAGCCGAGCTGGCGTGGACGCTGCGCGACCGGCCCGCCGGCGACGAGAAGGGCAGGACGGTGGCGAGCGGCCAGCAGGCGGTCGCCCTTGCGGCGAGCGAGGCGAAGCTGGTGTCCTTGCCGGTGACGGTTCCCGTCAATGTCGAGCAGCTCTTCTGGGAGATCACGGCGACCGGCAAGGACGGCGCCCGCGACCGCTTGCGCACGGCGCAGAAGGTGATCGAGGTGCACCCGGTGCGCGTCTACCAAGCGACGCTCGCACAGTTCACCGAGCGGCTGCAGGTCCCGGTCGAGCGGCCGGCGGGCGCGGTGCCGGGGCGCGGCGGCATACGCGTCGAGCTCCAGGGAACGCTCGCGGGAGAGCTGACGGGCGTGCGGGAGTATTTCGCACGCTATCCCTACACCTGCCTCGAGCAGCGGGCCTCGAAGGCGATCGGTCTCAACGACGACGCGCTGTGGGACACCGTCGCCGCGAGCGTCCCGAACTATCTCGACCGCGACGGGCTCGCGCGCTATTTCCCGGCGGACTGGCTGCTCGGCAGCGACTCGCTGACAGCCTATCTGGTGCAGGTCGCGCACGACGCCGGACGCGAATGGCCGAAGGAAGCGCTCGAGCGCATGCTCTCCGGTCTCGGCGCTTTCGCGACCGGGCGTATTGCACGGGGCAGTGCGTTACCCACGGCGGATCTGACCGTGCGCAAGCTGGCCGCCATCGAGGCGCTCTCCCGCCACGGGCTCGCCAAGGGGCGGATGCTCGATACGATGGAGATAGCCCCGGCCCTGTGGCCGACTTCCGCGCTGATCGACTGGATCGGCATACTGAAGCGCGTCGACGACGTACCGCAGCGCGGCGAGCGGCTGAAGGAGGCGCTGGGCCTCCTGCGCGCGCGCCTGAACTTCCAGGGCACGGTGATGACCTTCTCTACCGAGCGCGCCGACGCCCTGTGGTGGCTGATGGTCTCGGCCGACGTCAACGCGAACCGGGCATTGATCGCGGTGCTCGACGAGCCGGGCTGGCGCGAGGACGTCGGACGCATGGTGCGGGGATCCCTGTCACGGCAAAAGCGCGGGCGCTGGAGCACCACGGTCGCCAATGCGTGGGGCACGGTCGCCATGGCGCGCTTCGCCGGGAAATACGAGAAGAACCCCGCGACCGGCCAGACTACCGTCGCGCTGGGAGACAGGTCGGCGACGGTCAGCATTGCCGCGGGCAAACAGACGCGGGAGTTCGACTGGCCCGCGGCCCGCGAGACCTTGGGGCTGCAGCACCGGGGCGAGGGCGCGCCGTGGGCCATCGTGCAATCGCGCGCCGCGCTGCCTTTGACCGCGCCGCTTTTCACGGGCTACAGCGTCAAGCGCACCGTCACCCCGGTCGAGCAGAAGGACAAGGCGGGCTACTCCCGCGGCGACGTCTATCGCGTCAGCCTCGAGATCGAAGCGCAATCCGACATGACGTGGGTCGTGGTCGACGATCCCGTACCCGCCGGCGCGATGATTCTCGGTTCCGGTCTCGGGCGGGACGCGGCATCGCTCACGAAAGGCGAGAAGCGGGAAGGCTGGACGCAGCCGGTGTTTACCGAGCGCACGCACGAAGCCTTCCGCGCCTACTATGAATACGTGCCCAAGGGCCGGTTCAAGGTCGAGTACACCGCGCGCTTGAACAATCCCGGCCGGTTCGACCTGCCCGCGACGCGCGTCGAAGCGATGTACTCGCCCGAGATGTTCGGCGAGTTGCCGAATACGGCCGTGGCGGTGAAGCCGTGAAGCGCTTTTGGCGACGTATTTACATTCCCCGAAGGGTGGCGCGATCAGGTGCACTTCTTGCGGCGATTGGCTGTTGTGTCATCGCGGCATTTGCGTTGTCGATGTTCGTCGCTCCGTACACCGTTCCGGATTTCGAGACGGTTCGCAGAGAGTGGCGCGCTTCCGATGCGTGGCTCCTCGACCGCAACGGCGAGCCGCTCTCGCGCGTGCGTATCGACCGCGAGCGGCGGCGCGGGGATTGGCTGAGCGCGGAGGAGGTGTCGCCCGCTCTGACGGCGGCAGTGCTCGCGTCCGAGGACCGGCGCTTCCGGGAGCATTCCGGGGTGGACTGGCTGGCGATGGCGGGCGCGTTCCGGCAGACGGCGGCAGGCGAGCGGCGGGGCGGCAGCACGCTCACGATGCAGCTTGCCGCTTACCTTCACCCCGGGCTGGAATCCGGCGGGCGGCGCGGCCCTCTCGACAAGTGGCGCCAGATCCGGCAGGCGCTCGCGCTGGAGCGCGCGTGGACCAAGCAACAGGTGCTCGAAGCCTGGTTGAATCTCACGCCGTTTCGCGGCGAGGTCGAGGGCGTGGACGCCGCCTCGCGCGCGTTGATCGGCAAGCGAGCCGGCGGGCTCGACCGCGTCGAAAGCGCTCTCCTCGCCGCACTCGTGCGCTCGCCCAACGCATCACCCGCCCGCGTCGCGCGCCGCGCCTGCGTTCTGCTCGCGCGCGAGGAGCAGGCGTGCCTGCAGGCGCAGGGGATCGCGGCCCTCGGGTTCTCCACGCGCCGCACGCGCTCGCAGGTCGAGGGCGATGCGCCGCACCTCGCGCGGACGCTGTTGAAGCGTCCCGGCGAGCGCGTCGCCAGCACGCTCGACGCCCGCGTCCAGCGCCACGCCGTCGAGACCCTGCAGCGCCACCTGCGCGAGTTGGACGGCCGCAACGTCGAGGACGGTGCGTTGATCGTGCTCGATAACGCGACGGGCGACGTGCTCGCCTGGGTCGGGTCGAGCGGGGAGCTGTCGCGCGCCTCCGAAGTGGACGGCGTCACCGCGCGCCGCCAGCCGGGTTCGACGCTGAAGCCCTTTCTCTACGCGCTCGCGATCGAGGAAAGGCTCCTCACCGCCGCGTCGCTCCTCGACGACTCGCCGCTCGCGGTCACGACGCCCGCGGGCCTGTACGTGCCGCAGAACTACGATCGTGGATACAAGGGGCACGTGTCGCTGCGGCAGGCGCTGGCGTCCTCGCTCAACGTGCCGGCCGTGCGGACGCTGGCCACAATGGGGTACGAGCCGTTTTACCGGCAGTTGAAGGCGCTCGGCCTCACCACCCTCACGCGCGACGCCGAGCACTACGGGTATTCGCTCGCGCTGGGCGGCGCCGAGGTGACGCTCCTGCAGCTCACGAACGCCTACCGGACCCTTGCAAACGCGGGCGTGTACACGCCGGTCAGAACCATCCCGGGAGAATCCAACGGTGCCGCACCGGTGCAGGCGGTAGCGTCCGGGGCGGCATACATAGTGAGCGATATCCTGTCCGACTCCGCCGCACGCGCGCTGACTTTCGGGCTCGCGGGGCCGCTCGCGACCCGCTATGCCGCCAGCGTGAAGACCGGAACGAGCAAGGACATGCGCGACAACTGGGCGCTCGGATTTACCGCCCGCTATACCGTGGGCGTGTGGGTAGGCAACTTCTCAGGCGCGCCCATGCACGATGTTTCCGGCGTATCCGGCGCGGCGCCGGTGTGGCGCGAGGTCATGGATTTCCTCCATGAAGGCGACGTGCCGCGGGCCGCCATTCCGCCGGCCGGACTCGTGCGGCAGCGCGTCACCTACGAGGGAGGTATCGAGCCCGATCGCGAGGAGTGGTTTGTCGCGGGCACCGAGACCGCGCGCATCGTTCCGGTTCCTGCCGTCGCGGGCAGGCCGCGCATCGAATCGCCGGCCAGCGGCGCGATCTACGCCATCGATCCGGACATTCCGCGCGAGCGGCAGCGCATCACCTTGAGCGCGCGCGGCGCGCAGCAGGGATCCTCGTTCCTGCTCGAGGACGGGCGCCGCGTGCCCGCCGACACGCCGTATCTCTGGCTGCCGCCTCCCGGCGTCAGGAGCATTACATTGGTCGATGCCACCGGGAGCGAGCTGGATCGCGTGCGGTTCGAAGTCCGCGGCCTGCGGCGCGTCCGAGCTTCGCGATGACACGCCTGCCCCCTGACGCCTGACCCCTGACGGGTTTGGCACGCATGACCCCTGACCCAGGACGCATGACGGGGGGGTATGTGATATGGTTCGGCTGTTCCCGGGAGGGGGGACATGTCCGACGCAGTAGCGGAAGAGCGGAGCGTATTTCTTTCCACAGTGCCGGCGGAAAGCCGCGATCGCCGGCTTGCGCTGGCGGTCGTGCTGGTGTCGGCAGCCGTGTTTGTCGTTGCGGCGCCGTTTGCCAAGGTCCTTCTCGCCCCGGTCCCGGCATTTCTCCCGGCCTATCAATCGGCGCTCGTGATCAGCGACGTGATCACGGCCGTCCTGCTGTACGGCCAGTACAACATCCTGCGCTCCAGGGCGCTGCTGCTCCTCGCGAGCGGCTACCTGTTCTGCGCCTTCATGGCGATCAGCCACCTGCTCAGTTTTCCGGGGCTGTTCGCCGCCGGCGGCCTGCTGGGGGCGGGATCCCAGACGACCGCGTGGCTGTACTTTCTCTGGCATGGTGTGTTTCCGCTGTGCGTTATCGGCTACACGCTCATGAAGAACGGCGCAGACACGTCGCCGCGGGAGACGGCGCCGGCGCGCGGGCCCGGCGTGACGATCGCGTGCAGCATTGCCGCCGTGCTGGTCGTCGCCGGCGGGTTCCTGCTCCTCACCACGACGGGGCACGATCTCCTCCCCGCGATCATGCAGGGCAATCGCGATGCCCCTGCGAAGATCGTCGTGGCGACCGCGTCGTGGATGCTGACGCTGCTCGCCCTGGCCGTTCTCTGGCGGCGGCAGCCGCATTCGGTGCTCGATCTGTGGCTCATGGTCGTCCTGTGCGTATGGGTGTTCGATATCGCGCTCGCCTCGGTGTTGAACGCCGGCCGCTTCGACGTCGGCTGGTATGCGGGCCGCATCTACGGGCTTGCTGCCGCGACCTTCCTGCTGGCGGTCCTCTTGCTCGAAAACGGGAGGCTCTATGCCCGGCTCGCCGCGGCGCACGGGCGCGAGTTGCGCGAGCGCAGGCTGCTGCAGGAGCGTAGCGACGAGCTGACTGCCGTCAACAAGGAGCTCGACATGTTCTCCTTTTCGGTCGCGCACGACCTGCGCGCGCCGGTGCGGGCCGTGGACGGCTTCGCGAGGATGCTGGAGGAGGACTACGGGGAGCGGCTGGATGGCGAAGGCCGGCGGCTTCTTTCGGTCGTGCGCGAAAGCTGCCAGCGCATGGGACAGTTGATCGAGGACCTGCTCGCTTACGCGCGGCTGGGACGCCAGCCGCTCCGGACCCGGCAGGTGGAGCTGGCAGCGCTGGTGAGTCAGACGATGGCGGAGCTGCGCGCCGGACGCGAGGCTCGCCGTATCGAGTTTGCGGTCGGCAGGCTCGGAACCGTCGAGGCGGATCCCATGCTCCTCAAACAGGCTCTGGCGAACCTCCTGGGCAACGCGATCAAGTTCACGCGCGACAGGGATCCCGCCGTGGTCGAGGTCGGCTGCCGGGCAGACGCCAGGGTAAAAGAATCCAGCGTCTACTACGTGAAAGACAACGGCGCCGGCTTCGACATGCGCCAGTACGACCGCCTCTTCGGCGTATTCCAGCGGCTCCACCGGAACGAGGAATACGAGGGCACCGGCGTCGGCCTTGCGATCGTTGAGCGCGTCATCACCCGCCACGGTGGCCGGGTATGGGCGGAGTCCACGCTCGGGCAGGGCGCCACCTTCTACTTCACGCTTCCGGGGAATCAGGTCCAGGAGATGACGAGGGCTGCGGCATAGAGCGTAGTCGCGAGGACGATCCCGCGGTACGGCACGCTGAACCAGTAGACTTTTCCCAGAAAAACATAGCCGCCGAGGAGCAGCAGTCCCGCCAGCAGGAGAAACGGCGACTGGAACAGGAACGCGCCGTGGGCGGCCGCCAGGTATCCGTAGACGGCGCCGAACAGAATCGCGCCGTAGCTGTGGCTCGCGTTGAAGCCGACCCAGGCCTTCCACATGGTCGTCTCGCGGGAGATCACGGGAGAGATCTCCATCATCCGGGCCTGGAGGTCCGCGTCGCGCGGGTGAAGTTTCCTGCCGTGAAACGTGTACACCAGGTGTATCAGGCCGAGCAGAAGAATGATCGCCGCGCTCGCGAAGACCAGCCAGGATGCAGGGGAATTCACTTCGGTCGTTCCACCGTGTCAGGTTGCAGCGTCTTCTCGTACGGGTGACAGTGCGACAAGCCGAAACCCGACCTTGCCGAACCCGCTGCCTGATAACCGACCTTTTCGTAGAACGACCGCGCGGTAACAGTGCTTTCCAAGTACAGCTTGCTCAAGCCCCAGGCCCTTGCTCTTTCTTCAAGGGCAAGATGGATCGCTTTGCCGAAGCCGCGGCCTTGCGAACCAGGAGCAAGATAGCAAAGAAGTACTTCGCCGCTCCGATGGAGCAGTCCTAACCCCGCTATCTGCCCGCCGTCCTCCACGACGACGCAGAAATTGTCCTCGTTCGCCAGCCACGCCAGAAAGTTCCGCGCGGTCTTGTTCGCGAGCCAATCGGCAAGCGTGCCGGGGCCGTGGTGGTCGAGTGCGCACAGTTCAGTGATTGAACGGCGCAACACGCCGGCGGCGGCCTCGGCGTCCCTCGATTCGGCTTGACGCACGGCAGCCATATTCTTCGAAACACAGAGCTCACTGCGTCAGGCGCCGAATCCCGAATCCTGCCGTTACTTCTTCCCCGCGTCTTCCGCCAGGGCCTGTTTCAGCACGCCGTCCAGCATCCCGAGCATCGTGTCGGCCTCGTCCTGCGACAGATTCAGCGCGGGCATGAAACGCAGCATGCTGGGCCGCGGCGCATTCAGGAGCAGGCCGGCATCGCGCGCGAGCTCCACGACCCTGGGCGCGATTTCCTTGTTCAGGTCGAGCGCGATCAGCAGCCCGCGACCCCGGACTTCCCCGAGCCCGTGACGCGCGGACAGGCCGGCCAGGCCCTTCGTCACGTACGCGCCGCGCGCCTCTACCGTCTGCAGGAAACCGGGCGCCAGCACCGCTTCCATCACCGCGTTGCCGACCGCCGCCATCAGGGGATTGCCGTTGAACGTGCCGCCCTGGTCGCCGTGCGCGAAGCACGATACGGCGTCGGTCGCGACCAGCGCGGCGAGCGGGACGCCCCCGCCCAGCATCTTGCCGAGCGTCATGATGTCCGGCTCGATGCCCGCGTGCTCGTAGCCCCACAGCTTGCCGGTGCGGCCGACACCCGTCTGGATCTCGTCCACGATGAGGAGCAAGCCGCGCTGCCGCGTAAGCTCGCGCAGATCGCGCAGGAACGCGTCGGTCGCGATGAACACCCCCGCCTCGCCCTGGATCGGCTCCAGCATCACGCCGACCGTCTTGTCGGTAATCAGATTCTCGACCGACGCGAGATCGTTGAGTCTCGCCCTTGGAAAGCCCGGCACTTTCGGCTCGAACAGCGCATCGAAAGCCGTCTTGCCGGACGCAGACATGGCGGCCAGCGTGCGGCCGTGGAACGCATCCACGAAGGTGATGATCTCGTAGGCGCCGGCCTTGTTCAACGCACCCCACTTGCGCGCGAGCTTGAAGGCGCCTTCGTTGGCCTCGGCCCCGCTGTTGGTGAAGAACACCTGGTGGTAGCAGCTCTCCTCCACGATGCGCCGGGCGAGCCGGAGGGAGGGCTCGTTATAGAACGCGGGGCTCGGCGTGATCAGCTTGCGCGACTGTTCCGCCAGCGCATTCACGACCACGGCAGGGCTGTGCCCGAAGCAGTTGACCGCCCAGCCCTGGACGAAGTCGAGATAGCGCTTGCCCTCGTGATCCCACAGCCAGGACCCTTCGCCGCGCACGAACACGAGCGGCGGGCGGGAGGTGATCTCCATCAACGCATGGGTGGGAAAAGCTTCGAATGTCATGTCCGATTCCTTCCTGGTGGCGTGTTTACCGCTGTTCCGGCGGTATCGTCCCGATTGCCGCGGCGAACTGCGCGTGCGCTGCCGGATCGACCGGCTTGTGCTTCACCGTGGTGCTCGCCGGATGCTTGCCGAGAAACGGACCCTTCCAGCTCTTCGCCGGCCTGACCGGCCGCGGTGCGAAACCCCCGCCGCAATTCGGGCAGACGTTCGAGAGAATACTCTCCACGCACGCGGCGCAGAAGGTGCATTCGTAGCTGCAGATGCGCGCATCGAGCGCGTCGGGCGGCAAGGCCTTGTTGCAGTTCTCGCAGGTCGGTCTCAGCTCGAGCATGGACGGTCCCTCAGGGAAAAAGGTCTCAGGAACCTTATCGTGGCTATGGAGCGCCGAGTTGCATCTCATACGCATGAGCTTGCTCCTTCACGATGCGAAATCCCAGCCGCTCGTAAAGCCGCCGCGCGGGATTCGCCCTCAACACGCGTAAGCGCAGGGACGCGCCCGCCCGTTTTGCGTCGTCGATCACCGACTGAACGATCCATCCACCGAGGCCGCCGCGCTGCTGCCCGGGCGCAATCTGAATCTGCAGGATCTGCCACTGGGCGCCATCCCTCGCGACCTTGAGCAGGCCCACCGGCTCTCCTGACAGCAGAATGATTTGCGCGCACTCGAACCTGGTGAGCACGCGCTCGCGCTGCTCATCCTCCGTGTACCGGACACCCGAGGCCAGTTGATGGTCCGTCATCGTCCGTCGGCGCAGCTCCAGCAGAAACGGCATGTCCGTTTCGGCCGCGGGCCGGAACGAGAGGCTATCGATTGACATTTCGCGTCTGACCCCAATAGTGCATTGATTATAAATAGATAAATCGGCTTGCGCCGGGGTCTGACCCCGGCAATGTATTGGTTATCAAGAGGGTGCGAAGGCTCAGGCGCTCTCACGGAAGTCGACATCGGCGATCCAGCTGCGCGTCCTCCGCGCCAGGCGGGAATCTGTCCCCTCGCCATCGAAGCTCGCGCCGCCGCCGCGAAGAAGCGATCGGGGAACGCCCTCGAACGCGTTCACGCTGACCACGGCGTAAAGATGGCCGTCGATCCGGCTGGTGACTACCGGCACCACCCCGCAGCGGACGCAGACGTGGAACTCCGCGGTGCGGGTGCCGAATGCGTATCGGGATACGAGCGCGGGATCCCCGACCTCCACTTTCAGGGAAGCTGCCGGATTGGAGGTCCACACCCCGCCGTGCTTTACACAAAACGTGCAGGTGCAGGCGCGAGCCGGTATCTCCGCCGGATCGGGCTCCCAGGTGAGGGAAAAGGCGATGTTGCCGCAGTGGCACTTGCCGTGAATCAACATGAGCGGTCAGTTCTCGACGATGACGACGTGCGCCTGGATCTTGCCGTCCACGGGACCGTGTCCGAAGCGCCGTGCGATCGCGTCCGCTGCGACCTCGGTCGCCCTACCGAGGAGCGACGCATCGCGCGCTTCTATCTCGTTCCGCAGGGGCGTCCCCTGGCAATACGCGATGGCCGGAATGCGGCTGGATGCCGCCCGGCTGCGCGCGGCAACCGTCTCGAACCGGGCCGGCTTCGCAAACCCGCCGTTCGCCAGTTCCCGCTCGATCACCGCGTGATCGTAATGACCATGGGGCGTGCGGGCCATGAAGCGGGGCGGATCCGCGGGGAACACGGATGCCAGCGCGGTCGTCACCGTGTCGGCGAATTCGTTTTCCTCGATGCGATCCCAGACGTTGAACAGGAAAACGCCGCCCGGCCTCAAAACGCGCCGTGCTTCCGCAAACGCCCTGGCCCTGTCGGGAAAGAACATGACGCCAAACTGGCAGACGACCGCGTCGAACGTGCCGTCCGCGAAGGGGAGCTGCATGGCATCGGCCTGGCGCCACTCCACGGAGCGCACCGTCCCGGTCGCGGCAGCCTGGTCGAGCATCGCCTGATTAAGGTCCGTGGCGACGATCGAAGTGCGTTCGGGGAGCGCGGCGGCCAGAGCGCGGGTCACGACACCGGTCCCGGCTGCAATCTCGAGCACGGCAGACGGCGCTCTGGCCGCAACCCGGTTCGCCAGGTCCGCTGCATAGGGCTCGAAGATGAGCGGAACCAGCACGGTGTCGTAGAGCTTCGGAATCGAGCCGGTGAATACGCTGTCGGTCCCGGTATCGCTCATGCGGTCCGCCTCGATGTCGTGAGGTTAACCTATTCTCCGTCAATGAGGGTCGAGGGTCGAGCGGGCCGGTCAGGCGTCAGGGGTCAGGCGTGACGGGTTCGTTACTTCGAAGCTCATCACCGCGCAGCTCGTCACCGCAGCGCCCGTCACCGCAGCGCTCGTCACCGCGAAGCTCGGCCTCCGAAAGACTATCGCAACATTTCGGTTGAGCGGTGTCGGCCGCTCTGCGCGTCACCGGGGGTCGCATCCCCGGAAACCGGGGCCCCTCTCCGCCCCTCGACGCGCTAGTCCAGCAGCCGCGAAACCCTTCCCGCCGCCGCCACGCGCCCGCTGGAGAGGAAGCGCTCGTGGTTTTTCTCGACCTCGTCGAGGTCGTAGCGGTAGCTCACCATCATCCCGTAGGACTGGCGGAAGCCGCGCTCGGAGGTGTCCGCGCGCCAGTAGATGCGGTCCACGTGCGCGCCGTTGCCGAGGTGGAACTGCGCGACGTGGTCGAGCGGATGCCCACCGGTTTTTTCGCGCAGCAGGTAGCGCGCGCAGAGTTTCTCCAGCACGTGCCTCAACGCCTCGGCGAGCCGCGGCTCTTCGTGCCAGTTTTCGCGCGCCAGCGCGTCGGCCAGAGCCGAAGCGGGATCGGGATGGCCGATCATGGCGGCAAACTTCGCGATCTCCGCGCCCGGCAGCAGGGCCTGCTGTTGGGAGACCGCCTCCTCGAGCCATCCGCGGAAGCCGGGCAGCGGCGACAGCGTTGCGAACACCTTGAGCCGCGGCAGGTCGCCCCGCAGGTCCTCGATCACGCGCTTCAGGAGCAGGTTGCCGAAGCTGATGCCGCGCAGGCCCTTCTGCGTATTCGAGATGGAATAGAAAACCGCGGTGTCGGCCGTGCGCGCGTCGTGCACCGGGGCGCTCTCGTCGAGCAGCAGCTGGACGTTGCCCGGGGCGCCCTTCAGGAGCGCGATCTCGACGAAGATGAGCGGCTCGTTCGGCAGCCGCGGGTGGAAGAACGCGTAGCAGCGGCGATCGGTGTCGAGCCGGTTTCTCAGGTCGCTCCACGAGGCGATCGGATGGACCGCTTCGTAGGCCATCAGCTTTTCGAGCACCAGCGCCGGGGTCTGCCAGGTGATGCGCTTCAACTCCAGGAAGCCAGGATCGAACCAGCGCTCGAACAGGCCGTCGCTCTCCACCTTCAGCACTTCGAGGCCCGGCTCCTGCGGCAGGAGCTCGAGCAGGTCCGCGCGCAGGTCCACCAGGAACCTGACGCCATCCGGCAACAGGTTGAACTGGGCGAGGAACGTCGCGCGCGGCGCATCGAGCGCCAGGCGCAGGCGCGCTTCCGCGCAGCCCATCTGCTCATCGTCCTCCGCGGCGTGCATCTGGGCGACGGCCGCCGCCAGCTCCGTCGGTTCGGGCGCGAATACGCGCGTGACCAGGTGCAGGATGGCCGCCCGCTGGGGCAGGCTCGCCGCGCGGTAGATCGCCGCGATCTGGCGGGCCCGCGCGCGGGCCGAGATCTCTCCCCCACGCTGCGCCTTGCTCTCATCGAACAACTGCTTCAGCCGGGCTATCAGGCGGGAGGTGGCGCGGTCCACTGTTGCAGTGCCGCGAGCAGGCATGAACGACGCCGCCAGCCCTTGCCACCAGTCGCGCAGCCGTCCAAATGTCGTCGCGGGCGACATGGCGGGCAGCGGCGTTATGCTGTCGGTGGCGCGATTCATAGGAGACAAAACGGGGTTAGCCGTGGTTAATTGCGAGGAATCCCCGCATAATGGATACGTCTCAACCTTGCTGCGCAGCAATATGCGAGACGGATGCAAATTCCGTACCCATTACGGAAAACGTGTCGGGAACCCTTCTCGTTGACCGAGACGCCTGCTGTCCGCCAGATGGAATGAAAAATCATAGACGCCCTTCATGAAAATCCCGAGTCAGCTCACCCTGTGCCTGCTGGCTGCGCTGGCGGTGGCACCTGCAGTCGGGGGAGCCGTGGCGGCTGACACCCAGGATCCGTACGCCCGGGAGCGGCGCCGTATGCTCGATGAGATCGCGCTCCTGACGCGCGACACCCGACTCGAAACGGGGCGCGCCGTGCTCGCCGAAAGAGTCAGCCAGGCGATAGCGAAGGTGCCACGGCACGAGTTCGTGCCGGCGGACCAGAAGGCGAACGCCTACCAGAACCGGCCCCTGTCCATAGGCCACGGGCAGACCATTTCGCAGCCGTTTATCGTTGCCCTGATGACGGACATCATGGAGATCAAGCCCACTGACAAGGTGCTGGAGGTCGGCACCGGATCGGGATACCAGGCAGCGGTACTCGCCGAGCTGGCGTGGGCGGTCTATACGATAGAGATCGTGGAGCCTCTCGCGCGGCAGGCGGCCCGGACGCTCGGCAATCTCGGCTATCGCAACGTGCAGACCCGCGTCGGCGACGGCTACCGGGGCTGGGCCGAGCACGCGCCCTACGACTCGATCATGGTCACCGCGGCGCCGCGCGACGTGCCGCGCCCGCTCATAGAGCAGCTGAAGCCGGGCGGCAGGCTCGTCGTGCCCGTGGGCGGCCAATCGGGCGGGCAGTCGCTGCTGATCCTGGAGAAGCAGCCCGACGGCACGACCACCCGCCGCACCGTGATGGCCGTGCGCTTCGTGCCGCTCGTGGACCAGGCGGGAAAGCCGCAATGAGCGGTTCTATGAACGTCCTCGTCACGGGCGGGGCGGGTTTCATCGGCTCCCACAGCACCGAGGCCCTGCTCGCGGCGGGCGCGCGGGTGACGGTGTTCGACAATTTTTCCACCGGCAAGCGCGACAACCTCGCCGCCCACGAGCGCCTGGCGGTGATCGACGGCGATATCCGCGACCGGGCGGCCGTGGCCGATGCGATGAAGGGCGTCACGCACGTGCTGCACCTCGCGGCCCAGATTTTCGTGCGCCTGTCGATCGAGGATCCGCCCGATTCCTGCTCGCAGAACGTCCTGGGGTTCGTCAACGTCCTCGATGCGGCCAGGACGCGGGGAGTAAAGCGGGTGGTGTTTGCTTCGAGCGCGGCAGTGTACGGCGTACCGTCCCGGCTGCCGCTCGACGAGGAGAGTCCCCTCGCCCCCATCTCCCCGTACGGCCTGGAAAAGAGAATCGACGAGCAGTACGGCGCGCTCTTCGGTGACCTGTACGGGTTGAGCACTTTCGGCCTGCGCTACTTCAACGTGTACGGCCCGCGGCAGGATCCGTCTTCGCAGTACGCGGGCGTGATCAGCAAGTTCGCGGCGCTGATGAGAACGCGCGAGCCGCTCACCGTGTTCGGCGACGGCGGTCAGAGCCGGGATTTCGTGTACGTGAAGGACGTGGCGCGCTGCAACGTGACCGCGTTGAACGGCGGCTGCGGCGGGGTGTGCAACGTCGGTACCGGGATGAGCGTGACGCTCCTCGATCTCATCGATGCGCTCGCCGCGCGCACCGGGGTGCGCCCCGAGGTGAACTTCGCGCCGCCGGTCGCGGGAGACATACGCCAATCCGCGATGGTGCCGGACCGGCTGCGCTCGCTGCTGGGCTACGTGCCCCAGACTTCTCTCGCGGAGGGGTTGGCGACGTTTGTATGAGCTTCGCGGTGATGAGCGGTGCGGTGATGAGCTTCGCGGTGATGAGCTTTGCGGTGACGAGCTTTGCGGTGATGAAGCTGAAATCATGAAACTCCCCTCCTTCCTGTGGGAGGAGGGGTGGCACCGAAGGTGACGGGGTGGTGAGAGTGGGTTCATGAGGACGATGCGACACGCAGCTGCCACCAATCAGTTAGTTCGCTTCCTGTTTCTCCCACCACCCCGCCTGCTTCGCAGGCACCCCTCCTCAGGCAGGAGGGGAGTGTCTTACTTCATCCTGTCAGGCGTTCGAAGATTGCGGAAGCTTGTCGCGCTGTTTGCGCTTCTCGCGCCCCTCTGCGCCGCCGCCGCGCCTTCCGTCGCCTTCTTCTACGGCGCCGATCCGCCCTGGGACGAGCTGAACGCCTTCGACATCGTCGTGGTGGAACCGGGCCACGTGCCCGATCCGGGGCGCGTCGCCGGACCCGCCACTGCCGTCTACGCCTACGCCGCGGTGGGAGAAGTCCTGCCGTCGCGCGCGTACTTCAAGGACATCCCGGCAGCGTGGCGCATCGGCACCAACCCGGCGTGGAGCAGCATCGTCGTCGATCAGGCACAGCCGGAATGGCCGGCATTTTTTGCCGAGCGGGTCATCCGGCCGTTGTGGGATGCCGGCTACCGGGGATTCTTCCTGGATACGCTGGACTCGTACCACCTGGTGACGAAAACGGACGCCGAGCGGTCCCGACAGGAGGCCGGCATGGTGCGGCTTGTGCAAACGCTGCGGCAGCGCTTTCCCGAGGTTAGGCTCGTCTTCAACCGGGGGTTCGAGATTCTTCCCCAGGTTCATCGTGACGTGACCGCGGTCGCGGCCGAGTCGGTATTCCGGGGCTGGGACGCCTCGACTCGCGCGTACCGCGAAGCACCGGAGAACGACCGCAAGTGGCTGCTCGGACAGCTGAACCGCGTGCGCGACGAGTACCGGCTGCCGGTCATCGCCATCGACTACGTGGCCCCGGCGGAGCGCGAGCTGGCGCGGAAGACGGCGGAGGCCATCAAGGCGCTCGGTTTCGTGCCGTGGGTAGCGACGCCGGAGCTCGACTCGATGGGCGTCGGCGCGATCGAAGTCATGCCGCGCCGTGTGCTGATGCTGTACGACGGCAGCGGCAATCCCGCCGACCTGACCTACGAGGCGATCCACCGGCTGGTGGCGACGCCGCTCAACTACCTGGGCTATCGCGGCGACTACCTCGATGCCGTCAACCAGCCGCTGCCCGCTTATCCTTTGCCGGGCCGCTACGCCGGCATCGTCGCCTGGTTCGACGACACGCTGCCCGCAGCCGCCGCCGCGAAGTTCGAAACCTGGCTCGCGAAACAGGTCGCGGACGGCGTCCGGATCGTCCTCCTGAACCGCCTGGGCGTCGCCCCTGGCGGCGCGCTGCTCGGTGCGCTCGGGCTCACCGCATCGTCGGTAACAGCGCCTGCCACGGTGACTGTCTCCGCCCGCGACCGGATGATTGGCTACGAAGTGGATCCCATCCCGGACCGGCGGGAGTTTCTGCGTCTCACCAGTGCGGGTGGGACGCCGCTGCTACAGTTGCGATCCGACCGGGGCGATCGCATGGACGCGGTTGCCTATACGCCATGGGGTGGCTACGCCCTGTACCCCTATGCCGTTTCGTTCATGCCGGCCGACGTCGAGCGCTGGGTGATCGATCCATTCGAGTTTCTCCGGCGCGCCTTGAGGCTGCCCGCCATGCCCGTTCCCGATGTCACGACGGAGAACGGCAGCCGGCTGATGCTCGTCCACATAGATGGTGATGGTTTTCCCAGCCGGGCCGAGCTGCCCGGCACGCCGTACGCGGGCGCCGCGATGCTCACCGAGGTGCTGGAACGCTACCGGGTCCCGACGACCGTGTCCGTGATACAGGGCGAGATCGCGCCGAACGGCCTCTATCCCAAGCTGTCCGCCGAGCTCGAAGCCATCGCGCGCAGGATCTTCGCGCTGCCGCACGTCGAGATCGCGAGTCATTCGTACTCGCACCCCTTTCGCTGGCAGCAGGCGCAGAAAAGCAGTGCCGACTACGCCTTCCACCTCGACATACCCGGATACAAGTTCGATCTGGGCGCCGAGGTCGATGGCTCTATCCAGTACATCAACGAGCGCCTGGCGCCGAAAGGGAAGAAAGTCGAGGTCTTTCTCTGGTCCGGGGATACCAATCCGTCGCCCGAGGCGGTCGGTCGCACCTACGCGGCCGGCGTGCGCAACATGAATGGCGGGGAAACGGTCGTCACCTCGAGCCGGCGCTCCCTGACGGAGGTTGCGCCGCTCGGGATTCCGAAGGGGACGTGGTTCCAGGTGTATGCGCCCAACCAGAACGAGAACGTGTACACCAACCTGTGGACTGGCCCGTTCTACGGCTTCGAGCGGGTGATCGAGACCTTCGAGCTGACCGACCGGCCGCTGCGGTTGAAGCCGATCAACCTCTACTATCACACCTATATTGCGACCAAACGCGCCTCGCTCGCGTCGCTCCACAATATCTACGGCTGGGCGCTGGCGCAGCCGGTGATGAACGTCTACGCGTCGGAGTACGTCGACCGGGTGCTCGATTTTCAGCGCTCCACCGTGGCGCGCGACGGCGACGCCTGGGTGATCCGCGCGGGGAAGAGCCTCCGGGAGGTGCGCGCACTCGCGGAACTGGGCCCGCCGGACCTGGCGGCGAGCAGCGGGGTAGCGGGCTACTCGCGCCACGAGGGCGCCTGGTATATCCACCTGTCGGGCAGCGAGGCGCGCGTGCGGTTCGGCGAGAAGGGGAAAGAAGCCGGTCCCGCCGTCCCTTACATCGCCGCGGCGAACGCGCGCCTGACGCATTTCCGGCGCAACGCCGAGGGCGCCGCGCGGCGCATCGAGTTCGGCTTTGCCGGCCACGTGCCGGTCAGGTTCTCGATCGCCAACGCGTCCGGGTGCGAGCTGCGCGTCGATGGAGCGGTCCTGAAGCCCGCGCGCTCCGGCGACGTCCTGGCGTTCGAGGTGACGCGCAACACGATAAATGCAGCCGACCTCTCCTGTCCCCGCTGAAGCCCGCGAGCGCCACCGGCTGATTTCGCCCGCCGCGTTGGTCGGCCTCGTCGCCCTCGCCGGCGCGGCGCTGGTGCTGGTATTCCCGGGCGCGAGTCTCGTCGATCAGATCTACCGCTACGGACGCCACGACGATGTTTCCGCCGGCTACATCGCCAGCCTCCTCCGGTCCGATCCGGGCAACCGGCGCCTGCGCCTGACGCTCGTCGAGCGCCTGCTCGATCGCGGCGATGTCGCGGGTGCGCGCGAGACGCTCGCGCCGTTGAGCGTCGCCGGGGGAGAGGCGGACCGCGAGCTGCGATGGCTGGATTTCCGCGTGCTGCGCGCCGAGCTGAACGCCGCGCGGAGTCCGGCAGAGGCCGCGCCGTTGCGCGAGCGGGCGCGGCGCGAGCTGGCCGATCTCGCCGGCCTCGAGTGGGAGCCCGGTGAGCTCGAGCGCCTCGCCGAAGAGGCCCGCCTGCTCGGCATTCCGGAGCTCGCGGGGCGGCTTTACCGGCGCCTCGCGGACGCCGATCCGGGTCGCGCGGGCGACTGGACCGATCGCGCGGCGCGGACGTCGCTCGCGGCGGGAGAGTACCGGGCGACGGCGGAAACCTATGTCGCGGCAGCCGCTCGCGCCCGTTCACCCGAAGAGCGGCGCGGCCACCTGCTCAAGGCTGTCAGGACGCTGCAGTCGGGAAATCTGCTGGACGAGGCGCTGCAGCTGGCCGACGCCCATATCGCGGATCTCTCCAGCGACGACGCGGCGCTCGTGTACCTCGTGCGTCTCGCGCGGGCCGCCAACGACCACGCGCGGGCGCAGGCGTACGCGAAGCGGTTGATGCGCATGAGTGAAGCCGTCAGGGGTCAGGCGTCAGGCGTCAGGCGGGCCAAGACCGGTCAGGGGTCATGCGTCACGGGTCATGCGTCTCTGAACCCGTCAGGGGTCAGGCGTCAAGGGTCAGGCGGGTCAGAACCCGTCATGGGTCATGCGTGTCGAGTCACGAGTCACGTGTCACCTCTTCGACGCGTCCTTGGCGTGCTCATCGCCGACGCTCACGCAGCCGAAGCACCGCGCGGCCAGTCCCTGGTCCCTAGTCCCCAGTCCCGAGTCCCTCCGGCAGGCATGCGCTCCTACGACGAAGAACGCTACACGCTCGCCTACGAAGTATTCCTCGGCGCGCGCAACCTCGAGGACGCCTACCGCGTGGCCGCCGCGGCGGTGGCCCAGGTGCCGGACAATCTTGCCTGGCGGTTGCGCCTGGCGCAGGTGGCCGAGTGGTCGGGCCGGCCGGCCGTCGCGCTGGAGCAGTGGCGCTTTCTCGCCGGGCGCGCGCCCGGCCGCGAGCGCGAGGACGCCTGGCAGGCCGTGCTGCGGCTTGCGCCGGGCGTGCGCGACGACGAGGCGCTGCTCGCGGCGTGGCTGCACGAGGCGGATACCCGGCCCATGAACGCCGAGCGCTGGGAAAGGCTCGCCGACGCTTTCGAGCGCGTGGCGCGCGCGGCGGACGGCGCGGCTTATTTTCAGCGGCGTTACGAGAAGACCGGCGGCGAGCAATTCCTCGCCCTGCAGGCGTTTCTGCTCGAGCGCCTCGGGCGCGACGACGAGGCGATTGCCGCCTACCGGCGGCTCATCGAAAAGCATCGCGCCACGGACGAGCGATTGCTGCGCGTGGCCGTGCTGCTGCTGCGCTTGAACCGCTTTCGCGAGGCGTTCGAGGTGCTCGATCGCCATCGCGCCGCCGTCGACCGCGGCAACGCCGGGTTCTGGGACCTGTTCGCGGATCTCGCCTGGAAGCTGCAGCAGGACCAGGCCGCGCTGGAGGCCTACCAGGTCGTGACGGCGCAACCCAAAGCCGACGATATCGCCTGGCAGCGGCTGGTCGAGCTGACGCGCGAGCGCGATCCGGCGGGCGCGGCGCGTATCGCGGCGGCGGGCTACGAACGCGTGCGCGCTCCCGGATTGCTGCTGATGGCCGCGGAGCTGTACTGGCAGGGCCGCGACCTGCCCGCGCTCCGCGATCTCTACGGCAAGCTGACCGCGGAGGACGAGAAGCGCATGGCGGGCAACGCCTACTTTTTTGCCTTGCGCGCCCAGTATCACGATGCCGAGGGGCGCCCGAACGAGGCGACGGCGGATTACCGCCGCGCGATGGCGATAGATCCGGGCAACCCGGACTACGTGGCGTCGCTCCTGTGGCATCTCGTGTCGCGCAGGGACACGGCCGCGCTGCGCCGGGAGCTCGCCGCGCACGCGACACGCGCGCGCGAGTCGCCCGCGCTGTCCGAAGCCTATGCGTCGGCATACGCGCTCCTGGGCGAGACGCGCCGCGCGC
>Ga0111538_10000732_pt1 | contig 45046 bp, 39 predicted proteins | sample SoiMethybrSBSTD1_FD_79669 | JGI IMG/M metagenome (GOLD analysis project Ga0111538, IMG submission 79669) | Bulk soil microbial communities from a Populus tree surrounding site in Tennessee, USA - Soil MetaG P. TD hybrid SBSTD1 (version 2)... | ecosystem: Environmental > Terrestrial > Soil >...
CAGGTAGCGTCCGCGAAAGATCTCGATGCCGACCGGCAGCTCGAAGCCGGCCAGCGAAGGCTTCGCGCCCTGCGACGCCGGCTCGGGCGTGTCATCGGGATAGACGTCGATCAGCTTCACGACCCAATCGCTGTCGGTGCCGGTGGTCGAAGCGAACAGCTCGACCTGCGGCGCACCCATGATGTGAACCGGCCGGTCGAGCGGCGCAGATTTCCACCCGGCGACGTCCGGGCGATCCGACACGAAGCGCTGATCGCGCACCAACCACGGCTTCCACTGCGTCGCGTCGCCCATGTCGATCGGCCGCGGAATGAATGGCACGGGATGCGCGGGATCGCTGACATATTCGTAGTGGCCGGCCGTTGACGGGCGCTCGAACGTGGCGGCGCCGTTGTCGGCGAGATAGATCGGCGACGCAGTGCCCATCGGCCAGCGCGGCGAGCTGTTCCACTTGTTCACGCCGGTTGCATACGTAAGCACCGGTGGCGTGTGCGGATCGGGACCGTCTTTCAGCCAATGATCGAAGAACGGCTTCACGTACTGCACGCGCCATTCGCGAGCCGTGTCTCCCGTGAACGTCAGGCTGCCGAGATCGTAACCGTAGTGATTCGCGCCCGAGTGCCGCCACGGCCCGATCACCAGCGAGAGCATGTCGTTGCGCGTGTCCTTGGGTTCGAGCGCGCGATAGACCGCGGGCGCGCCGTAGCTGTCCTCCTGATCCCACTGACCGACTTCGAGCATGGTCGGCACGGTCAGCGGCTTCGCCGCGAGCCACTTGTCGACCGCCTGCAGCGACCAGAAGTCGGTATAGGCCGGGTTCTCGAGGAACTTGCGAACTGCGGAATAGTGCCCGATACCCAGCAGCTTCACGAAGTCCGCGACTGACCCGACTTGCAGATAGCGCGTGTAATCGTCGCCGCCGCCGAGAGCGAGCTCGCCGCCGCCTTCGCCCTTGTTGGTCGACAGGCCGACGGCGTAACTGAGCGAAGGGATGCGAAACGCGCCGTTGTGAAACCAGTCATCGCCCATCCAGCCGTCGACCATCGGGCTCTGCGGAACTGCTGCCTTGAGCGCGGGATGCGGATTGATCTCGGCCATCAAGGTCGTGAAGCCGAGATAGGAGCTGCCGATGACGCCAACCTTGCCGTTCGATTCGGGGACGTTCTTCACCAGCCAGTCGATGGTGTCGTAGGCGTCGGTCGACTCGTCGATGCCGGTGTCGTTCAGCGGACCCGCCAGCGGCCGGTTCAGTACGAATGCACCCTCGGAGCGATGGAGGCCGCGAATGTCCTGATACACGCGGATGTAGCCGTCTTCGACGAACTCCGCGTCCATCACTTCCAGGATATCGACGATGCGCTGGCTCAGCACACGATGAGTCTCGTGATGAGCGTCATAGGGCGTGCGCGAGAGCAGGATCGGCCCTTTGTCCGTGCCCTTCTTCAGCACGACTACGGTGTAGAGCTTGGTGCCGTCGCGCATCGGCACCATTACCTCGCGACGGATGTAGTCGGCCGCAGCGAGCGTCTGTTCGTACTTGTCGACGACATCCGGCGTCATCGGCGTCACGCGTGACGAGTCGTCGGCCAGCCCGACGCTGGCGGCGATGAGAAGCCCCGGGGCAACGAACGCAAGCAGGCGAGCGATGGAAGTTTTCATGGCGCGAGAGCCTACGTGCGGGGCACTGGCCGCGCAATGGGCGCCGCAGGCAAGAGCACGAACTGCCGAGCGGCTGCTACGAAGTCGTCGACGTCATGTCGAGTATCAAGCGCGCCACCTCCGCCGGCTCATCCATCTGCACGAAATGTCGAGCACCCGGCACGAGAAACAGCTCGGAGGTTGGCAAGAGCTCATGGAAGCGGCGGGCGACGCCGGCATTCAAGTAGGGATCGGCATCGCCGAAGATGATCCGCACGGGCCGTTTGAACTCTCGAAGCCTCGGCAGCATTCGGGTACGCGACCTTACAGTCGACAACAGGTCTTCGTTCAACCGAAAGAAGGCAGGACGAGCGCTGGGTGTGGCATCGAACTGTTGATACAGCAGCGGTACAAATTGTTTTCTGACCTGCTCAGCTGCGAAGAACCTTCCCACCTGCCATTGATACATGCGGCGAAAGATCAGGTTGCCGAACAATTGCGACATTGGTCGCGCGATGTTTCTGACCAGTGGCGTTGAGAACAGCCAGATTGCTTCCGGCGGCCGCAGCGTAGGCATGTCGCAGTAATACGTGTTCAGCAACACCAGTCCTGCGACCCGGTCGGGATGCTCGAGCGCCCAGTCGATGGCTGGTGGACCCGATGCATCGTGCGCGACGAGAGTGACCTGCTGCAGCTTCAGACCGGTGATGACGGCATCGAGGTCACCGATTTGATTGGTCGCGGTATAGGGATAGTGAGCGGGCTTATCCGAAGCTCCCCACCCCAGAAAATCGAAGGTGATGACTCGGCGCGGCGGTGCAAGATACGGAACCAGGCGGTCGTAGAGATGCAGGTTGTCCGGGAAGCCATGCATCAGGACGATCGCCGGTTCCTCTCCAGGGTAGTCCCGGACATGGATCCGGTATTGCTGCCTCGGCACATAGCTCGCGTGAAAGGCCATCGCACTCTCCGAATCAGGCGAGGATCACGTTCTCCTCAACAACGCTGCTGCATGAGCATGCGCATCGACTCGCTCTTGCGCAACGGTCGTTGCAGCCATCGCTGCTGAAGCTGCCTTTTGACCGCGGGCACGCCCACTCAGCAGGGCAGCTGCGCTTGCGTGCGCATCGACAGCAAACGACGACGGTGCGTATGCATGCTCATACGTCTGCGCAATTTCGGGCGCATGCGAGCGACTCAGCAATGCCGCTGCCTGCGCCTGCGGATCGCGTGGCGCATTTGTCTCGTTCCAAGCGGGCAGCAATGCAGCTAGAGCCCGAGGGCGTCCATCCTGGGATCCTCATACGCGCCATCCTCGGCGGGGTAGCGAAGTTGCCCGTCGAATTTTCCCGTCTGCTTGGCAAGCGCATAGATGATGCTTTCGCCGGCAGGCACGACATCCGGTGACTCCGCAAACACCGGATCGGCAAAGGCCGTGGAAGCGTCGATCAGCTGCCAGCCCCTGCTCTCGAACAGGGCGAACAGGTCCGGCAGGAACAACGCGTTCAGCAGATTGTGATGCAGCAGTATCGTGTGCCTGATCGGCCGGTGCAGGACATCCGAGGCCAGCCGATCGTAAAACGCTGCCCGCTCCCAGACGTGTTCGAGGTAGAACCGCCGATAGGGCCGGAGATCCGCCTTCGGGTCGGCGTTCAGTCGCTTCCTCAGGCGCGCATCGATCGCCCAGTCGGAGGTGTCGATCGTCACGTAGCCCTGCCGGTAGCCGCGAGCCGCAAGGAACGCCCGCATCTGGTCGCGCTGCTCGCGCGTTGCGCCCTCCTTCAGAAACGGGAATCTGAAGAGCTTGCGGAATTGCGGCAGGTCCGCGATGACAGCCTCGCCGCGCGCCACGTCTGCTGAGAATTTCTCGAACCCCACGCGCGGGAAGTTGAGGTGCGAGTAGGAATGGTTGCCGATCAGGTGCCCGGCCCGATCCCACGCGAGCAGATGCTGTTTGCCGCGTGGAGTGTCGACTCGCATGCCGCACACGAAGATTGCGGCCTGCAATTTCTCCCGCCGCAGCGCCTCGAGAATGGCTTCGTTGCGTCGCTCGGGATCGAGCAGCGGCGCATCTTCGACGTTCAGATCGAGATCGTCGATCGTGATGGCGAGTTCATGCGCAGGCGCGCTCTCGGAATGGGCCGGCGAGCTGTGAAAATCGAGCAACCCGATGCAGGCTGCCCAGATTGCGCACCTACCTGGCACGGGGAACTGCACTCGCGACGAAAGCCAGCAGCACGAGCCCGGTCGCGGTCTCCAGCCAGATCGTCGCGTTCATCGCCAGCGTATGCGCAGACATCGGCGCGAGTGTGTAGTGATCCAGGCCGCCGAAGCCGAGCACTGCGTAGATGGCGATCAGCACGAACCCGCTGCGTCGTCCACGAAAGAGCAACAGCACGCCGAGCGCGCCGAGCGCGGCCTCCGCGCACCACGCCCCGTAGATCCCCAGAGGCGAAATCCACGCGGGCATGTTCGGGTAGTCGGCGAGATACGCGGCGTTGTGCAGGAAGTGCAGAAGGCTGGCCGCCGCATGTACCAGAACGAGCAGAACCACAGCACGATTCGCAGAGCTCATGCGACCGGCATCGTACGCGGTTGCGTTACTCTATGCAGTGGGCCGACTGATCGGGACGACAGGACGCGATGCGCTCAACGATATTGCTGGCGATACTGCCGGCCCTGCTGGCGGCGACTGCTGCTGCGGCCGCCGAACCCACCGCCGCAACGGCGATTCTCCTGCGCCCTGCCCGCGTGTTCGACGGTACGGCGACGCATGTCGGCTGGCGCGTGCTGGTCAAAGGCGACCGCATCGTCGCGGCCGGCGAGGATGCTGCTGCCGCCGGCGCGCGCGAGATCGACCTCCCCGATGCGACGCTCGTGCCCGGCCTGATCGAAGGCCACAGCCACCTGTTCCTGCATCCCTACAACGAGACGAGCTGGGATGATCAGGTCCTGCACGAGCCGCTCGCCCTGCGCACCGCCCGAGCAGTGACGGCTGCGCGGGCGACGCTGTTCGCCGGATTCACGACAGCCCGCGACCTCGGCACCGAAGGTGCGGGCTACGCGGATGTCGGACTGAAGCAGGCGATCGACGAAGGCATCGTGCCCGGCCCGCGGTTGCTGGTCGCAACCCGTGCGATCGTCGCGAGCGGCGCGTATGGACCGAAGGGCTTCGAGCCCGGCGTCGAAGTGCCGCAAGGCGCCGAAGAAGCGACCGGCGAAGATGTCGTGCGTGCAGTGCGCCGGCAGATCGCAGCGGGCGCCGACGTCGTCAAACTCTACGCCGACTATCGCTGGCGCCCCGGCGAAGACCGGCGGCCGACGCTATCGGAAGCCGAGCTGCGAGCAGCGACGGCGGCCGCGCATGACGCCGGTCGCACAGTCGCTGCCCATTCCACGACGACAGAAGGTATGCGGCGCTCGATTGCAGCCGGCGTCGATACGATCGAGCACGGCTACGGTGGCACGAAGGAAATCTTTCGCGCGATGAAGGAGCACGGAATCGTGCTGTGCCCCACCTTGGCGGCCACCGATGCCGTCGCACGCTACTCCGGCTGGGACGGACGCGAACCGGCGCCCGCCGCGGTCGAGCTGGGGCGTGCGAGCTTCAGGGCAGCGCGCACAGCAGGCGTGACCATTTGCGCCGGCGGCGACGTCGGTGTGTTCGCGCATGGGGAGAACGTCCGTGAGCTCGAGCTCATGCAGGACGCCGGAATGCCCGCGCGCGAGGTGCTGATGGCGGTTACGTCCGTCAACGCGCGCGCCTTCCACATCGACGACCGCGCCGGCTCGATCCGCGCCGGGATGGCCGCGGACCTCGTAGCGGTCGCCGGCGATCCTGCTGCCGACATTCGCGCGCTGCGCCAGATCCGCCTGGTGATGAAGGGCGGCAAGGTCGTTCGCGAATGAGCTCCGCGAACGACTGGGATCTGCCGCTGCCGCACGTCATCGAGCTCACCGTGGGCGCGTCGGACATCGATGCCTACAACCACGTCAACAACGCCGTATACGTGACCTGGTGCGATCGCATCGCCTGGGATCATTCGGCGGCTCTCGGGCTGCCGCTCGCCCGCTGCCTCGAAATCGACCGTGGGATGGCGGTCGTGCGGACCGTCATTCAGTACCTGCGTCCTGCAGTGCTCGGCGACCTGGTACACATCGCGACCTGGATCGTGCCGGTGGACAGCCGCCTGCGCGTCCGCCGCCGCTTTCAGATCAAGCGCCTGGCCGACGACAGCACGCTGGCGCGAGCCGAGATCGAGTACGTCTGCATCGAGTTGTCGAGCGGCAAGCCGATGCGCTGGCCGCCGGAGTTCCGCGAGCGCTACGTGAGCATTCCCGAAGTCGCGGCAGCGACTGCCACGCTCGTGGCACTCTGAAACATCGAGTCTTCTGTAAAATCTTGCGCGACGTCCCGGCGCGCAGGCGTACGCTTGCATCACCGGGTGCATGACAACGATTGAGTCGGTCTGAAACGATCATGAAGGGACGGGTGACGGTCGGCCTCGTGGGCGATCGCAACGATTCGGTGCCGGCGCACGTGGCGATTCCACTGGCGCTGGAGAATGCCGCCGCCGAGCTCGGCATCGCCGCCGCCTACGAATGGGTTCCGACCGAGCGGATCCGCACCGCCAGCCGCGTCGCGGCCTTCGACGGCCTGTGGTGCGTGCCAGCGAGCCCATACCGAAGCATGGACGGAGCGCTGCTCGCGATTCGCTGCGCACGCGAGGGACGGATCCCGTTCCTCGGCACGTGCGGCGGTTTTCAGCACGCCATCATCGAATACGCCCGCAACGTGCTCGGCTGGCAGGATGCGACGACCGGCGAGACCGACTCCACAGCTGCGCTCGCCGTCATCTCGCCGCTCTCGTGCGGGATCCTCGAGGGCAGCGGTTCGATTCAGTTGCTCGCGGGCACGCGCATCGCCTCCGCCTACGGCGCCGATGAAGCGACGGAAGAATATCGGTGCAGCTACGGTGTGAATCCGGATTTCCGCGCGTCGCTCGTTGCCGGCCCGCTGCGGGAGACAGCCCGCGACGATACCGGCGACCTGCGCGCCGTCGAGCTCGACAATCATCCTTTCTTCGTCGCGACGCTGTTCCAGCCCGAGCGAGCCGCGCTGCGGGGTCAGCCCGCACCGCTGGTCACCGCGTTTCTCCGGGCTTGTGCCGCCGACTGAACCCATACCCTCCCCGTCGCAGGGAGGGATGGGCAGCAGTTTCCGCGCATCAGATTTACGGCAGACGCTGCTTCTCGCAGGTCACGGCGGGATTCCAGTCGGTGAGGGCGCCCTTGCGGTTGTCCTCGAACGCCCAGACGTGGATCTCGTAGAACCCGGGCAGGCCGTAGCGGTTCGGCTCGCCGACGAAGTTCAGCAGGTGACCCTCGAGCGACGGCCGGTCCAGCGGATCGGGATGCAGCGCGTCCCAGGCGGGCTTCGGCACGATGAACTCCACGCCGACCAGGCGCATCCGGCCATTGGCTTGCGGCTCGTAGATCAGCGCTTCGGGCTTGTTGATGTCGAGGATGCCGTCCATGTTGTCGGTGTTGATGAAGTGCACGCCCATCGCGCCGAACTCCGGCCCGGTGACGCACGGAGTCCTGGCCTTGTTGTAGGCCTCGATTTCCTTTCTGGAGAAACCGAGCACGACCTCGCGCACCTTGTTCACGATCGGCGCGAAGTTGCTCGAGAAATGCTTGTCGGTGTCGCCCTGATCGTTCGCGCCTGCAGCGAGCGGCAACGCGCACGACATCGCGGCCGCCAGCACTGTCAGGAGCGGAGTCTTGAGATTGGCTTTCATATCGCTTCCTTCCCCGGTTATGGGTAGATGTTTGGTTGCAGTCACTGCAGGGTCAGGATAAAAGTGCGGGTGCGGCGCCGAATCGGGCGGCCTACCCAAGTTGCGCGGGCGGCACCCCCAGATTGCGAGCGCCGCTCTACCCAGAACAGGCGCGGATTGCGGAATACGAGCTCCATGCCCGACCCGAGGTGGTACGTCTATCTGTTCGCGCTCGCCGACTGCTCGGCGTTCAAAGTCGGGTTCTCCTGCAATCCGCTGCAGCGGATTCATTGTTTCAGCCGCCGCTACTACGAGCGCTTCGATCTCGACGGATCGCGGCTGCTGCGTCTCGACGCCGAAGCGGACGCGCGACTGATCGAGGCGACGCTGAAGGGCGAGCTCGCGGAATTCCGCAACGAGGCGCCTGCGTGGGTGCCGGCGGAAGCCGGCGGTCACACCGAGTGGTTCGCTGCCCTGCACTTCGGGCGAGCCGAGGAGCGATTGCGCTCATTCGCCACCGTAGCCGATCAGGTGACCGATGCAGCCGGCTATTTTCGCGGCGAGCTCGAGCGCATGAGCGGGTCGTTCGAGCCGCTGGCGATGAGCCAGGCACAACAAGTCTGCGATGCGACGGCCTCGCCTTACACCGTGCGCTTCGCGCTTACGATCGCCGACTCGTTGCGCGACTGGCTCGATGCCTATCGATTCTTCGACGTGCCGCTGTTCAGTGACGATCCGGAAGCGGGGCGCTTCGTGTCGAGTACAGCGAGACAGCTTCCCAGCACGCTACTACGCCAAAGATGATTGTCGTGGCCACGCCGCCGACGAGCGGCGTGATCGCGTGACTCAGCAGCGGCCACGCGAGCATCGCGATCAGCACGAGGCCGATCATGTGCGACAGCGGCGGTGTCCTGCGATCGTTCGTCAGCCACTTGAACCACGCGGCGCCGAGCAGGTAGCAAGCCGGCCCGCCGAGAATCGCAAGCAGCCCGCCGGTGCTGCCGTGGTCGGGATGCGTCAGCACCAACTCGTCGGCGACCGCGCAGACGATGATTCCCGCGACGATCACGATGTGCACATAAGTGTAGGCCGAGCGCGCCTGGCGGCCCGGATCGCTGGAGTGAGTGATGCGGTGTGCCGCGCGCTCGGCACCCGTGTCGAAGTAGATCCACCACATGAGGATGCTGCCGAGCACCGCGCTGAAGAAGGCGACGAGAGTCGGCGTGTCCCACGTCAGCTCGGCGAACGTTGCGCCCGTGACGAGCAGTGACTCGCCGAGTGCAATGATGATGAACAAGGCGCAGCGCTCGGCCATGTGACCGCCATCGACGTTCCAGTCGGTGACGGATGAGGCGCCGAGCCCGGGCACCCAGAAGCGCGCCCACGGCCCGACCAGTTCGATCGCCAGTGCGAGTGTCCACCAACCGAGCTTGGCCGCGGGCTCGGCGAATCCGCCGACGATCCACAGCACACCAGACATCACGAACCAGATGCCGACGCGCTGGAACGTGCTTGCGAGTCGCGGGGCGGAGCCGCGCACCGCGAACAGCACGAAGAGCGTACGGCCAACCTGCATGGTCACGTATGCGCCTGCGAACACCGGGCCGCGCTCCGCGAACGAATGCGGGATCGACATGGACAGGAACAGTCCGGCGATCGTCAGCAGGAACAGCAACGTCCGCACCGGGATGCGCTCGGGGTCGAGCCAGTTCGTGGTCCAGGCGGTGTACATCCACACCCACCACACGCCCAGGAACACCAGCGTGACCTGCACCAGGTTGCCGAGCGTGAGGTCCGCCAGCAACTTGTGCGACAGCTGCGTCACCGCGAACACGAACACGAGATCGAAGAACAGCTCGACCATGCCGACACGGCCGCTGCCGGCACGGCTTCGATCGCGCAACAGTGCGGTCCCAGGCATGGGAATGAATTATCCTCTGGCGCCGATGAAACTGTCGAACCTCCTGCCGGCGCTCGCACTCGCGCTCGCGTCGCCCGCGCTCGCCCAGGTCTGCCCGTACCAGAACCTGATGCCCGAATTCTCGGGCTTCGTAGCGGCAACCGCCGATCTTGCGCCGAAGGCGCGCGCCGACGCGTTCGTCGAGCGCTTTGCGGCGAAGCATCCGGATTTCTATAGCGAGGAGATGTTCGGCTCGCGCGACCAACTCCGCGAGCGCGCCGAGCGCCTGTTCGATCCGCAGCGCGCGCCCAAATTCCTGGCCTCGCGGCCCCTCACGCTCGACGACGTGCTGGCGACCGGCCGCACCATCACCACGGATTACGCGCGCATGGAAGGAACGTTCCGCAAGGCGTTCCCGGACTACCGTTGCGATACGCCGATCACCTTCGGCATCTCGCTCTTCCTGTTCGATGGCAATCAAGCCGCCGACACGCCCGGCAAGCCGCAGATGCGCTTCGGTATCGACTTGATCTCCGCGCTGCATTCGGCGCGTGAGCTGCCGGCGTTCTTCCATCACGAGCTGTTCCACATCTATCAGACGCAGCAGGTCGGCGCCGACAAGGTGCCCCCGGACGAGACGCAGCCGGTCTGGTGGGCTCTGTGGAACGAAGGCCTCGCAAGCTACGTGAGCTGGAAGCTCAACCCGACGCTCACCGCGCCGGAGATTTTCTGGTTTCCGCGCGACATGGAAGCGCAGCTGCAGCCGAAACTCACGGAGGCCGCGCGCCTGCTGCTCGCGGATCTCGACGGCCACGAAGGCTACGGCCGCTGGTTCATGGGAGGCCAGAACCCGCCCGGGCTGCCGTCGCGCAGCGGCTACTACCTCGGCTATTTGATGGCGAAGCAGCTCGATCGCGGCGATCTCGCGGCGCTGGCCCGCATGCCACCGAAGCAGGTGGCGGTCGAGGCGAGGAAGTTTGTGGAAGCGTTGGCGGAGGAGAAGAAGAAATAACTCTCGCCAAGGCGCAAAGGCGCGAAGGAAGAGGAAGACTGTCGGATTCCAGACTTGATTCTTTCCGCCTTGGCGCCTTTGCGCCTTGGCGAGAACATTCTTCTTATCTCAAACCGTCAATCAACGTCCGCGCCAACCCTCGCCCGCTCTCCCCGGTCGCATCGAGCGCAGGGTTGTAGATCGTGATCTCGATGCCAACCGCGTGTCCTGAAGCAATCGCTACTTTGAGCACAGTGCGCAGCTCGTCCCAACTCAATCCGTCGGGGATGCGGTAGTCCACGGCGGGCATGAGGTCGTCGCTGACGACGTCAGCGTCCAGGTGAATGAAGAAGCCGCGTGTCGGACGTTCCGACGCGGTGAGGTACTCGACTGCGCGCTGCGCGGCGCGCTCGACGCCGAGGCGGCGGACTTCGGTCAGGTCGAGTGACAGCAGTTGCGCTGGCAGCGGCTGACTGCCGTACTCGCGCTGCTCCTCCGCGTCGCGAAAGCCGAAGGCGACGACGTCCTCGTCGCGCACCAGGGGTCGCAAGCCTTCGAGGTTCGTCAACAGCTCCGGTCCGCGGCCCGTTGCGAATGCGAGATCCATCGAGGCGGCCTCGCCGTTCGGATTCGCTTCGGGTTGATAGAAGTCGGCGTGGCCATCGATGAACAAGAGGCCGTAGCGGCCGCGACGGCGCAGCGCGAGCGAGCTGCCGAGGAGAATGGAGCAGTCGCCGCCGAGCAGGACCGGGAATTCGCCGCGACCGACGACGTCTGCCACCGTGTCAGCGAGCTGCACTGAATAGTCCGCGATGCCGCGGGCGTTCAGCGTCAGCGTCTCGCGATCGCGCTCCGGATCGTACGCGGTAGCCGGCACGACGCGCCCGGCGCGACGCGCATGCAACTCGTCCGCGAGGCCGTGCCGCAGCAACACCGTTGGCAGACGATCGACCCCGGTCGGCTTGAGGCCGAGGAATGAAGGCGCTTCGATGATGGCGTAGCGGTTCATTTGTAGGTCGGGCTTCAGCCCGACGATGTTGTCAGGCTAAAGCCTGACCTACGGGAAACAAGTTCAGCGCTGCGTACTGCAGCAGCATGATCGTCTTGCCGTCGCGAATCTCACCCGACGCGATGGCGGCGAGCGCTGCGTCGAACGACAACTCCATGACCTCGATGTCCTCTTCCTCCACGCCGCCGCCCTCGCTCGTGCGCTGCGCGTGCGAATACTCCGCCACGAAGAAATGCAGCACCTCCGTGACGGAACCCGGCGACATGTAAGCCTGCATCACCTTACGCGGGTTGCTGACTTCGAAGCCGGTCTCCTCGAACGCCTCGCGCGCGATACAGGTTTCCGGCGAATCGTCGTCGAGCAGCCCGGCGCACGCCTCGATCAGCATTCCCGAGGCGTTGCCGTTGACGTACGTCGGCAGGCGGAACTGACGCGTCAGGACGACGGTGCGCCGTGCGCGGTCGTACAACAGGATCGTCGCGCCATTGCCGCGATCGTAGGCTTCGCGGCTCTGCACCTCCCAGCTCCCGTCGCGCTTGCGCAGCCGGAAGGTCACCTTGCGCAAGACGTACCAGTTGTCCGAGAGGACTTCGGTTTTCAGCACTTCGACGTGTCCGTCCATGCTGGGCACGCTATCGTGCAGAAACGTGCAGAGTCAAGAAAATTCGTGCATAGTGGCCGCATGCTCGCCCGCCAGCGCAAGGAATACCTGCTCAAGGTCCTGCAGACGCAGGGTCAGATCGTCGCGCGGGAGGTCAGCCGCGAGCTGCAACTGTCCGAAGACACGATCCGGCGCGATTTGCGCGAGCTGGCGGCGACCGGGCGGCTGCAGCGTGTGCACGGCGGTGCGCTGCCCTCGTCGCCGGCGGTCGTCGACTTTGCAGGCCGCCAGCAGATCGCCTCGGATGCGAAAGTCGCGATCGGCCGCGCGGCTGCGAAGATGATCCGGCGCGGACACGTCGCGATTCTCGACGGCGGCACGACGACGCTGCAGATCGCGCGCCACCTGCCCCACGATCTGCACGCGACCATCGTCACGCACAGCCCGACGATCGCGGTCGCGCTGGTCGAGAATCCCTCGGTCGAAGTCATCCTGCTCGGCGGCCGGCTGTTCAAACATTCCGTCGTCACCGTCGGCGCGGCAGCCGTCGAAGCCGTCGCGCGCATCCGTGCGGATCTCTATTTCATGGGCGTGACCGGTATCCACGCGAAGGCCGGCCTCAGCACCGGCGATCTCGAGGAATCGCACATGAAGCGGGCGCTGATGGCGAGCGCCGCCGAAACGCACGTGCTCGCGAGCGCCGAGAAGATCGGCGCGGCGTCGCCATACGTGATCTGTCCGCTCGCGGACGTCGACGGCATCGTCGCGGAAGCCGGCATCCCGAAAAAAACGCTCGCGGACTATCGAAAGCTGGGACTTTCGGTCGTGCAGGCCTGAGTCCGGACGCCGAGCGGACACTCGGCAACGGACGGCGGACGCGTCCGGACAGGTCCCTGCGGCCGGCAGTGCGGCCGGACGGGAGCGCTGGACGCGCGCTAAGCCCTGGTTTTCCAGCGAAATCGCAGTCTCTTCAGGCGTGCCTGCGAAGTTGGCACGCCCTCTGCAATAAGGAGATCGAGTGTCCACATAGCGTGGACTGAAGCAGAGAGAAGAGGAGTCACAGTCATGTTCGCCAAAGAAGTCAATCGCAACCCGGTCGAGAAGGCAGTCTGCATGGCGCTCGCCGCGCTGATCGTCAGCCTCGGTCTCGCCACCGGCGCGCTCGGCATGCACGCTGCGGAGCGCAACGCCGCGACGTGGGTGAAGCAAGCGTAAGCGCTCGCCGCAGCAGGTCGCCCATCCGTCCAATATCGCCAGCGGCGCAACGTCAGTAACGTTGCGCACGAAACTCGCCGCTGCTGCCACCTTCCGCGTGGTGCGGCTTCCGCTGGTCCCGGAGGGCACGCCCAATGAGCGTTGGCGATCTGCACGAAGTGGAGCGTACCGGTGATCTCACCGTCGTCTCGACCCGCATCCGTCGGCGCATGCCGGTCAGTCCGACGCTCGTCGAGCGGCCCCACAGCACCAGCGGCCCGGTTCCGATCACGGTCCTGACCACGGATTCGGCGCTCGCGGACGCAATCCACGACGCCGCAGCCAGCACCCATCCGGTCGCCACGGCGACCACCCTGGACGAAGCTCTCGAGCTCGCAGCGCACGGCCGCTGCGGCATCCTCGTCACTGACCAGGTTGCCACTCAACCCGTTCTGCGCCGCATGACCCAGCGTCTGCGCGAGGCCGAGCCCGCGCTCGTCGTGATCGCGGTCGGCGGCGCGGGGGATCAGAACGGTCTCATCAGCTTGCTTTCGGCCGGGGTCGCGGATCGCCTCATGCTCAAACCCGTGACGCCGCACCTCGCGCAGATCGTCCTCAAGTCCGCCGCACAACAGCACCGCACGCAGCAGGGTCCAGGATCCGAAGTGACCGTGATCGACCAGCGCGAGCCCGAGGTCGTGCTCGTCGAGCTGCAGCGTGATGCCGCCAACCATTTCAGCGAAACGAAGGTCCACCAGCAGCTCTCGCCCGCCGAAGTCGTCATGCCGGCCTCGGCCGTCACGCCGGTGAATTCCTCACGCCGCATCGACATCCCGCGTCCGCCGTGGTTCGTGGTCGCCGCCGTGCTGCTCGCAGTCGCGGGCCTGATGTGGTGGATGGCCGGCAATCACAAGCCGGCCATCGATGCGCAGGCTGTGATTACCAGCAACCTGGCCGCGGGACAGCAAGCGTTTCGCGAGGGCCGTTCGCTCGAACCGCGAGGCCGCAGCGCGTTCGACCACTACAGCACGGTGCTGGCACTCGACCCGACAAATGCGGTCGCCCGGCAGGGAATCGACCAGATCGCCGATCGCTTCGCGAGCGAAGCCGGCGCCGAGATCGCGCGCGGACAGCTGGCAGCCGCGATCGTGGACATCGAGAGCATCCGGCGGGTGCGGCCCGACCATCGACAGCTCCTCGAGCTGCAGGCGCAGCTCGATGTCGCGCAGGCGAAGTTGGTCGCAACGATTCGGGAGCGCGCCGAACCCACTCCGCAGCCGACGCCGAAAGCCGCCCCGCCGAAAAGCGCGAGCCTCGAGCAGAGCGTCATCAATGCACGCGCACGCACGGTTGCGCAGGCAAGTGACGCGCTCAAGCGCGATCAGCTGGAGCTTGCGGGTGCTCTGTTGAGCGAAGCGCGCGCGCTCGGCGTGCCGGCCGCCGAGCTCAAGGGACTGAACGAGACACTCGCGAGCGCGCAGCTGCGGCGCGAGACGGAAGAGCGTCTGCACCTGGCGAAGGCCGAGCAGAAATTCGACGAGGCGAGCCGGATTCTGCCGTCGCCGATCGAGATCGGCGCCGGATCCAATCTCCCAATGGTGGTCGAGCCGGCAGCAGCACCCGCTCCGGCCGCCGTGCCGAAGCCGAAGCTCGCACGCGTGGTGAAGCCCGAGTATCCGCAGGACGCGCTGCTCATCGGCGCGGAAGGCTGGGTCAATGTGAGCATGTCGGTCACGCCTGCCGGCAAAGTGATCGAGCCGCGAGTCGTGGAGAGCAGCAACGGCACGCTGTTCGATCGCGCGGCGATCTCGGCAGTGCGCAAGTGGAAGTACGAGCCGTTCGCCGCGTCGGACCCACAGCAAGTGATCGTTCGCGTCGACTTCAGGATGAAAGGCGGTCGCTAAGACTGTCACCGGAACAAGCTGCATCTGTTAGAGTCTCATTCCGTGAAAACATTCACGGGAGCTTTGCCAGCGATGCACGCTCATTCCCCTTCGCGGCGTCTCGTTACCCAGGTCGCAGTCGGCTTGCTGACTTGCGTGTTCAGCCTCGCATCCGTCGCTGACACGCGACAGGAGGCGCGCGTGCAAACAGCCACGCGTGTCCTGACCGAGCTCATGATGATGCCGGAGCAGAACATCCCCACGTGGCTGCTCGAGCGCGCTCACGCTGTCGCGGTGATTCCTTCGGTGATCAAAGTCGGTCTCGGCATCGGCGGTCGCCGCGGTAAAGGCGTGCTCGTCGTGCGCAAGGACAACGGTGAGTGGAGCAATCCGGTCTTCGTCAACCTGACCGGCGGCAGCTTCGGCTTCCAGGTCGGCGTGCAGTCGACCGACGTAGTGCTGGTGTTCACGTCCAGGCAGAGCATCGAAGGCATCGTCGGCGGCAAGGTGACCCTCGGCGCAGATGCCTCGGTGGCCGCAGGCCCGGTCGGTCGGCAAAGCTCCGCTGCGACGGACGTAGGACTGACCGCACAGGTGTATTCGTACTCCCGCGCGATGGGCCTGTTCGCCGGCGTAGCGCTCGACGGTTCAGCGATGACGATCGACCAGAAGTCGAACGAGTCGTTCTACGGCCGGCCCGGCGTACTGGCGAGCGAGATCATTCGCACCGATGCCCCCGCCGCGCCGCAACCAGCTGGCGACTTCGTTGCAGCCTTGCAGAAGTCGGTGGCCGGACAGGTGGCCAGCACTGCGCCGCGCACCACCAGTGGCCACGTGGCCGCGGCGCCGGCTTCGTCGTCAGCGAGCTCGGCCGCGCCGGCGTCGCAGTCTGAGCCCGCGAAGACGTACCCGCTCGAAGATGAGCATCCGGGACAAGAGCCGCCAGAGTAATCGCAGTCAGCATGGCGATCTGGATCGCCTTGCTCCGGGGCGTCGGCGGCGGCATCCGGCCGCTGTCGATGCGCGAGCTCACGGCTGAGCTCGAAGCTATCGGGTTGAAGGACGTCCGCACCTACATTCAAAGCGGCAACATCGTTTTCAGCAGCGCCAAGTCGGCAACCCGCCTCGCCGACGCGATCGAGCGCTGCATCGAAAAGAAATTCGGCTTCCATTCCAAGACGTTCGTTCTGAGCGTGGACGAGCTGAAGCGCGCGGCGAAGGGCAATCCGTTCCCACAGGCTGATGAGAAGCCGCAGGCGCTGCATGTGTTCTTTCTTGCGGAGCCGGCGAAGGGTGCGCAGATCGACGCGATGGAAGAGATCAAGGCGAAGACGGAGCGGTTCGTGTTGAAGGGGAAGGTGTTCTACTTCTATTCGCCAGAGGGATTTGGGATTTCGAAGCTGGGGGCGAAGGCGGAGAGGTTGCTGGGAGTGGCTGCGACGGCGAGGAATTGGCGGACGGTTGGGAAGCTGCTGGAGCTGGCGAAGCGGTAAGAGCCGCGGACGGCGTTTCGGAAGGCCTGGAGCAAAGTGAGCCGCCTGGAGCAGGGTCGGGCTGAAGCCCGACCTACAGAACTGGTCAGGCTGAAGCCGGACCCACATACTTCGGGCATGAAAACGAGCATTTTCCTCTCTGCAATCCTTGCAGCTGCAGCTTGCACCGCCAACGCGCAGCAGTGCCCCGACATCGCGCCGTACGAGAAAGCGCGCGCCGCGATTCAGGATCTCGATCGCATCGTCGCGCCGTCCGGGATCCAGGAGTCGTACAAGACGAAGATCGGCGGCATCGATCAATGGATCAATGTGCGCGGGCAGGACAAGGCGAATCCGATCATCCTGTTCATTCATGGCGGCCCGGCCTCGCCGCTGATTCCGACGATGTGGCAGTTTCAGCGGCCGCTCGAGGAATACTTCACGATGGTCAACTACGACCAGCGCGGCGCTGGCAAGACCTACGTTGAAGATCACTCCGATGCAGTCGGCGAGAGCTTGCACATCCCGCGCTACGCCGACGATGCGATCGAGATCGCCGAGTACGTCAGGAAGCGCTACGGCAAGAGCAAAGTGATCCTGATGGCGCACAGCTGGGGCACGACCATCGCCATGAATGCCGTGCTGAAGCGGCCCGACCTGTTCTACGCGTATGTCGGCATCGGGCAGTTCATCAACATGCGCGACAACGAAAAGATCAGCTTCCAGTACGGGCTCGAACAGGCGAAGGCGCACGGCAATACCGCCGCCGTCAAGGAAATGGAGGCGATCGCGCCCTACCCCGGCGATCAACCGCTCACGCGCGAGCGCATCGTGATCGCGCGCAAGTGGCCGCAGTACTACGGCGGCCTGACCGCGTTCCGCGACAACTCCAACTACTTCTTCAGTGCGTCGCTCCTGTCGCCCGAGTACACGGCCGCGGACGTCTGCGCAGTCGACCAGGGCAGCAAGTTATCGCTCGGCCGGCTGCTGCCTGAGTCACTGAAGACAGATTTCAAGAGCGTTCACTCGTTGCCGATCCCGGTCGTCATGTTCCTCGGCCGCCATGACTACACCACGCCGGCGCAGCCGACGGCCGACTGGCTCGACAAGCTGAGCGCCCCGAGCAAGCAGGCCGTGTGGTTCGAGCGCTCCTCGCATATGATTCCGTGGGAAGAGCCGGGCAAGTTCCTGATGAGCCTGGTGCAGGACGTCCGACCCTTTGCCGAGCCGAGCGCCAAAGGCCGATAACACGAATGAGCCTCGTTCGATTTGCTGCCTGCCTCGCGATTGCCCTGCACATAAGCACGGCCTGGGCGTTCACCTTCGACGACGTCGCGGAGCGCGCACAGCTGCAGGCGCGCCAGCCGTACCGCGAGTCCAGTCGCTCAGCTCCGGCACAACTGCAGGCACTGAGCTACGACGAGTATCGCGACATCCGCTTCCGTCCCGATCGCGCGCTGTGGCGCTCGGACAAGCTGCCGTTCGAGCTGATGTTCTTTCACCTCGGCAAGTTCCAGAAGAACCCCGTGCGCATCGACGAGGTCACGCCGCAAGGCACGCGCCACATTCCGTATCGCGCCGCCGACTTCGACTATGGCAAGAACAAGCTGTCGCCGCAGAGCTGGGGCGATCTCGGCTTCGCCGGCTTCCGCGCACACTATCCGCTGAACTCGGGCGAGTACAAGGACGAGGTCGCGGTGTTCCTCGGCGCAAGCTACTTCCGCGCGCTCGGCGCGGGACAGCGCTATGGGTTGTCGGCGCGCGGACTCGCGATCGACACCGTCGGCGGCCAGGGCGAGGAGTTCCCCGCCTTCATCCGGTTCTGGGCCGTCAAGCCCACGGCTGATGCGACCACGCTGACGATTTACGCACTGCTCGACTCGCAGCGCGCAACCGGCGCGTATCAGTTCGACATTCATCCTGGCGGCGAAACGGTGATGGATGTTCGCGCGCGGCTGTTCCTGCGCGAGAAGGTCGCGACGCTGGGCATCGCGCCGCTCACCAGCATGTTCTTCTTCGGCGAGAACCAGCCGCATCGCACCGACTTCCGTCCCGAGGTGCACGACTCCGACGGCCTGATGGTCGCAACCGGCGACGGCGAGTGGATCTGGCGTCCGCTGCTCAATCCGAAGCAGACGCTCGCGACTTCCTTCGGCATGCGGAAGCTGCGCGGCTTCGGCCTGATGCAGCGCGACCGCGAGTTCCACAACTACGAGGACAGCGAGGCGCGCTACGAGATGCGGCCGAGCGCGTGGGTCGAACCCACCGGCGAGTGGGCGCCCGGTCGCGTCGAGCTCGTGCAGTTGAGCACTCCTGACGAAACCAACGACAACATCGTCGCCTACTGGGTGCCGCAGGAACTGCCCGCGCCGCTCCAGCCGCTCGACTTCACGTATCGGCTGCACTGGCAGGGCATGCAACAGGCCCAGCATCCGCCCGGCGCCTGGGTCACGCAGACCCGCGCCGGCCGCGGTTTCGCCGAGCTCGCCGAGGACGAGCAGCAATACATCATCGACTTCACCGGCCCATCGCTCACGGCACTCACGCCCGATGCAGTCGTGAAGGCCGTCGTGAGCGCGCCGGCGAACGGCCAGATCATGGAGAGCAACGCGTATCGACTGGACGCGACCGGCGCATGGCGCATGACGGTGCGAGTCAAGCAACTGGATCGAAATCAGCCGACCGAGCTGCGCGGGTTCCTGCAGAGCGGCAACGACGTGCTGACGGAGACGTGGAGCAACATACTTCCGCCGTTGCTGCAACGGTGAGGCAAGTATTCGGTCTCCCCTATTCCCCTCGCCGCAACAACTCGACCAGTTCCTCACGCACGCCGCGATCGTGCACCGGCAACACCAGCACATCGCCCACCCGCGCCCAGGCGAGCGCGCGCTGGACCGCGCCGCGTTCGCTCAGCTGCACTTCGAGCGAGGTTTCCAGCATGCCGGCGCGCAGCAGCGCTGCTCGCAGGATCGCGGGGACTTCGCCGGGCGCTCGACCGCGCATGTAGGACTCGGTTTCCTTGACGACGACGAAGTCGGGGCGGAACTTCGCGGCCGTAGTGGCCAGCTCTTCGATGTCAGCGTTCGCGCGGTTGCCGGCTTGGCCGAGCAGCAGCGCTATGCGCCCAGTGCGGCGCAGCCGCGCGGCGACGTTCATCAGGCCGCGCAGTCCGTCCGGATTGTGCGCGTAGTCGATGAGCACCTGCGCACCGCGATACTCGTAGCGCATCAAGCGGCCGGGATTGTCGGCGGGATCGGCGCCGAAGCGCGCGAGCACTGTCGCGACCGTGGCGGAAGGAATGCCCAACCCGAGTGCGGCAAGCGCGACGCCGGCGACGTTCTGCACGTTGTAGTCGGCAGTGCCATCGACGGTGAGCGGCATGCCTGCGATCGCGCCGAGGTCGAATTCTTCCCCGGCGCTGCCGCGAGTCCAATTGACGATGAGCCGTCCATTGCGCATGCCGCTGGTCGAGCCGCCCTTCATGCGATGCGAGAGCAGCGCCGCGTCATCGTAGTTGCGAGAGAACCAGCCGATCGGACAGTGAAACTGATCGGCGCGCGAGCGCAGCATCGCATCGTCGGCATTCAGCACCAGCAGACCGGTATCGTCGATCGTGCTCGCAACGACGAGCTTCGTGTCCGCGAGCCCCGCCAGGTCGTCGATGCCGTATTCGCCGAAATGATCGGCTGTGACGTTCGTGACGACCGCGACTCGCGCGCGTTGTGCCGCGAGCCCGCGCCGCAAGATTCCGCCGCGCGCGGTTTCGAGAATCGCCGCCTGGACGCGCGGGTCGCGCAGCACGGTGCGAGTGCCGACCGGACCGGAGTAGTCGCCGCGCTGGATCTGTTCGCCTGCGATGAACAAGCCATCCGTGCAGTTGTAGCCGTCACGCCAGCCGTGCGCTCGAGCGCAGGCCGCAAGCAGACGCACCGTCGTCGTCTTGCCGTTCGAGCCGGTGACGATTGCGGTCGGCACGTTGCGCAGCTCGGCCCAAAGCATCTGGTTCACATCGGGAAGCGCGTCGAGCGGCCAGGTCAGGCCGCTGACGCCCGATCCGAGGGTCACGAGCGCATCATCGACGACGTGCGACAGCCCACGCGCATCGGCGGCCGCGATGAGATCGCGCAGTTGTGTGTTCGCCTCGAGACCGGACAGCTTCGCGAACCGCTCGAGCGCCGCGCCTTCCTCGATCACGGGTGGCACAGTCCCGAAGCCCGCCGGCATCGGTGCATGCTCGGCAGCTTCGCGTGCTGCATCGACGAGCGCGCGTTCGAGATGACTCCAGCCGACAGGATTCGCGGCGACGAGCGCCGCACAGAAGGCCCATTCGTTGATCTCGGTCGCAGTGAACAGCTGATCGAGCGGCGCCGCGACTGCCAGCGACGTGCCCTGCACGTGTCGCCGGGCCATGAGCGCGCGCGCAGTGTCCTTCCAACCCAATGACGCACGCGCACGCGCGACGCGACTGTGCCAGCCGGTGAGCAATGCCTCGTCGACTTCGACGCCGACCGTCTCGAGGACCGCGCCGGTCGACGCGAAGAACAGGTTGCTGCCGGTGAGGCGCCGCGAGCTGTCGAACGGCAATGCGGCCGATTCGCTCAGTCGTCGACCTCCGGCGCGACGCGAATGCCGCGTTCGTCGCGCAACAGACCTTCGAGGCTCGTGACCGGCGGCTCGGCACTGGCCTCGGCGATCGTGGGCATGGGCGCCGGCGCTGCGGCCCGCACCTGCGGCTCCGGGGCACCGGCGGGACGGAACTTCGTGATCTGTTTCCACGAGCGCACCAGCGCGTCCGCGAAAACCAGCAGCAGATCACCGGGCTGCCCCATGTGCAGCGCCGCGTCGATGGCCTCCTGCTCATCCGGAATGATCGAGATCTGCCTGTTCAACACGCCTTCGGCGATCAGCGCCGTGGCGATCAGGCACGGCACCTCGTCCGGCGCGCGGTCGCGCAGATTGTCGTCACGGCGGCAGATGTAGTGATCGAACTTGCCGGCGACGGCTTTGGCGATCGAGTTCAGGTCTTCGTCACGCCGGTCGCCGGGGCCCGCGACGACGACGATGCGCCGGCCGGTGACGTCGAGACGCTGCGCGAGCTCAGCCATCGCTGCCACCGCGTGCGCGTTGTGGCCGTAGTCGAAGACGACCTTGAATGGATGCTCGCTGAACACGTTCATGCGGCCCGGCGCCTGGAAGAAGGTGGTGTCGAACGTGCGCAGGCCCTGACGGATCGCGTCGAGCTTGATGCCGAGCGAGAACCCCATCGCCGCGGCGAACATCGCGTTCTGCACGTTGTGGGTCGCGCGACCTTCGAGCGTCGCCGGAATGAGATGCGTCCACAGCAGCGGAATGTGGCTGCCGCGATCGTACAGAGTGATCATCTGGCCGTTGACGCCGGCTTCGAGCGCGCACGCGCGTCCGCCCGCGCGAATATGCTCGCGCACCAGCGTGTGCTGCGGATTCATCGTCACATAGCAGATGTTCTTCGCTTCGGTATAACCGGACATCTTGAGCACGAGCGGATCATCGGCGCTCAGCACTGCGCAGTCGGTCGCGACTTCGATGACGACGCGCTTCACTTCAGCGAGCTGCTCCAGCGTGTCGATGCCTTTCAGACCGAGATGATCGGATTGCACGTTGAGGACTGCGCCAACGTTCACCTGCTTCACGCCCATCCCGGCCCGCAGCAGTCCGCCGCGTGCGGTTTCGAGCACCGCGATATCGATCTGCGGATCCGCAAGGACCATCTGCGCGGACATCGGTCCGGTCATGTCGCCTTGCACCGTGCGCTGACCGTCGATGTAGACGCCGTCGGTCGTCGCCAGGCCCGGTGTGTAGCCGCCCATCTTCGTGATGTGCGCGAGCATGCGCGCGGTGGTCGTCTTGCCGTTCGTGCCCGTCAGTGCAGCGATCGGCACGCGCGCCGGCGTGCCGGGCGGAAACAGCATGTCGATGACGGGCCCGGCTACGTCGCGCGACGTTCCTTCGCTCGGCGCCACGTGCATGCGGAATCCCGGCGCCGCATTGACCTCGCAGATGCCGCCGCCGATCGTGCGATAGCTCTCGGCTATGTTCAGCGAGAGGAAATCGACGCCGCCGACGTCGAGACCGATCGCGCGAATCGCGCGCACCGCCATGTCGCGGTTGTCGGGATGAATCACGTCCGTCACGTCGGTGGCGGTGCCGCCGGTCGACAGATTCGCGGTGGAGCGGAGATAGACGATGCGGCCGCGCTCCGGCACCGATTGCGCAGTGAGGCCGGCGCGATCCAGCATCTTCTCCGCCTGTGCGTCGAGCTCCAGGCGTGTCAGGACCTTCTCGTGCCCGACGCCGCGCCGCGGATCCTGATTCACGATCTCGATGAGCTGCACGATCGTGTGCTCGCCGTCGCCGACGACATGCCCGGGCGTGCGCCGCGTCGCCGCGACCAGGTCACCATTCACGACGAGCAGGCGATGATCGTCGCCTTCGAGGAACGACTCGACGATCACCGAGCGCGAGTGTTCCTTCGCGATGGCGAAGCCATGCGCGACCTCCGCGTCGGTCGTCAGGCGGATGGAAATACCGCGGCCGTGATTGCCGTTGTACGGCTTGGTGACGACCGGAAAGCCGATGCGATTCGCGGCGCGCACCGCCTGCGTCTCGCTCTGCACCAGCTCCTGGCGCGGCACCGGCAGACCGAGCGATGCCAGGATCTTGTTCGTCTCTTCCTTGTCGCTCGCCAGCTCGACAGCGATGTGCGGCGTGCGGCCGGAAACCGTCGCCTGGATGCGCTGCTGATATTTGCCGTGGCCGAGCTGTACCAGCGACTGGTCGTTGAGTCGCAGCCAGGGGATGCTGCGCGCCTCGGCCGCGCGCACCAGCGATGCGGTCGAAGGCCCGAGCGCGCGCCGCTGCGCGAAGCGAATGAAGTTGTCGCGCGCTTCCGGCCAGTTCCAGCCTTCCGGTACCGAGCCGGGCGGACGCAGCGACTCCGGCAACAGCGAGCACAACAGCCGCAGTCCAAGATCGCCGGCCGCGACGCCTTCGTCGCGTTGCGCATATTCATAGACGACGGTGTAGACGCCGGGCTTGCCGGCACTGCGCGTCTTGCCGAAGGTGACTTCTTCGCCGGCTACGTTCTGCAGCTCGATGGCGACATGCTCGAGCACGTGCCCGAGCCAGGTGCCTTCGTCCTCGCGCATGCGCCGCAGGAAGCCGCCGGGCTCGCGATAGGAACAGCCATGCTCGGCGAGGCCGGGCAAAGCGGCGGCGAGCGCTTCGACATACTGCGGCCCAAGCTTGCCGGTCGGCCACGCCTCCAGCGTGCCCAGGTCCAGCTCCAGCCGGATGACGGGAAAATGCGCGTAGAGCGAAGGGCCGACGTAGACCGAGCGATCAAGGATTTGCATGGGCGGGCGACACTCCCCCGGAGTCGTGGCCCGATCATGTCACACCTACTCTTTGGTAGGCATCAGCCTGGCCGCCGAGGCGGTCCGGGTCCTGAGGTCGAAGGTCGTACCCGCGACCAGCACGTTGACTTTGAGCCCGAGCACCGCAACAGGCTGGCCCTCGGAGACGACGTCGGCGGAGGAAAAGCTTACTTCCGAGGCATCCACGACCGTGACGCCGCCGCTGCCCTCGACTTCCATGACTTCGTTCGGGCCGATGAACACCGCGGTGTCCTCGTCCAGTCCGATGCCGATCGCGAACGGGTTGTATGCCAGCGCCGTGATCAGGCGGCCGAGCCGGTCGCGCTCGCGGAAGTGCTGATCGATGACGAAGCGGTTCGTCAGGCCCAGGCCCGGCGCGAGCCGCACGCTGCCGGCGATCACCGACGAGCCTTCGTCGCCGAAGGCGATCATGTGCTCGCTGAGGATGCTGGCGCCCGCGCTGGTGCCGCCGACCGTCACACCGGACGCGTTGCGGCGGCGGATGAGTTGTGCGACCGGCGTGCCGCCGAGCAGCGCCGTCAGGCGCAGCTGATTGCCGCCGGTGAAGAAGATGCCGGTGGCCTCTTCGATCCGCTGCAGGCGATTCGATTCCTGGCAATCGCGCCGCGTATCGAAATCCATGACGGTGACGTGCCGCGCGCCGAGCTCGCGAAACAGCGCTTCATAGCGCGACCCGGTCTCGTGCATTTTGCTGGCGGTCGGGATGACGACGATGTCCGCCTCGTCGCCGCCGGAGACTTCGACGAAGCGTCGCAGGATGCGCTGGTCGTTCTCCTTGTTCTCGGCTCCGCCGATCGGGACGATCCAGCCGCGCGTTTCGCCTTCGGCCACTCGGCTGGGACACATCGTTTTGGGAATACCTTGATGAGTTGCTGTGGGTCAGGCTTCAGCCTGACAACATTCTAACCTTATTCGAACGTACCGCGACGGATGCAAGTTCGATCCTTGACGTGAATCTCACCGCGCACCACGACCGTGTCGGCCCGGCTCTGCTCGTCGAGCACGACCAGGTCTGCGTCGTTGCCCGCCGCGAGCGTGCCTTTGCGAGCCAGCCTGAGCAGCCTTGCAGGATTCGCCGTAAGCGCCGGCAGCGCGGCTTCCAGCGACAACCCGCGACCGACCGCTTCTCGCAGCGTTTCCAGCAGCGCGCCCGAGGTGCCGACGTCCATGTGCGTGACGCGACCTTCAGCATCGAAGCACGGCAAGCAGCCGCCGGCGTCCGAGCTGATCGAGACGCGATCGGCCGGCGCGCCGGCGGCGAGATAGCGATCGAGAGCCTCGGCAGCGGAATACGCGTCCTCGTCCTCCTCGACCGGAAACGCTGTGATATCGACCGTGCTACCTTGCCGCGCCAGCTCCACCGCTTCGTCGAACAGCGCGCGGCGTCGGTTCACGTGCGTTGGATTGAACACGCGTGCGGGCAGCTCGCTCGTGCGCAAAGCCTCGCGCACCAGTTCCAGACCGCGTGCGCCGTCGCCGAGATGCAGATGCAGGATGCCGGCCTTGCCGGTCATGAGGCCCGCGACGTGACATTCGGATGCTATGCGCAGCAGCTCGTCGAGCGTCGGCTGGCTCGAGCGATGGTCGCTGATTGCCAGCTCGCCGACACCGAGCAGCGCATCCACGAAAACGAGATCGCCGCGCACGCTGCCGGTCAGGGTCTTTGGCGGCACGTGATAGCCACCCACGTGACCGTAGGCGTTGAGCCCTTCTTCGCGCAGTGCGTAGAGCGTAGCGAGCAACTCGCCCGGGCCGCGCGCCAAGTCGTCGGTGCCGAGCAATCCAATGACGGTCGTGATGCCGGCCGAGGTAAAGCGCGACAACGGCACAGCCGGCACGCGCGTGCGAAACCCGGCTTCGCCGCCGCCACCGGTCACGTGGACGTGTCCGTCGATCAGCCCGGGAATCGTGGTGCGTCCGTCGGCTTCGACGATGCGCGATACTGTGCGCAACGGAACCGGCAGATCGAATGCTTCGTTGCCGATCCAGAGGATGCGGCCGCCGCCCAGCAGGAGATGTCGGATCCCGAGCGGCTGCGGCGCGTAGAGATTGGCGTTGCGAATCAGCGTGAGCGTCACGGGCGCGTAGCCTAGATCACAGGTTCCCTCCATGGCAAAGCATCTCTCGTTCACCGTTCGACCTGGCACAGCGCGCGATCAGGAAGCAGTGCTGGCGTTGGTGCCCCGCTTGCGTGCGTCTCATACCACGGACTTCCGTGGAACCGAGGCACTGGACGCGGGAGAGGCCCGCACGCTGCGTCGCTTCTTCGAAGGCAATCCCGTGAGCGGCTTGCTGTGGGTCGCTGACGATGCAGGCGCAGTAGTCGGCGTGGCGTACGCCGAGCGAGCGACCGACTACTTCACCCAGGAGACCCACGGGCACCTCGGCATTCTCGCTGTCGCCGAGCATGCCGAGGGCCGCGGCGTCGGGCGGGCCTTGCTGCAAACCGTGGAGGATTGGAGCCGCGACGCCGGCTTTCGCTTCCTGAGCCTGAACGTGTTCGCCAGCAACGCCCGCGCCATCGAGGTCTACGAGAAAGCCGCTTACCGGGCGGATTTCGTGCGCTATGTGAAGCTCATGTCACGGTGACCGCCCCCGTCATGTGCGGGTGAAGCGAGCAGAAATATCGATATGTGCCGGGCTGGGTGAGCGTCACCGAATACTTGTCGCCGGTGTCGAGCGCCGGTGACTTGAGCGGCGAGCCCGGGTCCGAGCCCACGACCGTATGCGGCGCGTCGTCCTCGTTCACCCACGTCAGCTCCTTGCCCGCCGGCACGGTGAAGGCAGCGGGCGCGAACGTGAAGTTGCTGATCGTGATCGACGGGGTCCCATTCGCCGCGGCTCGTGCTGGTGCGGCCGCTGCTGCCGTCGCCATGGCCGTAGCCGGTCCCGCATTCAGCGTCGTCTCGGCGATCGCGAGCCCCGCCATGTGCGGGCTATGCGTCACGCTGCTCAAGCCGAGCATCGAACGCAGTGTTTCGGCCGGCACGCGCATCGGGCCGGGACTCGCGCCTGGCGTACCGGGCGCAGGCTGCGGGAACGCGGTGGACCGGGCCGTGTGGAACTGCACGTGCCCCTCGACCTTCTGCATCACCTGATGAATGTGGCCGTTGAGCACCGTCACCGAGCCGAACCGCTTGAGATAGCTGAGCGCCTGCGCGGCATCGTCAGTGCCCCAACCCCATTGCGGATAGAGCGCCCACAGCGGCATGTGCGCGAGCACCACGATGGGCGTGCTGGCGGTGCGACCCTTGAGGTCGCTTTCGAGCCATTCCAGTTGCTCCGGGCCGAGTCGGCCCAGGCCGCCGGCCTGCAGATTGAGCACGTTCGTCAGCGCGACGAAGTGCGTGCCGTCGTAGTCGAAGCTGTGCCACCTGCGATCGGCGCGGCCGTTGAACTTCTGGAAGAACGCGGCGCCGTCATCACCGATCACGTCGTGCTCGCCGGGCACGTAATGCACCGGGCGGCCGACACCGTCGATGATCCGCGCGGCATCGTCGAACTGCTCCGGCTTCGACAGGTGCGTCACGTCGCCCGTGTGCACGAGGAATGCGGGGTTCGTCTGCATTCCCTTGATCTGATCGATGGCTGACTGCAGCGTCACCTGCGGCGACGGATTCGGTTCCTGTTTGAACCCGATGTGGCTGTCGCTGATCTGCACGAAGCTCAGGCCCTTCACGGGCGTTGCAGCCTGCGCCGCGCCGATCAAGTCGATGGACTTGAGCACGCCGCCCTGCATCACCCACAACACACCGGCGCCTGACCACGCGGCGCACTTCAACAGCCCGCGGCGGCTCAGGTTGATGCCGTCGCGCTCTCGATCGTTTCCGGACATGGAAGTCTCCTCGTCATTTGGTGAGACGGAGACCCCGGGCCCCGGCCGTTTATTCGGCGGCGGCGCCCAAGGGAATAAACTGGCGCACTCCGAGGTCTACACCCGATGCCGATGCATTCGCCCCTCGTGCCCGACTTTGAGGAACTGGCCGCGACTCACCTCGAGTCGGCCTACAACCTGGCGCGCTGGCTGGTGCGCGATCCGGCGCTCGCGGACGACGTCGTGCAGGACGCGATGCTGCGAGCGCTGCGCTATTACCACGGGTTTCGCGGCGAGAACGCACGGGCCTGGCTGCTGCAGATCGTGCGCAACGTCGCTCTGACGCGGCTCAAGCGCACGGGCGCCGAGTCGCCGGTCTCGTCAGTTGAGGACGCGCCGGCGTCACAGGCCGCGGAGGTTGCTCGAGATGGACCGGAGACGGCGCTGATGCGCCAGGACGATCAACGGCTGTTGCACGAGCTGCTCGCCGGGCTGCCGGTCGAGCTGCGCGAATGCCTGATCCTGCGCGAGATCGAAGAGCTCAGCTACAAGGAGATCGCGCGAGTCGTCGACGCACCGATCGGCACCGTGATGTCGCGCCTGTGGCGCGGCCGGAGACTGCTGGTGCAGGCGGCACGCGCGCTGGAGGCAGTATGAGCACCCACTTCGAATGCGAACAGACGCTGCTCGTGCAGGCGGACTTCGACGGCGAGCTCGACGCCGGGCGCGCAGCCGCGCTGGTCGAGCACGTCGCGCAGTGTGAGCATTGCCGGAACGTCAGCGACCAGCTTGCACGCTCACGGGCTTTGCTGCGCGGCGTTCCGCGCTATCCGGTTCCCCGCGGGCTGCAGGAATCGATCGAGCGAGCCGTGCAGAAGCAATCGGGCGCAACGGTGGAACAGGATCGGTCGCCGGCAAGAGGCAATCGCACGGCGTGGTTGGGTTGGGCGACCGCGCTTGCTGCAAGTGTGGTCCTCGCGATCGTGTGGTTTCTCCCGCGTTCGCCCGATCTGGACGCGCAGCTGGTCGCCAGTCACGTGCGCTCCCTGCAACTGGAGTCGCATCTCATCGACGTGCCTTCGAGCGATCACCATACGGTGCGACCGTGGTTTGCCGGCAAGGTGGACTTTGCGCCGCTGGTGAAGGAGCTCGGCGCGGACGGCTATGAGCTCAGGGGCGGTCGAGTCGACGTCGTCGGCGGGCGACCGGTCTCGGTGCTCGTCTACCAGGCTGGGCGACACCTCGTCGCGGTGTACATGTGGCCGGAGCGCGCCGGCGCGGACTCACCGCCGCGAGCACAGCAGATCGATGGATTCAACGTGCGGCACTGGTCCGAGAGCGGGCTGGTGGTGTCGTGCATCTCCGATCTCGCGTCGGACGAGCTGGATCGATTCGAGCAACGCTGGCGCGCCCGCTGAGCGAGATCCGGCGTATTCTCGCGACATGCAACGCACTGCCCACTGCTCTTGCGGCTCAGTCAAGGTCGTCGCGGAAGGCGAGCCGGCCAGTGTCGTCGCGTGTCACTGCCTGGACTGCCAGCGGCGCACCGGATCAGCGCTCGGCGTCGGCGCCTACTATCCGGACGATCGCCTGACGATCACCGGCCCGACGCGCGAGTTCGTGCGGCCGACGGATGCGGGGAACCAGTTCTTCACGCACTTCTGCCCGACCTCCGGCACCTCGCTGTTCTGGCGCTCGGACCGCAATCCGGGCATGACCGGCGTCGCCGTCGGCGCATTCGCGGATCCGTCGTTTCCGGTGCCGGTTCGTTCGGTGTGGGAGCGTTCGCGGCACGCCTGGATGGCAGTGCCGGTCGAGCATCACTTCGACAGGGGACGTTTGGCGAAGTAAGCACCGAGCAGAGCGGCGGGTATCGTCAACCCGATTCCGACGACTCTGAACCACAGCGGCAGCTCGCTGGTCGTGAGCGTGCTGAGCAGGGATCCCAACACTCCATACGCGAGCGCGTTGAAGTACGGAATCTGGCGCGCGATCCGGGCGACCAGATAGCCACCGACGATGGTGGACGCGGTGCCGAGGATGAGCGCGGACCGCAGGTAGCCGGCATTGGTGGTCAACGCGGCCGCCACGCTTCTCACCTGCTCCTCGCTGCCGCTCGCGGCTTCGCCGCCGAACACTGCGAACAGCACCGTACCGCTGACGAAGTCGATGCCGAACACCGCGAGCGTCGCGAGCAGGATGGCGCGGATGTCGATGCCTTTCATCATCGGCGCACAGCGTACAGGAAACGTGCGTAGCCGATTTCGGCAGCATTCTTCGTCAGCTCGATGTTGACCCAGGCAACGACGTCGCCGAACGGCCGGTCGCGAAACGGCCAGCGGGTACGCTGCGTCGCTGCGAAATCGGCGTCGGTGAGCTCGTCCAGCGCCGCGAGCCACTGGCCGCGCAGACGAGCGAGCCACTCGCGCACGCCATCGGCAGTGCCGGGCCAGGTCACGCCTTCGCGCGTCAGCTTGCCTGCGCCGAAAGTGTGGTCGAGCACCATCGACCACCACATGCCCATGTGCCACGTGATCCACGCGACGCTCGGCGGGCCGAGGTCGTAGCGCTCGTGCTCGGGCCAATCGGCACGCCAGGTTCCGTCCGCGGCGCGTTGCACGTGCATGCCCTTCGGCGCCGGACGCCACAGGCACTCTTCGGTGCCGAGGCCGGTGAGATGCACATCGGTGAGCCGCCACGCTGTCTGGAACTGCCGGCGCAGATAGCTGCTGTCGTTGCTCATCGCCCGAGGATGTGGATTTGTGAAGAAGAGCGCAAGGAGCTTGCGCGCACGAGAGATGAGCTAGACTTCGCCACCGCGGTCAACCAACAACAATAAGAAATGACAAGCCTCCACTGGCCGATCCGGCGTCTGGGTCCCTACTCCTGCGTGCTCGGTTTCCTCGTGATCGGCGTCGCGACGCTGGGACTGTCGCGAGCCGCACTGATCGGATGGCAATGGCAGCGCGTCGACGGCACGGATTCGCTGCTGAGCATGCTCGTGCAGGGCGCACGCAGCGACCTGATCACATTGAGCCTGTTCGCGGCGCCGAGCGTGGTGCTGATCCCGTTCTTTCTGGCCGCGCGCCGCATGAACTGGTGGCTCCGCATCGCCTGCGGCTGGCTGACCGTCAGCCTGACTGCGATCCTGTTTCTGGAGCTCGCGACGCCGCTGTTTCTGTCGGAGTACGACATGCGGCCGAACCGGCTGTTCGTCGAATACCTGGCCTACCCGCGCGAGGTCTCCGCGATGCTCTGGGGCGGCTATCGCGGTTCGCTGGCGCTGATCGCGGTGGTTCTCGGGACTGCCGGCTGGCTGATCGGACGTCACTTCATTGGATACGGCGCCACTGACAGAGCCTGGCGCGCGAGCGTAGTGATGCTGGCGTGGCCGGTCGTGGTGCTGGTGCTGTTCGTCATGATCCGCTCGAGCTTGCAGCATCGGCCGGCGAACCTCGCAACGTTCGCGTTCTGCGACGACGCAATGGTGAACAGCCTCGTTGCCAACTCCGCTTACACGGTGCTGTCCGCCGTTTATGGCCTGAAGAACGAGAGCCATAGCAGGATGTACGGCGACATGCCCGAGCCGGAGATGATCGCGCGCGTCCGCGGCGGCATGGGGGTTCCGCTCGAGAACTTCACCTCCGACGAATATCCGACGCTGCGCAAGCAGGTTGCGAGCGTGCGCCGCGAGCGGCCGCTGAACCTGGTCATCGTGCTCGAAGAGAGCCTGGGTGCGGGGTTCGTGCAGCGGCTCGGCGGCCTGCCGGTCACGCCGACGCTGAGCGGTCTCGCGGATCAAGGCATCTGGTTCGAACAGCTGTACGCGACTGGAACCCGCTCAGTGCGCGGCATCGAAGCCGTGATCGCAGGCTTTCCGCCCACGCCGGCGATGAGCGTCGTCAAGCTCGACAAGTCACAACGCGATTTCGCAACGCTGGCGTCGGTGCTGGATCGCGCCGGCTATCACAACGAATTCGTCTACGGCGGCGAGTCGCACTTCGACAGCATGCGCAGCTTCTTCCTCGGCAACGGCTTCCACGCCGTCGTCGATCGCGACGACTTCGCCGCACCGAAGTTCGTCGGCAGCTGGGGCGCCTCGGACGAGGATCTGTTCTACAAGACCCACGAGCGCCTGCAGGCGTTGCATGCCGCCGGTCAGCCGTTCTTCGTGCTGGCTTTCACGTCGAGCAACCACACGCCGTTCGAGTTTCCGGATGGCAGCATCGAGCTGTACGAGCAGCCGAAGCAGACCGTGCACAACGCGATCAAGTATGCCGACCACGCGCTCGGCGAATTTCTCGAGCGGGCACGCGGCAGCGGCTACTGGGAAGACACGCTGCTGCTGATCGTCGCGGACCACGACACTCGCGTGTACGGCGATGAGCTCGTGCCGGTGAACAAGTTCCAGGTTCCAGGCGTGATCCTCGGCGCCGACACACAGCCGCGCCGTATCGCCGCCACCGTGAGCCAGATCGATCTCGCGCCGACGCTGCTCTCGCTGATGGGCATCGACAGCGAGCATCCGTTCTCCGGCCGCGATCTCACCCGCACGCTCGCGGAGTTCGGCAACGCGGCGCCGCTGCCGGCGCCGCGCCATGATGCAGTTCGACCAGAACTTCGCGTGGCTGCAAGACGATCGCGTGACCGTCCTGCTACCCGACGGGGCAGTGCGGCACTTCGATTACGACCGCAGCGCGAAGTCGCTGCAGCCGGCGACGACGAGCATCGATCCCGAACTGGCGCGCACCGCGCTTGCGAATGTGCTGATGCCCGCCTGGCTGTACCGCGATCGCTTGTATCGACTCAGGACCGGTAGCTCAGCCGAGGAGCTTGCCGAGTGACGCTAGCGCGCCGCCGAGATCGTTCTGCGCCGGCACGTTACCGCCGGGCGTGACCTTGTCGATGACCTGCGGCAACAGGCTCGCCAGCGCGCTGCTCGTCTCCGCTTCGCCGATGCCAGCCCTCTTCGCGAGATCGGCCGACCCACAACTGCAGGATGTTGCCGAGCCCGGCGCTCTGGAATGCGCTCGCGATGAGCTGCTGCAACAGCACGGCTGCTGCACGGGTATTCCCGACTAGACGCTCTCCGGTTTGGGTGCGTACGAGACGCCGCAGCCGCCGAGCCCGCAGTAGCCATCGGGATTCTTGTGCAGATACTGCTGGTGATAATCCTCGGCGTAATAGAACTCCGGGACATCGCGAATCTCGGTCGTGATCGCACCGTAGCCGGCGCGCTTGAGCTGCTCGGCGTAGCTCTTGAGGCTCGCCTCCGCCGCCGCGCGCTGCTGCGCATCGTAGACGTAGATTCCGGAGCGATACTGCGTACCGACGTCGCCGCCCTGCCGCATGCCCTGCGTCGGATCGTGCGATTCCCAGAACGTCTTCAGCAGAGTTTCGTAACTGACCAGGCGCGGGTCGTACACGACGCGCACGACTTCGTTGTGCCCGGTGTAGCCGGAGCACACTTCTTCGTACGTCGGATTCGGCGTAGAGCCGGCTGCATAGCCGACCGCCGTGCTGTACACGCCGGGCAGTTGCCAGAACTTGCGCTCGGCGCCCCAGAAACAACCGAGACCGAACAGCGCGAGCTTCGTGCCTTCGGGAAACGGCGGCACGATCCGGTTGCCGTTGACTGCGTGACGCTCGGGCACCTGCAGCGGCGTCGCACGGCCGGGCAGCACATCCGAGGGGTCGGGCATGAGGGCTTTCTTGCGAAATGCGTTCATCGCGGCAGTCCTGTCGTCAGCGGGGAGGGAAGCACTAGGTGGGGGCCGCGGCAAGAGTAAGCAAGGCCGCATACCCCCGGCAATGCCGGCCTCGGGGCCGGACGTAGGCCCTTGAAAAACCGAGTCGGAACAGCGGTCGCGCCGCAGCTGTCGACCCGGTCCTTGCGCCCGCGTCTGGCGGTGGTATTAATGCGTGCGAGGTTTCGCCATGCGTGGGCTCTCAAAGCTGATCCTCTCAGCCGCCCTGACCCTGTCAGCGCTGGCAACAGCACTGCCCTGCGTCGTACGCGCCGACTCCGCGGGCTCGGCTAATTCGAACACCGTCATCGGACCGAACGTGATGCTCGCGGACGGCGCGGAAGCGCTGATGCGCGGCGAATGGCAACGCGGCATCCAGCTGACGCAGATGGGATTGACGTTCGCGATCTCGCAGCAGGATCGCGCCTCGGCACTGGCGAACCTGTGCGCGGGGTTTGCGGCGCTCAAGCAGTATCAGCGCGCGCTCGAGCACTGCGATCAATCGATCGCGCTCGTCGAGGACAACTGGCGCACGTGGCAGAACCGCGCTGCCGCGCATCTGGGACTCGGCAAGATCGAGGAGTCGCTGCGCGACATTCAACGCGGCCTGCAGCTCAACCCGGATTCGGATTCCCTGCAGAAGACGCTCGCGATCGCGCGCGATCAGGAAAAACTCCAGCAGGAGCGCATGCGCCACCTGCTGGAGTCGTGAGGGTCTAACCCGTTTCCGACATCGAGGGCGTCAGCCCGGCCATTCCGATGCCGGCCATGAACGCCAGACCGTCCGGCGCGCGACGGCACTCGCGAGGCGTGACGCCGTGGAAACGGCGCAGAGCGCGGAACAGCGTCGAGCGCGAATCGAAACCGACTTGCTTCACGATGTCCTCGACCGCCAGCTCCGTCCCTCGCAGCAATCGTGCGGCGACAGTCGTGCGCTTGCGCTGCAGGTATTCATGCGGCGTCACGTCGTGAATCCGCTTGAACAGCCGCAGGAAGTGATGACGTGACAGGAACGCTGCGCGTGCCATGTCGCCGAGCATCAGCGGCTTGTCATAGTTCGAGTGGATGAAGTCGGTCGCCAGCGACACGCGCCGCAGAATCTCACGCCGCGTTGCCGCCCGGCGCACTGGAACCGAATGCGCTCGCTGCACCACCTGACGGTGGCGCATCAACAGCCGCTCGAGCAGGAAGGCAAACTGCTCTTCGTACCAGAGCGCGTCGTCGAGCCCCATCTCGCAGTGACGGCGGATGAAGAGCAGCACCGGTGTCACGCTGCGATCGTGCGTATAGAGATGCGGCATGAACGGCAGCGCCGCGGGTTGCACGACCTCGCCGCTGTCGAGCAGACGATCCTCGGGAGTGATCAATGCGCCGAGCGTCTCTTCCGGCATGCCGCGCCGGAACAGGATCGTCAGGGCATGCACTTCGCGCGAGCCGCGGATGCGCACGTTCGCCGGGCACGCCGGCACTGTCATCCACGTGTCATCGTCGACGAAGACCCGGCGCCCATCGAGCGCGACCTCCTGTCGACCGTTCCACGCGCACAGCACGGCCAGTCGCTCGGCATCGAGCGCGTAGTCCGCCACCTGCGTCTTGACGTTGAGAATTGCGTTACCGGTGTCGAGCTGCCGGACGAGTCCCGGATTCAGATCACCACCGCCTGTCATTTCCTGGGTCCTACGGAGAATCATCCGCACACCCCTCCCCGGTCTTCGAACACCTGCCGGAAACGGCGCCGGCATCACCCGAGAAGCACATTCGCATCTCGATCCGCTGCTTCATGGATCGTCATTACGCGGATGCGTTCCCATGCGTACAAGGGAATTACGATCATCAGATAGCGGCATGCGACGAAAGGTTTCAGCACTCCACCGCGTTCGGCACACGCGTCACACAATTGCGCAATGGATGAGACCGGCGTTCCGAGCGAAAAAACACGGCACTCCGAAACTTGAGACGCGGCAATGACATGAACGGTTGTAGCGACGTCGCGCGCGCGCGTCCTTCACCGGCGATATCCGTAGTTTCACCGGTTGCAGCGGACACATCGGACACTTTATCGGGCTCGCCACGGCATCTCTTGCACGTTCGGCCGACGGTGATTCGCGTTGCCCGGGAGGGTCTCTTAGAATCGCGTCATCGTCAGGTTCCCGTCGGCCGTTTATGCCCATCGTTCACGAGCACAACCTCGCCCGCCCGCTGCCGAAGCAGTGCCAGTTCGGCATCCGAGTGCGCTTGCGCACCACCGACCCGTTCAAGAACCTGGTCGGCGCGGACTGGGCGAAAGAGCACTGGTTCGCCACGCGCGAAGAGCGCGACCGTGCCCTGAAGGAGATGAGCGGACGTTACGTGTATTTCCGACCGGGCGATCAGCCGAGCCTGGAATTCGAGAAGATCGACAAATAATCAGAAGGTCCTGCCGAGGAACAGGTAGAAGGCCTTGCTGCCGCCCTCGTCGTAGCCGGTCGCGAGATACACGGGTCCGAGCGGCGTATCCAGCCCGAAGAACAGGCTCGCATCGACCCGCGGGTCGCTGAACATGTCCTTCTGCTCGAGCCAGGTATTGCCGGCCTCGAGCGAGACGCCCGCATACGCCGGCAGATCGAGCACGCCTTCCCCGCCGCGGCCGATACGGCGGTAATAAATGAGTCGCCCGATGCCGTAATGGGGTCCTGCCAGGAAGCCGGGCGTCAGGCCCGACAGATTGAGAAACCCGCCGAGCGTGAACGAGTTCTCCGGCGTTGCCAGCGCATCCACAGTCGTGCCGGCATCGGTCCAGAAGACGAACGTGTGCCGGTCGAAGGAGCGCGCGATCAGCCAGCTGGTGCGCAGGATGTCGAAGTTGCTGTCCGCCCCGACGCTCTCGCGCTCGGCGCGCCATTCGATATCGAACTGCTGGCCGTGGCGCGGAAAGAAAATACTGTCGAGCTTGTCGTACGAGAAGCGCGTGAAATAACCGCCGCGCTCGAACTCGCTGGCCGGCAGCGAGGGATCGCCGATCAGCAGGCGCCGCCGGCCCGTGCCTCGATGCACGCCAAAGCGGATCTCGCCCCAGTTGGAGATCTCGCGACCGAAGTCGAGCCCGCCTGAGACCTCGCGCACGCGATACTCGGCGACGCGGTCGTTGTTGCGCAGCTCGAATACGCTGCGCTCCTCGAAGTCGAACTGCGGCGACACGAAGTAGCGGCTCGCCAGCGACAGCGGCTGGTAGAACTCGGTGAAGAACTTGGGGTTCTCGCCGATCTGAATGTCCGTGAGCCACTCGCCGCCGAGCGAGTTCAGCTCGGTTGCGATGAAGCGCACCGCCGCGTTGTAGCGGCTGTTGCCCTCGAAGTCGTCCTCGAGATTCAGGCCCATGCGCACGTAGTTCGGGCCCCAGCTCTTGCGGCGCAGGTCGAGCTGCAGGCCGGCGCGGCCCTGGTCTTCGACCAGCTGGTAGTCGATCGTCTCGAACCGATCGAGCGCGTACAGCGACGACAGCTTGCTGCGCACCAGGTCCTTGTCGAGCTGCTTGCCGACCAGGTCCTTCATCGTTTCCTGGATCAGCGGGTCGTATTGCGACGAGCTCGAATCCGCGCGCACGAACTGGATGACGGGCAGCTCGGTCTCGCGTGGGTTGCGCTTGGCCAGGTAATCGCGGTAATCCGCTTCGCTGAGCGACAGCTTGGCGAGCACTGACGATGCACCACGCGCCGCCTCCTCGCCTGCACGCAGCGCCTGCGGCACGCGACTGAAATCGGTGGCAGGAAAGCGACCGAGCGCCGGGTCGAGCACGATGTCCGTCGGCCGCAGCTTCTGGCGCTCCTCGAGCGTGTGGCCGCGAATCAGGATCGCGAACGCCTGGTTGGTCACTTCGAGCGGCGATTTCAGCTCGTCGCGCAAGTACAGCGGGAAGCTCACGTCGACGACGATCAGCAGGTCGACGCCCATCGCGCGCGCGATGTCGATCGGCAGGTTGTCGACCAGACCGCCATCGACCAGCAGTCGTCCTTCACGCTGCGCCGGCGAGAAGACGCCCGGTGCGGACATGCTCGCGCGCATCGCGGTGACCAGGTCGCCGGAATCCATCACGACCGCCTGGCCCGTCTCCAGATCGGTGGCGATCGCGCGGAACGGAATCGGCAGGCGATCGAAGCGCTGGATCTCGGCGACCGGCAACGCGGCGTTGCGCAGCACCTGCTCGAGCTTCTGCCCTTGCACCAGGCCGGGCGGCAGCACAAACCCTTCCTTCTTCACGCCGAGCGCATAGCGCACCAGGAAATTGCGCTCGTCCTGCTTGCGGCGAAAGCCGAGCTCCTCGCGGGGCGGGCGGTCGCGGAATGCATCCTGCCAGTTCAGCGAGCGGATCAGCGTCTCGATCTCCGAGCCCGACAGGCCGGAGGCGTACAGGCCGCCGACCACGGCGCCCATGCTCGTGCCGGCAATTGCGTCGACCGGCACGCGCATTTCGTCGAGTACTTTGAGGACGCCGACGTGCGCGGCGCCGCGCGCGCCGCCGCCGCTCAGTACCAAACCGACGCGCGGCCGCTCACCTTCGGCGGCATTCGCGGCCTGGGCGAGCAGGAGCAGGCAGACGGGCACTACCTGAAGCAGTCTCATCGGCATCAAATAGTAGCAGCAGTTGTGACCGCGGAACGGCGGCTGATAGGCTGACTGAATGAGAAGTCGGCGTACGCCCTGGAGGCTTCGGGCTGTCGCGATGCTGGGACTCGCGCTCTGCACCGCTTTCGCCGCGCCGCCGGGGCGTCGAGCCGACGATGAAGAGCCGCAGTGGGGATCGTATGGCGGCGACCCCGGCGGCAACCGTCACTCCCCGCTGTCGCTGATCAATCGCGACAACGTCGGGCGGCTGAAGATCGCCTGGACGTACCGCACCGGCGAGCTCGGGGCCAATTTCTCGCGCGCCGACTCGCTCACGTTCGAGGCGACACCGATCCTCGTGCGCGATTCGCTGTATCTCAGCACCGCGACGAGCATCGTGATTGCGCTCGATCCGGCGACCGGCGCCCAGCGTTGGCGCTACGACCCGCGAGTGGATCGCACGCGACGATACTCGGAGGCTACTTCGCGCGGCGTGTCGTCGTGGATCGACAACAATGCGGACCCCGCGGCGCCGTGCAGCCATCGCATCATCACGGGCACGCTCGACGCGCGGCTGATCGCGCTCGACGGACGCACCGGGCGGCCGTGCCGCGACTTCGGCAACGGCGGCAAGATCGATCTCGCCGCCGACGTCGGCGCCGGCAACAACGGCAACTACCTCGTGACCTCGCCGCCGGCGATCTACCGGGACATCGTCATCGTCGGCTCCGCGGTCGGCGACAACGGCGGCGTCGAAATGCCGCGCGGGATCGTGCGCGCGTTCGACGTGCGCACCGGCAAACAGCTATGGTCGTGGGATCCTATTCCGACGTCGCGCGACGAGGCCGTGCGGCGGGGCTGGCAACCGCAGTCGGCGCAACGCACCGGCGCCGCCAACGCCTGGTCAGTGCTCTCGGTCGATGCCGGTCGCGGGCTCGTGTTCGTGCCCACGGGCTCGGCGAGCCCGGACTTCTTCGGCGGCGAGCGCCTCGGCGACGACCGGTACGCGAACTCGCTCGTGGCGCTGCACGCGGCAACGGGTGAGGTCGCCTGGCATCGACAGCTCGTCCATCACGATCTGTGGGACTACGACGTGCCGGCGCAGCCGATGCTGGTCGACATCGAGCGCGACGCCAAATCGATCCCGGCCGTTGTCCAGGCAACCAAGACCGGCATGCTGTTCGTCTTCGATCGCGAGACCGGCGAGCCGGTGTTCGAGGTCGTCGAGCGGCCGGTGCCGCAGTCCGATATCGCCGGCGAAGCGATCTCGCCGACGCAGCCGTTCCCGGCAACGCCGGCGCTGGTGTCGCATGCGGCGGTGACGCCGCACGATGCCTGGGGGCTCACTTTCTATGATCGGGGCAAGTGCCGCGACCTGATCGCGCGCTATCGTTCCGAAGGCATCTTCACGCCGCCGAGCCTGCGCGGCACGATCCTGTCGCCGGGCTATGCAGGCGGCGTCAACTGGGGCAGCACCGCCTTCGACAGCGAGCGCCAACTGGTGATCGCCGCGGTCAACAACGTGCCGATGGTGGCGACGCTGGTGCCGCGCGACCAGCTCGAGGCGATGAAGCGCTCGGGCACCTGGCCGGACTCGGATTTCGCGGCGCAGACGGGCACACCCTATGGCTTGCGGCGCGAAATGCTGGCCTCGCCGTTTGGCCTGCCCTGCACCGCGCCGCCGTGGGGCACGCTTGCGGCCGTCGACCTGCGGCGCAATGCGATCCGTTGGCAGGTCATGCTCGGCTCGACCCGCGACATGACGCCGTGGTTCGTACCGTCCCCGACGCTGGGGATGCCGAACATGGGCGGTCCGATCGTCACGGACGGCGGGCTGGCATTCATCGGCGCCGCGATGGATAACTACCTGCGGGCGTTCGACATCGACACGGGCCGCGAGCTGTGGAAAGGTAGGCTGCCTGCCGGCGGCCAGGCGACGCCGATGAGCTACGAGGCGAACGCCCGTCAGTTCGTCGTCATCGCGGCCGGCGGTCACGGCAAGCTCGGTACCAGACGCGGCGACTATGTAGTGGCATTCGCGCTGCCAGAGTGAAGAATTCTCCATGGAGATCACTGTGCGTACCCGCAATCTCCGGTTCTTGCCCATTGTGGCCGCGGTCGTTGCGACGACCGCTCACGCAGCGGAACGCGTCGAGGAAGTCATCGTCACTGCTACGCGCACCGAGCAACAGCTGCGCGATTTTGCCGGCAGTATCTCGGTGGTGTCGGCCGATGACGTCGCGCTGGTCGGCGCCACGCATCATGCCGAGATCATGAACCGTGCGCCGGGCACGATGATCCAGCGCAATAGCGGCGAAGAAAGCCTCACCGCGATCCGCTCGCCGGTGCTGTCGGGCCCGGGCTCGTGCGGGGTGTTCCTGTTCCTGGAGAACAGCATCCCGATCCGGCCGACCGGCTTCTGCAACGTCAACGAGCTGTTCGAAGTGAACAGCGAGCAGGCGCAGTCGATCGAAGTGCTGCGCGGCCCTGCGGGCGTCGTGTACGGCTCGGGTGCGATGCACGGCGCGATCAACGTCATTCAGGCGCCGCCTGGCCAGCTGCCCGCGCAGAGTCTTTCGCTCGAAGGCGGGCCGGACGAGTTCTATCGCGGCCGGCTGGCACTCGCGCAGCGAGGTGCAAGCACTGACTACGGCGGCACGGTGATCGCGACGCATGACGGCGGCTGGCGCGACCACTCCGGCCTGGAAGAGCAGAAGCTGAATCTCGGGATGTCGCACCGGCAGGGCGAGGGCACGCTCAACCTGCAGCTCGCCGCGACGAATCTCAACCAGGAGACCGCCGGCTTCATCCAGGGTTTCGATGCCTATCGCGACGAGAACATCGCGAAGTCGAACGCGAACCCGGAGGCCTATCGCGACGCCTATGCGATACGCCTGACCGGCGAATACGCGCGACCGCTCGGCGATGCGCAGCTGTCCATCCGCCCGTTCGTACGCCACTCGCGCATGGACTTCCTGCAGCACTTCCTCATCGGCAAACCGCTGGAGGAGAACGGCCAGGACTCCCTCGGCGTGCTCACGGCGCTGCAGACAGTCGTATTCACCGACATGCAGCTGCTGGCCGGCCTCGATCTCGAGCTCGCCGATGGGTTCCTCAAGGAAACGCAAGCCGGTCCGGCAACCGACGGTACACCGGCGGCCAACGCGATTCGTCCCGCGGGCAAGCATTACGACTACGACGTGCAGAGCCAGGTCGCGGCGCTGTACACGCAGATCGAGCAACCTTTCGCGCAGCGCTGGAGGCTGACGGCCGGCGCGCGCTTCGAGTACGTCGACTACGACTACGACAACAAGATGATCGACGGCAACACGCGCGACGATGGCACGTCCTGCGGCCCGACGGGCTGCCTGTTCAACCGGCCGGCCGATCGCAACGACAACTTCACGAACGTCACGTCGAAGCTCGGCCTGACCTATTCGCTGACCGACAATCACACGCTGTACGTGACCGGCGCGCGCGGCTATCGGGCGCCGGACACGAGCGAGCTGTATCGCCTGCAGCGCCAGCAGTCGGTCGCGGACCTGGACCCCGAACGGCTCGACAGCATCGAGGTCGGCGCGCGCGGCGCGTTCGGCCCGCTGCACTACTCGCTCGCGGGATTCAAGATGAAGAAGGACAACGTCATCTTCCGCGACTCCAACGGCTTCAACGTGAGCGACGGCAAGACCGATCACGAGGGCGTCGAGTACGAATTCAACTGGCTGCCGATCGAGACGCTGTCGCTGGCACTCGCCGGCACGTACGCGAAACACACGTACGCGTTCAACCATGCGATCGAACAGGGCGAGACGATCATCTCGGGCAAGGACGTCGACACCGCGCCCCGGCACGTGAACACCGCGCGACTTGGATGGCAGTTCCTGCCGGTCGCGAATGCCGAGCTGGAGTGGGTGTCGGTCGGCCGCTACTTCGTCGATGCAGCGAACCAGAACGAGTATCCAGGCCACGACCTGCTGAACCTGCGGATCGGCTGGAACATTCGCGACAACTGGAGCACCACGTTGCGCGTGAACAACCTCACCGATCGTGCCTATGCGGACCGGGCCGACTTCGCGTTCGGCAACTACCGGTATTTCCCGGGACGCGGTCGCACGCTGTTCGTGGAAGTCAGATATCGCAGCGAGTGATTACGCTCCGATCCTGCCGTTGCAGATCGGCTCGAACGCGATGAGGCCGTCGAGCGCAGCGCCCGCGCCGAGGGCAGCACCGAACACGTTGTTGTAGTTGCCGGCCTCGCTGTGCAGCGCCATGTAGTTCAGCAGCACGGTCTGCACTAGCAGATTCACGTTGTTCGCCGCCGGGCTGCTGCTGTTCACCACGTCGCCGCCGGCGCTGAAGTAGCCGATTTGCTGGTGGCGGGCCGCGCCGCCGTTGCCGGAAGTCATCAGCACCGGACGGCCGCCGGCCGTCGGCGGGTTGTAGACCAGGAAGAACGCCGCAGCGGTCTGCTGGTTGTCGCCGGTCCACTCGCCCTTGCCGCGACCGCCGACCGAATCGTCGATCCGGCCGTTCGAGGCCAGCGAGCCGTCGCTGAACACGTAGATCATGACTGGCTTGCCGCGACGCGCGGCGAATTCGAGCGCCGCACCGATGCAGCGCCCGGCGCGCAGATCGCGCCCTTCGCCGTCCGAGCGATTGCCCGAGTGATAGTCGTACCCGCCCATGCTGATCGTGCCCGCGCCCGCGTAGCCCTCGACCACGAGCTTCATCACCGCCGCGGTCTTCTCGAACTCGCGATCGTTGCCGAAGCTCTGGCCGAACACGCCGCCGGTGCCGGTGATGTCCGGATCGACCGCGGGATTGATTGCGGCCGGATCGGCGAAGCGATCGACCGTGTCGGCAGTCTTCACGTAGCCGCACTTCACCTGGGTTTCGAGCTTCGCGCCGTTGGCAACCTGCGGATCGACCTTGAGGAGCTTCTGCTCGCTGATGCGCGCCATCTGCTCCATCACCGCGACCGTCGAAGCCGTGTCCGGCGTGTTATCGGGATTCTTGAACAGCGTGCCGAGCGCGCCGGTGTCGACCAGGCCGCTCGCATCCGAGGAGCGGTCGATCTTCGTCGGCCGGTTCGCCGGATCCATCAGCATCGCGGGCCCCATAGAGTTGCCGCCCGAGTCGGAGTTCTGCGAGCCGATCAGCGTCAGCAGCTCGCCGCGCGAGCCGGCCTTGGCGATGCCGTACATCGGGTTGTGCGGGTTGTTGCCGGTGTCGTTCTCGGAACGCGCGGCGATGATCGCGCCGTTGACGCCGGCGCGCGTAGTGGTCGAGGTCTTCTCGAGCATGCCGCGCAGGAACGCGCTGTCGGAGTGGAACGCGAGGCCGAACTCCACGTTGATGAAGTTGGTCGTGGCGTTGTTCGGCAGCATGTCACCGGGCAGGCCGAGCTTCGAGTAGCCCGCCGTAGACAGGAAGTCGAGCTGGCCGCCCTCCTTGCCGATCAGCACGTTCGAGCCGGCGATGTTCGCGCCGCCCGCGAGATCGAAGCAGATGAACGGGATCTTGCCGGCGCCCTGCTGGATGTTGCAGATGGTGGCCTTGTCCGCCATGAAGCGCGTATCCGGCGCGAGCGCGGCATTCGCCTTGCGCGGGTTCAGCATCGCACCGAGCATCGCCGGGGCTACGACGGTCGCCGCGCCGGTCAGGAAGCCCTGCGCGAGGAAGTCGCGGCGCGTCACCGGCCGCTTGTGCGACTCGTGCTTCAGCGGCTCGTCGAGACCGAGCGGGCGTTTCTTGCGCGATTTGATAATCAGCATGGCTGTGTCATCCCGGATCTTGGAGTCGGATCAGTCGATCAGCACGGCGCCGCTGCCGAGCACGGCGCCGCAGGTCGCCTTGGCGATCAGCTTGGTGCGGCCAGCGGCGCACGTGCCGCCGCCGCAGGCGCTCAGCGTGTCGATCAGCGCGTACAGGCCGGGGCGCGTCGGGCCGTCTGCCGTCTGGTCCGCCGGCGTGTACGTGTTCTTCAACTCCGACGCGCTCGGCTGCGACGTGACGTTGGAGCCGATCATCTTGTCGATCAGCGGATCGATCAGCAGGTCCTTGCCGGCGTTGGTGTTGAACACCGACGAGGGCGGGTTGTTGAGCTGCAGGCCAGGGAAATAGGTCGTGGCGTTGGGCGACTCGACCAGCGCATCGCAGTACTGGATCGCGAGCTGCGCGATCGCCGTCTGGTGCGACGACAGGAACGCGTCGATGCTGTCGACCGCCGGCAGCGACTGCCGGATGTTGGTGAATGTGGTCTTCACGGCCGCCGTGTTCGGGCTCACGCCCGTCACCGCGGCCATCGTCGCGTTGATCTTGTCGAACGTGCGGACGCCGATGTCCGACGGCCGCGGTACGTTGACGAAGGTCTGCGGTACTGCCTGAGCGTACGACGAGCACACGTTGCTGCGCGTGCCGAGCGTATCGAAGCACAGGTAGAACTCGTCGGACGTCGGACCCTGCTCGAGCCCGATGATCGTGCCGACCGTCGACAGTGTCTGCCCCGTGGCAGCCGAGTAGTTCGCATCGGCGATGACGGTGTCCATCAGGCGATACGCCTGGCCGACCTGCGGCTCGGCGCCGTTCACGCCGATGCGCATGCCCTTGATCGCGATGCTGCCCGGCATGGCGCTGGCATCGAGGCTGATGAACTTCGGGTTGGTGAACAGGTAGCCCGAGCTGTCGTACTGCTGGGCTTCGAACAGGATGTAGGCCTTCGGCACGTTCACCAGGTGCGAGATGCCGAACAGCATGAAGAACTTCTGGCCGACGCCGGCCTGGAAATTCTGCTGGATCTGCTGCAGCGTCAGCGCGCGGTTGTGGATCGCGACCAGGCGGATCACGCCCTGCCACTGGCGGTTGTTGCTGACTTCATTGCCGAGCACGAAGGCAAAGCTGTTGTCCCAGTCGCCGAGCGTGCCGCCGCCGACGCCGTCCAGGTCGCCGGTGAACTCGCCGTTCACGTAGATGCGGCGGCCGTTGACCGGATCGTAGGTCATCA
>Ga0111538_10000735_pt1 | contig 45008 bp, 42 predicted proteins | sample SoiMethybrSBSTD1_FD_79669 | JGI IMG/M metagenome (GOLD analysis project Ga0111538, IMG submission 79669) | Bulk soil microbial communities from a Populus tree surrounding site in Tennessee, USA - Soil MetaG P. TD hybrid SBSTD1 (version 2)... | ecosystem: Environmental > Terrestrial > Soil >...
CCCCTTCGCCTCGGTGGCGGCGACCACCCGGCGCATGGCGGCGATGGCGGCCAGCCGGATGCTGCGCGGCAGGTCCTCGGAGACGTGCGCGATGAGCAGCGGCAGCGAGGCCGGCTGCGCCCGATAGCCGATCAGCCGGAGCAGGAGGCCGAGCTCGAAGGCGGCGGCGGCCAGGGCGGGATCCATCGCCGGCGGCGTGGCCGGCTCGGCGGCCGCCTGCGGCGGCGGCGGTGCGCTCTTGCCGTTCTTCGCCTTCTTCGACTTCGCCGTCTTGCCGCCCGCCGCGCTCGCCCGGGTCGCCTGGCTCACCACCCGGCTCCACTCGCTCTTCAGCTTCTTGCCGAGCGCGGTGGTCCGCGCCAGCGCCGACTTCTCGATGAGCGCGATGCTCTTCTCGCCGTGCCGGTCGATCTCGGCGCGCAGGAGCTGCAGCACCTGCTCGCCCAGCTCCGGGTCGGCCAGCTGGTCGAGCACCGCCTCGATCGCGCCCGCGCTGCCGCGCTCGATGAGGAGCTGCGCCATCGCGCGCCGCACGTGCACCGCGCCGGCTCCGAGCTCCTTCTTGAGAGCGCTCTCGGCCGCGGCCCCCTGGGTGGCGAGCACCTGGGCCGCGCGTTCCGCGAGGATCTCGTCGTCGCCGCGCAAGAGCGGGACCAGCCGCGCGGCGATGCCAGTCGCGCCCATCGCCGCCAGCCCCTCGAGCGCGATGCGCCGCACCTCGACCTCCGGGTCGCCCAGCCGTTCGGCCAGCGCCGCCACCACCGCTTCGTCGCCGCGTCCCACCGCGGACAGCACGGTGGCCGCCGCCGAGCGCAGCTCGAGGTTCTCGTGCTGGAGGAGCCGGATCACCGACGATCCGAGCTTCGCAGTTCCCGATCCCGTGCTCTTCTTTGCCATCGGGTGCCGAAACTACCAGAGTGTAGAATCGAGATGTGAACAAGGGGCTCCGGCGCGCCTGCGCCGCACTCGTGATCCATCTGCTCCCGGGCTGCCTGATCCTGCCCGAGACCGAGCGGACCCAGGTGCGCAGCTACGAGCAGGTCACGCCCCTCAAGGAGGACGCGCCGGCTCGCCCCGAGGTGACGGTCATCCCGCGCGGTCTCGCGCTCGACGTCAACGCCGCCTGGCGCCGGACCTGCACTGCCTGGCGCTATCACATCGTCGAGTACCGCGAGGAGACCAGCGCGACCCTGTGGGCGGCGGACTGCAGCGGCGACTGCAAGGCGCTCGCGGTCGGGCTCCTGGTCGCGCCCATCACGCTCCTGGTCTCCGGCATCGCGACCGGCATCATCGTCTCGAGCTCGGACGACCAGATGCGGCGCGAGGTGAAGTCCTACACTCCGATGCGAACCGCGTGCGACGCGCCGGCCGCCGGCTTCCGGCTGCGCGCCACCGTGCCCGGTCAGCCGGACGTGCCGGCGACCACCGACGAGCAGGGCAGGGCGTGGCTGCAGCTGCCGCCGCCCACCGCCGCCAGCGCCGGTCAGCCGGTCACCGTGCGCGTCGATGCGCCGCCCGGCGTCCAGCCCATCGTCATCCCGCGCGGTCCGCCCGGGGCCCGGTAGGCGCGCCGCCCCATCTGTGGCGTGAGAGCAACGTCACGCATCCGGCTGTTCGCGGTCGGCGGCAACTGGCGGAAATGAGCGCGACCGGCCGGGTGGCGTCCCGGTTGCACTGGAAAGCGCACCGGAGAGACCGGGGGGCCTCCGCAAACGGGCGCGATCCTGCGCCTCGATGTGGGAGCGGCTCGCCCGGCACACGGGAGGTCCGCGCATGAAGATGTCGACCATTAGTCTAGCGATTGCCATTTCTTCGGTCCTCGGGGGCACCGCCATGGCGCAGGAGGCGACCGCCGAGAAGGCCTCGGCCGGCAATGCCCTGTACGTCGAGCTGGGCGGCAACGGCGCCTGGTACTCGGTCAACTACGAGCGGTATCTGCGCGACGACGCCTCGGTCCGGGTCGGCGCCATGTACATGTCGGTCGAGGCGACGGCCGGGGAGGCGTCGGCCAACGCCTCCTGGCTGGCGGTTCCGATCATGTTCAACTACCTCGGCCTTCGCGCCGGCAGCCACGCCCTCGAGCTCGGCGCCGGCGTCGACGTGATGCACTTCTCGGCCGGCGCCAGCACCTTCGACGCCACCGCGACTGCCTCCGGCGTCGTGCCGGTCGGCACTGCAACAATCGGCTACCGCTACGCCGCCCCCGATGGGGGATTCCTCTTCAAGGCGGGCTACACGCCGCTCTTCTTCGTCACCACCGAGGAGAAGCAGATCTTCCACTGGGGAGGGATGTCCTTTGGTTACCGCTTCTAGAGACTGGTAGAGGAATTTTCCGCGGTGCGGCGCGGGTTCGAGACGTGATGTCGCTCGGCCCGCCCGCATCCGGACACCGAGGCAGATTCCGCGCCTCCAGGGCCGCACCGGAGAGGTGGTGCTACAGTTGGCGGATGCGCCCGAGAGCCGTCCTGGTCGCCCTCTCGCTCATCGCCGCCGCCTGCACCGGAGCGGGTTCACCGTCCGGTGAGCCGGCCCAGCGGGCGCCGCAGGCGAGCCCGACCGCCCGGCCGGTCCCGCCGCCCGACCCGCGCGAGGTCAAGCTGTCCTCGATCGTGGTCAAGCTGCTCGAAGAGGAGCACCTGCGCCACCGGCGGATCGACGATGCCCTGTCGCGCAAGTCCTTCGACCAGTACCTCGAGCAGCTCGATCCGTCGAAGATGTTCCTGCTCAAGGCCGACGCCCAGAAGCTCGAGTCGCACGCCGACCGCATCGACGACGAGCTGCGCGCCGGGCGGCTCGATCTGGCGCACGACGGCGCGGCGCTGTTCGCCAACCGGGTCGCGGTGGTGGAGAAGCTGGTGGCCGACATCCTGGCCAAGCCGCTCGACTTCAGCGACGAGGAGTTCATCGAGACCGATCCGGAGAAGATGGAGCTGGCCGGCAGCGAGGACGAGCTGCGCGAAAGGTGGCGCCGCCGCCTGGAGCTCGAGGTCCTCGAGCAGGTCTCCATGATGGACGAGCGGGCCGACGCGCTGGCCAAGGGCAAGGACAAGGACAAGGGGAAGGACAAGAAGAAGAAGAAGCCGGTCCCCGGGGCGCCGGGCGAGAACCTCGACAACGACGACGACGGGCTCCCGTCGCTCAGCGCCGCAGAGATCCCGCCGACCGCCGAGGGGCGCGAGCAGAAGGCGCGCACCGACCTGGCCAAGCGCTACGCCGGCCGCTTCGCCCGTCTGGCCACCCCCAAGCCGCTCGACGCCGCCGCCAGCCTGATCAACGCGGTCACCAGCGTGTTCGACCCGCACACCAACTACCTGCCGCCCGCCGAGAAGGCCAACTTCGACATCCACATGAGTGGCTCGCTCGAGGGGATCGGCGCGGTCCTGCGCGAGGACGACCACTACATCCGGGTCGTCGAGATCGTCCCGGGCGGCGCCAGCTGGCGGCAGGGGCAGCTCGAGGCCGAGGACCTCATCAAGTCGGTCGCCCAGCAGGGCAAGGATGCGGTCGACGTCGGCGACATGCCGATCGACGACGTGGTGGCGATGATCCGCGGCCCCAAGGGCACCCAGGTCACCCTCACGGTCGAGAAGCCGACGGGAGACACCAAGGTCATCGCCATCACGCGCGACGTGGTGGTCATCGAGGAGGCCTACGCGCGCGGCGCCGTCCTCCAGATGAAGGGCAGTCCGAAGGCCTACGGCTACATCTACCTGCCGAGCTTCTACGGCATGCAGATGAGCGGGACCAAGCGGAGCGCGGCCGGCGACGTTCGCCGCCTGCTGGCCGAGATGAAGAAGCGCAAGCTGGCCGGGGTCATCATCGACATCCGTGGCAACGGCGGCGGCCTGCTCGATGACGCGGTCGAGATGACCGGTCTCCTCATCGACAAGGGGCCGGTGGTCCAGACCCAGGTGTCCGACGGCAACCGCGAGGTGCTGGGCGACGATCAGGCCGGCACCACCTTCGACGGCGGCTCGGTGGTCCTGGTCGACCGCTTCAGCGCCTCGGCCTCGGAGATCCTCGCCGGCGCCCTGCAGGACTACAAGCGCTCGGTCATCGTCGGCACCGGCCCGACCCACGGCAAGGGCACCGTGCAGGTGCTCGCCGACCTCGACAAGATGGGCGGCAAGACCGACGAGGACCTCGGCTCGCTCAAGATCACCATCCAGCAGTTCTTCCGGGTGAGCGGCGCCTCCACCCAGTGGCAGGGCGTGGTGCCCGACATCCTCCTGCCCGACCCGGCCGGACACATCGAGGCCGGCGAGCGCCAGCTCGACAACTCGATCCCGTGGAGCCAGATCGACCCGGTGCCGCACAAGAACTGGCCGGGCGCCCGCTGGAAGGAGGCCGACCTGGCAGCCAAGAGCGCCAAGCGGGTCGCCGCCTCCGACGTCTTCCGCAAGATCGCCGCGCGCACCGAGCTCCAGCGCCAGTGGGTGAAGGACACCAAGGTGCCGCTCAAGAAGCAGGCGTTCACCGCCCAGCGCGCCGAGCGGCGCGCCGCGCTCGAGGCGGTGACCCCCGACCTCGAGGCGACGCCCGCCCACATGAACGTCACCGTCATCGACTACGACGGCAAGGCGAACCCGGCGGCGCGGCCCAACGGCGGCAAGGCCGACGACACGGTCGAGCGCTGGCGCGAGGCGCTCTCCCGCAATCCGTGGGTCGAGGAGTCGCTCCTGGTCCTGCAAGACGCGGAAAAGCCGTAACTCCGGCCGCACCGGACCGGTGGCGAACTTTTTTGCGACCCGCGCGGCCGGTCGCGCTGTCTCTTGAGCCGGAACCGGATGGAGCGACCCTCTCAAAGGCTCTGCCGCCTGCTCGAGCCGCTCCACGCCGAGCTCCGCGCCTGCGCCCGCCGCCTGTGCCGCTCGAGCGCCGACGGCGATGACCTGTTCCAGGAGGCCGCCCTCCGCGCGCTCGGCAAGATCGACATGCTCGAGAGCGAGGAGGCCTTCCGCGCCTGGTTCTACCGGGTCCTCCTGTCGGTCCATCGCAACCGGGTGAAGCGCAGCTTCTGGTCCCGGCTGGTCCCGATCGGCGACCGCGAGCCGGTGGTCGAGTCGGCCGGGGCCGCCGACCTCGGCGGCGCCGAGCGGATCCGCCTGGCGCTCGCCGACCTGCCGGCCGAGCAGCGCGAGGCGATCATCCTGCACGACATCCAGGAGCTCTCGGTCGAGGAGATCGCCGAGGTGCAGGGGGTGTCCGGCTCGGCGGTCAAGTCGCGCCTGGTGCGCGGGCGCAAGCGGCTGCGATCGATCTACAAGAAGCGCTTCGGGGTCATCGACCTGGCGGCGGAAGCGCTGGCGTCCGGAGGTACCTCATGACCCAGGCTGCAATCGACTCCGACCTGCGCGCCCTCGCCGACGACAGCGCGCGCGGCCTCCCCGACATGGACGAGACCTCGGCCTGGCTGGCCGGCGGCGGCAGTCCCTACCGCGATGATCGGCCGGGCGCCGAGGCGCGGCGTCGGGCGCTGATCGAGGATCGCCTGATGGAGGTGGCGCTCCTGCCGCTCGCCCTCGAGCGGGTCTACGTCCACCGGGTCGCGCGCGCCGCCGCCGGCGGGGCCGCGCTGCTCGCCGCCGTCGTCATGATGGTCGGCGTGCTCGACCCCTGGACCGGACGGGCGCTGACCATGCTGAGCGGGATGCCGCTCGCCATCCTGGCGCCGGTCAAGATCGGCATCGCCACCCTGGGCGCCTACGTCCTCGCCGGTCTCATCGCCGAGCGTCACTACGAGCGCCGGCTGCGCGCGACCGTGACGACCGGCGGCGAGCTGTACGGCGACATCGAGCGGCTGGAGGCGGCGCGCCCGCTCGACGAGGTGCGCCGGATGGTCCACTCGGTCGACGCGGTGGCCATCGCTCTGCCGCTGCTCGGGGCCAGCCTGGGCCTGGCGGTGTGCGGGTTCCTGATGGCCTTCTACTTCATCCCCGGCACCATGATGGCCAGCGCCGCCTACTACAGCCTGGGTCCGGTCTCGCTGGTGACGGTGCTGTCGACCGCGTTCGTCATCGACCTGGGGCGCGCCTGCACGCGCGAGCGCCGGAGCCCGAGCCGTCCCGCGATGCTGGTGGTGGCCGAGCACTGGGGAACCCTGCTCGCCGGCGGCCTGGTCGGTTCGTTCGTGCTCTGGTACGGGGCGCGCGTGGTCGACGGCGTGCGGGTGGCCGGCATGGTGCCCGGCGAGGGGAAGCGACTCCTGCTCATCGCCGCTGCGGTGGCGGCGGTGGTGCTGCCGCTCACCTGGGCGCTCCTGTCGCTGCGCCGGCGCGAGCAGCGCCGGGTCTCGCCGTCGGCCGCGGTGTAGAATGCGGCGATGTCCGACGAGCCGGTGACACGGACGGAGCTCGAGCGCGCTCTCCGCTTCCTCAACAACACGGTGACCATCATGCGCGACGAGCTACTCCAGCTCGGTGCCCAGGTGGTCACGCTCACCCGCAAGCTCGAGGAGAAAGGGGCGGTGGCCGAGGCCGACGTCATGGCCGACCTGCCGGCCGCGGTCGAGGTGGTGCGGGTGATGGACGAGGCAGTGCCGCCGCTCCGGGTCGAGCTGTCAGACGACATCAGCGACAAGTACGACGTCGAGTCGCCGCCGATCCCGTGCGCCGAGCTCATCCCGCTCTGCCGCGCGCGCTGTTGCAAGCTGGTCTTCCGCCTGTCGACCCAGGACCTCGAGGAGCGGCAGGTGCGCTGGGACTACGGCCGGCCCTACTGGAACCTCCGGCGAGCCGACGACGGCTACTGCGTGCACAACGAGCCGACCAGGGGCGGCTGCGGCGTCTACCAGCACCGCCCGGCGACCTGCCGCTCGTTCGACTGCCGGGCCGACAAGCGGATCTGGATCGACTACGACAAGCGCATCCCGGTGCCGGTCGAGGACGATGAGGTGGTCGAGCTGCGCGTGCCGCAGAAGCGCGCCGACGTGGCCGCCGCCGCCCAGGCCCGACACACCGCCATCGAGATCGAGGACACCGCGCTCCGCCTCGAGCGCCGCTGAGCCGTGGCCGGCCGCGTCCTCCCGCTCGCTCTCGTCGTCGCCGCCGCCGGCGCCTGCTCGTCCGCCTCGTCGCCGGGGGCGGGCTCGCCGCCGCCAGCGAGCCACCCGGCCTCGGCGCCGCCGCCCGTCGGCGCCCGCCCTCCGGCCCGACTCCTGATCGAGCCGTTCGGCGGCGAGCGCTGGGGCTTCGTCGAGGCGTCCTCGGGCAGCGGGCGCACCGTCATCCTGCGCCGGTTCCAGGGGAGCGAGCCGCCGTCATTCGGCCACCACGGCGAGGTCGGTGGCACGACCGAGCTGGTCCTGTTCGACCGCGTGCGCGACTCCGAGGTCCCGATCGACGATCTCATCGACGTCGCGCCGGGGCGCCGCTGGATGCTGCTCCTGAACGGCGGCGAGCTGTGGCTGCTCGACGGCGACCGCGGGCGCTGGGACGAGCTACGCCGCGCCGACCCGGAGTCCGACGGCAACGCCTGCCTGGCCCCGCGCCAGGCCGGCTTCTCGGCCGCCGGCAAGCGGCTCGGCTGGATCGCGGCCGGGTCGCGGGCCATCCAGCTGCGCGATCTCGCCAGCGGCGACGAGTGGACGATCCGGGTCGACCGCAAGGTGTGGCGGGCCTGGCCGCTCGACGACGCGCGCTCGGCGGTGCTGGCGACCGTCCCGCCCGAGGCCGAGGGCTGGCCGAAGCAGCGGACCAGCTGCGCCTGCCGCTGGTGCAACCGCTTCGCCGCCTCGTATGGCAACTACGGCTGGGGCGGACCCGACTTCACGCTCGAGACCGTCGACGAGAAGGGCGTCCGAAGCCCGTCGAGCGGTCCACCCGACGGGGAGCGCCAGTGGCACGGCAAGACCGGAACCGGCTGCTCCCTCGAGCCGGCCTCCAGCGAGGGGAACCTCGACCGCGGCCCCTGGCGCTGGCGCTGCCCCTGAAGGGCGGGCGTCAGGCCTCGACGCGGTCGCCCTTGCCGATGACGACGACGCCGGTGGGGGAGATGGTGAAGCCGCGCGCCCGGTCGCGTTCGGGGTCGACGCCGATCTGGCAGCCGTCCGGGATCTGCACGCTCTTGTCGATGATGGCGCGGCGGACCACCGCGCCGCGGCCGACGTGGACGCCGTGCAGGATGATGGAGTCCTCGACCAGCGCGCGCGAGTGGATGTAGGCCCCGGGCGAGAGGATGGAGCGGCGCACCGTGCCGCCCGAGACGATGACGCCGCCGGAGATGAGCGAGTCGATGGCGGTGCCGCGCCGGTCCTGCTCGTCGAAGACGAACTTGGCGGGCGGGAGCGATCCCAGCCAGGTCAGGATCGGCCACTCGAAGTTGTAGAGGTTGAACACCGGGTGGACCGAGATGAGGTCCATGTGGGCCTCGTGGTAGGCGTCGAGCGTCCCGACGTCGCGCCAGTAGGCGCGGTCGCGCCCGCTGGTTCCCGGCACGGTGTTCTCGCCGAAGTCGTAGTGGGCCGCCTCGCCGGCGTCGACCAGCATGGTGATGAGGTTCCCGCCCATGTCGTGGGCGCTGGTCTTGTTCGCCTGATCCTTGTAGAGCGCCTCGATGAGGGTCTTGGCGGTGAAGACGTAGTTGCCCATCGAGGCGTAGACGTGGGCCGGGTCGTCCGGCAGCCCGGTCACCGTCTTCGGCTTCTCGCGGAAGCGGGTGATGCGCGAGCCGGCGGTCTCCAGGATGCCGAACTCCGAGGCCTGCTCGACCGGCACCTTGATGGCGGCGACCGTCACGCCGGCACCGGACGCGAGGTGCGCCTCGACCATCTGCATCGGATCCATCCGGTAGATGTGGTCGGCGCCGAACACGCAGATGACGTCCGGCTTCTCGTCGTGGATGAGGTTGAGGTTCTGGAAGATGGCGTCGGCCGAGCCCTCGAACCAGCGCTTGCCCTCGCGCATCTGCGCCGGCACCGGCATGACGTAGTTGCCGAGCAGCGGCGAGAGCCGCCAGGTCTGCGCCAGGTGGAGGTCGAGGCTGTGGCTCTTGTACTGGGTCAACACGGCGATGCGGTAGAAGCCGCCGTTGACCAGGTTGGACAGGGCGAAGTCGACCAGCCGGTAGCAGCCGCCGAACGGCACCGCCGGTTTGGCCCGGTCGCGAGTGAGCGGGAAGAGCCGTTTTCCCTCGCCGCCCGCCAGCACCACCCCCATCAGCCGCTTCTGCGTCATCTCGCTCTCCTCTCTCGCCCTCGCGATGCTACCGGCCCGGCATCGGGACACTCACGGGCTCGACGTTCCAGATCCGGGTGGCGTACTCGTGGATCGAGCGATCGGAGCTGAAGGCGCCGGTGCGGCTGGTGTTCAGGATCGACGCCCGCGTCCAGGTGTCCGGGTCGCGCCAGGCGCGTGCCACCCGCCGCTGGCACTCGACGTAGCTCCTGAAGTCGGCCAGGACGAAGAACCGGTCCTGCTCGACCAGCGAGCGGACGATCTCCTCGTACATCCCGCGGTCGCCGTGCGAGAAGCGGCCGCTCTCGAGGAGCTCCACCACCCGCGCCAGCTCCGGGTCGGCGGCCAGGACGTCGCGCGGCCGGTAGCTCTGCCGGCGCGCCGCCACCTCGTCGGCGGTCAGGCCGAAGAGGAAGAAGTTGTCGGCCCCGACCTGGTCGCGTATCTCGACGTTGGCGCCGTCGAGCGTGCCGATGGTCAGCGCCCCGCTCATGGCGAACTTCATGTTGCCGGTGCCCGACGCCTCCATCCCGGCGGTCGACACCTGCTCCGACAGGTCGGCTGCCGGGTAGATGCGCTGCGCCGTCTTGACGTTGAAATCGGGCACGAACACGATCCGCAGGAGCTGGCGGGCCAGGCGGTCCTGCTCGATGTCCTCCGCCACTCCGTGGATCAGCCGGATGATGAGCTTGGCCATCCAGTAGCCGGGCGCGGCCTTGCCGGCGAACAGGAACGTGCGCGGCACGATGTCGGTGTGGGCGTCGGGCAGCCCGCCGGTCCGCCTGAGCTGCTCGTGCGACCAGGCGATGTGCAGGACGTTGAGGAGCTGCCGCTTGTACTCGTGGATCCGCTTGCACTGGCAGTCGAGCAGCGCGGCCGGGTCGATGGCGCGCGCGTGGGTGCGCGCCAGCCAGCTGGCCAGGGTCTCCTTGTTGGCCAGCTTGACCGTGCGCCAGCGGCTGCGGAACTCGCCGTCCTCGGCGAACGGCTCGAGCTCGTGCAGTCGCTCGAGGTCGGTGAGCCAGCCGTCGCCGATCGCCTCGGTGATGAGCCCGGACAGGCGCGGGTTGGCCAGTCCGAGGAAGCGGCGCGGCGTCACCCCGTTGGTCACGTTGGTGAACTTTCCCGGGCTCAGGTCGGCGAAGTCGCGCAGCACCGTCTCGCGCAGGAGGCGCGAGTGCAGCACCGCGACCCCGTTGACCGCGTGGCTCGCCACCGTGGCGAGGTGGGCCATGCGCACCCAGCGGTGGCCGTTCTCGTCGATGAGCGACATGCGGCGGACCCTCGCCTCGTCGCCCGGGAAGCGCCGCCGGACCTCGTCGAGGAAGCGCCGGTTGATCTCGTAGACGATCTCGAGGTGGCGCGGCAGGAGGCGGCCGAAGAGCGGCAGCGGCCAGGTCTCCAGCGCCTCGGGCAGGAGCGTGTGGTTGGTGTAGGCGATGGAGCGGGTGGTGATCGACCAGGCCTCCTCCCACGACAGGCCGTGCTCGTCCATCAGGAGGCGCATCAGCTCCGGGATGGCCAGGGTGGGATGGGTGTCGTTGAGCTGGATGGCGAACTTGTCGGCGAACTCGTGGATCGTGCTCCGCTGCAGGAGCAGGCGGATGCAATCCTGCAGGGCGCAGGAGACGAAGAAGTACTGCTGCTCGAGGCGGAGCTGCTTGCCGGCCGGCGTCGAGTCGTTCGGGTAGAGGATCTTGGTGATGTTCTCGCTGCGCACCTTGTCCTCGACCGCGCGCCAGTAGGCGCCGACCTGGAAGGCGTCGAGGTCGAACTCCTCGGCCGGCACCGAGGTCCACAGGCGGAGGAAGTTGGTGTTGGCGGTGCCGCTGCCGAGGACCGGCGTGTCCGATGGGTAGCCCTGGACGATCCGCTCGGGCACCCACCTCACCCGATGGCCGCGCGCGTCCTTCTCGTGCTCGGTGTGGCCGCCGAAGCCGACCGAGAAGAGGAGCTCGGGCCGCCTGACCTCCCAGGGGAAGCCGAGCCGGAGCCAGCGATCGGTGATCTCGACCTGCCAGCCGTCGCGGATCTGCTGGTCGAAGATTCCGAACTCGTAGCGGATGCCGTGGCCGACCGCCGGATAGCGCAGCGTGGCCAGCGAGTCCATGAAGCAGGCGGCCAGCCGGCCGAGGCCGCCGTTGCCGAGCCCCGGCTCCTCCTCGTGCTCGATGAGATCGTCGAGCGACAGCTCGAGCGAGGCGAGTGCCTCGCGCACCTCGCGCTCGATGCCGAGGCTGAGGATGGCGTTGCCGAGCTGCGGTCCCAGCAAGTATTCGGCCGACAGGTAGATGACCGTCCGGTGGCTGCCCTCGAGGAAGGTCTTGGCCGAATGCACCCAGCGCTCGAGCAACCGGTCGCGCACCACGTAGGCCAGGGCCAGGTAGTGGTCGTTGCGGGTCGCCACCCCGGGGAACTTCATGAGCTGGAACAGCAGCTTCTCGACGAAATCGCGGCGGATGGAGGCGGTGTCCGACCCGTGGAAGAGCTGGTCGTCCTCCACCCGCTGCGCCTGAGGTTCTGGCGTCACCGAGCGCAGCCTACACCAGCACCGCGCGGGTTGCATTTACACTCGGGAGGCGGATGCGCGCCGCCTCGATCCTGCTCCTCCTGGCCGCCTGCGGCGGCAGCGGGCGCGTGGGCGAGGACCTCGACACGGAATCGCGCGCGACCCCGCCTCCGCCGCGGCGCTGCGAGAAGAACTGCCAGAGCGTGGACTGGGTCGATCGCGAGGTGATGGCGGCTCTGGCTGATATTGCGGTCTGCCTCGACGAGCCGGCCTACGCGCCGGCCGGACTGCGCGGCGCGGTCACCGTCGCGTTCCGCGACCTGCCGTGCCGCCAGGCGGTGGCGCAGGTGGCGGCCGCCGCCGGCCTCCGCGCCGTGGTGTCGACCGTCGCCGGGCGGCCGGCCGTGCTGATCCGGCGAAGCGCTGTGCCGGGAGAGAAAATGGTCCTCCTGCCACGCGGCGACGGATGGCGCCCGGGCGGCGGGGCCGGCGGCGGCGGCGGCGGCCGGACCAGCGCGGGCCGGAGCTGCCTGGGCGGCTGCGCGGTGGAGGTCCGCTCGTGCAAGGAGCGGTGCGCCTGGGACGACAGCATGTGCGTGCGCGGGTGCGAGGACCGCTACCGCCAGTGCAACAGCGGCTGCTAGCCGGGCCGCCGAGTGATACCGTTCCCTGGGGTGCGGGGCGAAGGCATGCACGATGCCGCGGCGCTGGTCGGCCGCGCTTTCGGTGAGTTCGTGATCCGCGAGCCGCTGTCGTCCGGCGGCTTCGGGATGGTGTTCCGCGCCGAGCAGCCGGCCCTCGAGCGCGAGGCGGTGATCAAGGTCCTGCACGCGCGCTTCCGCCTGAGCGACACCGCGGTCCGCCGCTTCCTGCGCGAGGCGCGCCTGGCCTCGCGCCTCGATCACCCCTACGCCGCCCACACCTACGCCTTCGGCGCCGAGCCGGACGGCGTCCTCTGGATCGCGATGGAGCTGGTGCGCGGCACCCCGCTCGACCGCCTGCTCGAGGCCCAGGGCTCCATCCCGCTCGACCGCTTCGTCTCGCTCCTCGAGCGCATCTGCGAGGTGGTCCACACCGCCCACGAGTCGGGCATCGTCCACCGCGATCTCAAGCCGGGCAACGTGATGGTGCTGTCGCGCGCCGGGCGCCTCTTGCCCAAGCTGCTCGACTTCGGCATCGCCAAGTTCGGCACCGGGCTGCCGAGCACGCCGGAGTCCGTCCCGCCGCCACCGAATCCGGCGGCGGCGCCGCCGCCCGCGCCGAGCGTGCAGACCGGCTCCGGCGAGATTCTCCTCGACCCGGGCGGCGCCACCGAGCCGGGCCACCACGACGACACCATGCAAGCCGGGTCGGTGCCGCGCGAGGTGACCCACCGCAAGCTGGAGGAGTCGAGCGACTCCACGCTCCGGCTCACCCACGTGGGCGCCACCATGGGATCGCCGCTCTACATGGCGCCGGAGCAGTGGAGCGACGCCGGCGCGGTCGACGCGCGCACCGACATCTACGCGCTCGGCGTCCTGTGCTACGAGGCGCTGACCGGACGGCCGCCGTTCAACGCCCCGTCGCCGGCCGAGCTGGCCTGGAAGCACGCCCACCTGGCGCCGCCCCCGCTCGGGGACGGCTTTCCGCCCGCGCTGGACAAGGTCATCGCGCGAGCGCTGGCCAAGGATCCCGCCGCCCGCTACCCGACCGCCCTCGAGCTCGCCCTCGCCTTCCGCACCGCCAGCGGCGTCGCGACGGAGGAGGTGGCGCTGCCGCGGCTGGACGCCCCGCTGCGCACCGCCGCGCTGGCCGGCGCTCCCCGCCCGCTGGCCGCCGCCGTCGAGGCGCTCGACGCCGCGCGCAACGCGCACCAGGCGCGCGACGCCCTCTGGCAGCTGGTCAGGGTCGCCGCCCGCCTGGTCGGCGTCACCGCGCTGGCCGCTCACGCGCACGTGCAGGCCAACCCGCACTCGACCAGCCCCGGCATCGCCGACGCCCTGCGCCACCTGCGCGCGCGGGTCCTGTCGGACGCCGGCTGGCTCGAGCTGGCGCGCGAGCTCACCCGCCCGCTGGCTGCCCTGCGCGAGGCCCATCCCATCCCGGACCTGGTCGAGTTCCTCCACGGCCGCGCGTCGCAGGCGCTCGAACAGCTGATCGCTCTGCACGACGAGCCGGGCGGGGCGGGCGGCAAGAGCGAGGAGCAGGTGCGCGAGCTGCTCGAGCGCGCGATCCCGCTCGCCGTGCGGCTGCTCGAGCAGATGTCCTTCTTCTACGACTACCCGCTGGCCGTCACCTCGGAGGGCGGCGCCGACGAGTGGATGGGCCTGCGCCGAGCCCCCCGGCCTCGCGCCATGGCAGGCTCTGCCGCCGCCATCCCGCCGGGCCGCCCGATCCTGCTCGACGCCGGCGGAGCTCCGGCGGTGTCTCTGTGGCCGTATGTCCAGCTCGCCGAGCCGGCGCCGGGCGCCCCGGCCGCCCTCTTCTTCCTCGAGGGCAAGGGGCGGCGCGGCGCCCGCCTGGTCGCGCTGCCGGACGCCTTCGAGTGCGAGGACGACGAGCTATGGGAGCACCTCGGCAGCGTCCTCGGCGACACCGCCGAGAGCGCCGGTGAGGGCGCCGGTGAGGAGGCCTGTCCGTTCCCCGGCCTGGCCGCGTTCACCGCCGCCGACGCCGGCCGCTTCTTCGGCCGCGAGCGCGAGACCGAGGCCTTCCTCAACCGGCTGCGAGTCACCCCGCTGCTCGCCGTGGTCGGTCCGTCCGGCGCCGGCAAGAGCTCGTTCGTCCAGGCCGGCGTCCTGCCCGCGCTGCCCGAGGGCTGGTCGGCCATCGCGGTCAGGCCGGGGCCGGCCCCGCTGGTCAGCCTGGCCTCGCGCCTGGAGACCGCCGGCGTCGAGCTCGGCGACCGGCTGCGAGAGGACCTCAGCGCCCACCCCGGCGCCCTCGGCAGCGCGCTGCGCAGCTTCGCCACCGCGCGGCGGGGCACGGTGGTCCTGGTGGTGGATCAGCTGGAGGAGATCTTCACCCTGTGCAGCGATGCGGCCGAGCGGCTGCTCTACGTCGACGCGCTGTCGCGGGTGGCCCGCTCGGCGGAGGACCCGGTGCGGGTCGTCTTCACCCTGCGCGACGACTTCCTCCTGCGCGCCGAGGCGCTGGCGCCGCTCCGGCTGCGTCTCGCCCAGGCGCTCCAGCTCCTGACCACGCCGGCCGACGGCGAGCTGCGCCGCATCCTGGTCGAGCCGCTGCGCCTGGCCGGCTACGACTTCGACGATCCCGCCCTGCCCGACGAGATGGTGGAGGAGGTGGCCGGCGCCCCCGGCGCGCTGGCGCTGCTCTCCTTCACCGCCAGCAAGCTGTGGGAGCTGCGCGACCGGCGCTTCCACCAGATCGGCCACCGCGCCTATCGCTCGCTCGGCGGGGTGGGCGGCGCGCTGGCGCAGCACGCCGAACAGACGCTCACCGACATGCACCCGGAGGAGCAGCGGCTGGTGCGCGAGGTGTTCCGCCACGCGGTCACCGCCGAGGGGACCCGGGCCGTCCTCACCCGGGCCGAGCTGTCGGAGGTGCTGGGCGGAGGTGCCCACGCCGCACCGGTGGTCGAGAAGCTCCTGGCCGCGCGCTTGATGGTGGTGTCGGACAGCGAGACCGGCGGCGAGCGGGTCGAGGTCACCCACGAGGCGCTGCTCGACGCCTGGCCACGCCTGCTCAGCTGGCGGCGCGAGGACGCCGAGGGCGCCCGCCTGCGCGATCAGCTGCGCGCCGCGGTCAGGCAGTGGGACGAGCGCGGCCGGCCGAGCGGTCTGCTCTGGCGCGGCGACGCGCTGGCCGAGTATCGACTGTGGCGCGAGCGCTACCCGGGCAGCCTGACCGGCGGCGAGGAGGAGTTCGCCGCCGCCAGCCTGGCCGACGCCGCCCGCGCCCGCCGCCGCATCCGCGCCCTGATCGGCGGCGCCTTCGCCGTCGTGCTCGCCTTCGCGCTGGTGCTCCTGTTCCTCGCCCTGCGCATCGCCGGCCAGCGCAGCGCGGCCGAGGAGGCGCGCGCCCGCTCGGTGGAGAGCGAGCGGATCGCGACCAAGAACGCCGCCGAGCTGCACGACCTCCTGCTCAGCCAGTACGAGAACCAGGGCCGTCGATTGCTCCTGGCCGACGACCCGCTGCAGGCGCTGGCGTACCTGGCGCGGGCCGCCGAGCTCGGCGCCAAGGGATTCGCCCACGACTTCCTGGTCACCCAGGCGGTGCGCGTCACCGACGGCCAGGTGATCGCGGTCCACCACGACACGTTGGTCTCGCGCGTCCGCTTCTCACCCGACGGCCGCCGCCTGGTCACCGCCAGCAACGACACCACCGCCCGGGTGTGGGACGCCGCCACCGGCGCGCTCCAGCTCCGACTCGAGCACAAGGGCGCCGTCCGGGTGGCCGAGGTCAGCCCCGACGGTCGCTCGATCTTCACGGTCAGCGCCGACGGCACCGCCGCCCTGTGGGACGCCGCCAGCGGACAGCGCAGCCTGGTCCTCGAACCGGGCCGCGGCGCGCTGGCCAACGGCGCCTTCTCCCCGGACGGCGCCCACCTCGCGGTCGTGAGCGAGGACGGCGACGTGAGCCTGTGGGATGCGGCGACCGGGGTCCGCGCAGCCGTGCTCCTGCCGGGCACCGGCCAGCGGAGCGAGACCCGCGCGCCGGTCCGCTTCTCGCCCGACGGCTCGCTGCTGGCGGCCGCCGACGGCGTCGGGTCGGTCAGGGTCTGGCATGTCCGGCAGCGCCGGCGGGTCGCCGAGCTGGTCGGTCATCGCGCGTCGGTCCGCGCCATCGATTTCTCGCGCGACGGGCGCCGGCTCAGCACCGCCAGCCACGACGGCACCGGCGCCATCTGGGAGGTGTCGACCGGTCGCCGGCTGCTCAGCCTTCCCCACGGCCGCCAGGTGAACGGCGTCGTCTTCAGCCCTGACGGAAGCCGGATCCTCACGCTGTCGAACGACCTCGACGCCCTGGTGTGGGACGCCCGGACCGGCGAGCTGCGCCTCACCCTGCGCGGCCACGCCGGGGCGCTCACCGGCGGGCTGTTCGGACCGGACGGCCGCTGGATCGCGACCGGCTCGGAGGACGGCACCGCGATCCTGTGGGACTCCACCACCGGCCGGCCGCTGGCGCGCTGGCGCGGGCACAGCGGACCGGTCCGCGATCTCGTAGCCGACCCGGCTGGCACGCGCGTCGCGACCGCCTCGGAGGGGGGCGGGGTGGTCGTCTGGAAGGTCGAGCCGCAGGTCCGCATCACCCAGCTGGTCGGCCACAGCGCCGCGGTCTACCGGATCTCGTTCGCCGCCGACACCGCGCACGTGGCCACCGCGAGCGAGGACGGCACCGCCCGGGTGTGGGACGCGCTGACCGGGCGCGAGCTCCACGTCCTGCGCGGCCACCAGGGGCCGGTCTACACCGCGCGCTTCAACCCGGCCGGCGACCGGGTCGCCACCGCCGGCTACGACGGCACCGTCCGGGTGTGGGACGCGGCCACCGGCGCCGAGCTCCACGTCCTGCGTGGCCATACGCGGCTGGCCCGCGAGGTCTCCTGGTCGCCCGACGGCCAGAGCCTGGTCTCGGTGGGCGACGACGGCACCGCGCGGGTCTGGTCCGCCGCCGGCGAGCCGATCCGCACCATCGACGTCCACTCGGGGCTGGTCTTCTGGGTGGCGTATGCCCCGGCCGGCGATTCCTTCGTGACCTCCGGCAACGACGCCCGCGTCCGCCTGTGGCGGGCGGCCGACGGCACGCAGCTGGTCAGTCACGGACATCCGTCCGATCTGTGGACCGCCCAGTTCGACCGCAGCGGGAAGCGCCTGCTCGGCGCCACCGCCACCCAGGCGGTCCTGGTTCTCGACGCCAGGTCGGGCGCCGTCGTGCTCGATCTCATCGGTCACATCGGCGCCGCCGAGGGCGCCGACTGGGGCGCGGACGACCGGCTCATCGTCACGGCCGGCCGCGACGGCACGGTCAGGTTGTGGGCCAGCGACACCGGCCAGCAGCTCCAGATCATCCAGGAGCGCGGCAAGCTGTGGTCGTCTGCCTTCTCGCCGGACGGGGCTCGCTTCGCGTTTGCCGGCGACGATCCCACGCCGCAGATCTGGAGCCTGCCGCCGGCGGTCGGCCGGGAGGAGCTCGCGCGTGTGCTCCGCTGTCGGGTGCCGTACGAGGTGCAGGAAGATCGAGTGGTGACCCGGCCACTTCCCGACCGGTGCACAACGCCGTGATCATGCGCTGGCAGTGCAATGCACAATGCGCAGCCGGTGCAGGGAGATGTGCAAGTCACGGTAATCCGGCGCCCTGTTGATTGGCCCGCGGCGTGCTGAAGAGGCCTCTCGAGGAGAGCAGCCATGGGTCAGCGCACCGCCAGAAGTGAGAAGTCCACCGTCCGGCTCATCGTCCGCAAGGAGACCGTCCGCCGGCTCCAGACAGTCGGCGAGGACGAGCTTCGCGGCATCGCCGGTGGCGTGAAGGGTCCGCCGCCGCCGCCGCCGCCCGTGCCGAGTCACGTGACCTGCTGACCCAACCTGGCTGAACGAGGAGAACCACGATGCGAAACGATTCGAAGCGGACCAGCAACAAGAAGCTCTCCATCAAGCGCGAGACGCTGCGCAAGATGCAGCTCCGCACGCTGAGCAACGACGAGCTGGGCGCCGCCCACGGTGGCCTTTCGGGCACCTGCACGTTCGATCACTGCGCGCCCAGCCATTGCGGCTGCTGACGGCTGACCGGTCAAGAAGGGGAACGAGCCATGGGATTCAGAACTGATTCGAAGGCGAGCAAGAAGCTGAGGCTCCAGAAGGAGACCCTGCGCAAGCTCCAGCTCCGCATGCTGAGCGACGGCGAGCTGCGCGGCGCGGCGGGCGGCCTGAGCGCCAGCTGCACGCTCAACCACTGCGAAGCGCCCAGCCACCTGGGCTGCTGACCGACGACCGGCCACGAGGGGGGAACGGGCCATGGGATTCCGGAAAGATTCGAAGACGAGCAAGAAGCTTGGCGTCCACAAGGAGACGCTCCGCAAGCTCCAGCTCCGCACGCTGAGCGACGACGAGCTGCGGGCGGCGCCGGGCGGCTGGCACACCGGGCATTGCTCCAGCACCGACGCGCCCAGCCACAACGGCTGCTGAGCGCTCAGGCGCGCGGAGGCAGCGCCATCAGAAACGCGCGGTCCCAGTCGGGCGGGACCGGCGATGTCGCCGCCACCAGTGCGATGGCGACGCCGATGGCGCCGAGCTGAAGACTGGGAGCGAACTGCGGGTCCGAGCTTTTCGGTCCCCGCGCGATGTGCGTGAAGCCGCCGATGCCGGAGCCCGGCAGCCGGGCGGCGAGCCCACGCCGGTAGGCGATGCGCGCCAGCTCGGCGAGCTCGCTCGAGCCGCTGGCCTGGGCCAGCCGGTTGAGAAGATGGCCGTGGCCGAACGCGCCGTGGCACAGGGACAGGTCGCCGGGCGTCTCACCGCTCCTGGCCCCCTGGATGGCCACCTCGACTCCGTGGGCGATCCAGTCGCCCTGGTCGGCGGCGATCCCCGCAGCGATCAGCGTGGACCCGATCGCCAGATCGCCGGCGCACCAGCCGCGCGACATCCGCTCCTCGCCATCCCAGCCGGCCGCCAGGTAGGCCGGGAAGCGGTGCGGCTGCCCGGGGCGATCGAGGGCGCGCAGCCAGGCGACGCTGTCGGCCAGGAGCGCGGAACCGCCCCCGACGCCGAGCGCCCGGGCGGCGGAGAGGAAGCCGATGGCGCCGAGCACGCCGTAGGGCAGGCCGAGGCAGTGGAAGCCATCCGGGTTGGCGGCCAGGAGCTCGGCGTCGTAGTCGCCGCCGCGCACCCGCCAGGAGGAGCCGGCAGCCGACCGCTCGGCGATGGCGGCCAGGTGAGCCGCCGTGCGCTCGACGATGGCGCGCCCGGCCGGGGCGGCGGCGCGCTCGAGGCCGTACACGCCGAGCCCGATGAGCCCGACCATGAGCTCCCAGGCGAAGGGCCACGGGTCGCGATCGACCACGTTGCTGATGGCGCCGTCGAGGTCGGACAGGGTATCGGGCTCGGTCTCGACCAGGTCGGCGAGGTGGGCGATGGCGAAGGCGACGCCGGTGAAGCCGCGCGCCAGCCAGGGGGCGCGCTCCTCGGCGAACATCTCGGCCGCCGCGCTGAGGGCGTCGGCAGCGGCGTCGAGCGCCTCGGCGTGGCCGGACCGGGCCCGGTATCCGTGGAGGAGCGCGAGGCCGGCGTGGCCGTAGTACAGGCTGGGGTCGAGCTCGATCGCGGCGAGGTCGGTGGTGATGGCCTCGACCGCCTCGCGGGCGCGCTCGGCGTCCGCCCCTTCGAGCAGCGCGAGCCAGCTGCCGCGATCCCCCATGGGGAGCCATCATAAGGAGCTGTTGCGCGCCGCGACACGACGTGCTACTCATTTCGCACGTTTCAGCGCGTTCGATCGCCCGTGCCCTCCTAACGGCCGGATGTTTCGCCGCCGATAGTAGAGGACACAAGTGAAGTCATTCAATGAGCTCGGCCTCGCCGAGCCCCTGCTCAGGGCCATCCATGAGCAGGGTTATCAAACCCCCACCCCCATCCAGAGCCAGGCCATCCCGCCGGTCCTGGCCGGACGCGACCTCATCGGCTGCGCCCAGACCGGCACCGGCAAGACCGCGGCCTTCGCGCTGCCGCTCTTGCAGACGCTGGCCGGCCAGCCGCGCGCCCGCTCGCCGCGCGCCCTGGTCGTCTCGCCGACCCGCGAGCTGGCGGCGCAGATCGGCGAGGATTGCCGCGCCTACGGCCGCCACCTGGCGCTGTCCGGCACGGTCATCTTCGGCGGCGTGAGCCAGGAGAAGCAGGTCGCCGCGCTCCGGCGCGGAGTCGACATCCTGGTCGCCACGCCGGGCCGCCTGCTCGACCTCCTCGAGCAGGGACACGTCAGGCTCGACGCGGTCTCCATCCTCGTCCTCGACGAGGCCGACCGCATGCTCGACATGGGCTTTCTGCCCGACGTCCGCCGCATCATCCGCTCGGTGCCGGTGAAGCGCCAGACCCTGCTCTTCTCCGCCACCATGCCGCGCGAGATCGCCGAGCTGGCCGAGCGATTCATGATCGACCCGATCCGGGTCGCGGTGACGCCGCCGGCCTCGGCCGCCGAGACCGTCCGCCAGCGGGTCTACCTGGTCGGGCGCGACGACAAGCCGCAGCTCCTGGCGCATCTGCTGGGCGATCCGGCCATGGCGCGGGTGCTGGTCTTCACCCGCACCAAGCACGGCGCCGATCGCCTGTGCCGGCGGCTCGAGCGCGACCGCATCGGAGCGGCCGCCATCCACGGCAACAAGTCGCAGAACCAGCGCACCCGCGCCCTCGAGCAGTTCCGCCGCGGCGAGGTCAGGGTCCTGGTCGCCAGCGACATCGCGGCGCGCGGGCTCGACATCGACGACGTCAGCCACGTGGTCAACTTCGACGTCCCCAACGAGCCAGAGACCTACGTGCACCGCATCGGGCGGACCGGCCGCGCCGGCGCGTCCGGCCAGGCGCTGTCCCTCTGTGCGCCGGAGGAGCGCGAGTTCCTGCGCGACATCGAGGCGATTCTCGGCCGCCGGGTCGAGGTGGTCGGCGACCACCCGTTCCCCTCGCGCGGCGGGCACCAGGCCCCGGCGGAGGAGCCGCGCGCGCAGCGCCCGGGCCGGCCCGGGCCTCGTCGCGACGGTCGCCGTCCGGCGGGACCGCCCCGGCGCCAGCAGGCCGGCGGCGGCGGGTCACGCGGACGCGGGGGCCCGGCGGCGAAGAGCTCGTATCAGGCCCGGCTCGACGCACTCGGCCTGACGACGCCGCCTGGCCGCCGCGCCTCGCGCGGCTAGTACTCGCAGCGCGTCAAGGTCCACGTCGCCGTCAACGACCACGTCGCCGTGGCGGCCAGTCGTCTACGAGACGCCCCAGAAGCCGCCGATGATCTTCGAGCCCTTGGTCTCGAGCCACTGGCGGACGTGCTGGCACAGGGTGGCGAGCTGCTCCTTGCTCACGATCGGTGGGAAGGAGACGGTCGCGGTCGGGTCCTTGGCCAGCGCGGCCTGGTAGATCTTGTTCCAGGCGTCCACCGTGTTCGGGCCGAGAAAGCCGTCGACCTCGAGCTTGGAAAAGCCGACCTCGTCGGCGAAGCGGTTGATGTCCTTCTGCAGCCCCTTGAAGTCCTCGTGCACGGGCCCCTTGCCGTACGCGATCGAGTTCTTGACGTTCCAGTCCTTGCCTTCGCCCTGCACGTAGTTTCGCAGCTCGGCCATGTCGTCCTCCTCTCTGGTGAGGAGGACGGTAGATCGGCTGATTCCGGAGTGCCAGCGACGGTGCGGGCGACGGATCTAGTGGGCGGCGGCCGCGCCCACGTGGTGGGTCATGGCGGTGGCGAAGATGCCGTGGTGCTGAAGGGCGCGCCGCCGCGTCTCGGAGGCGTGCGAACGCATCGAGCGCCGTCGCTGCGCGTCCTGCTGGTTCGACTCGACCCGGCTGCGCCGCTGGAGCGACTGCATGCGGCGCATGACCGACTGGCGGTCGCGCATCATGCGGTTCATCTTCATCATTCGCTTGTTGATTTGATTCCGGGCGAAGTTCTTCATCCCTGTGCGCATCGAGGCCATCCGCTGGCGCATCAGGTTGCGCAGGTTCTTCTTGTTGCGCTCGGCGGCCAGGCGCTGGAAGTTGCGCAGGCCGCGCTGCTTCAGCGCCTTGCGCATGCGAAGGCGGAGGACGTTGGGCTTCATGACGCCGCCGCCGAAGTTGCGCCCCGACATCACGCGCCGCATGGCGCGCGAGCCGATCCGTCCCAGCTTGGTCAGCCGGCCCGCCTTGCTCGCCGCGTTCGCCGCCCGGCCGATCTGGGCCGCCTTCGAGGCGACCTGCGCCGCCCTGGCCGCGAGCAGCGCCGGGTTCGCCTGCGCCTCACCGGCCTCGATCGAGGTGATCAGCAACAAGGAAGCGGACACCGCGAGCACGCACCGCATCGCTGCGCGTCGTCGCAAGAAACCTGCCACGCGGCCCGCTCTGTCTCTTTGCCCACTTGACTCGAGCGGAACCGGCCACTGGGATTGCCAGCAGGGCCAGTCTGAACGCCAGGGGCTAGCCCACCCAGGTGATGTTCCATTCGTGCAACTCGCCGTCCACGGTCACGTCCACCGTCTCCCCCTGGCGGCGGCCGAGCACCGCCCGGCCGATCGGTGACTGCGGCGTGACCACCGAGAGGATGCCGTCGCCGTCCGGCCCGGTGAGCGTGATGCCGGCCCCGACCGGGGCGAGGAAGAAGGTCCGTCCCACCGCGGTGTCGCTGTCCTCGACCTCGACCAGGGAGCCGACCGCGATGGGCGCGCCGGCCCGCTGCGGCCCGGGACGAAAGCCGGTCAGCGCATCGATCTCGGCCAGCGCGCGGCGCGCCCGCCGGCTCTGGGCCGACGCCAGGCTGCCGTACTCGAGCGCGGCGCGGGCGTCCTCGCGCTTCTCGGCCGGTGTCTGGCCCTCGGTCACCTCGGCGCCGGCCACCTCGCTGGCGCGCAGGGCGGCGCGCGCCGAGCTGCGCAGCTCTTCGATCAGCTGCTCGAGGAGAAAGCTCTTGTCCATGTCCGGAACCATCGCCGCCGGCCCGCGCTCGAGGCAAATATTCCACCCATGCTGACCATCGACGGCAGCCGGGGCGAGGGGGGCGGGCAGATCCTCCGCACCTCGCTCTCGCTCTCGATGGTGACCGGGCGCCCGTTCCGCATCGAGCGGATCCGCGCGGGGCGCAGCCGCCCCGGGCTCATGCGCCAGCACCTGGCCGCGGTCGAGGCGGCGCGCGCCGTCTCGTCGGCGACCGTCCTGGGGGCCGAGCTGGGATCGCGCGCGCTCTCGTTCGTCCCGCAGGCGGTCGTCCCCGGCGACTACCGGTTCGCGGTCGGCACCGCGGGCAGCGCGTGCCTGGTCCTCCAGACCGTGGCGCCGGCGCTGGTCACCGCGAGCGGGCCGTCCCGCCTGGTGCTCGAGGGCGGCACCCACAACCCGAAGGCGCCGCCCTTCGACTTCCTCGCGCGGGTCTTCCTGCCGCTCCTCGCCCGCATGGGGCCCCGGGTCAGCGCGGCGATCGAGCGGCACGGTTTCTACCCGGCCGGCGGTGGCCGCGTGGTGGTCGACATCGCCCCGGCCCCGGCGCTCGCGCCCATCGAACTCGTCGAGCCGCTGGTGGTGGTGGCCCGGCGGGCTCGGGCCATCGTCGCGCGCCTGCCGCGCCACATCGCCGAGCGCGAGCTGGCCGTCGTGCGCGCCGAGCTCGGCTGGGACGAGGCGGAGTGCGCGATCGAAGAGGTGACCTCACCCGGGCCGGGCAACGCGCTCCTGCTCGAGGTGCGCGGGGCGCATTCGGTGGAGCTGTCGACCGGCTTCGGCGAGCGCGGCGTCCCGGCCGAGGTGGTCGCCGCGGGCGCGGCCGCCGAGATGCGCGCGCTCCTGGCCGCCCGCGTCCCGGTCGGCTGTCACCTGGCCGACCAGCTCCTCCTGCCGATGGCGCTCGCGGGGGGCGGGGCCTTCTCGACCCTCCCGCTGACCCCGCACGCGCGGACCGCCATCGAGGTCATCGCCGCGTTCGGCGCGGCGCGCTTCGAGGTCCGCCCGGCCGCGGGGGGGACTGTCGTGGTCGCAACCGCACCCGCCGGCTAGACAGCCTTCCTGCGGCGGTGCGTCCCCAGATGGCGCATCGCGCAAGTGCGCGTGGTCGCTCGCGACGCCGGTGGCACCCGGCTTGCTGAGCCCCGCGCCATGCGCCTCCACCTGTTTGCAGTCGTCGCCGCCGTCTCGTCCACCGCCCTCGCCGGGTGCGAGGTGACCGGCGGACCCAACGTCTGCGAGGAAGCCGCCGCCCACTATGCCGACTGCACGGGACAGGAGTCCGACATCGGTGACGCCTGCGAGCCGGTGCAGGAACAGCTGGCGCAGCAGATCCTGGCGGCCGACTGCGACGACCTGACCACCTCCGAGGAAGGCGACGGCAAGAGCGACGCCGCCGGGGCCGTCACCACCTGCATCGCGCTGGTCTTCCCGCTGCTCGTCATCCACTCGCAGAACCAGGGAGACGCCTGCTGCGTGCCCTACAACTGCAAGAGCGGGCTCACCTGCCACACCGACACCTTCATCCCCACCTGCGGGCCGCCCCGCGCCGCCGGCGGCAAGTGCGAGGACGGCTGGCAGTGCCAGAGCGGCCTCACCTGCGTGTCCAAGAAGTGCGCCCCGCCGCTGGCCGCCGGGCAGAGCTGCAACGAGGGCGAGTGCGAGTACGGTCTGGTCTGCGCGCGCGGCACCTGCTCGGCGCCGCTCGCCGCCGGCGCGGCCTGCGACGAGGGCGACTGCGCCGGCGAGCTCGCCTGCGTGTTCGGCACCTGCGAGACGCCGCGCGCGGTCGGCTACTCCTGCGGCGGCAACGACGACTGCAGCGCCGGCCTCCTCTGCTCGAACGGGACCTGCCAGGTGCAGAGCTGCGACGAGAGCCAGTTCTCCCCGTGCGGCACCCGCGCCACCTGCTACGACGGCGCCTGCGAGCCGCTGCACGCCGCCGGCGAGACCTGCCGCGACATGTTCGATTGCCAGTTCGGCCTCTTCTGCGACGGCGTCTGCCATACCCTGTGAAGGCGCCTGGAGGCCGCCACCGGCGACTGAGCGGTCTCACGTTGTCGTGATCGTTGACGGCGACGTGGACCTTGACGCGCTCGTTGACGCGGGCATCCCCGTCAAAGGGGACCGTCGACGTCCAGGTCGCCGTCTACCTCGACCATCACGTCAACGTGAATCAGGACTAGCAGGGGCCGCGGTTGTAGCCGGCGGAGGCGATGCGGCGGCGCTTCTCGGCGGGGCCGCCGAGCGGAGCGTCGAAGAAGGCGGCCAGCCAGCCGCGCAGCTCGGCCGGCGCGATTCCAGGCGCGGATTCGAGGTCGATCTCGACCAGGGCGTCGCCCGCCTCGATCCAGCGGACGCGCCGGTCCATCTCCTCGCAGCCGCCGCGGACCAGGATGGTGTACTCGAGGACGCGGCGGCCGCGCGGGTCGACGAAGGCGCGGCGGACCGGCAGGACCGCGCCGGTGGCGCTGGCCAGGCGGTTCGGCTCCATGTCGTCGCGCACCATCGGCTCGAAGCGGGTGAGGATGGCGGTGGCCCACTGGTCGAGGTCGGTGAAGCGCGACATCTCGGCCGCCTCGCGCGTGACGACGCGCGCGTGGGCGCCGCCCTGCCTCCAGGAGCCGACCACGCGCGGGGCGGGCGCCAGGCCGGTGCCCGGCGACGGCATGTAGACGCCGTCCACGTCGTCGTCGGCGGCGAAGCCGCGCGGTAGCGCGGGGCGATAGTCGATGTCGATCGGGGCGCGCGAGGCGCCGGCGCGCAGGACGGTGAGGTCGCGGGCGACCAGCGCCAGGCTGGCGCCGTCGGGCGAGAAGGCCATGCCGGACGGGTAGGCGCAGTCGTCCTCACCGGAGGCGTGCGCGATGCGGCCGCGGTAGGCGGTGTGCCAGCGGGGGCCGCGCGCGGCGAAGACCAGCAGCTGATCACAGACCAGCGCGCCGGCGGCGGTGCCGTCGCGGTCGATCGCCAGCGCGCCCCCTTCGGTGATGCCGCCGGTGACCGGGCCGGGCAGCGGGATGCGGCCGCGCCGCGCGCCGCCCGGCAAGGCGATGACCTCGAGCGCCGGGCCGGTCACCTCGACCAGCGCGGCGGCGGGCGCGAGCGCGACCGAGGCGATGCCGCCGTCGCGCAGGCGGCGCCGGTCGCCGGCGGCGCTCCGCACCTCGAGGCCGGAGCCGGTGCAGCCGGCGCCGCGGCAGGCGGTGGCGTAGACCAGGCCGCCGTCGGGCAGGAAGGCGAGGGCGCCGGCGGCGCTGCCGCCCCCCTCGAGCTCGATCCTCTCGAGCGGCTCGAGGCCGGGCAGGGACCAGATCTGGATCGCGTCGCCGTCGTAGGCGGCGACCCGCTTCTCGTCCGGCGACACCGCGAGCGCGCCGATCGAGCCGGTCTGCCGGCGGGTCGCCTGCTCGGGCGGCCGGTCGGCGCGGCCGACCAGCAGCACGTCGCCGTCGGCGCTGCCCTCCACCAGGGCGCGGCCGCCCGACAGGAGGGCGCGCACGTTGGCGATCATCCGGCCGCCGCCGACCTCGATGGCGAGGAGGCCGAGGTAGCGGCCGCTCGCGTCGAAGCGCTGGCCGCTCGACACCACGCCGCCGTCCCGCTCGAAGACCGGCGCGGTGGCGAGCGAGCCGATGCTGCGCTCGAAGGCGACCGACCAGCTCCCGGCGCCGGTCGCCGGGGCGGGCCGTCCGGGTGTGCGCGACCGCCCGCTGGTGGAGGTGGACGTGCATGCCGCCGCCAGAAGCAGGATCGCGCTTCGCATCGATCCCACGATAGTGTATTTCCGCGATGAGGCCAGCCTGGGGACCGCACCTGCCTTCCGGAGTCGACCAGGTCGACCTCCTCGCCGAGGGGACGCTGGTCGCAGCCTGGACCCGGCGATGGACTGGTGACGAGACGCACCCGGTGCTGCACACCGAGGCAGGCGGCTGGCTCGGCGCCGGCGACCTCGAGCGCGCGACCCGGCGGGTGGCCGGCCGTCTTCACGCCGCCGGCCTGCGCCGCGGCGACCGCATCCTGGTGTCGGCTCCGGCGTCGCTCGAGCTGGTCATCGCGCAGATCGCCGCGCTTCGCCTCGGCCTGGTTGCCGTGCCGGCCAACCCGGCCTACCGCGAGCGCGAGATCCAGCACCTGGTGCGAGACGCGCGGCCGCGCGCCGCGCTGGTCGCCGGCGACGAGGCGCCCGGGTGGGTGCGATCGGTCGACGACTCGATCGCGCTGGTCGGCCCGGCGGTCGAGCTGCCCGATGCCGCCGGCGCGCCGCCCGGCCTCGACGAGGTCGCCCCCGGCGACCCGGCGCTCCTGGTCTACACCTCGGGCACCACCGGCGCGGCCAAGGGAGCGCTCCACACCCACGCCAGCCTGCTGGCCGGCATCGCGTCGGTGCGGGTCGCCTGGCGCTGGAGCGAGGCGGATCGCCTGATCCTCGCGCTGCCGCTGTTCCACGTGCATGGCCTGTGCGTCGGGCTGTTCGGCAGCCTGCTGGCCGGCGGCTCGATCCTCCTGCAGCCGGCGTTCGAGGTCGACGCGGTGCTCGACGCGGTCGCCGCCGGCGCCACCCTGTTCTTCGGCGTGCCGACCATGTACGCCCGGCTGGCCGCCTCGCCGCGGCTCGGCGAGCTGGCCGGCCTGCGCCTCTGCGTCAGCGGCTCGGCGCCGCTGGCGCCGGCGCTGTTCGAGCGGATCGCCGCCGGTGGCGGCCAGCGAGTGGTCGAGCGCTACGGCATGAGCGAGACCCTGATGAACATCTCGAACCCGGTCGAGGGCGAGCGCCGGCCGGGCAGCGTGGGCCTGCCGCTGCCCGGCGTCGAGGTCGAGCTCGCGAGCGACGGCGAGATCCTCCTGCGCGGCCCCAACCTCTTCGCCGGCTACTGGGACAACCCGGAGGCGACCGCGGCCGCCTTCACCGCTGGTGGCTGGTTCCGGACCGGTGATCTGGCCGTGCGCGCGCCCGACGGCTACCACTCGATCGTCGGGCGCTCCAAGGAGCTCATCATCTCGGGCGGCTTCAACGTCCACCCGCGCGAGGTCGAGGAGGTGCTGCTCGGCCATCCGGCCGTCGCCGAGGTGGCGGTCGCCGGCACCCCGTCGGAGGAATGGGGCGAGGTGGTCACCGCCTACGTGGTGCCGCGCGGTGCCGGGCCGCCCGACGCCGCCGAGCTCGCCGCCTTCGCCGCCGCCCGGCTCGCCACCTACAAGCGCCCACGCCTCATCCACTTCGTAACTGGGCTTCCGCGCAACGCTCTCGGGAAGGTGATCCGCGCCGCGCTGCGCCCGCCCTGAGCTCGAGACCGAACCCGACCGCGCTGCGTTGAATGCGGGGCAAGGAGATAACACGCCATGTCCCGATTCCCCCTGTGGATTGCCCTCTTGTCTGTGTCTGCGGCCGCCTGCGCGCGGGCGGCCGCTCCCGCCGCCGAGCCGACCCCGGCTCCGGTGGTCCATCGCTCCCATCGCTCCCCCTCCGACGCCGACCTGCGCGCCGCTCTGATCGCGCGCCGCAGCCACAACCTCGACGTCCTGCGCGCCTACCGCGAGGCGGGCGTGTTCCCGATCAACACGACCATCCCGGGTGAGGGTCACTTCCTCATCGACGATCGCGGCACCCTGTGCGCGGTCGCCAACCTCATCGCGCAGGACGGCCACCGCGACCTCATCGTCGTCGCCTCGCGCACCGACAACGCCCTCCTGTTCGGCGAGATCAAGAGCGGCCCCTTCCACGACTGGATCCTGACCAGCGGCTTCACCCAGGAGGAGATCGCCCGCATCCAGGCGCCGGCTCCCTACGTCGGCGAGCAACCGGTCATCCAGCCCGACGATCCGATCCAGCCGGCGCCGGTCCCCGAGCCGTCCCCCATCGAGCTCGCCAACGCGAAGGTGAGCGCCTACCTCCTCGCCATCGAGACCGAGCTGCGCGGCAACGCCGGCATCGACACCGCGCTCGCCCGCCTGCAGGCGCACCCCGAGCTCATCGCCGCCACTCTCGCCAGCCAGCCGGGCCCGGCGGTGGCCGCCATCCGCTTCGCCGAGCCGCCGCCCCCGGTCGCCGCGAACTGATCCGACTCCTCGCCTGCGCGAGTCAGCGGCAGCCGGGATAGAGGTCCCGGCTCCGCGATGGATGGAAGGAAGCGGCGAGCGCCTCGATCGCCACGCTGGTCGAGTGGAGCAGCCGCCCTTCTCGAGCGCGCTGGCCGAACAGGCGGCGCGCTTCCGCCAGGTCGCCCCACGAGCCGTCCTCGTGCTGCTGGTCGAGCAGGAAGGCGAGCCCGTCGCGGAAGACGGGCCGCTCGACCAGGCCGAGGTAGCGCAGGCAGGAGACCAGCTCGGCGGTGAGGTCGGCGTCTCCCGCCTCGATGGCGCGCCGCAGGGCGAGGTCGAGAGCGCCGGCCAGGTAGCGCCGGGTCTCGGCGTCGAACGGCATCGCGGCGTCGAGCTTGTCGCCGAACTCGTAGGGCACGAACACCTCGTGGGCCAGGCGGTAGGCGTCGCGGCTGGACAGCGAGGCAGGGTCGGGGCGCCGCGCGATCAGGCCGTCCTCGAGCGCGCCGCCGAGCGGAAACGGCTCGGCCAGACCGAAGTGGCGGTAGTACCAGTGGAAGGCGAGCCGCTGATGGGCGCCGCGACCGGCCAGGTGGGCGTCGAGCCGCGGCTTCGCCTTCGCGATCTCCTCGCGGTAGAGCGCGGTGTCGAGGCCGAGCTGCTCCATGAGCAGGGCGGCGCGCAGGTAGGAGGTCGAGTCCTCCTTGAGCTCGTCGTCGCTGACCGTCGCCAGGTCGTGGAAACGCGGGTCGGCGGTCACCGCGGCCACCTGGCGAACCCGCGCCACGATCTCGGCGCGCTCGGCGGGATCGGCCACCCGCCAGAGCCGCACGTAGCCGTCGAGCTGCTCGGTCAGCTTCTTCTTGCCCTTGAGGCCGGCGGCGCGCAGCGCGAAGGGATCGATCGACAGCGCGTCGAGCCAGGCGCGGGCGCGGCCCAGGGCGCTCCGGTAGCGCCCCTGGTTGGCCGCCAGGAACCGATGGGTCTCGCTGGTGCATCGTGGCGCGCGGTCGGCCGAGCAGGAGGCGACGACCAGGCACCCAAGCACCGCTGCCGCGCGGGTCATTCCCGCCCGAAGTATCGCCTCTCCGCCGGGGCGGCGCGACCCGGACCGGCTGGAACGGCAGGCCGGCCGCCACCGCCGGTGACCCGGATCCGGCCATTCGTCGCCCGATCACCGCCGCCGGTCGGAAGCGCCGCGCGCCCGCCGCGCGCCGGCCCTATCAAGGGGGCATGAATCTTCGACCGACCCCCCTCGCTCTCCTCGCCCTCCTCGCCGCCTGCGGCGGCTCGGCCGCGCCGCCGCCTGCCCACACCGCCGCCGCCAGGCCGGCCGCCGCTCCGCCGGCCGCCGCCAGGGCCGAGCGGTTCGACCTCCTGGTCCGCGACGATTTCTTCGCCGGCCTGCTCGAGAACGACCAGGCGGCGCTCGACCGCGCCATGAAGTTCTGCGAGGACACCCTGGCCCGCGATCCGCAGCACTCGGAGGCCATGGTCTGGCACGGCGGCGGCCTCATCCTGCGCGCCGGCGCCGCCTTCCGCGCCGGCCGGCAGGACCAGGGCATGAAGCTGTGGACCGACGGCATGGCCGAGATGGACCGCGCGGTCGCGCTCGCCCCGGACAACGTCGGCACCCGCATCCCGCGCGGCGCCGTGCTGCTGGCGGCCTCTCCCTTCGTGCCGGAGCCCGAGCGGACCCGCCTGCTCGACAAGGGCCTCGGCGACTACGAGCGCGTCCTCGAGCTGCAGAAGGCCCACTTCGATCGCCTGTCGCGCCACGCCCGCACCCAGCTCCTGTTCGGGCTGGCCGACGGCTGGAACCGGCGCGGCGACAAGGAGCGGGCCCGGGTCTACTTCGAGCGGGTGCGCACCATCGCCGGCAAGTCCCCCTACGGCCTGCGGGCCGAGGCGTTCCTCGCCGGCGACACCAAGCCGGCCGCGCTCGCCTGCGGCGGCTGCCACGCCCGCTGAACCGGCTATGATCCGGCCATGAGGAAGATGTCGTGGCGCAGGCTGGTCCTGACCGCGCTCGGCCTCAACCTGGCGGTCTCGGTCGCGGTCGGGCTGCTCCTCAGCATGTCGCAGGGCGAGCTGTCGGTCGACGGCTCGCTGCGCAGCGTCAGCGTGTCGCTGGTCTACTCGACGCTCATCGGGCTGCCGGCCTGGATCTTCATCGACCGCGCGGTCGACCGCTTCCGCCCGCGCGGCGCGCTGGTGACCTGGACCGCCGTGGTCGTCATCGTCCTCGTGCTGACGCTCTTCGCCTGCGCCGCCGCCGGGCTCTTCTTCAGCGCCATCGGCTGGTTCGATCCGGACGCCTACTGGCCGACCTTCTTCTACACCATGCGGATCTCGCTGGTGATCGGCGCCATCTGCACCGCCAGCGGCTTCGCCTGGGAGCGGCTGCACGAGCGGGTCGACGAATCGCGGCTGGCCGAGGCGCGCGCCAAGGAGCTGGCGGCCGAGGCGCGGCTGCACGCGCTCGAGGCGCGGGTCCACCCGCACTTCCTGTTCAACAGCCTGAACTCGGTGCTCTCGCTCATCCCGGACGATCCGGCGCGCGCCGAGGCGCTGCTCGAGAAGGTGTCCGCGCTGCTCCGCTTCGCCCTCGACGCCGGGCGGAGCCGGCTCATCCCGCTCGACGACGAGCTGCGCATCGTGCGCGACTACCTCGACATCGAGTCGGCGCGCCTCGGCGAGCGGCTGAGCGCCCGCATCGACGTCGAGCCCGGCGTCGAGAGCTGGAAGGTGCCTCCCTTCGCGCTCCAGACGCTGGTGGAGAACAGCGTGCGCCACTCGATCGCGCCGCGCCGGGCGGGCGGGGCGCTGCGGGTGACCGCGCGCCGCCAGGCCGGGCGCCTCGAGATCGCGGTGTGGGACGACGGCGCCGGTTTCTCGCGCGACCAGGTGGCCGCCGGGCGCGGGCTCGACAACCTGGAGGGCCGGCTCGCCGCGCTGTTCGACGGCCGCGGCGCCCTGTCGCTCGAAAACGGCGAGGGCATGACGGTGGTGGTGGCGGTGCCGCCGTGAGATGGACCGCCTTCGTGGTCGACGACGAGCCGCTCGCCGTCCAGCGGCTGGTGCGGCTCTTGACCAGGAGCGGGCGCATCGAGGTGGCCGGCAGCGCAACCGATCCGCAGGTCGCCATCCGCGCCCTGTCGGAGCGGCCGGTCGACGTCCTCTTCCTCGACATCCACATGCCGGAGATCGACGGCTTCGCGCTGCTCGAGCGGCTCGAGCGGGCGCCGCTGGTGGTCTTCACCACCGCGCACGACGAGCACGCGCTGCGCGCCTTCCAGGTGCTGGCGATCGACTACCTCCTCAAGCCGATCGACCAGGCCCAGCTCGACCGCGCGCTCGACAAGCTGGAGCGGGTCGCTGCGGCTCCGGCCGCGGCGCCGGCCGCGCTGGCCGAGCTCCTCGACATGGTGCGCTCGCCGCGGGCGCAGCCGAGGATCGCCTCGCGGCTCGGCGATCGGGTCACCCTGCTCGACCTCGACGCGGTGAGCCACTTCCACGCCTCCGATCGCCTCACCTACGCGGTCAGCGGCGGCAAGGACCACGTGGTGGACGAGACCCTGGCAGCGCTCGAGCGCCGCCTCGACCCGGCGCAGTTCGTCCGCATCCACCGCAGCGCGCTGGTCAACCTGCGCTTCGTCGCCGAGCTGCGCGGCGACGGCGCCGGTCTGGTGGTGGTGCTGCGCGACGACACCCAGCTGCCGGTCGCGCGCGATCGCGTGCGGCCGCTCAAGGACCGGCTGGGGATCTGACGCGGCGGGCGGCCAGCCCGAGCGCGGCGCCGGAGGCCAGCCCGGTGAGCGCCGCCGGCAGCCAGAAGGGCAGGTAGAAGGCCGGGATCCGCATTCCCTCGCCGTCTGGCCGGAGCGCGAAGACGGCGATCAGCATTCCGACCAGCGCCAGCCCGCCGACCGCGAGCAGGACGCCGCCCAGCGCCTTGCCGTGCCCGGCCAGCGCGGCGGCGATGGCGAGCAAGACCGCCAGCGCGGCAGCAGGCGCCGAGAGCGCGGCGACCGCGCCCTCTTGCATGAAGGCATAGACCAGGAGCATCGGGCTGGCGACGATGGCGGTGATGGTGGCGGCGCGGGTCCAGAAGACCAGCGGATCGCGCGAGCGCCAGACCTCCTCGCGAGCCGCCAGGCGATCGCAGGCGGCGACGTCGCGCCCGGTCAGGGTGGCGAGGATGGCGAGCCCGCCCATCGTCCAGACCGCGAGCGTCCAGCCGAACTCATCGACGATGCCGGCGGACATCCAGGTGTGGAGGTTGAGACCGGAGGACACCGCGCCGGCGGCCGACAGACCGAGGGCGAGCCAGCGGGCGGCTCGCCGCCGCGCCAGGACGCCGATTCCGGCCAGCCCCATGGCGACCACGATGAGGAGCTCGTAGGGCACCGGCCCCGGCGAGGCGGACGACACGTGGATGCCGGCGACGTCGAGGCCGATGAGCGCGACTCCGGCGAACAGGAGCCCGGCGCCGACCAGGCGCCGACCGGACGAGCCGCGCCACAGGGTCGCCAGCGCCAGCGCCAGGCCAGTCGCCAGCACGCCGGTGACCAGGAGGCGAAGCGGCGTCGCCCACATCTGCCACCCAGGCGCCAGGTAGGCGACCAGGCCGGCGATGCAAGCGGCGAGAAAGAGGGCGAGGAGGCGACAGCGGACGAGGGTCGAGCGCACGGTCGACTTCAAACGCGCCGCGCCGGCCTCGGTTCTATCCGCCCCAGAGGCCGCTGGCCTCGCGCTCGGGGTCGGGCGGCAGGTTGATGAAGTCGGCGGGGAAGAAGCCGACGATGTGGATGAGGATGTCGCGGATCGACACGATGCCGAGCAGGGCGCCGGCCGCGTCGACGATCGGCAGGTGGCGGTGCCCGCCGGTCAGCATGATGTTGAGCGCGTCCTCGATCGGCTCGTCCTCGCGGATGGTGCGGGGCGCCCGGGTCATCACCTCGCGCACCGGTCGGCTGGTCCACGACGGGTCGCTGTAGTCGACCCGCAGCATGACGTCGCGTTCGCTGAAGATACCGGCGATGCGGTCGGCCTCCTCGACCAGCACGGCGCCGCGCCCCTTCTCACGGAGCATGGCGACCACCTCGCCGAGCGTGGTCTCGAGAGTCACCCGGACGGGCAGGCGGCGGACGATGGTGCCGATGGGGGTCGCGGCGATCTGGGCAAGCGTGGCGGTCATCTCACCCTCCTCCGATGTCGATCCAGGCATCGTGCTCGCCGCTGCCCTGATCCAGCTCGGCGAACACCTTGATGAGGTGCATCATCACCAGGCGGGCGTCGAGCACCGAGGTGGGCCGACCGTTGCGATCGACGATCGGGACGTTGCGGTACTTGCGGACCGCCATCCGGTTGATGGCGTAGGTCACCGAATCGTGGGCGCGCAGCGTCTCCGGATCAGGCGTCATGACCTGGCGCATCGGTATGGTCGCCGGGTCGCGCCCCTCGGCGGCGATGCGGTGGAGGAAGTCGCGCTCGGTGAAGATGCCGATCAGCTTCTCCCGGTCGACCACGAGGGCGCAGTTGGTGCCCTTCGCTTGCATCCCGCTCACGGCGGTGGTGACAAGATCATCCGGCGCGACCGAGACGAAGTCGGCTCGTGCGATGCATTCGGCGATGGATTTCTGGATGCTGCGCACGGATGTAGCTTAGCCGACACGGCAACAAATACACGCTGATTCGCGCCGAAGGCCGGGTTTTTGCTCCCTCCGGAAATTTCCAATCACGGGCCTTTCGGGTTCCCGGTCGCAGAAGTTGTGGGGCGAGCTACCTCGATGAGGAGAGGGGTGCGTGTCGATCGACACGCCGTCCCGGGCGCGCGAAGACGTCGATGGGACGGCCGGACGCGCCGGGCAGCCCGACGCCGAGCCAGCGCGCCACCGTGGGGGCCACGTCGATGAGCCGCACCTCGCCGAGCGGGCCCGGCCGGATCCCGACGCCGTAGGCGAGGAAGGAGGCCCGCATCGCCGGGTTGTCGGGCAGCCATCCGTGGTGGCCCTTCGAGCCCGACGGCGTCTTGACCCAGGTGCCGGCGGTGCCCTCCTGGAAGACGTAGCCGTCGGCCGCCTCGAGGGCGAGGAAGGCCTGCGGGTCGCCGCCGAGCGCGGCGATCTCGGCGGGCTCGACGATGCGCTTGATCGGGCCCTTCGGCGCCAGGTAGGGGGCGAGCAGCGCGCGCACCGCGCGGCCGGTGGCGTCGTCGTTGCGGTCGGCCAGGTAGACGTAGGCCGAGCCCCCGTTGGCCTGGATGCCGGCGTGCCAGCGGGTCGGCTTGCCGGCGGCGTCCACCTCGATGAGCCCCTTCTCGCGGAAGAGGACGGCGGGGCGAAGCTCGCTGTGGATCGGCGCGAAGCCGTGATCGGAGACGACGAACAGGGCCACCCGAGACCACAGGCCGCGCCGCTTGCACTCCTCGATGAGGCGCCCGAGCTGGGTGTCCATGTACTCGTGGGCGGCCTGCGCCTCGGAGCTCCAGACGCCGCGCTCGTGCTCGAAGTGATCGACCACCGGCAGGTGAATCATCATGAGGTCGGGCGGCCCGACGTCGAGCAGGTGCACCGCAATGTCGATCACCCGGCGATCGTCGAGCAGGTCGGCGGCGGGATCCGGCTTGTCCCACAGATCGGGGAAGCGGCGGGCGACCGCTTGCAAGAGGCCCGGCGTCGACAGCGCCCGCAAGAGCTTCTGATCCTCGGTGGTGCTGGCGCGCCAGTACTCGGCGACCACCCAGTGCGCGCGGGCGCCGGCGGTGACCGGCCACTGGAGGAGCGCGGCCCGCAGTCCCTTCCGCTCGGCCGCCTGCCAGAGCGTGGTGGCGCGGATGTCCTCGGCGTACCAGCGCCAGCCGCCCTGATTCTTCTCGAGCGGATCGAAGGAGCGGTTGGACACGATGCCGTGGCGCGACGGCGGCAGGCCGGTCGCCAGCGTGGTGTGCGTCGGATAGGTGACGGTCGGCATCACCGGCCGGGCCGAGCTGGCCCAGGCGCCTTCCCGCACCAGGCGCCGCAGGGTGGGGACGGCGAGACCGTGCTGGTCGGGCGCGGTGTACGCCTCCGGCATCATGCCGTCGACCGTGACCAGGATGGCGATGCGCCCGGATGCCCGCGGGCCGCCGCCCGGCCGTGCGTGCGGTGGGCGGCTGCCGCCACCCGAGCAGCCGGCGAGCGCGATCCACAACCAGATCCACCGGGCCGCACGATTCACGGTCATCGAGTTGGCGTAATGTACCAGCGTGCGGGCGATCGTGCTCCTGGCGCTGGCGGCCTGCGCCGGTTCCTGTGGGACGGGCGGCGAGCGCGGAGTGGACGAGGGCGGGGTCGTGCACCTGGTCGGGTGGGTGACCGGCCCGGAGCCGTCGGCCTTCGCCCGCAAGACCAACCTCATCGAGGGGGCGCGGCGGCTCAACCGGGAGCTCGCCGAGTCGGGCGATCCGCGGCGGGTGGCCATCGACGTCGACTTCAACACCACCAGCCACGATCCGTACGTCAAGAAGCTGGTCTTCGCCTTCGCCTCCGGGCGCGGCCCGGACATCGCCTGCGGCGGCCACGAGATCGTCGGCCAGTTCGCCCCGCCCGGCTACCTGGTCCCGCTCGACGACTACCTCGCCGCGCGCCCGGCCTTCAAGAGCGACTTCTTCCCGGTCCTGTGGGCGGCGATGAGCTGGCGCGGCGTGGTCTACGCGGTGCCGCAGGACAACGAGGTCCGGCTGGCCTACATCGGCAAGAAGCCGCTGCGGGCGCTCGGCTGGAGCGACGCGGAGATCGACGGCCTGTCCGATTCGGTCGAGCGCGGCGAGCTGTCGCTCGACGACATGGCTGAGCTGGTCGACAAGGCGGTGGCGAGCGGCGCGGTGAAGGCGGAGCGCGGCCTCTACCACCGCAACCGGAGCGGCTTCGACTGGCTCGAGTTCCTCCTCGCCTACGGCGCCCGGCTCGAGGACCCGGGCAGCGGCCGGCTGGTGCTGTCGCGGCGTGCCACCCTCGCCACCCTGCGCCTGTTCGATCGGCTGGTCGCGCATCGCGCGATGCCGCCCGGCATGACCAGCTACACCGAGCGCACCATCTACCAGAACTTCGTCGACGGCGAGGTCCTCATCTGGCTGACCGGAGGCAGCTGGCACAAGCTCGAGTTCCAGGGCGCGTTCGACATCAGCGACGCCGAGTTCCGCGATCGGATCGCCTACTTTCCGATTCCGAGCGGGCGGCGCGGCCAGCCGCCGGTCTCGGTCTCGCACCCATTCGGCTGCGCGGTGGCGGCGACCGCGCCCGACCGCGAGCTCGCCTTCCGCGTCATCGAGCGCGCGATCGATCCGGATCTCGACGTCGGCCACGCCATCAAGTCGAGCCACCTGGTGGTCCGCAAGAGCTCGAGCGAGAGCGGGCCCTACCAGGCCGATCCGTTCCTGCGCGACATGATCGACCTGCTGCGCTTCACCCACTTCGCGCCCAACCACGCCAAGCTGACCCGACTGCAGCGGATCCTGTTCGACGGCATCCGCGGGGTCGAGGTCGGCGTGCTCAGCCCCGAGGAGGCGCTCGACTTCGTGGTCCGCGTCTGCCAGGCGCGCATGGGCGAGGACCTGGTGATCGAGGACTGATGGCGATCTCGCGGCCACGACCGTGGATGATCCTCCTGGCGCCGGCCGCGCTGCTCATCGTCCTGTTCTACCTGTTGCCGGCGGTGGTCAACCTGGCGCTGGCCTTCAGCGACATGGACTACACCTTCGACTTCCGCTTCGTCGGCGGCGAGTCGCTGGTGCGCCCGCTGGCCGATCCGATGTTCGGCCGCGTCCTGCGCAACACCGCGGTCTACGTGGTCACCACGCTCACCCTGATGAACGTCGGGGTCGGGGTGCTGCTGGCGGTCCTCACCACCGAGATCCCCGATCGAGTGGGCGGCGCCTTCCGCATGCTGTGGCTGCTGCCGCGCGCCACGCCGTCGGTGGTGTACGTCCTCATGTGGTTCTTCCTGCTCGACCCGACCGACTACGGTCTGGTCAACAAGGTGGCCGGCGCGCTCGGCGGCGAGAACTACGACCTCCTGTCGCAGCGCCCCTGGCTGGTGGTGGTGCTGCTCAACGGCTGCGTCGGCGCCTCGATGGGCATGGTCATCTTCACTGCCGCAATCAAGTCGATCCCGCCGCAGCTCATGATGGCGGCGCGGGTGGACGGGGCCAGCGCCTGGCAGCGCATCCGCCACGTGACGCTGCCGTCGATTGCCTGGCCGATCATGTTCGTCACCACCTACCAGACGCTGTCCCTGCTCACGTCGTACGAGTACATCTTGCTCGCCACCGACGGCGGGCCCTTCTACCAGACCGAGGTCCTGCCGCTCTACATCTTCCACAACGCCATCAACGACTTCGAGTTCGGCTACGGGGCCGCCCTGTCGATCGGGCTCATGGCGATCGGTACGCTGCTGGCGCTCATCTACTGGCGGGTCTTCCGCTTCGGCGGCCGCGGGGCGGCTGCCCAGCGGATCGAGGTGGAGTCGTGACCGGCGAAGCGATGCGCGGCGAGCGCGGCGCCCGGGCGACCATCATCGTCGGCCTGGTCCTGCTCAGCCTGCCGCTCATCGCCTCCTACCTGTGGCTGGTCCTGGCCTCGTTCGGCGACGGCCACGATCTCACCTGGGGCATCTTCCCGACCGATTACACGGTCAAGCACTGGCGCTTCCTGTGGGACCCGAAGGGGGCCGGCGGCGATCTGCCGAGCATCTGGCGGGCGACCGGCAACACGCTGTTCGTCGCGCTGTCGATCACGCTGTGCGACGTGTTCCTGGCGACCAACGCCGGCTACGTCTTCTCACGCTGGCAGTTCCGCGGCCGCGGCCCGCTGCTCGCCTTCACCATGGTGCTGCACGCGTTTCCCTCGGTGACCCTGCTGGTGTCGCTGTTCATCGTACTTCTCCACATGGGGCTGCTCGGCAGCCTGTGGGGTATCGTGCTGGTCAAGGTGGCGCTGCAGCTGCCCTTCTCGATCTTCGTCATGAAGGGCTTCTTCGACGGCGTACCCTGGGAGAGCGAGATGACCGCGCTCACCGATGGCTGTACCCGCCTCGGCGCCTACCGGCGGGTCATCCTGCCCCAGATCCTGCCCGGCATCGCCGCGATCTCGATCTTCTCGTTCCTCGAGGGCTGGAAGGAGTTCCTCTTCGTCTTCGCCTTCATCTTCGACAAGGACAGCTGGACCCTGTCGGTCTACCTGCAGTCGATCCTGTCGCGCGGCAGCGTGGTCGACTACGGCATCATGGCGGCGGTGGCGGTCTTCTACATGCTGCCGGTGATCCTGTTCTTCCTGTTCACCCAGAAGTACCTCATGAAGGTGCAGCTGGGCGGGGTGAAAGGTTAGCGATGGCGACCATCGAGCTCCAGGGCCTGGAGAAGCGCTTCGGCGAGGTGGAGGTCCTGCGCGACGTCTCGCTCACGGTCGGCGACGGCGAGATCGCCGCCCTGCTGGGACCGAGCGGCTGCGGGAAGTCGACCACCCTCTTCATCCTGGCCGGCCTCTACCAGCCGTCGGGCGGCAAGGTGCTGTTCGACGGGACCAGCATGGCCGGGGTCCACCCCAAGGACCGCAACGTCGGGCTGGTCTTCCAGAGCTACGCGCTTTATCCGCACATGACGGTGCGCGAGAACATCGGCTTTCCGCTCGTGCTGCAGAAGGTGGCGCGCCCCGAGATCGCGCGGCGGGTGAAGGAGGTGGCCGAGCTGGCCGGGCTGGGCGAGCTGCTCGACCGGAAGCCCAGCCAGCTGTCGGGCGGCCAGCAGCAGCGGGTGGCGGCGGCGCGCGCCATCGTCAAGCGGCCGCGCCTGCTCCTGATGGACGAGCCGCTGTCCAACCTCGACCTCGAGCTGCGCGCCCGCATGCGGCGCGAGATCAAGCGCGTCCAGCGCGAGACCAAGATCACCACCATCATCGTCACGCACGATCAAGAAGAGGCGATGTCGCTGGCCGACCGCATCTACGTGATGCAGGGCGGGCAGATCCAGCAGGGGGGCGACCACCGGGCGCTCTACGAGCGACCGGCCAACCGATTCGTCGCCGGCTTCATCGGCATGCCCTCGATGAACTTCGCCGACGATCTGACGCTGGCCAAGGACGGCGAGGCCCTGTGGATCGAGAGCGGCGGCCGCCGCCTCCTGCCGATCTCGGCCGGCGGCGAGCTGTCGGTGGGCGACCTGGCCGGCGCGGTGCTCGGCGTCCGCCCCGAGCACGTGGCGGTGTCGCCTGCGCCGGCGGCCGGCCGCGGGGTGGCGGCCCGCGTGGTCGACCTGGTGCCCGAGGGGCGCGAGCTGGTGGTCGGGCTCGAGCTCGAGGGGGGCCTCGAGATGCGCAGCATCGTGCCGAGCACGCTCGACCTCGCCATCGGCCAGGTAGTCTCCGCCGCCATCGACGAGGCGTTCGTCCACCTGTTCGACCGCGAGGGCGGCGCCGCCGTCCATCATGGCGGCCACAGCCGCGCCGTCGCCGGATGAGGGTCGCCGCGGTCGCCACCCTGTGCCTGCTCGCCGGCTGCCTCGAGGCACCCCCCGGCTCCGGGTCCGGCCGCGACGGTGGGCCGGGCGACGGCGACGGCGGCCCGGGCGACGCCTGCGGCACGCTGAACGCCCTGCGCGACGAGCTCGACAGCAGCGAGATCGACGCGTCGCTCTGGGGGGCCATCGGCGGCGTCGCCGCCAGCGCGGAGGCGATCGAGATCGCCACCTCGCCGGGCGCCGGCTTCGCCAGCCTGTCGTCGACCGCCTACTACCGGGTCGCCGGCCAGGTCGAAGCAGTCGTGGACGTCTCGGGTCTGGCCGACGCGACGCTCGTCATGGAGCTCGATAGCGGCGACCACCAGGCCGGCATCCACCTGGAGGACGACCAGGTGTGGCTGCAGATCGCCGACGCCACCGGCACTCGCATGCTCGGCAGCGGTCCCTTCGATCCCTTCGACGTCTACTGGCGGCTGAGCGCCGGGGACGGCGAGTTCTCCTTCGCCACCTCGCCCAACGGCGACACCTGGACCGAGCGCGGCCCGTTCGCCGGCGACATCGGCTCCATCGCGCACGTCGACTTCGAGTTGATGCCAGACAGCCAGGCGACCACGGTGATCATCGAGTCGGTCAACTCCGGCGAGGCGGGCGTTCACTGCCCGGCCGCCTCCTTCACCGACGACTTCGCCACCCAGTCCAGGCGCTGGCAGGTGGACCAGCAGGGTACCTGTGTGATCACCGTCGCCGGCCAGGCCGAGCTGAGCTACGCGGCGCAGGCCTTCTGCGCCATGACCACGCGCGAGCGCTTCGACCTCACCGGCAGCTCCTGGGCGGTCGAGATGGTGGAGGTCGGCGACTGCCTGCCGCAGCCCATCATGCTGGTGGTGCCGGCCGGCGGCGAGCAGCTGTCGATCCACTGTCGTGACGACGGCGGGATGCGCACGCTGGTCGCCTGGGCCATGCCCGAGCCGGGAGAGCTCAGCGCGATCGACTACGTCGCTGGGGACCAGCGCTTCGTCAGGCTTCGCCACGACGTGCTGTCGGACGGCCTCATCTTCGAGCACTCGCCCGACGGGGCGGTGGACACCTGGACCACATTCGCCTCCGTGCCCTCGCCCGGCGGCCTCGAGCGGACCAGCCTCCGCTTCTACCTCGGCGGCCCGACCACCGAGGACGCGCCCGAATCGGTCGCCTTCGACAACCTCAACCTGCCGGGGGCAGTGAGCGGCGCGCGGCGGCCGGCCGCGGCGATCCCGCGCGAGCGCCGGAGACACTGACACCGCTGCCATGGTCCCCGGCGCAAGTCCGCGCGGCCCCACGCGGGCGCTCGTGGCCTGGTGCTTGCTGAATCGCCTGCTCGTGCGCATCGGCCTTCCCCTCCTGGTGGTCTTCTATCTGACCGTCGTGGCTGCCGCTTCCGGGCGCGCCGACGGTCTCTACGTCACCGAGCAGTTCGGTGTGGCCCGCGTCGGCGGCGAGCTCGGCAACTACTTCGAGGGCGGCTTCGCCGCCCACGTCGGCTTCGGCGCCCACCTGCAGGGCTGGGCAATCGAGGCGCAGATGGACGCCAACGACCTCGAGGGGCGCGGCCGTTTCGGCGGCGTCCGCCACGGCGCGTTTGCCTGGGGCGCCGGGGTCCGCCGCCTCTTCCCGGTCTCGCCCTGGTTGCGCCTCTACCTGCGCGGCGGGCTCGAGTACATGGAGATCTCGAGCACCGACGTGAGCACCGAGGGCACGTTCGGCGACCAGTACGGCGGGCACGGCATCGACTTCGGCGGCGGCGTGATGGTGTCGGGCCAGGTCCCGCTGGTCGGCTTGCTCTTCGCGCCGCTGCTCTTCACCGACATCGGACCGAAGGTGTCGGTCGGTGCCTGGTTCGACGTCGGCGATCGACTCTTGACCTTGAAGAGGGACCGCGCCGCCGACCTGGACGGCTACGCGCGCTCCTGGCTGCTCGGCGTCTCGCTCGGCGGCCGCTTCTAAGGGTCAGAAGCGATCGGCGATGGCGGCGACGATCGCGGCGCCGCGATCGAGCAGCGCGCGGCCGCCCGCGCTCGCCTCGAGGAACCAGTAGAGCTGCCAGAACGCGAGCGCCAGGGAGGCGAGCGCGACGGCGGCGGCCAGGGAGCCGAGCGCGACGCGTCGGCGGCGGGGCGGCGGCGCGGGGCGCGCCGCCGGCGCGAGCGGCTGGTAGATCGGCGAGGGCAGCGTGAGCAGCGAGGTCGGCCAGGCATCGAGCGCGCCGTCGGCGCGCCGCTTGGCGGGGACGCTGGACGAGGGCGGCGGGACGGGCGCCTCGAGCGACCAGTCGGGCGGAGGAGGCTTGGGGACGAAGCTCGGCGGCTCGCGCGGGATCACGTGGGGGCGGCCCGGTCGGATCGCGGGATCCACCCCCGGCTTCCAGCGCGCGGATCCGCCCACCTGGCCCCACGCCGGCGCCGGGCGACGCGCCAGTGATCTGGCCGGCCTCGCGAGCACGGTCGGCGAGGAAAGGCGTCGTGCAGCTCCCATCGACTGCCTTCTGCTGCAACCGCCGGGCCACCGCGACGCGGCCGCCCGCGAGCGGTAGCATTGTGCAGTGACCGGACAGCGGCTGCTGGATCGGGGTGGCGCCCTTCGTTTCGTGCATGCGGTGAACAGCCGGCAGCGGCTCGACCGCTTCCTCATCGACGCGCGCCTCAACGCGTTCGAGGCCGATGTCTCGTGGGGGTTCGTCAGCGGCGCGCCCGGCGTGCTCCTGCCGATCATGGCCCATCCGCCGATCGAGCAGTCGGACCTCACGTTCGAGGAGTGGCTCGACGGCGCGCTGGCCGGCGAGCGGGTGGTCAAGGTCGACATCAAGGACCCGCCGACCAACCGCGCGGTGCTCGACATCCTGGAGCGACGCGACCTGCCGCGCGATCGCTTCATCCTCAACGCCGACGTCGCGCTGGGACCCGGCGGCGATCCGCCGCTGTTCTCGGCGGACGACGCGGTCGAGTGGCGGCGCCGCTTCGGCGAGGTGGTCATCTCGATCGGCTGCACCACCGGGCCGGACCGCGCGCCGTACGGAGCCGGCCACCTCGACCTCATGCTCGAGGCCGCCTCTGCGGTCGGCGAGCCGGCCACCATCTGCCTCGACGTCCATCGGGTCGAGTCGGACCCGTCGGTGCTGGAGCGCCTGGCCGCGGCGCGCCGGCACGTCACCCTGTGGAACCAGCACGCGGCCGACGCCGCGCTGTTCCGCCGCTACCGGGCCGCCCTGCCAGGCGCCTTCATCGACCTGTTCGACGGCCTGCGCGATCCGATCGTCGAGTGAAGGTGCGCTACGATGACGGCGATGTCGCTTCCCGACCGGCGCGAGCTCGAGCTGATCCTGGACGGGGCGCGGCGCGTGGCGCGCGAGGCCGGGGCGCTGGTCCTGTCCGGCTGGCGGATGGGCGGGGCGGTGCGCAAGAAGGGCCCGGTCGACCTGGTGACCGAGTACGACCTTCGCTCCGAGGAGCTGGTGCGGCGGCGCCTGCGCGAGGAGTTCCCCGACCACGTGGTGGTGGGCGAGGAGCACGCCGAAGAGGACGACGCCAGCGCCGGTGAGCTGGTCTGGTACGTCGACCCGGTCGACGGCACCACCAACTTCGCCCACGGCCACCCGTTCTTCGCGGTGTCGCTAGGGCTGTGCCTGCGCGGCGAGCCGATCGTCGGCGTCATCGTCGCGCCGGCCCTGGGCATGGAGTGGTCGGCGGCGCGCGGCCTGGGGACCACGCGCAACGGGGCGCCCTGTCGCGTGGCGGTGACCGCCGAGCTCGGCGAGGCGCTGGCCGCGACTTCGTTCCCCTACGACAAGCCAGCCGGCGAGAAGAGCAACTTTCGCCAGTTCGAGGTCTTCTACCGCCGCACCCACGGCGTCAGGCGATGCGGCGCCACTGCGCTCGACTTCGCGATGACCGCCGACGGCACCTACGCCTTCTACTGGGGCTACGACTGCGGGCCGTGGGACGCCTGCGGCGGCGCCGTCCTGGTCGAGGAGGCGGGCGGCACCGTGACCGACGTCCTCGGCGGGATCATGCGCCCCCCGCAGGGCGGCCTGCTCGCCACCAACGGCCTTCTCCACGCCGCCGCCCTCGACCTCCTGCGCGAGGTGCGCGCCGTCGCCGGCTAGGGTTAGACCTGATTCACGTTGACGTGATCGTCGACGTAGACGGCGACCTGGACGTTGACAG
>Ga0111538_10000736_pt1 | contig 44981 bp, 38 predicted proteins | sample SoiMethybrSBSTD1_FD_79669 | JGI IMG/M metagenome (GOLD analysis project Ga0111538, IMG submission 79669) | Bulk soil microbial communities from a Populus tree surrounding site in Tennessee, USA - Soil MetaG P. TD hybrid SBSTD1 (version 2)... | ecosystem: Environmental > Terrestrial > Soil >...
CCCCTCGACGACGCGCGCCCAGCGTTCGACGTACGCCGGCGTCCGCCAGTCGAGCGTCATGAGCCCGAGCGCCATGCGGATCCGGCGCACATCGTCCGGCGGCGCGTCGACGAAAGAGAGGAACACGACCACGAGCCCCTCCTGGTCGGCCAGGAGCCGCACCCAGCCGGCAGCCGTCGCATCGGCGAAGTCCGCCTTCATGCGGAAAAGCGGGCGCGGATCGTCGCGGCCGTAGTCGCTGGCCGGCGCGGTGAGCGGCTGCGGTAGCGGCGTGCGGCCGATGATTGCGCCGTCGCGCGTCAGCCTCACGAGCTCGTAGGCCTGGCTGTCCGGCGGATGGCGCAAGAGCGAAAGCGTGAGCTCACCCGAAGGGTGAACCGCGACATCCCCGATGACGTCGTCGGGCTCGGCCGCGAACGACCAGACCTCCGTGTCACGATCGTAAGCCGCGAGCCGGAAGCGCGATCGCCAGGGCAGCCCGAAGGGACCGGGCTCCACGTCCCGACGCGACTCGACCACGTAGCTCCGCGCGCCTTCGGTCGCGATCAACAGCGCGCCGAACGCCGGCCGCGGCCGGGTGGCGACGGCCGCCGGACCGCTCTGGATGGTCTCGCCAAGCGTGGGGCTGCGAGCGTCGGTCCGATCGGCGGGAGCATCGGCGGGAGCATCGGCGGCTGCGTCGCTCGCGGCGTCGGCCTCGAGCTCGGCGTCAGGGGCCGCTTCTGGAGCGCTCTCGATGCCACCGTCGCTCGCGTCGACAACGCCACTTTCCGGCGCGGGAGCTGCCGGGCGCGCGGGCGTGTCCGAGGAGCAAGCCGCCGACCAAACCAACGCCGTGAACGAAGAGCAGACGAGCCACGAGGACGCGCTCGTCCGAACAATGGAAAAAGCCAAGGTTCAGAGAACCTTGTGCCCGGGGCCCGCGTTGACAAGCGCCGCGCAAGCGCGGGCCCCCTCGGCCCGCGCCTGAAGCGCTGACTTTGGTCAGTCGGTCAAAGCGGAGCGATACGTCGGCACGGTGGCCGTCGTCTCCGCCACGCAGAACAACCGAACCAGACCGTTGCCGCACTCGCTGTCCGCGTTGCATCCGACTGGCTCGCAGATGCCCTTGTCACTGCAAATCGAGTTCAGGAACAAACCTCCGCCGGTGGAAAGACCGGAACCGCTGCATTCGTGATCGGTCGAGCACGGCTGCACGCACTTGCCTTCGCGGCACTTCGCGGTGACGTCCCGCCCCGCGATCGCGCATTCCACGTCGGCGGTGCAGGCGTCTTCTTGCACGCACACCTCTTCGGTCATGTCGCAGCGGTAGCGCGGTGGGCAGTCGAGGGGCTCGTTGCACTTTCGGTAGCACTTGCTCTGAACGCAGGCGCACTCGTTGGTAGTACAGGTGTCGTCGAGCTCGGCCACCGTGAGGCCGACACAGCTCGCGTCGGTGGTGCACTGGCTCGCCGCCGGGGTCTGGCACTTCGACGACACGGCGTCACATGCGGCGACCCCTTGCCCCGTCCGGCTCACGGCCGGACAGCCGTTGATCATGTTGGTCCCGCTCGCGACCTGGCAGGGCGCGGCATAGACGCACTTGTTCTTCTCGCAGGCCCAAACGGTGGCCGCACAGCTGCAGTAAGTGGAGTGGAAGAAGCACAGCGGGTTCAACGGGGACGCCGCTCCGGGCGCCGGAGTGCACACGGAAGCCGAACCGCCCAGCGCGACCAGGACATCCGCACAGGATCGCAACGTCGAAACGGCGCCCGAACCCGGATCCACGTAGATGACGCCGGTCGGAGGCAGCTCGCAGCAATCCTCGGCCTTGGAGCACTCGCCGACGCACGACTTTCCGCTGGGCTTCAGCCCGTACTCGGCGACGTCGCAGACACCGCCCGCCGCACTCGAACGCAGCACGCAGGTCAATCCCGTCGCGCAGTCGCTGACGGTCTGACAGCTTTCCCCACGCTGGCCGAGACGCGGTCCAGGAGGAGTCCCCGCATCTCCGTTCGTGCCCTCGCGAACACAGGTCTGCTGGATGCAGACGAGAGTGCTCTCGCAGTCCGCGGTCCGCGTGCAGCTTTCACCGTCCCCGCTCAGGATCGGACCCGTCGCGCCGCTGCCGCCGCCGCCATCGGGAACCGCCGAGGCCAGACAGAAGCCGCCGAGGCATGAGAGCTCGGCCTTACAATCCGCGCTCCGGGTGCAGGACTCGCCCTGCCCGCCGAGCCTCGTGGGCGGCGTGGAATCGTGGTCGTCGTCGTCTCCACAGCCGGAGACGGAAAGCCCCACTGCCAGCGCAGCGCCGAGCAAGAACAGAACTGCGGAATTTCTCATCGCTTTTCTCCCTCTCAAGGAACGAGGCTACCCTCAAGCGGGCAACCGGTATTGCAGGTGATACCGAGCGTCAACCGACACCTACTTCGCGCTTCCGACCGCGATTGGACCAGTCGATCGCCGGCCCTCGAACCTTCGTTTCGCCTACGCTTCGCGCGGAGCACGCCTTCCCTCGCAAAACCGCGACTGCGCTGACAAAGAATTACGCAATCCGACAGCATTGGCGCGGGGCCACGAGGTAGCGTCGGGGCGAGCCATGAGCGGGCCAGCCAAGCCGACGTTGCCGTGGGAGGCGCTGGGCCTCGGCGCGATCGGCCTCGCGACGCTCGCCAAGCTCTACCTGATCGCGGCCGGGCCGGATCTCGAAGTCGACAGCTACGGCCATGCGCTCGCCGCGCGGCTTCTTCTCCAAAATCCGACCGATCTCGGGGTCCATTGGGTGTGGCTGCCGCTCGGTCACGCGGTGTCCGCGCTGCTGCTCTCAGCGGGCTCCGGCATGGACGGGATGCGATATCTGAACTGTGCACTCACCTCGCTGCTCGCGATCGCGACCGCGCTCTCGATCGACGCCGGCTCGCGCAACTTCGAGGCTCGCGCGTTTCGATGGACGACGGCGGCGGTCGTCGCGCTGTGTCCGCTGGCGCTGTCCACCGGCGAAAGCGGCGCGCTCGAGCCGCTGTTCGCTATTCTGGTGGTCGCGAGCGCGTGGGCGGTGCGAAATCGGCACGGCACGACGGCGGCGGTATTCGCGTCGTGCGCGGCACTGTTGCGCTACGAGGGCTGGCTCTTGCCGCCCGTGTTCTTCTGGGTGTGGTGGAGTTCGGGTCGCGCGCGCGGGCTGATTTCGGCCTGGCTCGGACCGCTCGCGGCGATCGGCGCCTACGTCGGTTTCCGCGCCGGGCCGAGCGGGCAGGTCCTGGCTTTTCTCGGCGAGAATGCCGCCTACACACGCTCGTTTTTCGCGAACGTCGCGGTTGCGTGGCCGGTACCGCCGCACGCGTCCTGGATGTCGATCTGGTACGCCCTGATCATTCCGGCAATCGTGCTCGGTCCGCTGTTGCCGTTCGCGCTCGGCGGCGCGGCGTCGGTCGCGCGGCGCGGGCCGCGTCCGCTCACGACCGCGTTGCTGGCGATCCTGGTTTTTCTCAGCATCGGCTTCGTGGCACGCCAGCACCTGGGACTGTCGCGACACGCGCTGACGCTCACGCCGATTTACGCGATGGCGGCGGCCGCCGGACTGCTCGCCGCGGCAGCGTGGCTCCATCGCCGGCTCGAGGTCGGACGGATCGACGTCGAACGCTGGACATTCGGATTCGTGACGCTCGCGTTGCTCTGTTTCGCGGGGACCCGGACGCTGCCGACGTTCGTCGCCCGCTCGGCGCAACATCGCCACGACTACCGCGACGAGCTTGCGATCGCGGGCGCCTTGCAATCGGTCTGGTCGAAGCGCGCCCGCGTCTTCTGCGACGTGACGGCCGTCGAAACGCTTTCGGATTTGCCGCCGGCGTCGTTCGTGAGGTGGCAGCTGCGCGATACGCTCGCGTGGAATCTGCGTTTCGAGAGCGCGGCGGGCCGCGAGGTCTTCGTCGTGGGCACCGAAGCGGGCGCCGCCCACCTTCGCAAGCAGTTACGCGTGGTCGGTCGCTCTGGCGAGCTGGTTCTGTATCGCTTCGTCCCGAGTGACGCCGCGATCGCCGAGCACTCGAGCGCGGGCGCCCCGCCGTCCTCGGGCCTCTGAGCTCTATCGCTCTTTTTTACGTCCGCTTCCGAGCATCGAAATCGGCAATATTGCGAGCGCAAGCGCACCCGCGGTGCTGATGCCCGCGCACAGTCTCAGTCCGCGCACGAACGCGGTCTGGGCCGCGTTGGAAAGCTCGGCGCCGAGCTCGACCGGCAGCCGGCGAGCGGCGACGAGCGCGCCCGCGAGCGTGGATTTCGCGGCTTCCGCGAGTTCGGGCGGGACCGCGGCCGGCACCGCGTCCGTCATCACGTTGCGGTACACCGCGACGCCGATACTGCCGAAGATCGCGATGCCGAGCGCGCCGCCGAACTCCGCGCTCGTTTCCGAGATCGCGGACGCGGCGCCCGCGCGCTCCGGCGGCGCGGAGCCGACGATCAAGTCGGTAGTGAGCGTGAAGACGGGAGCGAGCCCGAGCGAAAAGATCGTCGAACCCAGTGCAAAAGTCGCAAAACTGCTGGACGGCCCGATCCCCGTGAAAATCCCGAAGCCGGCCGCCGAAAGCGCCAGACCCGCCGACATGGCAACGGCGGTCGGAACGCGCCGCGCGATCAACGGGGTGATCAGCGATCCTACGACGAAGGACAGCGCCCAGGGCAAGGTCCAGAGTCCCGCGTCGAAAGGCGACAGGCCGAGCACCAGCTGCAGGTACTGCGGGAGGAAGAGAAAGCCGCCGAACAGCACGAGAATGGCAAGGCCGTAAGTCGCAAGCGACGCGCTGAAAGCCGGCTCCCGAAACAAGCGCAGATCGATCAGCGGGTCGGCCAGACCCAGTTGCCGGCGCACGAACAAGACACCGAGACCGAGACCGGCGAGGATGAACACGACCGGCGCGATCCCGAAGCCGTCCTGAGCGATTTGCTTCAGGCCGAAGATCATCGCCAGCACGGCCGACAACGACAGCGCGGCGCTGATCAGGTCCGGCCGCCCCGCGTTGGGATCGCGGTACTCGGGCAGCAGCCGGGGACCCACCACGAGCAGCAGCACCATCACCGGCACCCCGATCAAAAAGACGGAGCCCCACCAGAAGAACTCGAGCAAGAGGCCGCCGAGCAGCGGACCTACCGCCGCACCCACCGAGTAGCTCGTGATCCACAAACCGATCGCGAACGTGCGCTGCCCGGGATCGAGAAACATGTTGCGGATCAAGGACAGCGTCGACGGGGCCACCGTCGCGCCCGCCAGCCCGAGCAGCGCACGGCTGGCGATCAACGTGCCTGCACTGGTCGCGAAAGCGGCGAACACGGACGCGACCCCGAACGCCGCCGCACCGATCAGGAGCAAGCGGCGGCGGCCGATCCGATCTCCCAGGGTGCCCATCGTGATCAGCGAGCCGGCCACCAGGAACCCGTAAATGTCGATGATCCACAACAGTTCCGCGCTGGTGGGCTTCAGATCCGCGCTGAGCTCCGGCACGGCAAGGTGAAGCACGGTCAAATCCATGGAGTAAAGGAGGCACGGGAGCGCGATCACGATCAGCCCGATCCACTCGCGCCGGCCGGCCTTCGCGGCGGGGAGCGAGATCGAGGGTTGTTTCGCGTCGGATTCCATGGGCTTCCAAGGACGTCACTTGAACTACCGCTGGATCGACAACGCGAGGGAAGAATCGAAAAGCGGGTATCGTAGACCGAAGAGCCGCGTTGGGCGGCGCGGGAGCGGCAGGGCAAATGAGGCTGCGCGGGTTCTTGGGCATAGTGAGCGGCTTGGCGCTCGGGGCGTGCGTGGTGATGACCAACGACGGCGACCGCGGCGATCAACCGGGTGGCGGCGGCAAGGCGGGTGTGAGCGGAAGCAGCGGCCGAGCAGGCAGCGGCGGCAGCGCGGGGTCCGCCGGCAAGGCCGACTCCGGGCCCGACTCGGCCAGCGGCGGCACCGGTGATGCGGCACTCGACTCCGCGCCGGACGATGCCGACACCGACAGTGCGGCCGATGGCGCGACCGAAGACAGCGGCGGCAACGGCGGCACCAGCGGAAGTGGCGGCAGCGCGACGGACGGCGGCCCGGCCGATGGCGGAGGCCAAACCGTGGGCGTCCAATGTCGCGCGATCGTCGACGCTTGTCCGCTCGTCGCGCTCGCCGAGTGCCAGTTTTACCTGGCTGGATTGACGGCGAGCGCGCGAGCGCGCGTGGTCAGCTGCATGAGCTCGGGCTGCAACCTGACCACGTGCTTGCGCGACCTGTGAGCCGAAAGACTGCCGCTACTGCAGGCAGGTGTTGAGCGAGCCCTCGATGCTGTTACCCGCGTTGTTCAACGCCCTCGCCGGGTAAGCGACGACGAAGTTGTAACACATCTCCGCTTCCGACACGGTGCCGAAGGCGACCGGCGCAGCGGTCGTGTTGTTGAAGGTGCACGTCGTGGTCAGCGACTCTCCCCGCTTGACGATCGCGGGCGTGTCGTACGACCGCTGCTCGTCGAACTTGAACGGCTTGTCGACGAGGATCTCCGGGCCGGCCGGACGATTGATCACCGTCTTCATGTGGGTGCCGATCTTGTGCATGTGCGGGATCGAGTAGAGGATGTGAATGTCGCCGCCCTGTGGATTGCGCGGCCGGCAGGTGCCGGTTGCGTTGGCCGTCGCACGCGCTGGAACGTTGATCTGCTCGGTACCAAGCCAGGTGACGGTGGCGACGTTCTGCACCGGCTCGGAGGTGACGCAGATCTTCACACCGCTCCGGTCCTGCTTCAGCGCGCCGCCCGGATTGTTGTAGTGAATCTCGAGCTCGAAGAAACCGCCGGGATCGGGCATTTCCATGCCGACGCCCGGAGGCATGTCCGGCGGGTCGCCGCCGGGAGCCCATCCCGAGATCAGCATGCTATCCGGATGGGTGCCGAGCACCGTGCTGTGCGACCCGTCGCGATAATTGGCCTGGTTCCTCGTCACCTGGAAAAAGAGCCAGTGGTGCAGCACGGCTCCGTTGTCGATCAACGGATCGGTCCGGATCGCGGTGACTTTCTTGTTGTACGGCGTCTTGAAGATGAAGTTCTCGTAGAACTGGCCGGGGCTGGTGATCCACGGACCCGCTCCCACTGAAAACGGCGTGCTGTCACCCGGCGTCTGCCCGCCGTGCGCGCGCAACTCGTAGCACTCCTCGGTAGGTCCACCGCCCGCCCCGCCGGTGCCGGAGCCGCCGGTGCCGGAACCGCCGACACCCGAGCCGCCTTCCCCGGAGCCGCCGACACCCGAGCCGCCTTCCCCGGAGCCACCGAACCCGGTGCCGCCGAAGCCAGAGCCGCCTTCGCCGGAACCACCGAAGCCCGAGCCGCCGCCGCCCGAGCCGCCGACGCCCGAGCCGCCGACACCCGAGCCGCCGACACCGGGCGGAGGAGGACCGGTGAGGCCGCAGGGAGGCGCGCCGGCTTGGATCCAGCTTTCCATGATCGCGATCTCGGCCGCGGGCAGATTGCCCTCGGGGGGCATCGATTTCACGGTGTCTTTCATGCGCCCCACGATGAGCTCGATCACCTTTTTCGAGGGATTCGACTTCGCCGGCGCGAAGAGATCTTGATAGGAGAGCATCGGCATCGGCGCGCCAGCCAGGAGCGGTGAGCCGTGGCAACCGGTGCAGTTGCCGAGGAGGATCCGCTTCGCGCTACCCATTGGGACGTTGGGCGGGCAGACGTTGTTGGCCCCACCGGCCCCACCGGCGCCGCTGGCGCCTCCCGGGTTTCCACGGCCACCGGCGTTCAAACGGTTGTCGTTCGGATTGCCGCCCAGATCGCCGCATCCGACGCTCACGAGCACCGCGAGCACACCCCCGCCGACCAGACCGTTCGTCCCCAGCCACGTCCATTGCCTTCGCATTGATCGCTCTCCCTGTCGCGCGCTTCTCGATAGACGACTCGCAGTGAAGCGTACGCGACTCGAAGCGACAAAGATCGCAGGATCATCGCTCAGTTGCACATTGGCGTGCAAAGGAACCGCTGACGCGCAAGGGGAACCGAGCGGCGTGTGATCTCGAGCGATCGCGTTCTATCCAACGCGAAAATTTTCCGTTGGCCAAATACCTACATTGTATCGAGACGCGCGCGTCCCGCGTCCGCCGCTACTCGGGAACCGCGATCCCGGAGCCGCCCATCTCCTTCGGAAAGTCTTTTTGCTTCGGCAAACCGTCGTGCACACGAAGCACGGCTTCGCCGTAGTTCACGTGCAATTGGGGCTTGAACGCGAACTCGGGAATCGTCGCGGCGTACACGTCGATGAGCTTGAAGCCGGGATGCTCGGTCATGATGTGACCACCGCACGACTTGCACCACATGCGAATGCTGCTCTCGGTCTTCTTGTAGCGACCGATCTGATCGGCGCCGCGCGTGACGGTCACGGCGCTCGGCGGCCAGAGCGTGAACGCATTCACGGGCGCCGCCGACCATTCTCGACACGACGTGCAGTGGCAGAAGCCGGCTGCGGCGGGCTCGCCGGTCACGCGGATCTCGACCGCACCGCAGAAACAACGACCTTTGTAGGCTTTTTCGTCGGCCATCATCCTCTCTCTTGCCGGGAAGGTTTCGGAGCAGTCCGTGTCCCGGGCGACGACAACCAGTATGGGTGCCGGATCACGAAAGCGCATGGCCATTAGTCAGTTGCTCGTGCGGAGGTTCGAGCTTTTGGCCCTTGCCGGATTGCGCAAACAGACCCAGAAATTCGCGCTTACAATTTTTGCACTGCGCGAAATCTCGGACAGGCGAGCTCGTGGTCGTTCACGATGCCGACGGCCTGCATGCACGCGTAGACGATGGTCGGACCGCAGAACTTGAAGCCGCGCCGCTTCATGTCCTTCGAGATCTTTTCGGAGAGCGCGGTCTTCGCCTTCACCTTGCGCCAGCTCGCGAGGCGAGTGACGATCGGCTTGTTGTCGACGAAGTCCCACAAGTAGTCCGAGAACTCGAGACCGCCTTCGCGCATGTCGAGATACACGCGCGCGTTGCCGATCATCGCGTTGATCTTGGTCGGGCTGCGGATGATGCGCGGGTTCTCGAGCGCCTTGGCGATGCGCTTGGCGTTCCAGCGCGCGATCTTGGCGGGGTCGAAGCGGTCGAACTCTTTTCGCATGTCCTCGCGCTTCCTCAGCACCGTGATCCAGGACAGGCCCGCCTGAAAGCCGTCGAGCTGGAACTTTTCCCAGAGCGCGCGCGAGTTGCGCACGGGCACGCCCCACTCCTGATCGTGGTAGCGGCGGTACAAAAGGTCGCTCGGGGGAGCCCAGCTGCAAGGAACGTCGCTCATCCGCGCGAGCTTACTCGCACTCGCTGCGAGTCCCCGCGATCCATTCCGGCGACTGGCACGCGTAAGGCGACGTGAACTGGTACCCGGGCCGCCTTCCATTTTCACAGCTGCAGAACAAGCCTTCCGAGCTCGGTCTGCATTTGGCGCCCCAACCTCCTTCGCATCCGATCACGCAGCCGCCCTCCGCTGTGTTGACGCGGACGCAAATGTAAGCGTCGTCCTGGCACTTCTGGAAACGCGCCGCTTCCTCGCAAGGCGAGTTGTTGAAGTCACAAGGCGTCGGATCCCGGAGTATACAAGCGCGGGCGGCGAGATATGCGTCACCGCAGCCCCACGAGTCTTGGAGCGACCAGGCCTGGTACGACGACTGGCGGCAGTCGTCGTACATGCAGCCGTGCTGCTTGAGGTGGTCGCAAACGGCGGCGAGCGTCGCCTCTCGATCGATCGTGCCCCCGCCGCCCCCGCCGGTGCTCGAACCCGCTTCGCCAGCGTTGCCACCCGGGCCCACGCCGCCACCGCCGACGCCGACGGAACCGCCCCGCCCCGCGGAGCCATTCGAGCCGGCGTTACCGCCCTTACCGCCCTTGCCGGCCGCGCCGCCCTTGCCGGCCGCGCCACCCTTGCCACTTGCTCCGACCGTACCGCCCCTGCCACCCGTACCACCGAATCCTGGATCATCGACGTCTTCCAAGAGCTCCGTCTTTCCCCCGCAAGCGAACGCGACCGACGCCACGCAGGCGTACGTTATGCGACTGACGCGACCCATGATCTTCCTCCCACGCCGCGAGCCTAGCACTTTTCAGGCGGGACCAGGCCGGCGAGCTCCTCGGCCAGCGCGCGGATCGTCAATGGGCTCGACCCCTCGGCCTTGTTGTTGACGATCACGAACAGCGCCTTCTTCGCCGCGCGACAAGCCTGCGCTAGCCGGACGATGTCGGCCCGCATCCGCGGCTGTGGATCCTTGATCGCGTCGAAGGGCAGAAGCTCGCGCTTTCGATCCTCGTAGCGGCGGCCGGGCGGAATCAACAGCCGCGCGACGCAAACTGGCCCCGTGAGTCCGACTTGGTCGAGCTGCTCGCCGAGCTCCGGCATCGCCTCCCAGAAGTTGAAAACGTGCGAAGCGCCCGAGCTCCGCAGCACGTCGAGGTAGCGCGGCGTGAACAGCTGACGGCTCCGGAGCTCGACCGCGATCGGGAAGTCTCGCGCCGCCGCGTCCAGAAAGCGCCGCAAGCGTCCGGCAAAGTCGGCGGACGAGAAGCGCGAGCCGGTGGCCGGCGGGAAAGTGAGTACGAGCGCCGCCACGTGGCCGCCAAACTCGTCACGGAGCGGCGCCACGACGTCGGCTTCGAACGCCTGCGGCGAGAGAAAGGCCGGGTTGTCGGCACCTGTTTCCGGGTCGGTGATCGAGGTGATGCCGCGAAACACCTTGAGCACGCAACGAAAGCCCGGCGGTAGCTGGCCTCGGTAGTCGCGGAGCGTCTCACGATCGAGCGGGCGGTAGAACGAACGATCGATGCCCACGCTGCGAAACAGCGGATGGCGCGCGTACTCGCCGAGGCCGCTCTGTTTCAGCCAGCGCTCGGTGGGCTTGCCTTCGTAGACGATCCCCGCCCAACCAGGGAACGTCCACGACGAGGTCCCGAAAAAGACGTGATCGGGGACGCGGGCCGCGAGCTCGGCGTCGCGTGCGGCGCCGGAAAGGGCAGGCGCCGAAGCGGAAAATAAACCCAGCTGGCGAGCCACGCGCTTGCTCGAGTCAGCGTAACACGCCGACCCGCCGAGGGCATTGACAAGCGCACCTGGTCGCAGGCCATCCTGAGTCTCAGTGACGAGCTCCCGACGCGACTCCGATCCAAAGCGAGAGGTCCACGTCACGCTTACAGCCGACGTAGCTGACGCAGACACCCTCGAGCAGCGCCCTTCGCAAGTCAGCAAATCGCTCTTGGTCGGCGTGCATCTGACGCAGCTCACCATCGCCGGCATCTTTTGTTTGGTGTGTTACTGGATCTACGCGGGCGAGCTTCCTACGGGAATGGAGCGGTGGTGGACGATGTGCCTCGCGCTTCTGGCTGTCGCCTGGACAGCCGCGCTGCCCCTGTTCGGCCGGTTGTGGCGGTTCGTGCCCGCATTCGAAGCACGTTTGTCGTTCTGGGGTTCGTACTGGATCGCCCTCTTGGGCCTACCCATCTTGATTCCCCTCATCGCTACCTCGTCCCTGGGTCGCAAGAAGCCGGGGTTCGGTAGGCATCCCCTGCCGGAGGCAATGCTGCGAGCAGGAGTCGTCACGACCTGGCTGGTCATGCAAGTCGCGGCGTACTTCGCGTGCGAAAAGGCGCTGGCAATGACGTTGTCCGAAGACGCGTCATTGAAGCCCTTTTGGTCGTTCGTGTTCGTCTACGGCACGTGCCTCGCGCTCCCGCTCGCGTTGATGAGTGCGGCGCTCGATGTTCGGAAGAGGCGCTTGATCCAGGCGGCAAATGCGCGCGACATGATCACGGGCACCCGATCGCTGATGCCCGGAGAAGCGGTCGTGCACGGCGTGGTCGAGCTCGCCGAGGGTGAAACTCGAGCCGTCCGCATGGAAATCGATCAAGAGGGGACGGAACACGAGTCTTCGGGCAGCTGGAGTCACAGCTGGAAGGAAACTGGGCGCAGGCTCTTGGTGCGGCCCTTCTACTTGAGGACGACGGCCGGCGAGCGGGTCCGCGTGCTGGCAGGCGACGACGCCAAGTTGATGGACGCGCTCGACGGCAAGATCCTCGTGAACCGCACCGCCCGCACGTGCACCGCAGAGCTCACGCCCGGCGAGGTCGTCAGCGCGTTCGGCCAGCTGTCACGCGAGCGCGACCCGGAAGCCGCACCGGGAGTCGGATATCGTTCTCCCACCATCGGCTGGGTTTTGCGACCGCCCGACGGCGGCTGGATGCTGCTCTCCTCGCATCCGATCGACCGACCCTTTCAAGAGCGAGCTCGCCGGATCTCGTGGTGGGCCTCCTGTTTGCTCAGCTTCGTCATTGCCGGCCAATGTTTGCTGCTCGGCTACCACTCCCGCATCGCGTTCGGCCGGCCGGTCGCCGCGACAGTGACAGCGGCGAAGGTCGTCAAGGAAGACACCGATGATGGCTATAAATTCAAGCGCGTCGTCACGGTCAATTTACCCGCCGCACGAACCCCACGCGAAGCAGCCTTGACCGAGGAGGTCACTGAAGAGAGCTACCCCAATGCGGCGCCAGGACGAACCATCACCGTTATTTCCGATCCGGTCTTTTCGACCTTCAACTTCGGAGAGCACCCGACCGCGCCGTTCTGGGTCGTGTTCGAGGCAGCCCTGATCGTCCTCCTCTGTCTGATCGTGAGAAATAGCGACCGCCCCGACGCCAGGTGGTACCTGGAAAAACCGTTGGAGGAGCAGGGGAGCGGTCGGCTTCCCGAAACCAAGACCAAGCCCAGCGGCGATAGCTTGTCGGAAATCCGAGCCCTCGTCGATCAAGAGCTCGCGCAGAAATCCGCCAAAGTCACGAGGTAAGCAAGAAAGCTACGCGGTCCACCCGAGTGCGGCGGCCTCCCGGTAGACCTCGAGATGCAGCTCGGCCGAGCGTTGCCAGCTGAAAGCGCGGCTGCGTTCGATCCCGCGCGCGGCGAGCTCGGCGCGCAGCACGCCGTCCCTGGCAACGTGCTCGAGCGCGCGCGCGAGCTCGGTGACGTCGAGCGGGACGTGGAGCCCGGCTCCGCCCAGAACTTCGACCAGAGCTGGAATGTCGCTGGCGATCACCGGTGTTCCGCACGCCATCGCCTCGAGCGCCGGCAGACCGAAGCCCTCGAAGCGGGAGAATTGCACGAGTGCGAGCGCGCCGCGCAGCAAGTCCACGACCTCGTCGTCGGCGGCCTGCAACAGGCGCGTCGTTCGCGACGCGACGCCGAGCCGAGCGGCGTGCTCCATCGTGCTCGCCCCCCGCTCGCGCCGCCGGGCGTAGAGTCGATGCAGGACCACGAGCCGCGTACCCGAGCCGAGGCGCGCACGCGCGAACGCGTACAGCACATCGAGATGATTCTTGCTCGGAGTGTTCTGCCCGACGACCAGGAAGTACGGCGCGTCGAAGCCGAATCGCTTCGCGACGCGCTCCCGCGCCGGGTCGCGGCCCGACCCCGGAGAGTAGCGGGTGCTCACACCGTGCGGAATCAGTCGAACGCGCGGCCCGGCCTCCGGTAGCCGTCGCACGATGTCGTCCGCGGTCGCGTTGCTGATCGCGACCAGGCGTGACGCGCGCTCGAGGGCGCGCCGGATGCCGGCGGTATAGAAGGCCGCTTTGAACGGCGTCGCCAGCGACCAGCCTTCCGCGGCCCAGGGAGCGACCAGCCACATCAGATCGTGCACCGTCACCACCGTGGGCAGCCGCAGGCCGCGGCCCAGGATGTTGAACGGCGCGTGCAGCACGTCGACACCGTCGAGCACTGCCAGGCGCGCCGGGCGGAGCAAAGTCGAAAGGCCATTCGCCGGGGCCGCCACCAAAGTCTCGTCGACGTTCGCCGCGGCGGACAGCGGTCGCGGTGCCAGCGGGTGGGCCCACAGCCGGAAACTGTCGGAAGGCGCGAGCGCCGGGACGCGATCGATCAATTCCCGGACATAAGCGCCGATCCCGCTTGGTCGCTCGCGCACGTAGCGGCAGTCGATCGCGGCGTGCATGCTTGGCTCAGCCGACCACCGGCAAGCGGCGGCGCTCGGGCGGCGTCGCGGACGGAGTTCGGGGCCGCGCCGGCACCAGGGTATCGACGCGCCCGCCCCAAGCGTAGTTCTCTTCGACCACGCGCGCGCACCAGCACTGGCCGCACCCGTTGCGCGTCAAACCCTCGAAAGCACGCTCTACGCCCAGCTCGAGCACGTTATTGACCTTTTCGCGACGGCTGACCAGCGCGCAATGAAAGAGATAGCCTTCGGGATCGAGCGTCGCGTTGATCCACCCGGCCGCGCACGGCGGCTCTTTGTCGGCCGGGAAGTGACGGAAGTGGCGCAGACTGCTCCAGCGATTGCCGACCGCCGCGCTCCTTCGCTTCAGCTGCTCGAGACGTGCGAAGGCGGCTTGCAGGCGCTGCGGCTCGAGCTGATAGTCCGACCCGTCGCGATCGCTGTCGAGGAACAGGCTGTTGCGCGCCGGCTGAAAGACGATGGTGAGCGCGAGCTCTTCCACCACGCCGACCAGCGCATCGAGATGGTCGGCGTTGTGCGTGCCGACTACACAGGTCAGCTCGACGGCGACGCCGGCATCCCGCGCAGCGATCGCTCCGCGCACGGCCTTGTCGAACGAGCCGGCGCCGCGCATCGCATCGTGCTGCGGCGGCGGGCCGTCGAGGCTGATCTTGACCTTCTGTAGCCGCTTCACCGTCGATAGCTTCTTCGGAATCAGGATCCCGTTGGTGTTCATGTAGACGCGCACGCCGAGCGCCCGCAGAAAGAGCACCACTTCGTCGACGTCGCGATGCGCGAGCGGCTCTCCGCCGTCGAGCGAGACGTGACGCGTGCCGAGCGCGTAGAACTCGGCGAGCACGCGCAAGACCTGGGGCAGCGTCATTTCGTTCGGCAGCGGCGTGTGCCGATCGCAGTAGTGGCAGGCGAGATTGCACAGGTGGGTAAGCTCGAAACCGAGCGATAGCGGCACCGGGCGCACTCCGGCGCGCGCCGCCGCAAGGCGGAAGATCGAAGCTGTCTGCATGTGCCCGGGGCGCGATTGCAACGCACGTGCCCGGTGTGCGCTCAGTCAGGTGCGGCGCGGCAATGATCGTGTGCCGAGGATTCACGGTCGGCGTGCCAGTCGTTCGGCACTGTCGCCCTGGCGCGTCAGGGTCAGCTTACGTCACGTGCGCTGCGCGAACATCGCACGCCGCCGTTCGAGGCTCTCCGCCGGCCACAGCGTCTTCGCGTCGTAGTAAGCCTCGAAGGCGGGCACGCCGGGCGGCAGCCTCACCCAGGGCACCTTCGAGCGCGTGTAGATGTGAACGTTCGGTGCGAGCGCGGTGGGATCATCGAGCGTGCCCACGCGGATGAAACGCAGCGGCGCGAAACCTCCGTACTCGCTCCAGACCGCAATGCCGCACGCAGTACAGCGTTCGATAGCGTGCGGCTTGCCGCTGTCGGTCGGCTGGGCCGAGCGGGAGACCTCGCCTTGGAGGATCGTGACGCGCGCCGTCTCGATCAGAGCGTTGAGCACGAAGGCGCTGCCGGTCTGCCGCTGGCAATCGCGGCAGTGACAGCAATGCACGAACATCGGTGCGCTCTCGAGCCGATAGCGCACCGCGCCGCACGAGCAGCCTCCTTCGAGTTTTTCGCTGTTCGACACGCGCGAAAGCTACCAGACGCGTTGGCCAGGCAAACGGGGGCGCCCGCCCCCTGCCGCACGGCGTCGTGATCGAACCGCCGCTCTCGAGCATAAGATTCAGGACGTGACGGTGAGTCAGATGGCGTTGTTTGCAGCGGAAACCGGCGACTCCTCCGATGTCGAACGGGTTTCTGCCACGGAGGCTGCCCCGGTGAGCGGTGTGGTGAGCTCCGGCCGGCGGCTGCGGACCGCATTCGAGACCCACTACGACCAGATCTGGCGCCTGCTTCGCCGGATCGGAGTGCCGCCGAGCGTGGCCGACGACGCCACCCAGCAGGTCTTTTTGATCCTGGCCGAACGTCTCGGCGACGTCCGCGACGGCTGCGAGCGCTCTTTTCTGTTCGGGACCGCGCTGCGCATCGCCTCGACCTTGCGCCGGAACTGGAAGCGCGAGCTGTTGACCGAGCACGCGGATCTCGAAGTATCCGAGCTGCCCGGAACCGACGAGCTCGCGGATCAGCGGCGGGCACGGAACGCGCTCGACACGATCCTGAAAGCGATGGACGCCGACCTCAGAACCGTCTTCGTGCTGTACGAGCTCGAGCAGTTCACGAGCGTCGAGATCGCCGAGCTCCTCAGTATCCCGATCGGAACGGCGGCATCGCGCTTGCGGCGCGCGCGGCAGCAGTTTCAAACCCTGGTCAAGGAGCGTTTCCCGAGTAGAGCGGCCGGAGGCCACCATGAGTGATCCCAAACGACTGCTGGACGGTGGCGGCGGTGAAATCGAACGCGGGCTGCTCGAAGCCGGCCTCGCGGAGCTACCGGATGCTTCGGCGAAGCGCCGCGCCGCGGTGGCGCTCGCCATCGGCGCCGCTACGACGAGCGTTTGGCCGACAGCGGCCTACGCCGGGGCGAAGGCCTCGAAGGCAGGAGTGCCGCTGCTGCTCAAGCTACTGGCGGTGGGCGCCGTCGGCGCCGGGACGCTCGGGACCGCCACGTACCTGATCACGAAGCCCGAACCGCCGCCGGTCACCGCGGCACAGCCTCCATCTGCTCCCCGGGACACGATCAAACCGCGCGCCATGACGAAAGCGCCTGAGGAGCCGGCCAGCCCGGCCCCGCCGGAGCAGATTGCGCAGGCTCCCGAGCCGAAAACCTCGCCCGAGGTTCGACGCTCGCCGGCGCAAAGCGCGCCAGCAGCGTCCTCGATCTCGGACGAGATCCGCGTGCTCGACGAAGCGCGCCGCGCGATCGCCGCGGGGGACAGCGCGGCCGCCAAGCGCGCCCTCGACCAACACCGGCAAAAGTACCCGAAGGGTGCGCTGGCGGAAGAAGCCGTTTTGCTTCAGATTGAGTCGCTCGCACGGCAGGGTAAACGCGGCGCCGCCAAGTCCCTTGCCGAGCGGTTCCGGGCTTCCCATCCGAATAGCCCGCATCTGCGTCGGATCGAGTCGGTACTCGCCGGACCGTGATTTTCAGGCCGAGCACGCTTGCCGTCACCGCGGTGCTCGCCGCTCTTGGATGCGGCGACGGAACCGACGTGCATCTGGGAGTCGGTCCGCCCCTGCAACTGGTGCAGCCCGATGGCGGCGGCGGTTCCGGCGGAGCGGCAGTCGATGCGTCCGATGACGCCGCGACCTGCGACGACTCGACCCGGGTCGAACCCGAGGTCGCGGCTTTTTTGATCGAGTGTGAAGGTTTCGGCTGCAACGCGATCGGCGGGCGCGAGGGCTGCCGTTACGAGGTGACTACCAGCGCCGACGCGGGACCGGGAAGCCTGCGCGAAGGGCTCGAGCTGGTTCGCCCGGCGTGGATCACGTTCAGCGCCGATTTCGACATCATCCTGGAGACGAATCTGGTCGCGCGCTCGCACAAGACGCTCGACGGCCGCAACCGCAGAGTGACGATCCGCGACTTCGGCATTCGTATCGAGAACGCCGAGAACATCGCGATCGAGAACATCACCTTTCTCGGGCGGCAGGATCTCGACCGCGACGCCGGAGGCGTGAGGAAGGACGACGCCGACGCGATTTCGCTGGTCGGCGCGGGCACCCACGACGTCTGGATCGATCACTGTGACTTCTCGAACTACCGCGATGGGCTGATCGACGTCAGCGGCGGTGCCACCAACGTGACGGTGTCACGCTCACACTTTTCGGATCACGAGTTCGTGATGCTGTTCGGAAACGATGTGGACGACGTCGGCGCCAGGGAAATGCGCGTCACCGTGCATCACAACTGGTTTCAGGCGACCAAGAACTACCACCCCCGCGCGCGTTACGGCTGGATCCACGTCTACAACAACTTGTTCGACGAGTGGGGCGACGTCGGCGTACGAGCGTCCCAGGAGAGCCGCGTCTACACGGAAAAGAACATCTACCGGGCCGGCGACGACTCGAAGGAAGCCGTGACCTTCACCAAGGAGGGGGACGACGACAAGGACGGCTTCGTGCGAGCGGCGGGCGACGACTTGAAACTCAATGGCGCAGTGGTGAACACCAACGACGACGGGACGGTCGTCATGCTGCCCTTCCCCTACGAGTACCACCCCCAGACCGCCGACGACGGAGGCGATGGCGGAGGCCTGCTCGAGCAGCGCCTGCACTCCGAAGCCGGGGTCCAAGCGCCCCTGCCCTAGAGCGTGTTCAAGGCGCCGCCCTTCGGCTACGTTTCCGAGCAGTTAGCGCGGAGCGGCGGCAGCGGTGAGACTCCTCGCAGCAGCGATACTTCTAGTCACGGCGTTCGCGCGGACCGCCTCTGCGGAGTCCGCGATCGAGGACGTGCGGTTCGAGTACCGCGCGGTGAAGGATTGTCCGAGCGAAGCGTGGGTCGTGCGGCGGATCCAGGCGCGCACCGACCGCTTTCGCCGCGTGACCGACGGCGCATCGGCGCGCACCTTTTCGATCGCAATCGCCGAGGCTGCGGGGGGATTCTTGGGCACGCTGGAAATCACCGAGCCCGATCCGTCCGGCGGACGCACCACGTCGCGGCGCATCGAAGCACCGCGCTGCATCGAAGTGGCGGATGGGCTGGCGCTGATCGCGGCGCTGACGATCGATCCGCGCGCTGCCGAAGCAGCGATCGGAGAGCCGGAGCCGGAAACACAACCCGCGGAGAAGCCGCCCACAGCACCGTCTACGCCCGCACCGAAACCACCGGTCGCGCCCGCTGAGACACGTGCGGCGTCCGCGGCGGAAGCGCACGTCGAAGACGCAGGAACGACAGCGCGCGAGCGGGGCGGCTCGGCGAGCTACTTACGCTTCGGAGCCGGCTTCGTCGCGGCGGGCGGCGTCGCGCCGGAGTCGATGTACGGCGCTCAGGTGCTGGGGGAGCTCGGCATGCGCCCCGGACGGCACTGGTTCGCGTGGGCGGCGCGCCTGAATCTGCGACACGTGCGCCGCGAAGGGCTCGCGTTCGCCAACGGCCGAGCGGATTTCCGTTTGACGACGGCGGGCATCGACCTGTGCCCGATCCGCGCCCCGGTCCCGGTGCTCGAGCTCGGTCCGTGCTTGACCGGGGAGTTCGGCTTGCTCGAGGCGGTAGGCAGGGAAAATCCCGAACCGCAGCAGAGCACACGCAGCTGGGCTGCGCTGGGCGGCCTGCTGCGGGCGGGCGTCAGCTTGAGCCAGATCGGGATCGAAGCCAGCGCCGGCGCGGTCGTACCACTGCGACGCGATCGTTTTTTTCTCGGGACGCAGATCGGCGAAGTGAAGTCGGTCGTGTGGTCTGCCGGCTTCGCGCTGACCGGCAGAATCGATTGATCGCCGGGCTCAGGGCGCGGTGACCTTCACATTGTCGAAGATCGCGACCGCGTCGACGATTCCGACCGCGACGCCGCCGTTGGTGAGCGCGCTGTCCGTGGCGGTGCCGATCTCCTTGCCGTTCAGGCTCGCGCTGATCGTCGTGCCGACCGCGGAAAGCCCGATCGTGTACCAGGTGCCGGTGCCGGCCTGGACCGGCATACCCGTTTTGTAGGACGAGATGATGTCCGTGGTGCTCCCGTTGACGCGTTTGCGCACCTTGAGGCTGGCGTCGGTCTCGTTGGCGTGAAACTCGAGGAAGTAGTAGCGGTCCTTGCTCGAGAGCCGCACCGCGAGAAAGGCGACCGGATCGCCGGCGGCGGAGGAGACGAATTGCACCTTGGTTTCGACGACCTGGTCGGTCCACGCCACGTCTCCGCCGACCGCCCAGCTCGGATCGCTGTACTCCTTCTGCTCTTTATAGACCTTCGATCCCGCTTCGGTGACTACGGCCCAGTCGCCGACGCTGTCGTTGCCGTCGTCCACGTCGGCGATCCAGCCGTCGGCGTTGCCGTCTTCGAAGTCCTCGAACAAGAGCCCATCGGTCGGTCCGCTGTCGCCCGAGCCGGACGATCCGCCCGAGCCGCCCGCGCCGGCGCTGTCATTTCCAGCATCGATTGCGGCAGTGCCGCCACTGCCACCGCTTCCACCCGTTCCCGTTCCGCCAAAGCCACCGACACCTCCAACACCCGGTGCGCCGCCTCTGCCGCTCGAGCCAGCCGTCCCCGCGGTGCCGGTGCCGGCCATGCCGCCGCGCCCGCCCGCTCCGCCGTAGCTGCTCGGCCGGACGGACCCTTCGTCTTCGGGGGCGCACGCGGCCACGAGGGCCGAGAGCGCGATCAACGTGCCAACGTTTTGACGCAAAGTCATGGCGCTCCTCCTCAGAAGCCGGCGATCAAGCCGAGCGACGGCTCGAGAACGAGTCCGGTCGCCGGCAGCGTGAGCATCGCGTTGAGGTTCAGCTGCAAACCCAGACCCTCGCTGAACGCGTACACGGCGCCGCCGCCGACGGTGCCGAAGACCTTTCCGAGCTTCTTCCAGGCGTCGAGCTTGACCTCGCGCAGCGCGGGGTCGCTCGCGGGGATCTGGCCACCGGCGCACGCGGCGTACTCGGGACTGCCGCGCGGCGCGTACAGGCCGCAATCCTTGACCGGCGTCTCGACCTTCGCGTCGACCTGAGCGAGGCCCCCGCCCGCGTGAACGTAGAAGCGAGCGCCGGGCTTCGCGACCCCCGAGCCGAACCAATGACTTATCCGCGCTTCCAAGTGGTACGGCAGAAACGCGATCCCCTCGTCGACGACCTGAACGATGCGCCCCTCGCTGTCGTAGATGACGTCGCGCGCCGAGGGCGGGCCGCCGCCGAAGGCGTAGCCGACGCGCACGCCCGCGAGCCAGTTCGCCGTGAGGGCACGGTCGTAGCTCAAGAGAACGCGCGTCGTGGCAAAGACCAGACTCGAGCTCGTATCGGTCCCGGGATACGGCTCGTCCACGTACGCGCCGCTGCGGCTGCCGCCGTAGTAGCAGGCGAAGCTGTCGTCGGCCTGGGACGCTTGCGTGCAGATGTCGGTTCCCCCGACGAAGGTGAGGTCCTGCGCGATGTGCAGGCCGACCCAGTTTTTTCGGTAACGTTCGGAGGGGCCGGCTGCCGCGGCTTTCTCGCTGCAGCCGGGGAAGTTCGGCGGGCAGTCTTCCTTGGCTGCGCAGCGCGGCGGCGGCTCCGCATCGGTGAAGCTAGGAGGCCGCTGCGCGCTGTTTTCGACGAGCGCGATCTGGATCGGGTTCGCCTTGTTGCCCCAGGCCGTGAGCTCGTCCCCACTTTTGTCCCTGGCGCGCACGAAAAGGCGCAGCGTTCCGGAGGCAGCCGTCTTGTCGCAGGGGATCTCGGCGCGAAAGCTCTGCGCCGCGCGCTTCATCGGCAACGATTGCCAATCCTCACCGGCCGGCTTGAAACGAAGCTCGAGGGTCGCGTCGGCGCTTCCGATCTGGCATTCGACCGGAACCGGACGGCGCGTTTCGATCTCGAGCACCGTCGGCGAGCAGTTGAGTGTGACGTCTTCGGGGGGCGGCGCGGTAGCCGCGGGCTCCGCGGGGGCCTCCGGCTCGGCTGCTTCCGCGGGCGGACCACCCAGCTCTGCAAAAAGCTTCTGCGTCTCGGTCGTCGCGAGCTCGCCGTCGAGCTTCACGCCTGGAGATAGCTCCTTGGCTTTGACGAACGCCTCCTTGGCGCCGGCCATGTCGTTCTTGCCGCTGCCGCGCACGATGCCGACGTACATGAAGGCTCGGGCCAGGAGCTGGGGGCTGCACTTGTCGGCGCACGCCGCGACGATCGCGGTCAAGACACCCTCCGCCTTGTCGAAGTCGGTCGCAAGGTAGTGAACGTCGATCGCTTCACGGATCTTCTTCTCCGCAGCGGCGTCGCGCGGGTACTGGGCACGGGCGGGCAGCGCCAGCAGCACCAGGGCAAGCGCCAGCGACAACGTTCGAAGAATCATCGGGCGCAGAGCTCTTAATGCGCACGGCGTCCGAATCGATCGCAGCGCGGGGTGGTCACGACTCGTTCGGACAATCTTCGGCTGCCCGCGATCGTTCGCGCCCGCTCCGGCATCAAGCCACTAGTGACGACGCTGGCGAATGCGCTGGCAAACAGCGAAGCGCGGACCACCATCGGTCGCTACCGCTGGCTCATCTGCGGCCTGTTGTTCCTGGCCACGACGGTCAACTACATCGACCGCCAGATCTTGAGCTTGCTGAAGCCGATCCTCGACGTCGAGCTCGGCTGGACCAACGCGCAGTTCGGCGAGGTCAATGCGACGTTTCAGGCGGCGTATGCGCTGGGGCTGCTATTTTTCGGGCGCTTCATCGATCGCTACGGAACCAAAATAGGCTACGCGATCTCGATCGCGGCCTGGAGCCTGGCGGCGATTGGCCACGCCGCAGCCGGCAGCGTGCGCGGCTTCTTCGTGGCGCGCGCGGCGCTCGGGCTCGGCGAGGGCGGCAACTTCCCGGCGGCGATCAAGGCGGTGGCCAGCTGGTTTCCCAAGCGGGAGCGCGCACTGGCCACGGCGTTGTTCAATTCCGGAACCAACGTCGGAGCGATCATCGCACCGGCGATCGTGCCGTTCATGGCGCTGACCTGGGGCTGGCGCTCGCCCTTCGTCGCCGCCGGGATCGCCGGCCTGTGCTGGCTCGCGCTCTGGCTGCCGTTCTACGACGCGCCTGATCGAATCAAGCGCGTGGGCCAAGGCGAGCTCGCCCACATCCGCGACGGCGACCCCGAAGTGCCGGCCGAGGCACGAGCGATCGGCTTTTTCAGCATGCTGCGCTACCGCCAGACCTGGTCCTTCGTGGTCGCGAAGTTTTTGACCGATCCCGTGTGGTGGTTCTTTTTGATCTGGCTACCGGATTACTTCAAAAAGACGCGCGGGCTCGACATCAAGCAGAGCTGGGTGCACCTGGTGGCGATCTACTCGCTCGTCACCGTGCTCAGCATCGCGGGCGGCTGGCTCGCGGGATACCTGGCTCGGCGCGGCCTGTCGATCAGCGCCGCCCGCAAGACGGCGATGTTCGTTTTCGCTTGTCTGGTCCTGCCGATTTTCTTCGTCACCAGCGTCGGCGACTGGTCGGCGGTGCTCCTGATCGGGCTCGCCGGCGCGGCGCATCAAGCCTGGTCAGCCAATTTGTTCACGACCACCTCCGACATGTTTCCGCGGCACGCGGTGGCCTCCGTGGTCGGCCTGGGCGGCATGGCGGGGTCGTTCGGCGGCATCCTGTTTCCGATTTACAGCGGCAAGTTGCTCGACCGGTTCACGAGCACCGGTAACGTCACGACCGGCTACGCCATCCTGTTCGCGATCTGCGGCTCGGCCTATCTGGTCGCGTTCGCGCTGAACCACCTTTTGGCCCCGAAGTTCGAGCCGATCGTTCAGCAGCCGTGATCGGATCGAGGCGCCCCGGCATTAAATCGGCGATGGACGCCGCTGCGCCCCGGCCCCTAGACGCGACTTCATCGGACAGCCCCCGCCGGGCCGCCGAGTCGAAAGTGGTGGTGCTCGAGCTAGCCCGGCGCATCGGCAGCGTGTCGCAAGCGTGCCGGATCATGGGCTACAGCCGCGACAGCTTCTATCGCTTCAAGAAGCTCTACGAAACCGGCGGCGAAAGCGCGCTGAGCGGAATTTCGCGACGCAAACCGCTGCTCAAGAATCGGGTGGCTCCCGAAATCGAGGCCGCCGTCTTGAGGCTCGCCGTCGATCAGCCGACGTGGGGGCAGGCGCGGGTAGCCAGGGCGCTCACAGAAGGCGGCTTGCCGATCTCGGCGGCCGGTGTGCGCTGCGTATGGGTACGTCATAAGCTGCAAAGGACCGAGCTCAGGCTCAAAGCGGCCGCAGCGCGGAGCGATGATGACACGGTTGTCGATCCGGATCACGGAGGATGACAACGTAGCGGTCGCGCTGCGCGACATCGACGCGGGAACGCGCGTCGACGGAGTGACCGCGCGCGCGAAGATCGATGCGGGGCACAAGATCGCGCTCTCTGACATCGCCCCGGGCGAGCCGGTGATCAAGTTCGGCTACCCGATCGGCGTCGCGAGCTCGGCGATCGCCGCCGGCGAGCACGTGCACAGCCACAACTTGAAGAGCACGCTGAAGGACGACCTTCAGACGGAAGTTCGGCCGCAGGCCGCGGGCGCGCGGTCGCCCCGCGAGTCGGGCCCGACTTTCGACGGCTTTCGCCGCAGCGACGGCAAGGCCGGCATCCGCAACGAGATCTGGATCGTCAACACCGTCGGCTGCGTCAACAACGCGGCGGAGCGGATCGCGGCGCTCGCCGGTGCCGAGCTGGTTCACGAGGGGTCCGGCATCGACGGCGTTCACGCTTTCAAGCATCAGTTCGGCTGCTCGCAGCTCGGCCGCGATCTCGAATCGACCCAAAAGATCTTGGCCGGCCTGGTGCGCCATCCCAACGCCGCGGCCGTGTTGATCCTCGGGCTCGGCTGCGAGAACAACCAGCTGCGTTCGCTGCTCGAAAGGGTAGGCCCTGTCGCACCGGAGCGCGTGCAGTACTTCAACGCGCAGGACGTCTCGGACGAAGTCGAAGCCGGCCTCGAGCGGGTGCGCGCGCTCGCCGAGTACGCCCGGAGCTTCCGGCGCGAGCCCCTCCCCGTGCGCGAGCTGATTCTCGGGATGAAGTGCGGCGGGAGCGACGGTCTGTCCGGAATCACTGCCAATCCGCTGGTCGGCAGGATCGCCAATCGCATCGCCGACCACGGCGGCAGCGTGCTCTTGACGGAGGTGCCGGAGATGTTCGGCGCGGAACAGGTGCTGCTCGAGCGCGCGTGCAGCGCCCAGGTAGCCGCCGACACCGTCGAGCTCGTCAACGGCTTCCGCGCATACTTTCGCCGCTACGGCGAAGCGATCGACGAAAACCCTGCCCCCGGCAACATCGCCGGCGGCATCACCACGCTCGTCGAGAAGTCGCTCGGCTGCGTGCAGAAAGCCGGTCAAGCCCCGATTGCCCGCGTGCTCGGCTACGGCGAAGCGGCGCCTTCGCAGCTCGGCGGCGTGGCCCTGATCAACGCTCCGGGCAACGACGCCGTCTCGTCGACGGCGCTGGTCGCGGCCGGCGCCCACGTCGTGCTGTTCACCACCGGACGCGGCACGCCGATGGGCTTCCCCGCACCGACCGTGAAGATCAGCACCAACTCGGCGCTCGCCGAGAAAAAGCCGACCTGGATCGACTTCGACGCGGGACCGATTGCGCGCGGCGATAGCGACTTCGAGCCGCTCGCCGAAGCGCTGTTCGCGCTCGTGCTCGACGTCGCCAGCGGGCGCCGGTTGACGCGCAGCGAGCGCAACGGGTTCCGCGAGATCTCGATCTGGAAAGACGGGGTCACGCTGTGACTTTGCCGAAGCTCGACCAGCGCTACCGCGACCCCGGCAGCCCGCCGCTGCCCGAGCGCGTGCTGCAGTTCGGCGAAGGCAACTTCTTGCGCGCCTTCGTGGATTGGATGATCGACGAAATGAACGCCTGCGCCGTGTTCAACGGCCGCGCCGTCCTGGTGCAGCCGATCGCGCAGGGTATGGCGGACCAGATCAACGCGCAGGACGGCCTTTTCACCGTCGTTCTACGCGGCCTCGAGCTCGGCAAGCTGCGGGCGTCGCAACGGGTGATCTCGTCGGTGACCCGTTGCATCGATCCCTACCGGGATTTCGAGGCTTTCATCGCCTGCGCGCACAACCGCGACTTGCGCTTCGTGGTTTCGAACACGACCGAAGCGGGCATCAAGACCGACCCGCGCGACCGCTTCGACGCGCGTCCCGCGCACTCGTTTCCCGGCAAGCTGACGCAGCTCTTGCACGCGCGCTTCACCCACTTCCAGGGCGACCCGGCGCGCGGCCTGGTGGTTCTGCCGTGCGAGCTCATCGAACAGAACGGCACCGCCTTGCGACGCGCGGTGCTCGAGACCGCGCGGGCCTGGGAGCTGTCGAGCGACTTCGCGCGCTTCGTCGATGAAGCCTGCATCTTTGCGGACACGCTGGTCGACCGCATCGTCACCGGCTACCCCAAGGACGAGGCACAGGCCCTCGGCCAAGAGCTCGGCTACGAAGACGCGCTGCTGGTCGCCGCCGAAATCTACCATTGTTGGGTGATCGCCTCGCCGCGCCCGATCGAGCGCGAGCTGCCGTTGTGCGAAGCGGGATTGAACGTGATCTTCACCGACGATCTCTTGCCCTATCGCGAGCGCAAAGTGCGGATCTTGAACGGCGCTCACACCATGATCGCGCTCGCCGGCTTTCTGGCCGGACACGACACGGTGCGCGATTGCCTGCAAGATCCGCTGTTTTTTGCCTATCTCGAACGCGGCATTCACCAGGAAATCCTGCCGACGCTCGAGCTGCCGCGGGACGAGCTCCTGGCCTTCGCGGCCAGCGTGCTCGAGCGCTTCGACAATCCCAACATTTGCCACCAGCTCTCGAGCATCGCGCTGAACTCGGTGAGCAAGTACAAGGCGCGCATCCTGCCGACCGTGCGCGACTTCGTGCGCGCCCGCGGCTCGCTGCCACCGCGGCTCACGTTCGCGCTTGCCGCACTGATCGCCTTTTACCGCGGCCAGCGCAACGATGTGCCGTTCCGCCTCAACGACGATGACGCGGTGCTCGAGTTCTTCGCGCAGGCGTGGTCGCGATCGGCACCGCCGTACTCGCCCGAGTTTTGCCGCGACCTCGTCTCACGCACGCTGGCCCGCGACGACTTCTGGGGCGCCGATCTGAATTCCGAGCTCACCGGCTTCACCGCGGCCGTCAGCGAGCACCTCCACGCGATCACGAGCGCCACGATCCGAACCGCGCTCGAACGCGTCGCGACTTGATCGGACAACAGTTTCGCGCGTGGTCGTGATCGGAATCGCCCACTTTCGCATCATTGTTTTCGAAGAACGATGATTGCGACTTTTCGCAAGGAGAGCAGAGCCATGACCGTGACCCGAGTTTGCTTCGTCGCCCTTTCCGCAATGTTCGTCGCGGCCGGCTGTTCGAGTGACAACGAGCCGGCAACCAATACGGGCAACGTCAATCAGGGCGGTGCCAGCGGCTCAGGTGCCGGTGCTGTCGGCGGAGCCGGCGGATCGACGGGCGGTGCTGGCGGCTCGGTGGGCGGAGCCGGCGGATCGACGGGCGGTGCCGGCGGTAGCGGCGCGGAGAGCGGCACGGGCGGCGACGCGGGCACGGGCGGCAGCGCAGCCGGCACCGGCGGAGCCGCGGGGACGACTGGCGGAGCCGGCGGTAGCGGCGGCGAAAACTTCTCACCCGCCTGCGACGTGTCGACGACAGCGGCGGGTATGGCGATCGCGAAAGGCGTCGCGTGCGTCGCGGCCGATCCGCAGCTTTGCTGGAAGAAGTGCGGCCCGCAGAGCGTGGGGTGGAAGTCGGAGACGTGCACCGGCGGCGTTTACGCCGAGGGCGACTGCCAGTTCCCGGCGAGCGGTGACTACTCCTGCTTCAAGATCCCGACCACGCAGGACGCCGCGTGCCCGACCGACGCGGCGATGATGCCGCAGGCTAGCCAGGCTTGCGAGGTGCCCGAGTGCGCCCCGTGCAACGTCGGCGGCCAGTACAAGACCTCTTCCGCCGAGGTGAAGGTCGGCTGGTGCGTATGTCAGCCCGCCAACAGCAGCGGCAAGCGCACCTGGACGTGCGCCAGCGGAACGGCCTGGCCGTGCCCGCTCGGTCAGGGGTGCTGAACCGAGCATGTGGCGCACGGCTGCGAGCACGCTGGCGCTGAGCGGCGTGCTCGCTTGCGCGCCGCTCAGCGAAGACGCGACGGGTTTCAGCTACCTCTGCGGCGAAACGCCGGACCAATCCTTCGTCGTCGCGAACGATCACGTGACGGTGGGCGGCGGGGCGATCTGCGGTGAAGGCGATCCGAATCTGCCGCCTGAACCGCGCCTGCCCGAGCAAGTGTGCCAGGTATTGAGCGCGGACAAGACGTTTCCCGACGAAAATCGCCTCGACACGGAACGCATCCAGACCGCGCTGACCGCTTGTCAGGGTGTCGGCGCCGTCAAGCTGGTGACCGACGGCGCGAACAACGCCTTCGTCGCCGCGCACCTCGATCTGAAGAGCGTCACGCTGTGGGTGGACTCCGGCGTGACGCTCTTCGTTTCACGCAATCCGGATCTGTTTCAGAAGACCGGCAGCTGCGGCGTCGCCGGCGCGAGCGACTCCGACGCTTGTTTGCCGTTCATCAGCGTGTCCGGCACGAGCCCCGCGATCGTCGGCGACGGCGTGATCGACGGCCAGGGCGGCGAGCCGCTGGTCGGTCACGACTACTCGTGGTGGCAGCTCTCCGGCGCCCTGCGTTCGACCGACGGCAGCATCGGCAATCCGCAGCTGATCAATCTCGACACGGGTACGACCGGCTTTCTGATTTACCGCATCACGCTCCACGATTCGCCGAAGTTCCACGTCAAGATCACGTCGAACCCGGCGGACGGCACCTGCGACGCGCCCGGCGAAGGCTACACGGTCTGGGGCATCACGATCCTCACGCCCTCCAAGCTCTACAACAGCCAGGGGCTCCTGATGACGCCGCATTTCGCGCGCAACACGGACGGCGTCGATCCGGGTACCACCAACACCGCCACTTGCGGCGTCATCGCCTGCAACACGATCAGCACCAGCGACGACCAGATCGCGATCAAGGGCGGACACCTGGTCAAGGATCTGGTGATCGCCCACAACCACTTCGGCACCGGTCACGGCATGTCGATCGGCAGCGAAACTTACGGCCAGGTCGCGGGTCCGAACGGCCTCGAACGCGGCGTTCAAAACGTCTTGATCTACGACCTCACGATCGACGCCGATTCGCGCAGCGTCGGCTACGACGGCAGCGACGCCGACTTCAACGGCATCCGGATCAAGAGCGACATCAGCCGCGGCGGCCTGGTCGACAACATCGTCTATCAGGACGTGTGCATGCGCGACATGAACAACGCGATCCTGATCAGCACCGGATACAATCCGCTCTTCAGCGGCAGCTCGTTTCCCGAGTTCCGCAACGTCTCGTTCCAGAACGTGCGCCACGTCGGCTGCATGAGCGACGTGCAGCCGGTCGTCACGATCGAGGGCCACAGCGCGACCCGGCGCGCCGGACCGATCAAGTTCGACAACGTGATCATCGACAACATCGGCCCCGGCGCCGTCGCCGCGGAGTACGCCGACGTCGAGCTCGGCCCCGGCAACGTCAACTTCATGCCGCGCGGAACCGAGGTGCGCGTCGCCAACAACATCAGCGGGGCGAGCCAGCCGCACGGCTGCATTTTCCCGGTACTGCCCGCTCCACAACTGCCGCCGGGCTGGCTCAGGGGTCCCTGAGTGAAAGCGCAACTTCTCGCCCTCGCGGCGGCGCTGCCAGTGCTCGGGTCGTTTGCGGGCGGATGTTTTCCGAGCGACGCCGAGCCCTCGGGATCGTGCCAGCCCGAACCCGAATCGGTGATCGATTGCCGCGCGCCCGGCTACGGCAGCGAGCTCTTGCCGGCCGGCCTCATCGCCCGTTCGTGCACGGGCTCGGCGCGGCCCGACCTCGACGACGCCACCTACGTCGAAGACGTCCCGCGCGGATCGGTGTGCGCCGACATGGGTCCACTCGGCGACACGGGTCGCCGCGGTTACTGCTGCACGAACGGCCCGGTCGAGTGCGCCTTCGACCCGCATTCCGACTGCGACGCGCCCACCTACGGCTACCGCTGCTGGGGCGCCAATCGTCCCGAGTCGTTGAATCCCGCCATGTCGTGCACCAACGGAAACCGCGACGGCGCCATCGTCGACTACTGCTGCGCGAGCATCGCGGAGTTCAAGAGCGCTCCTCGTTGCCAGCAGTCCGACACCGTCGGTTGCGGCGATCATCTACTGGGTTTCTTGTGCCAGAGCGACCGGTTGCCGCGCGGGGAAGACCTCGGCGCGAACAAGAGCCGCGCTGACTTCTTTCATCCGGTCTGTGAGATACCGAAGCCCGCGCCCAACCCCGATTACAAGACCTACTGCTGCTTCATGCCCGGGCTCATTCCCGAGGGCGGTAGCTGCGTGAATCACACCTTCGTCCCGGGCTGCGCGGGCGGCCGATTCGGATTCGCCTGCTACGGACCGGACACCCCCGAAGACGACTACCCGGGCATGGCCTGTCCGGAGCCGGGGTTCCGCGGCACGAGCGCCGAAGGTTATCCGGCGACGCTCTACTGCTGCGACATGCGCTTCGAGTGACCCATCGCCGGAGATCCATCAATGAAACGCCGTCTCGTCACCGCCCTCGCGTTCGCTCTCGCCGGAGCCGCGCCTGCGGCATTCGCGCAGCCCGCCGAGGAACCCGCGCCGCCGCCTGCACCCGCCGAACCCGCACCAACGGCACCGAGCGCACCCGAAAGCGAACCAACCGAGCCCGCTCCCGCACCGGAAACGCCAGCTACTCCGCCAGAGCCCTCGGCGCCCGCGAGCGAGACCACGCCCGCGGCGACACCGACCAAGGTGGGAGCGACCCCGGCTGCAGCCGAAGAAGAAGCGGAAGCCGAGAGCACGTCGTGGTTCGAACGCGCGCCGCTCGCCGCCACCGTCGGCAAGGGTGAGCGACAGCTCAGGCTGACGCTCTACGGCTTCATCCAAGCCGACTTCATCCACGACACGACGCGCAGCTACGAGGACGCGATCGGCACGAGCCTGGTGCAGCGCACCGACACCTTCGAGGGCAAGGAAGGGCGCACCCAGTTTTCGACGCGCAACACCCGCATCGGCCTCTTGTTCGAGGCGCCGAACGCCACCGGAGTCCGCCCCTCCGCAGTGTTCGAGGGCGACTTTTTCGGCAACCAGCCGCCGGACGCGGACGAAAGTGACTTTTACGACAGCCCCACCTTCCGCCTGCGCCACGCCTATCTGAATCTCGAAATCGAGTCCGCCTTCGACGTCCTGGTCGGACAGACCTACGACGTCTTCGGCTGGCAAAACTACTTCTTCCCGGCCACCGCCGAATTCCTCGGAATCCCGAGCTCGGTTTTTTCGCGCAACACGCAGTTTCGACTCTCGCGGGCGTTCGGCAAGACGGGCCCCATCGGCCTCGACATCGCCGCCGCCGCGGTGCGCCCCGCTCAGCGCGACTCCTCGATACCCGATGGCAACGCCGGCTTGCGTCTGCGTTTGAACGACTGGAAAGGCCTGCGCATGCCGGGCAACGGCAACGTCGACGCGCTGCCGCTCGCGATCGGCGTTTCCGGAGTTTTCCGCCAGTTCAAAGTCGACGCGTTCACCCCCCCGCCGACGCAGAACTCGAACAGCGTCACGGGCTGGGGCGTCTCGGTCGATGCGCTGGTCCCGGTGATCCCCGCCAAGAACTCGTACGATCGCGGCAACCGCCTCACCCTGACCGGATCATTCGTCACCGGCACCGGCATCGGCGACCTGATTTCAGCGACCGGCGGCGCGACGTTCCCCACCCTCCCCAATCCCGCGCAGGCGAACCCTCCGCCGGAATACGACGGCAACATCGACCCGGGTCTCGTCTCGTTCGACACCCAGGGCGTGCTGCACACCATCGATTGGCAAGCCTTCGGCGTCGGGCTCCAGTACTACCTGCCCCCGAGCGGCCGCGTGATCCTCGCGGCCAACTACACCCAGGCGCACTCGAAAAACATGGACGAGCTTTTCCCGCGCGGCGGCGCCGAAATAGAGCTTCTGGTGCGCGTCGCGGATCGCCAGCGCTACGCCGACGTGAGCCTGTTCTGGGACGCGACGCCCGCGGTCCGCTTCGGTCTGTCCGGCTCGTACACGATGGTGCGCTACCTCGACGGCGACGAGCCGCACAATTGGCGCGGGCGCTTTCAGGCGATGTATTTCTTCTGAGGCCCGCCCGATCGAGGAGTTTCGCGAGACCAGCCCGTTCACCAGGGAAACTCTGATCACATCCACGCCCGACAGTGTCGACGTGTTCGTCGATGGCCGTTGCTTGGGGCAGTTCTTCTGGGACTGCGAGCGCCTAGTTTGCCGTTGGAGTTCGATGAGAACCGTGGAGAGCTCGAGCGCATTGCCCGAGAGCTCGCTGCCTTGCTGAACGCCGTCGTTACCATCGTCGCCGACGTCGAGCTCGAGCTGGAGCCACGGCTGCAACGCAAAACGTGATTCGCGCTCCTTTTTGGCGACACGACGCAGTGCGCCTTTTGGGTTTGCGCGGCTGGACTCGACGGCGTTGTCGGAGGCTTGGTCGTGGACTTTCTTTTGCGCATGCTGGCCTCTATCCCGCGTTGCCCGACATCAGCTGGGCTCGGCAGCATTCATCGAAGCGCGCAGAGCGCTCCCGCTGGCGCTCGTAGCTGAACGCCGATACGTTGGCCGAACGTGACTGAAATCGATTGGGCGGATGCGGAAAGAGCGTGCATGCGTGGCGACGTGACCGCCGTGCGCGTACTCGTCGAGCGCGCCGCCGTCGCTGGCGACATTCGTGCGCAGCGCTTGCTCGGAACCGCACTCGCCTTCGAGCCGAACGGGTACCTGGAGGGTCTTCGCCTACTTCGAGCAGCTGCTGACGCGGGGGACGGGCACGCCGCCCACAATCTGGCCGTCGCACTGCGCATGGGAGCGCCTCATGTTCCTCCTCGGCCTGAGGAAGCCAACTCATACTTCGAGATCGCCGTGGCGTCGGGTTTCGAGCAAAGCGTGGCAACTGATCCGACCTGGTGGAGACGTCGACCCGACGCAGGCAGCTTGATTCGAAGGCATGCGACCGGGAATGAGCGTTTCACGACGTTCTTTCTAAATGTTGACCTCGACCTCGAGTCGACCGACGACTTGAACCCTCTGGTGCTGGCACTCGACCCCCGAGCGTTTTCGCTCGAGCGGCAGCCGGGACGCGCTTCATTCGAGCTCAATGTTCCCGTATTGCCAGCTGATCCCGAGCCACTAATTCGGGAGTTCGTCAGCCTTGTGCAGGAATTGCCGCCCGAAGCGCGCGCACTCTGGGACCGCTGCTCGCGGAGGGTTCTCGATATCGGCATTCAGAGCGCGAGCCGCCCGGTGCAAGAGACGTACCGATTGACACCCGCCACACTTCGCATGGCGTCCGACATCGGCGCAGAGATTGCTCTCACTGTGTACGCAATGCTCCCGGATGACGACGCAGGCTAACAAGGCCTTCCTTCAGTTCAGTCTTTCGAGCACTGACACCGACGGCCTTCCCCATCGCGCGCGCAGGCCGCCGCCCGCAAGCCCGCGCGCAGGCCGCACTGACGCGCGTGTCCGTCGCACGCGGCGCGGCGCGGCCGAGCACGGAGCGAGGACGGCGCCGAGCCCGCGATCGGGGGAAGGCAGGAGGAGCGCAGGCGCAGCCGAGCACCGCACGGTTGGGGCACCCTTCCCTCCTCGGATTGGTGCTGTTAGACGGAGCGCACGATGCTCCGGTGCGCGAAGTGCGGCGCGGGCGTCCAGGGGCTGGCGAAGTGTCCTGGATGCGGCGAGCCAGCACCCCGTCGCGAGGACGCGGCCGGCAACAAGGGTCCCGCCGTCGTTCTTCTCGTACTCTTGCTCGCGATCGCCGTCGTCAGCGTGATGGAGTTCTCGGGAAAGCGGAGCGCGCTACCACCTGGCGTTTTCGGCCTCTTCTGCGGCGGGGGCCTCGGTCTGCTGAACGCCTTTCCCCAACCCTGGACGATTCGCCGAATTGCCATGTTGTCCATTGCCGGCGTCCTCGTAGTCCTTTCCTCGCTCGAGCTCGCGGGAGTGCTGCATCTCGGTTTCTACATTGGCGCGGCAGGGCTCGTTCTCGCGCTCTTGGGCTTGACGATGCCGAAGACCAAGAGCTGAGCTCACCCAGGACTTTCCGTGACCGGTCTCGTCGTATCCGCGCTGGTAATGCTCACCGCGTCGACGGCAAGCTCCCGTCCGCGTTCCGCGCGATGGTCTTCGCCCGCGCACCGGTGATCGACACCGTGTAGTCATTGCTGCACGAGAGATCGCAGTAGTCGTTGCCGTTGTCGCCGACGCCGCACTGGCTGAGCACCGGCGTCTGAGTGTTGTTGTTGCGGGTGAAGCCGCAGCTTTCATTTTCGAAGGCCGAGTTATTGCGCGCCTGGTGCGGCGCGTCGCCCTGGCCCACGCCGGCGGGGCGACCGCCGAGCTTGAAGCCGTTGCCGTCGCCCGACGGACCGCTGCCGCGCGAAGTCGAGCCGTTGAGGAACGACCAGCAGTTCTCGATCACCACCACGTCGTCGGCGGCGAAAAGGTCCCAGCCGTCGTCGACGTTGTTCCAGGCGCGGCAACCGCGGAACACATTGCCAGCGCCGATGCGGAGCTTGGCCGCGAAACCGTCGGCATTCTCGCCGTTGGTGAGCGCGTCGTAGTTCTCGTACGAGTCGCAGTTGATCACCTGGTTGTACGCGCCGCGCGTGTTGTCGGTGGCCATCGATTCGGAGACCAGGATCTGGATCCCCGTGTCGTCGTTGTCGTGGACGATCACGTCTTCGACGATGTTGTGGGAGCCGGCGATCAGGATGCCGTTGTCGGCGGCGCGCCTGACTTCGAGCCCCTTCATGTGCCAGTAGTCGCCGCGGATCTCGATGCCGCGGTTCGCGGACTGGCCGCGCGCCTGCTGCGCGAAGTCGACCAGCGGACGCGCTCCGGCGTCGGCGAAGAGCTTGATCAAGTTGTTGTTCGCGCCGCTCTTCACGAGCAAGACGGGCATGTTGTAGGCGTGCGTCCCGGCGAGGAGCCAGATCGTGGTGCCGGCGACCGCGACGGCTTGCCCTTTGCCAATGGTCTTGAACGGAGCCTGGCGCGTGCCCGGATTGCTGTCGTTCCCGTTCGGACCGACGAAGAATTCGTTCGCCGCACCCGCAGAGCCGCCACTGCCCGCGCTACCAGCAGTACCCGCACTGCCCGCCGCGCCGCCTGTTCCGCCACTTCCGCCGACTGCGCCGCCCGCCCCGCCGCTGCCGGCGTCACCTGCTGCGCCGCTCGCGCTACCTGCTGCGCCGCTCGCGCCGCCCATCGCGCCGCCCGCGCCGCCCGCGCCGCCCAGCGCGCCGCCCGCTCCGCCCATCGCGCCGCCCGCGCCGCCCGGCGCGCTGCCCGCGCTGCCGCCGGCATTTCCCACGCTGCCGCCTGGACCGCCGTTGCCCGAGCTACCGGGCTCCTCGGCGCTGCCGCAGGCTGCCAGTGATACCAGCGTGAACCCGACGATTCGCAGTCTGCGCATGGAGCGGCTCCTCATGTTTTGCCGATGAACGACGGTCGATCGCTGCGGCGACGCAGCGGGCCAGCCGCGTAGAGTTGATGGCCGTCGCGGCCCTGTTCCTTGGCGCGATACATCGCGACGTCGGCGTTGCGGACCAGCGCGTCGATCTCCAGGCCATCGTCGGGGTAGAGGCTGATGCCGATGCTGGCGCTGACCTTGAGCTCGCAGCCTTCGAGGCGAAAGGGCACTCGCAGGGCGGCGAGGATCTTGTCGGCCGCGCGCGTGGCATCAATAGCTTCACGCAGGCCGGGGAGCACCAGGGTGAACTCGTCGCCGCCGAGGCGGGAGACGGTGTCGCCCTCGCGCAAGCAGGACTGAATCCGTCTGGCCACGGACTGGAGCAGCTTGTCGCCGATCGCGTGGCCGAGCGAATCGTTGATGGCCTTGAAGCGATCGAGATCGACGAAGAGGACGCCGACCTTGTGCTGCTGGCGATTGGCCTGCGCGGTCGCCATCGTGAGCCGATCGCTGAAAAGGATGCGATTGGGCAGCGCGGTCAGCGGATCGTGATAGGCGAGGCTCCTGATCTGCTGCTCGGCCAGCTTGCGCAGTGTGATGTCGCGGATCACCACCAAGACCGCGTCTTTGCCGCGGTGAGCGAAGGGCATCGCCAGCACCTCGACCTCGACCGGGGAACCGTCGAGGCGAACGATTCGGAGCTCGACAGCGGGCACGCTGGCCTGCTCGCCGCGGAGCTTGTGACCCTGCTCCCTCGCGAGCTCGCGCGACTCGGCGTGCACGAAGTCGAGCGCGCGCCGGCCGAGCAGCGCCTCGGGCTTCGCCGCGCCGAACAGGCGTCCGGCGGCGCCGTTGCAGAAGACCAGCTTGCCCTCGCAGTGAACGAGGATCGCGTCCGGCGACAATTCCACGAGCTGCCGGTAGCGCTCTTCGCTTTCGCGCAGTGCGCGTTCGACCGCCTTGCGCGCCGTTATGTCGAACACCGTGGTTCGGATCCCGCACACCTGGCCGTCGACGTCGTGGAGCAAGCGCTCCTCGAGCATCACCGGCAGCACGGAGCCGTCCTTCCTGCGAAAGGTGCGTTCGAACGGGGCGAGCGGCAGGGCCCCGGCGATTTTCGCGGCGAACGCCTCGCGCGAAATCGCTTCGACCACGAACTCCCAGGCAAAGCGCCCGATCATCTCGTTTGGCTCGTAGCCCAGCATCAGGAGCTCGGTCTGGTTCACGCGCACCAGGCGGCCCTGCGCATCGACCTCGTGATAGCCGACCGGCGCGTTGTCGAAGAGATCGCGGTAGAGCTCTTCGCTGTCGGTCAGAGAGGCCGGCACCGCTACTCCAATTCGAAGCCGAAGTATTCGCGGACGTTGCCGAAGCAAACGTCGCGTACCAGGGCCCCGAGCAGGCGGCGATCGTCGGGCAAGAGGCCGCGCTCCACTTCGTTACCGAGCAAGTTGCAGAGCAGGCGACGAAAGTACTCGTGGCGCGAATACGAGAGAAAGCTGCGTGAATCGGTGAGCATTCCGACGAAGCGCGACAACAAACCGAGGTTCGACAGCGCGTCGATTTGCTTGGTCATCCCGTCCAGCTGATCCAGAAACCACCAGGCGCTGCCATACTGGATCTTCCCGGGAACGGAGCCGTCCTGAAAGCTGCCCGCGATCGTCGCGAACACTTCGTTGTCGGCGGGGTTCAGGTTGTAGAGCACGGTCTTGGCGAGGCGGCCGGCGGCGTCGAGGCGGTCGAGAAAGCGGACCAGCGGGCGCGCCTGAGAAAAATCGCCGATCGAGTCGTAGCCGGTGTCGGGCCCGAGCGTGCGCATCGCGCGCGTGCTGTTGTTGCGCGCCGCTCCGAGGTGAAACTGCTGCACCCAGCCGCGCGCGTGATCCATGAGCGCGAACTCGTAGAGCAGCGCCGAGCGCAGGCCTTCGATCTCGGCGGCATCGAGCGGAAGCCGGGCGCGCGCCTTGGCGAAGCTGGTTTCGACTTCGCGTGCTCCGTAGTCGCTCGCGTACATGTGCTCGAGGCCGTGATCGGAGGCGCGACAACCGAGCGCATGGAAGGCGTCATGGCGTTTCTCGAGCGCGTCCATGAATCGGGAGTAGCCGCTGATTTCGACGCCGGCGGCGGCCGAAAGCCGATCCAGCCACCCATTCCACTTTTCAAGGTCGTCGAGCATCAGCGCCTTGTCCGGACGCCAGGTCGGGATCAATTTCGTGCGCGCGCGGGAGCCGTCCGCGTGGCGCCGGTGCGGCTCGAGGCTGTCGGCCGGGTCGTCGGTCGAGCACACCACGAGCACGCGGAACTGGCGCAACAAGCCCTGAGTCGTGAAGTCGTCGCTGGCGAGCAGCCGATTGCAACGCTCGTAGATCTCCGCTGCGGTTTCCGGCCCGAGCAGCCGGCCGGTGATGCCGAACGGGAATCTGAGCTCGAGATGCGTCCAGTGATAGAGCGGGTTTCTGAGCGTCCGCGGCACGGTCTCGGCCCAGGCGCGAAACTTGTCCCAGTCCGGTGCAGCGCCGGTGATCAACGCCTCGGGAACTCCGTTCGTACGCATCGCCCGCCACTTGTAGTGATCGCCCGCGAGCCAGGCTTCGGTCAGCGTCGCGAAACGGTGATTGTCGGCGATCTGCTCCGGCGAGAGGTGGCAGTGGTAGTCGATGATCGGCTGGGGCTTCGCGTACTCGTGATAGAGCTCGCGCGCGACCGCCGTTTCGAGCAAAAAATCCTCGTCCAAGAACGCTTTCATCGATTTCTTGCCTGGCGAACGATCGAGACGAAGCGCTCGGCGCGTTCGCTGACGGCCGCGTCGCGGCCCGCGCCGACCAGCGCGGGATCGACGAGCTCCGAGCCGACACCGAGCGCCGCGGCGCCGGCCATGATGTAGTCGCGAGCGGTCTCGAGGTTGACTCCGCCCGTGGGCAACAACTTCACGTGCGGCAGCGGCGCCTTGAGCGCTCGCAGGTAGCTCGCACCCCCGAGTGCAGAGCAAGGAAACACCTTCACGAACTCTGCGCCCGCGTTCCACGCCGAAAGCACCTCCGTCGGCGTGAGTGCGCCCGGCATCACCGCAACTCCGCGGGCGCGCGCCGCTTCGATCGTGTGAAGATCGGTCCCAGGGCTGACGATGAACGCTGCGCCGGCGTCGATGCACGCCCGCGCGCGCTCGGCATCGAGCACGGTACCGGCGCCGACCAAGGCGCGCGCTCCGAAGCGCTCGACCAGCGAGCGGATCACGGCGGGGGCGTCGGGAACGCTGAGCGTGATCTCGAAGATCGGGATCCCGCCCGCGAACAGCGCCTCGGCGGCGCGAGCGGCTAGCTCGGCCGACGGCAGGCGGATCACCGGCACGATTCCGACTTCTTCGATGCGCCGGCACACCTCGTCGCGGGCGCTCATCGTTCGATCCTCGCGTTCGGCCCCTTCATCGCGCGCAGCACTTCGCCCAGTGTCGCCATCGAGGTGTCGCCGGGCGTCGACATCGCGAGCGCGCCGTGAGCCACGCCGCACTCGAGCGCCCACTCTGGGTCCTTGCCGGCGAGCAGCCCGTACAGCAAGCCCGAAGCGAACGAATCTCCGCCGCCCACGCGATCCAGGATCTCGACCTCGCGGGCAGCGACCTCGTAGAACTTACCGCGGTGGTACGCGATCGCGCCCCAGCCGTTCACGCTGGCCGATCGTGCGCTGCGCAGCGTAGTGGCGACTGTCGTAAGATTCGGGAAGGCCTCGACGACGGCGCCGATCATTTCGCGGAAGCTCGCGGCCGGCAGCACGCGAAACTGCTCGTCGACTCCGGGCAGCTCGAAGCCGAGCGCGGCGTGAAAGTCTTCCTCGTTGCCGAACAGGACGTCGACACCGGAAACCAACGAGCGGTTGACCTCGCGCGCCCGCTCGCGCCCGCCGATCGAGCGCCACAGCGAATCGCGGTAGTTCAGGTCGTAAGATACCAGCGTGCCGGTGTTGCGAGCGGCTTCGATCGCGGCGCGGATCACCTCGGGCGTGGTGGTGGAGAGCGCGGCAAACACGCCGCCCGTGTGGAGCACGCGCGCTCCACGGCACTCGAACAGCTCGCCCCAGTCGACGTCGCTCGACGAAAGGCGGGAGATCGCCGTGTGACCGCGATCGGAGCAGCCCACCGCCCCGCGCGGGCCGAACCCGCGCTCGGTGAAATTCAAGCCGTTGCGCAGCTCGCGACCGACTCCGTCGTACGGGACCCAGCGCAAGAACGAGAGGTCGACCCCGCCCTGGAGCATCAGATCCTCGATCAGCCGGCCCACCGGATTGTCGACCAGGGCGGTCACGATCGCGGTGCGCAGACCGAAGCAGCGGCGCAGACCGCGCGCGACGTTGTACTCGCCGCCGCCTTCCCAGGCGCGGAAGCCGCGCGTGGTGTGGATGCGCATTTCGCCCGGATCGAGCCGCAGCATCACCTCGCCGAGACTCACCAGATCGAAAGCGGTCGACGACGCGGGCTTGATGTTCACGGCGCGGTCACCTTCACGTCGTCGAAGACCGCGGTGGCGTTCTTGGTACCGAGCGCGACTCCGCCGCTCTTCACGTCGCTATCGGTCGCGTTGAGCACCGGCGTGCCGTCGAGATAGGCCTTGAGCGAAGTGCCGACGACCTCGAGCTTCACCGTGTACCACTTGTTCAGCTCGACATCGATTCCCGATGCCGCCGACGAGATCGACGTGTTGTTGCCGCCCGAATACTTCTTGATCTTGAAGTCGCCGTTCGACTGGAGGGCAACGTAGTAGTGCGCATCGACGTTGAAGCGCGCGTAGACGGCCGCCTGATACGAGCTGCTCGACCCGGTGAACGCCAGTACCTTGACCCTCGCCTCGACGATCTGATCGGTCCAACCGACGTCGCCGGCCGCCGCGAAGCGCGCTTGTGCGTCCAAGGTGCTCTGCGTGTAGGCCTTCGTGCCGTCGACGATGACCGACCAGCCGGCGGCGGGCATCGCTTGCCACTTATCGGCGCCGGCCTCGAAGTCGTCGGAGAAAAGCGAGGCGCCGGGCGGCCCGCTACCACCGGAACCGCCGCTGCCGGCGCCGGCGTCCGGCGAGGTTCCGGCACTTCCCGAAGCGCCTCCACTACTGCCACCCGTCCCCGACGTGCCGCCGCTTTCCGACGTGCCGCCGCTACCCGACGCTCCGCCGCTGCCGCTCGAGCCCGCGGCGCCGAACGTGCCGCCGTACCCGGCCGCCCCGCTCGCTCCGAGCACGCCGCCGGTGCCCCCACTCCCCGTGGCGCCGCCTTTGCCGACTGCGCCGAGCGCGCCGCTCGCCCCTCCGTACTGACTGGGACGAACCGGACCATCCGGAACCTCTTCTTCCGCGGTTGCGCAGGCGGAGCACGCGAGCGCCAGCATGACCTTTCTCCCCCAGCGGCGCGCGGGACGCATCCACGGTTAATGCCGGAGCCGGCGATATCGATCTCGGTCGCGACTTCGTCTGACACGACGCCTGTCCGACGAGTCGTAGCCAGTGATCGCAATCGCGACCCAGCGCATTACGACTTTGGAGGCCAGTGCGCATGCCGAAGTCACGTTCGAGCTTGGCGACGTTTTCGACGGCGCTCGTGATCGCCACGTTCGCGGGCTGCTCGGCGAGTGGCAGCCGCGACAATACGATTCCGGCAGCTTCGGGTGGAGCCGGCGCCAGCAGCGGCGGCTTTGGCGGCGCGTTCGGCGGAGCGAGCGGTTCCGGCCTCGGGGGCGACGCGGGCAGCGGCGGCGGCATCGCGATTCCGGACGGCGGCAGCGTCGACGCGCCCGACTGCGGCGGCCAGACATTTCCTCTCGAGCGCAAGCCCGCGAAGGTGCTGCTCGTGCTCGATCGATCGGGTTCGATGGAGGAGCAGCCCGAGGGATCGACCACGGGCGAATCGAAATGGGCCCTGACCGTCCCTTCGCTGAACCAGGTGATCAACGACACGAACGCGCAGATCCAGTGGGGCCTCAAGACATTTCCGGAGGGAGCAACCTACTGCGCGGTGACGGACGTGATCGACGTCCCGCTGGCCCCGAACAACGCGGCGGCCGTCACCGGCGCGATCGAGACCAAGACGACTCCCAAGGGCAACGGCACGCCGACCGGCGACGCGATGAAAGCGGCCGTCAAGTACCTGGCTCAGCTCGACGCCGCCGGGGACACCGATCAAAAGTACATTCTGCTCGCCACCGACGGTGAGCCATCGTGCGTGGGTGGCAGCGAAACGAGCCAGGAAACCGCGCGGCCTCACGCGGTGCAGGCGGTCACCGACGCGGCGACCGCCGGCTACCACACTTTCGTGATCGGAGTATCGACCACGAAGACCAACGCGCGTCAGGCGCTCAACGACATGGCTGTCGCCGGCCAGGAGGCGCGGCCCGATCCGAATCCGCTCGCCACCAAGTTTTACCTCGCGAACACGCGCGCGGAGCTGGTCGCGGCGATGGGCGCGATCACCGGCAGCGTCGTGGATTGCCGCTTTGCGCTTTCGAATCTTCCGCCGGACGGCGAGCACGTGGGGGTGCGCATCGGCAACGAAGTCGTGCCCGCCGACTCCTGGGACTTCACCGGCGGCGACAAGCGCACGGTCGAGGTCACCGGCGCGTGGTGCGAACGGATCAAGAGCGGACAAGAGACGGCTGTTCGAATCGTTTTCGGCTGCCCGATGGATCCCGTCAAATAGCCATTTTGCAAGAGGTGTCGGATGTACCGACGAGTCGAATTCTTTTTGGCTCTGATCGCCACGGGTGCGACAGGTCTTCTTGCCTGCTCACCCAGCGCGGCGCGCGAAAATCACGTGGGCGCGAGCGCCGGAGGCAGCGCGGGGAGCCTCGGCGGCTCGGGTCCCGGCGGCCTCGGTGGCCTCGCCGGAACGGGCGGAGGCATCGATCTCGACGCCAACTCCGGCGGCACGACTGCACCGTGTCCAACCGGCGTCGAATGGGGCTGCAAGGTCAACGCTTGCACGGGTCAACCGAAAACCACGGTCAAGGCGAAGGTCTACGACCCCTCGGGTCAACTGCCGCTCTACAACGTGGCCGTCTACGTACCGAACGCGGAGGTCGCTCCGATCGCGGACGGACCGGTCTGCGAAACCTGCGCCACTCCCGTGTCCGGCCAGCCGATAGCGTCGGCGCTGACGAATTCCAGCGGCGAGTTCGTGATGGAAAACGTGCCCGTCGGGACCGGCGTGCCGGTCGTGATCCAGATCGGCAAGTGGCGCCGCCAGATCGCACTGAGCGAAGTCAAAGCGTGCCAGGAGAACGCGTTCGACGACCCCGAGCTGTTCCGACTTCCGCGCAATCAAAGCGAAGGGCATCTGCCCAAGATCGGCATGAGCAGCGGCGAGGCCGACAGCCTCGAGTGCTTGCTGCGGCGCCTGGGTGTCTCGGATTCGGAATTCACGAATCCCGACGGCCCGGGACGCGTCAATATCTTCTCCGACAAAGGCAGCGCGACCTCGTGTCAAAATGGACAAGGTTATCCGCCGGCCGCGCCGAACCTGTGGGGAACCGTCGCCAACCTTCGCAAGTACGACATCGTGCTGATGAGCTGCCAGGGCAGTCAGGCGGACGGGCGGCTGCACCTGACTCCGGAAAAGCAAGCCCTCAAGGACTACGTCGACGGCGGCGGGCGCGTCTTCCTCGAGCACTATCACTACAGCTGGCTACGCGGCTTGAACGAGGATCCGGTGATCGAGTCTGCTCGCAAGTACCCGGCGACGCCCTTTCCGCCAGTCGCGGTCTGGGCCGAGCCCACCGAAGCCGGTAAGGACGCCGACAACGGTTACCCCAGCTATCGCGACTATCGGATCGAAACCGGGTTTCCGAAGGGCAAGGATTTCGCGGACTGGCTCCACAACGTGGGCGCGTCGCCCACGGCGGGCACGATCAGCCTGGAGGACGTGAAACACCCGGCGATCGGCGTGATCGCGAACGTGTCCCAGGGCTGGATCTTCAACGTCCAGGGCAACCCCGCGGCCGTTCCGTACTTGTCGGCCAATACGCCGATCGGGGTTCCGGTCGAACAGCAGTGCGGACGGCTGGTTCACACCGGAATCCACGTCGCCAAAGCCGCGCAGGACGACACGATGGCCCCCTTTCCGGGCGGCTGTAAGAGCGCGGCGCTTTCGGCGCAGGAGAAGGCGATGGCGTTTCTCCTGTTCGATCTGTCCTCGTGCGTTCAGAACGAGAAGGAGCCGCCGAAGCCGCCACCTCCGGTGTTCTGAGCCATCACTTGGCGGTGAAAAATACGTTTGCAGCGCTGTACAGGCAGTGCGTCGCATCGGGGCCCGTACCGCGCAGCGTCGGCTCGGCGCCCGTGTTGTTGCCCGTGTAGCGCTGGCAGATGTCGATGTCCCGCGCCGGGTCGAAGACGTAGAGCGCGCGCAAGCTCACCGCATCGCCGTAGTTCTCGTTCACGCCGGCGATCGCGCTGCCGGGCCGCTTCACGATCACGTTCTCGATCTCGGCGTGACGCGCGTACTGGTTGTCGCAGTTGCCGCACGATCGGTAGAGCTTGCCGAAGTCCTGCACGTAAAAGCGCCGGATCACGGCTCTGCCCGCGCCGTTGTGCTGAAACACCTTGTCGTCGGCCTTGCGCGCGCCGCCGCAGTCGACCGTCGCCACCGTCGAGCTGTTGCCTTCGAACGTGGCCGCGTCCTCGCCGACGTCCTCCCACCAGATGTTTTTCAGCGTGCAATCACCCTTGCAATGAATGCCGTCCGCAGCCGGCCCCGCCAGGATCACGTTTTGAATCGTCGCGCCGTCGGCCAGCTCGAAGATCGTCTCGCTGTAGTCGCCGCCGAACACGTAACGTCTCAGCTTGCCGTCGAAAGTGCCGCTGACGTTCTGAGTGCTTCCGATGTTCACGTTTCCCGTCGACGCCGGCCAGAGCGGGCAATCGGGCCACGTGGGATCGACGGGCGTTCCGCCGCCTGCACCGCCGGTTCCGAGGGACCCGCTGCTGCCACCGGTACCGCCCGCGGCACCGGTACCGCCCGCGCCGCTGGTGCCGCCGCCGCCCACACCGCCGTTCCCCGCCGCGCCGTCGGCGCCCCCGAGCGCTCCCGCTCCACCGCCAGCGCCTGTGCCTCCAGCTGCTCCCATCCCGCCTTGGGCACCTGCTCCCGAGCTACCGCTGACGCCCCCGGTCCCGCCGGTTCCGCCCGGGCCCCCGGCGCTTCCGCCCGATCCGGCATTGCCACCGGTAGCCGCGCGAGCTCCAGAACCCGTTTCCGGATTTTCCGCTTCGCTGCCGCAGGCAGCCGCCCCCGCTGCGATGAGCGCAATGAACGTGATTGAAAATTTCCGCTGGCGCATTGGGTTGCTCCTGATCCCTTCTTGATGCAGTCGCGCGCCTTCTCGATTTCACGGCGGTGATCGATCCGACGACGCCGTGCATTGAAAGCTCGGGAGATGGCAGAAAGACGCCGCTTTTCCGCGCGCTCGTCACTGGCCGTGAGTCTGGTCGCGGTGGCCGTCGCCTGCGCCAACGCCGAGGAGAGCGGACCTTCCGGACGGCCGTCCAGCGGTCGCGGCGGCGCGAGTGGTTCGCACGCGTCGGGTGGGAGCGGCGGCATGTCCGGAACGGTCGGAGCCAGCGGCTTTTCGGGAAGCGCGGGCACGGGTTCCCCTGTGGGCGGCGCGGCTGGCGTCGGTGGAAGCGCCGGCGGCAGCGGCGGAGCGGGAAACTCGTCCGGAACGAGCGGCAGCGGCGGCGCAGGCGCGACCGACGCGAGCACGGGCACCGGCGGATCGAGCGGAACCGGCGGCAGTGCGGGCACCGGTGGCACTGCGGGCACCGGCGGAACTGCGGGCACCGGCGGAACTGCGGGCACCGGCGGAACTGCGGGCACCGGCGGAACTGCGGGCACC
>Ga0111538_10000738_pt1 | contig 44925 bp, 42 predicted proteins | sample SoiMethybrSBSTD1_FD_79669 | JGI IMG/M metagenome (GOLD analysis project Ga0111538, IMG submission 79669) | Bulk soil microbial communities from a Populus tree surrounding site in Tennessee, USA - Soil MetaG P. TD hybrid SBSTD1 (version 2)... | ecosystem: Environmental > Terrestrial > Soil >...
CGATCCCGACCCCGATCCCGACCCCGATCCCGATCCCGATCCCGACCCCGATCCCGACCCCGATCCCGATCCCGATCCCGATCCCGATCCCGAACCCGACCCCGGAGCAGTGCCTCCCGCGATCTCGAACCGTTGCCAGCGGAGGCGCGCCTCGGGGCGATAGGTGTCGACCAGGACCGGCCGGACGGCGCACTCGGCGCCGAACGCAGCCGTCAGCCGCGCCACTGCGCCGCCCAGCGCCTCTGCCTCGCGCTCCTCGCGCTGCGCCAGGAGCGAGAGCTGCCGTGCGCTCGGCACCGCGGTCGCCGCCGCCGTCATCTCGAGCGCCACCACCGGCGCCGCCATCGGCTGCTGCTCGAGCCAGAGCCGGTAGAGGTCGATGAGCGGGCGCGCCTCCAGCGTCGGCTCGGCCGGCCGGATGAGGTGCGCCACCTCGGCGCCGTCATCGAGCCGTGCGCGGATCGCCATCTCCACCAGCGCCCGCCGCTGCGCAGCGAGCCCCGCCATGATCCGGTCGATGAGCGACTTGCCGAGGAAGAGCAGCGGCTCGAGGTCGCCGGTCGCGATGTCGATGTCGAGCCCGGCCCGCTCCGGTGAGGCGGGCGCCATCTTCTCGCGCGGCCACGCCACCGGCCGCGTCCCCGCCAGCATCCGCTCGAGCTCCGCCCCCTCGGCTCCCAGCCGGCGCGCCAGCTCGCCGGGCGGCAGCGCCGCCACAGCCGCCGCGTCGTCGAGGCCGAGCAGCGAGCACAGCTCGTGCGATCGATCCGCCAGCGGCAGATCCGCCAGCGGGATGGCCGACAGAACCGCCGCGTCGCGCCCGGGCGGCACGATGCGCACCGGATGAGCCCGCCGCGCCGCCACCCAGGCGGTGAACGCCTGATCGGCAATGGCCACCCGCGCCGGCAGCCCGATCGCCTCGAGCGCCTCGCGCACCCGCGCCGCGATCTCCGCCTCGCCGGCGTACAGCCGCTCGAGCCCGCCGAGCCCGAGGAAGAAGGCGCCGCGCCGGTCACTGTCGAGCCGCGGCGCCACGCGATCGAGCGCGCGCAGGACGTCGCGCTCGCCCTCCTCGACCAGCGCCGGATCCGGCGCCATCACCTCCAGCTCCGGCACCCTTGCCCGCGCGCTCACCACCAGCTGCCCCGGTCTCACCCCCAGCGCCTCGGCCGCCGGCGAGCACGCCCCCAGCCGCCCCGGCCCGGCGAGATCCGCCACCGCCACCGGCCGCGCCAGCACGTCCGGCTCGCGCCGGGCGCGCAGCATCAGCTCATAGCGAGCAATGAAGGCGCAGGCGATCCGGTCCATGAGCGGTCTCCTCCGCCTCGCGCTGCGACACCCCTTGCTTGTGGCGCAGCACCGAGACCGACAGGTTCGGCGCCGCGATCCCGCCGCCGCCGCGCCGGCCGACGTGCAGCCTCAGCGCGACCTGCGCCCCGAGGGACGGCGCCGTGCTGGCGCGCGCGGTCAGAAACAGGAGCGCGGTCGACGATCGCTCGGCCAGTCGCTGCAGCGCGACCAGCTCGCGCTCACGCAACGCAGCCCCCGGCGGCAGGTCGACCACCACCACCGCCACTGCACCAGCGCTCGACAAGAGGATGTGGGCGGCGCGCAGCGCGGCGGTCGCGCCAGCGACCCTGACCACGAGCAGTCGCTCGACCGGGACGCCCTGCTCGACGGCGACGAGCGGCCAGAAACTGCCGGTCGGGTCGACCCAGGCGGCCGCCTGGCCGCGCTCGAGCGCGCGCTGGCAGACCGCGAAGGCGAAGGTCGCCTTGCCCGATGACGTCGCGCCGGACACCTCGACCACCTGGCCGCGCGGCACGCCGCCGCCGAGCAGCCGCTCGAGCCGCGCGCTGCCCAGAGGGGCCGGCTCGGCGCGCGGCGCCAGGAGCGTTCCCTTCCGGGCAAGACCACTGAACATACGTTTAGAATACGATCACCGGATGACACCAGCTGCTTGAAATCGCTCCTATTCCGGCCGCAACACCGCGTCCTCACGTCACTCCCGCGCCCGCCGCGTCCGCGGGCAGATCCCTTCGAGTAGTCTCGGCACTCATGCGCCGCCCGGTCCTCCTTCTCGCCTTCCTCGCGCTCGCCTGCGGACCGGGAAACCCGGGCGGCCCGAGCATGAACAACCGCATGTCGAGCGACCAGCAGGCGCCCGACATCCAGTCGAACGACATCCTCTCGCGCGACGCCCAGGCCAACCGCACCGCGGTCAAGCACATCCTCATCGGCTGGCGCGACCTGGCGAGCAGTCGCGACATCGACGCGCGCGCCAAGACCCGCACCCGACTGCAGGCCGACCAGCTGGCGCAGAGCCTGCTCGAGCGCGTGAAGAAGGGCGAGCCGATCGAGCCGCTCATGGCCGAGTTCTCCGAGGACGGCGGCAGCGCCGAGAGCGGCGAGTCCTACGAGGTCACGCCGGACGCCAAGCTGGTGTTCGAGTTCAAGCGGCTCGGCCTCCGCCTCAAGCCGGGCGAGGCCGGCCTGGTCATGTCCCAGTTCGGCTGGCACATCATGAAACGCGTCGAGTAGCGCGCGGCGCGCGCTCTCGTCACGGGCCGCGCAGGGCGTAGGCGAAGCCATCGACCCCGCGCCCGCCGGCCAGCCGCCGCGGCCGCCGCCGCCCCTGGTTGTCGGTCGCCAGCGCGATGCCGCTCTCGCGCGATTTCCAGCCGGCGAACAGGAACACGTGCGCCGGGTAGCCCGGGCAGCAGGGCGCGTCGGTGGTGAACACCAGATCTCCCACCGCGAGGTCGCGCATGCGCGCGATCCGGCGCCAGCCGAGCTCCTCCTCGAGGAAGCTCGAGAAGGCGCGGGTGATGCGCGACACCCCCTCGCCGCCCCTCTGGCCGCGCTCGGGCACCGGCACCCCGACGCGGCGCAGGGCGGTCGAGGCGAAGGCGACGCATCCGTTTCGCATCGTCCGGTGCCAGGCCAGGACCTCCCGGCGGACCGAACGGTCGTGGTCGGCCCGGGACAGGTAGCGGTGAAGACGCGGTCCGACCGGGGTAGACCCGGCGGCGGCCGGCGCAGGCCCGGCGGCGGCCGGCGCAGCCGGAGCGGCGAGCGGCGCGAGCGAGAAAGCGAGCACCAGGACCGCGCGCTCCAGGCCCACCATGTATGCAGAAACGCCCGGCGTCGGCCGTCGGTCTGCGAACGGCCGCTCCCGGCCACCTACCGGGTTCGGACCCTCTCCGACCCGTGCATTCTGGCGCTATTATCGAACGGGGTGAATGCCGGCGAACCCAAGGTCGGGGACATCCTCGACTCCCGCTACCGCATCACGGGGCTGCTCGGCACCGGCGGAATGGGCAGCGTCTTCCGGGCAGAGCACGTCACCATCCGGCGGCCGGTCGCCATCAAGGTGCTGCACCCGGACTTCGCCGAGGACCCCGACTACGCCAGGCGCTTCGAGCGCGAGGCGTTCGTCACCGGGCGCACCGATCATCCGAACTGCGTCACGGTCTCGGATTTCGGCCCGCTCGCCGGGGGCGGCTTCTACCTCGTCATGGAGCTGGTCGACGGCGTGCTCCTGGCCGACGTGCTCGACGAGGTCGAGCGCATGCCGCCGCGCCGCGCGCTCCACATCATCCGGCACGTCCTGCGCGGGCTCGGCCACGCGCACGGCAACGGCATCGTCCACCGCGACGTGAAGCCGGCCAATGTCATCCTGCTCAAGCAGGACAACGACGACGACTTCGCCAAGATCCTCGACTTCGGGATCGCCAAGTTGGTCGACGCCGCCGCCGCGCACGACCCGGCCAACAACCAGCTGACGCGAGTGGGGACGACGGTGGGCACGCCGACCTACGTCGCGCCCGAGCAAGCGGTGGGCGGCATCGTCGACGCGCGCTCCGACCTCTACTCGGTGTCGATCATGCTGTACGAGATGATCGCCGGGCGGCCGCCGTTCCAGGACGAGGACACGGTGCGCGTCCTGGCCAAGCACCTGTCGGCGCCGGTGCCACCGATGGCGGAGCTGGCGCCCGACGTGATGGTGTCGCCGGCGGTCGAGGAGCTCATCAGGAAGGGACTGTCGAAGGACAAGGCGGAGCGCCACCAGAGCGCGGGTGCTTACATCGCAGCGATCGACAGCCTGTTCGCGCGCCACCTGGTCGACGGACTGGGGCCGTCCGACAGCGCCGGCCGGCCGATCCCGGTACCCATCACGTTTGCCGACACCGGGCTGGCGATGGCGACCCCGGTGCCGTCGGCGCCCATGGCAGTGCCCGCGATCACCGTGTCCGGTGCGCTCGATGCCGTGTCGGGTCCGAACAGGGCGCGGATGCCGTCGCTGGGCGACGCCGAGAGCGCTGGCAACGTGACCTCGACGTCGGTCGTGGGTCTGCCGAAGCTCCGCCGGCGGCGGCTGCTGACCATCGGGGGCGTGATCGCCGGGGTGGTCATCCTCGCCGTCATCGCCTCCGGGGGCGGAAGTGGCAAGAAGACGAAGCCGAGCGCCTCGGGGAAATCGTCGAAGTCGACCGGCGGCGGCAAGGCGGGCAGCGTCAAGGTGACCGACGATGACAAGGACGAACCGAACAGCGGCGGCGGCGACGACGACTTGCGCCGCAAGGTACTTTATCAGGCCGACGACCTCATCGAGAAGAAGCGCCCCGAGCAGGCGATCGCGCTCATCAAGAAGCAACTCGGCGAAGCCGAGGACGACGCGGCTGCCCAGGTCATCCTCGGCCACGCCTACATGGCCGACGGCCGGGCGCTCGAGGGGCTCAAGGCCTACTGGCGAGTCGTCGAGAGCGAGAAGAAGCTCGCGCTGGCGAGCGAGAAGCTGCGCCGCAACGTCGAATCCCTGCTCGGCGCGCGCGACTCGAACGCTGCCATCGCGGCGCTCGACCTGCTCGCCGCGCTCGACGACGACGAGGCCCACGAGCGCATCGCGGCCGTGGCCTCGACCGAGCAGCGCAACGCGGTCAGGGTGCGCGCCCGCAAGATCGCCGACGAGAAGGGCTATGGCAACAAGGTCGACCGGGTCAAGTCGTACGTACTCGACCTGCTCCAGTTCAAGAGCTGCGAGGAGCGAGCCACCGCGGTGCCGGTGCTCCGCCAGCTCGGCGACAAGCGCGCCATCCCGGCGCTCGAGCGTGCGCGCGGCAAGCGGCGGCGCGGTTTCCTCATGTTCGGCGGCGGCAGCGCCAACAAGTGCATGATCGCGGCGCTCGACGACGCCATCGCCTACATCTCGAAGCTCCCATAAGGACGCCCCGCCAGACGCCGTCCGGCCCTCCGGACACGCCCCCGGCGCGTGCGTCCGCCCCGCCGGACACCCAACGCCTGTTCGTCCGGCCCTCCGGACACGCCCCCGCGGGTGCGTGCCGGACACCGTCCGGCCCTCCGGACACGCCCCGGGGCGCGTGCGTCCGCCCCGCCGGACACCGTCCGGCCCTCCGGACACGCTCCGGGGCGCGTGCGTCAGCACCGCCGGACGCCGTCCGGCCCTCCGGACACGCCCCGGGGCGCGTGCGTCAGCACCGCCGGACACCGTCCGCCCCGCCGGACACCCAACGCCTGTTCGTCCGGCCCTCCGGACACGCCCCGGGGCGCGTGCGTCCGCACCGCCGGACACGCCCGGAGCGCGTGGCAAGGCCCGGAGGCATGTCGCCGGCCTCCTTGTCGCCGCCCGGCCAGACTAGAAGGCGAGCTCGACGCCGAGCGTGAGGGCGCCCGCATCGTCGCCCGATTTCAAGGCGTGCTGGTAGCGGAGCTCGATCGGGATTCGGCGGCCGAGGCCGATGCCGGCGCCGAGGCCGAGGGCGCCGCTGTCTCCGTCGACCAGGACGGGGCCGGCGCCGGCCATCAGGCGCAGCGCGCCGTGCCACAGGCTGTGGGCTCCGACCTCGAAGAGGATGCCCGCGAGCGGAACGCGGTCGCCGGCACGGTCCGGCCGGACCAGCAGGCCGAGCCGGGCGCCGAGCGAGAGGCGGCGACTCACCGCCCGGTCGGCGCGCAGGTGGAACGAGCCGACGAAGAGATCGCCGGTGTCGCCGCGCTCGAGGTCGCCGCCGCCGAGGCCCACCGCAAAGCGCCAGGACGAGCCGGCGGCGCGCTCGTCGTCGAGCGAGACCATCTCCGCGCCCATCGAAGCGTCGTAGGCGGCCTCGCCAGCAGCGGTAGCGGTTCGGGCCGGTGACGACTCCTCGTCCTCGCCGGCTTCGTCGTCCGAGTCGCCAGCCGGTGCCGCGCCCCCAACATCCGGCTCCTCGAGCTTGCGGTGGGCGGAAGTCTCGCGCGACTCCTCCTCGGTCTGGGTGACGCCGCCGGGCAGGTCGACCGGGACCACGTAGGTCCGCAGTCGCTGGCCGTCGCGCGTGCGCTGCTCGTCGACCGCGACGAAAGAGGTGTAGGCGGTCATCAACCGGTAGCTGAGGCCGAGGTCGGTGATACGCGCGACCAGCGCCGGGTCATCCGAGCGCAGCTGGTCGCGCTCGAGCGACGCGATGGCGGCGCGCGCCCACAGCCGCGGCAGCGCCTCGTGGTCGCCGGGCGCCGCGTCGAGCAACACCGGGACCTTGAACGAGACCGCGCGGCCGCCGCCGAGCCTCCCGCGCACCGTGACCCGGCCGCGCGCGGCCCGCTGGAAGCGGCCGACCAGCGCGATCGGCTGGCCGGCGTAGAGATCGCCGACCGCCCGCGGCCACACGTCGCTGACCTGGAGCTCGCCCCAGTCGATCTCGAGGTGGGTGAGGACCGGAGAGCGCACGCGGCGGTAGAAGGCGGCGACCTCGGCCTCGGTGGAACCGCCGGGCAGGAGCACCTGCGAGGCGCCGCGGCCGACCTCGGCGAGCCGCTCGAGCAGGTAGCGGTTTACCGATGAGCCGATTCCGAGCGTGAACAGTCGGGTATCGGGGCCGAGTGAGCGCTCGACCTCCGCGAGTACCGCCTTTTCGTTGCCGACGAAGCCGTCGCTCAACAGGCACACCACGCGCAGGCGGCCACGCGGGACCGGCGCCGACAGCACGGCGCCGATGCCGCCGAGTAGCTCGGTCTCGCCGGATGCCTCGAGGCGATCGATCGCCGCCAGCGCTCGCCGGCGGGCGGCGGCGGTGTTGGGCTGAGGTGCGGCAGCCAGCCCGCCGCTGTCTCTGGCGAAGGTGACGACGCGGAAGGTGTCGCGCGAGTTGAGGTTGCCGATCGCGTGGCGCATCACCTGCTTGACCCGCTCCAGCGATGCGCCGCTCATCGACGCGGATGTGTCGACCAGGAAGACCAGCTCCTTGGGCGCGACCTGGCGAGCGCGCGTGGACCGCGGCGGCTCGACCATGAGGGCGAAGGTGCCGGCGGCTCGCGCCTCTTCTCGATGGGCGAGCAGAGTGGCGACCGGGCTGGCGTCGGCCAGGCGGTAGCGCAGGACGAAGTCCCGGTTGGGGATGCGGTCCTTGCCGACCAACCTCACCACCACCTGCGCGCTCTCCTGGTCGCGGTCGACCGCGATGGCGTGGGTGGGGCTGTCGATGGTGCGGATGCGCTTGCCCGGATCGATGGCGACCTCGAGCGTGATGTTGCGCCCGCTGCGCCGGCCGGCCGGCAGCGTCGGAGGCGTGATGCGCGATCCGTCCGGCACCTGGTCGGTGTCCGGCGCGGTGCCGCGCCCGCTGGGCGACTTTCCGCTCGGGGTGCCGGGGACGTAACGCGGCCCGACCACCATCGGGTAAACGAACTCGTAGCCGCCGGCGTCGTAGGCGAGCGCGACATCGTAGACGATCTCCACCTGAACGACGGCGCCGGGCGCGATGTTGGTGACCGACTGGGTGAAGACGTTCGGCCGCTCCTGCTCGAGGAGCGCGGCGGTGCGCCCCTCGCGCCGTGCGCGCGCGAAGATGTCGGCCGCCTCGGAGCGCTTCTTGATCTCGCTCTTGATCCGATGGTCACCGACCACGACCTGGATGTCGCTGACCGCCGCGTCGTGCGGCAGCGGGAAGACGTAGACCGCCTCGAGCGGGCGGTCGAACGGGTTGTTGAAGGTCTGGCGGACCTTGACCTGTGCGGCGAAGCCGGCGACGTAGGCCGCCACGTGAGTGCCGGCAACCGGCAGGGCCTCGCCGCGCGCCGCCGCGCCGCCCCCCGTGGCCACCAGGAGGACTCCTTCGCCCGGTCCGGGGACCGCGGTGGTGGTGCGCCCCGCCGCCGGCCGCGCGGTGGTCGCCAGTGCGACCGAGATTCCCGCGGTTACGAGGGCGAGGCCGCGCACGACCCGGTTGTAACGCGCGACGCCGCCCGTCAGGTCTACCGATCGCGGCCTGGTTTCTTCACGTAGGTCTCGATCAGGTGCCAGCGGATGAGCTCGAGATCCTTACGGCCAGCTTCCATCCCGTTCTCGACCATGCGCTCGATCAGGGCCGACGCCTCGCGGGCCGTCCTGGGCGGGTGCTGGTCCACATCAGCGAGCTTGTGGCACTTGGAGCACTCGGCCTGGAACGCCCGCCGGGCGGCCGCCGGGTCGGGGGGGGGTCGCCGCGGCTTCGCGGCCTTCCGCGGCGCGGTCGGCGGCGGGGGCCCGGCCGGCTTCTCGCCCCTCGATGGCGCGGGCGGCTCGCCTTCCGGCGGCGGCTCGCCTTCCGGCGGCGGCTCGCCTTCCGGCCGCGGCTCCTCGGCGGCGAGCGCGGTCTCCTCCGGTTCGTTCCGCTCCATCTCCTTCACCGCCTCGCGAGTCTCCTCCTTCTTCTCCTCCTCGGCGCGTTTGGCCTTGGCCGATTCCTGCAGCTCGGGGGTGATGGCGACCAGGTAGGCGGCGACGTGGTTCGCCTCGTCGGCGACGATGCGCGGCCCCACGCTCGGCTTCTCCGCCATGCGCGCGACGGTGTTGACCCAGTCCTCCGGCGTGCGCGGCCGCGCGATGGCGGTCTTGAGATCGTGGCAGAACGTGCACTCCTCCAGGAGGATGCGCCGCCCGCGCCGCAGGCCGCGCTCGCTCGACAGCGCGTCGAGGTCGGTGCCCGGTGGCAGACCGGCGGTGGCGAGCAGTCCGCGCACGCGGGTCCGGTTGGGCACCGAGAAGGTCTCCTCGCTGGAGGCGATCGCCTGCTCGCGGAAGACGAAGGGAAGCGAGAGCCCGGACAGGAGCACGGTGCAGAAGAGGAGCGAGACTCCGAGCACCGGCATCCACTCCTCGAAGTGGCGGAACCAGCGGAGGATCGACACCTTCAGGAGGAGGATCACGCCGATGGTGAAGCCGAGCATGATGTGCGCCACCGTGCGGGCGGGAAACTCGACCTGGTACTCCCACAGCCGCGGCACCATCTCGACCATCATGGCGACGTAGACGATCCCGTAGGCGTAGCCGACGCTGCGGTGGATGTTCAACTTCCACTGCGGGCACTCGCTCTTGCGCTTCTCCTTGTCGTACGGGTAGCCCCAGAACTTGAACATCAAGTAGGTCGAGACGAACGCCAGCACGAGGAAGAGGACCCCCAGGCTGGCGGTCACGGAGATCGGCATCCGGGCACTATACGCCCCGCGTTCGCGCTCGTTACGTCACGGACGGCTGAGCCCGCAGGCGCGCGCGACGTCGTCCCGGTAGGCCAGCCAGCCGGCCAGCGCCCGCTCCATACCGGCGATCACGCGCGCACGCGCAGCGGGCGGGACGTGATCGAGCACGACCGTCCAGGCCGACTTGCGGTGGCTGCCCTCCACCTTGCGATGCGCCTTGGTCAGCGCGAGGAACTCGACCGACAGTCCGTAGTGGCGGACCAGCGGGTGGTCATCGAGCGCGTCTTCCGGGCGGCGCGCCGCGGAAGAGTCCAGCTCGCCGCGCTCGTACGGCGTCCCCTCGATGAAGATGGTCGTCACCGCGGCCGCCACCTCCCAGCCGCTCCGCTGGGTGAGGTCGTCGAGCGCCGCGCGGTAGGCGGCGGCCGCCGGCAGCAGCTCGACGCGCTCGAAGCGGGACAGGTCCATGCCGAGGCCGCGCGGGTACTCGAGGAAGAGGACCGGGTGCGGGCGCCCGGCCACCAGCCCGCCGGTCTCCTCCTCGTAGACGTTCTCGACCAGGTCGCGGCGGACCTCCGCGATCGGGCACTGGACGTAGGCCCATCCGACCAGGACCGGGAAGTCGCGCACGTAGGTGGCGTACTCCTGCTCGAAGTGGACGTGCAGGCGGTCCGCCGGCACCACACCGGAGTTGAACAGCGGCCACGCCCAGTGCACCTTGCGCTCCATGACGCCGAGCAGTGCCTCCCGGAAGGCGTCGAGGTCCATGGCGGATGATCGTATCAGCGGGCGCGCTCCGCCGCGAGATCGTCGAGACAGCTCTGATCGAGCGGCACCTCGGCCTCGCCGCCTGCGAGCAGCTGATCGCCGATGAGGTCGAAGAGCGCCTGTCCTTCGTAGGCGTAGTACATGACGCACGCGTCGCTGGCGTCGTGAGCGCCGTGGGCCGGATCGGGGTCACGGTGGTCGTCCACCATCGGCAGGTCGTTGTCGACCAGGCCGAGGAGGTGGCCACTCTCGTGGGTCCAGATGGCGAGCTCGGCGCCGCGGCACTGGCGGCCGGCGAGCAGCGGCGGCAGCGCGCTGGCGGCGCAGATGTCCCGGATGGTCTGCTCGAAGATCGCGATATGGGTGTGCGACCAGGCGAGCCCGAGGATGCGCCCCTGGTCGCTGTCATCGGCCGAGTGGCCGTCCATGAACATGGTGTGCACCGCGATGGCGTCGTCCGCCAGCGGTTGGTCGAAGGTGGCGTCGGCCATCTCCATCAGCTCGGAGAAGGTCCAGGCGTGGTCGGCGCCGCGCGAGTCCAGGACGCCGCCGTGAACCACGGAGACGCCGGCCGGCTTGTCGACCAGTGAGTCGAGCAGAGTGGCGAGATCGTCCTGGTTGCTCTCGTCCGGCTCCATGCCGGGCACGCTGTCGACCTCGACCACCAGACTGGCGAAGGGCTCGCCGCGGATGAGCAGCGAGTAACGCGGGAGCCCGCCGGTGTCGGCGTCGGGCCCGCCGCTCCCGTCTCCGTCGCCACCGCTGCCGTCGTCGTCACCGCGGCTGCAGGCGAAGAGCGCACAGAGACAGAGCGACATCGGGAGAGCGCGGCCGAACACGCTGGCCCTCCATTGTACTATCCCGCCCGTGCCGCGCGGCCATCGCCAGCTCGACCACACTGCGGATCTCGCGCTCGAGCTCTGGGGTGAGAGCGAGGAAGACGTGTTGTGCGCGGGAGCCGAGGGGTTGATCGCCGTCATGACAGAGGGAGGCGAGGTGGCGGGACGGGAGCAGCGGCTCGTCCACATCGACGCGGTCGACCCGCACGACCGCCTGGTCCAGTGGTTGAACGAGATCATCGTCGCCGCGGTCTCGGACGGCTTCCTGTTCGCCTCGGCCGACATCGCGCTGACCGGTTCGACCGGCCTGTCGGCGACCATTCGAGGCGAGCCGGACGCCGGCGATCGCGTGCTGGCCGAGCTGAAGAGCGCCACCTACCACGACCTCGAGCTCGGCCAGGAGGGCGGCAGCTGGCGGGCGCGCGTGGTCATCGACGTGTGAGGATCCAGCCGTGACCATCGAGCTCGTGCGAATCGACGACTACCGCTACTCGATCCCGAAGCGCGGCGGGATGCGGGTGCCGGGGCTCATCTACGCCTCGCGGGCGATGGCGCGCGAGATCGGCGCCGACAAGAGCCCGCAGCAGGTGGTCAACGTTGCCCACCTGCCCGGCATCATCGGCCACTCCATCGCCATGCCCGACATTCACTGGGGCTACGGCTTCCCGATCGGCGGGGTCGCCGCATTCGATCCCGACGAGGGCGTGCTGTCGCCCGGCGGCGTCGGCTACGACATCAACTGCGGCGTGCGGCTGCTGACCAGCCGCATCGAGCGGCGCGAGCTCGACGGCAAGGTGGCCGCGCTGGCCACCGCGCTCCACCGGGCCATCCCGTCCGGGGTCGGCTCGCAGAGCCACCGCAAGCTCAGCGCCGGGGAGCTGAAGCGCGTGCTCACGCGCGGCGCGCGCTGGGCGGTCGAGGCCGGCTACGGCGCCAGCAGCGATCTCGAGCTGGCCGAGGAGGGTGGCTGCATCGGCGGCGCCGATCCGGCCGAGGTGTCGGAGCGGGCCATCGAGCGCGGCAAGCCGCAGCTCGGCTCGCTGGGATCGGGCAACCACTTCTGCGAGCTCGGCTACGTCGCCGAGATCTTCGACCCGGAGACCGCCGCCGCCTTCGGCCTGGCGCTCGATCGCGTGACCGTCCTCATTCACTCGGGCAGCCGCGGGCTCGGCTACCAGGTGTGCGACGACTCGCTGCGCTCGATGCTGCGCGCGGCCGACCGCCACGGCATCCACCTGCCCGACCGGCAGCTGGCGGCGGCGCCGCTCAGGAGCGACGAGGCGCGCCGCTACTTCGCCGCCATGGCCTGCGCCATCAACTTCGCCTTCGCCAACCGGCAGATGATGACCCACTTCGTCCGCGAGGCGGTGGACGACTTCCTCGGCGAGGCGGGCGACCTCGATCTGGTCTACGACGTCTGCCACAACATCGCCAAGTGGGAGACCCACGAGGTCGACGGCGCGCCGCGCCGGGTCTGCGTCCACCGCAAGGGAGCCACCCGCGCCTTCGGCCCCGGCCACCCGGACGTCCCCGAGCGCTACCGCGCGGTCGGCCAGCCGGTCCTGGTCCCCGGCGACATGGGCCGCTACAGCTACGTCCTCGCCGGCACCGAGCGCGCCATGCACGAGACCTTCGGCTCGAGCTGTCACGGCGCCGGCCGCCGCATGTCGCGCGCCCAGGCGAAGAAGTCGGCGCGCGGCCGCCCCATCTTCCAGGAGCTGGCCGCGAAAGGGATCCACGTGCGCAGCGACAGCGCCGGCACCGTCGCCGAGGAGATCTCCGAGGCCTACAAGGACGTCGCCGACGTCATCGACGTGATCGACGGCGCCGGCATCGCCCGCAAGGTGGCCAAGCTCGTCCCCCTCGCGGTCGTGAAAGGCTGACCCTAGAAGCCGAGGCCTAGAAACCGAGAATCTTCGCGATGGCGTAGCGCATCACTTCGCTGGTGCCCCCGCCGATGCGGAGCAGGCGCTGGTCGCGCCAGGCGCGCGAGATGAAGGTCTCCTCCATGTAGCCCATGCCGCCGTGCAGCTGCATGCACTCGTCCATCACCTTGTCGGCCATGTCACCGACGTAGAGCTTGGCCATCGAGATCTTCTTCACCGTGTCGAAGCTGAGCTGGCCGGTGTTCCTGACGTAGCGCTCGTCGTTGTAGCAGTCGACCGCGTGGTAGCTGAGCTGGCGGCCCGCCTCGACCGAGGTGTAGAGGTCGACCAGGCGGTGCTGCCACACCTCGCGCTTGAGGATCGGCTTGCCGAAGGCGACCCGGTCGCGCGCGTAATTGACCGTCTTGTCGAGCGCCGCCTGGCTGCCGGCGACCGCGCCGACGCAGGCGATGAGCCGCTCGGTCTGGAAGTTCTGCATGAGGTAGTAGAACCCCTTGCCCTCCTCGCCGAGCAGGTTCTTCGCCGGCACCCGGCAGTCCTCGAAGACCAGCTCGGCGGTGTCGCTCGAATGGTTGCCGACCTTCTTGAGCTTCTTCGAGACCGAGAAGCCCTTCGCGTCGCACGGGAAGAGCAGGATCGAGATGCCGCCGTAACCTGCCTCCGGGTCGGTCTTGCACAGGAGCGTGATGAACGAGGCCCGCGTGCCGTTGGTGATGAAGGTCTTGGCGCCGTTGACCACGTAGTCGCCGCCGACCTTGCGCGCCACCGTGCGGATGCCGGCCACGTCGCTCCCGGCGCCCGGCTCCGAGACGCCGATGGCCGCGATGCGCTCGCCGCGCAGCGCCGGCTTCAAGAACTCGTCGATCTGCTCGCGGGTCCCGAGGTCGGAGATGCACGGGGTGGCCATGTCGCTCTGCACCAGGAGGCCCATGGCGACCCCGCCGGCGCCGATGCCGACGTACTCCTCCGCCTTGGCGACGCTGAACCAGTAGTCGCCGCCGCCGCCGCCGTGCTCCTCCGGGTAATGGGCGCCGATGATGCCGAGCTCACCCGCCCGCTTGAACACCCAGTCGGGGAACATCTCGTCGCGCTCCCACTGCGGGACGTGCGGCGCCACCTCCTTGTCGACGAACGCGCGCACCGTCCTGCGGAACGCATCGTGCTCCTCGCCAAACCGCTCTCGGGTCATCGCGCAGCCCTTTCTCCAAGGATAGAACCTGAAACCGGCTTCATCTTACGGACAGAGCCGCTCGCGTGTCCAGGTGCGATCCGGGTTCAGGCGGTAACCCAGCCGATCGTGGAGCCGGTTGGGACGCCCCTGCCAGAACTCGAACGCCTCCGCCGTGATCCTCACCCCACCCCAGGTGGGCGGCCGGACCAGCTCGTGCCCGTGCCAGGCGCGCTCCCAGCGGTCGAGTCGCTCCTCGAGCGCTTCGCGACTGGCGATCGGCTTGCTCTGCTCCGACGCCATCGCCGAGAGGTTGCTCTCGCGCGGCCGGGTCGCGAAGTAGGCATCCGAGTCCGGCCCCCAGAGCGTGGTCGCGGTCCCCTCGATCCGGATCTGGCGCGAGAGCGGCGGCCACCAGAAGAGGAGCGCGGCGTGCGGGTTGCCGGTCAGCTCGCTGCCCTTGCGGCTCCGGTAGTCGGTGTAGAAGACGAAGCCGCTCCGGTCCCAGCCCTTGAGCAGGACCACGCGCGCCGACGGGCGCCCGTCGGGTGTCGCGGTCGCCAGCACGACGCCGTTGGCCAGCTCGATCGGGGCCGCGACCGCCTCGGCGAACCAGCGGCCGAACAGCTCGAACGGATCGTCGCCCGCCTCCGCCTCGTCGAGCGCCGGGCCGCGGTAGTCGCGCCTGAGCTCGTCCATGCCGCCGCCGCTCACCGTCATGGGAGGTACTCTAGCGCACGGTGAGACCGGTCGACGCGGCCCGCAGCGCCTTCGTCCTCGCCCGCTGGCTCGGTCCGTGGGCGAGCGAGCGCGGCGCGCCGGACGCGATCACGCGCGACGAGCTCGAGGTTCCGCCGTCGCGCGGCCGCCCGGCCTTCCGCGCCCGCCTGTTCCGCCCCGCCGGACGCCGGGCGAACCGCGGGTTTCTGCTCGCGCCCGGCCTGCACTACGCCGGCCCCGACGATCCGCGGATGGATCGCTTCTGCGCCGTCCTCGCCGCGTCGGGCGCGCTGGTGGTCGCTCCCGCCATCCCCGACTTCCTCGCCCTGCGGGTGACGGCCGCCGCGCCGCTCGACTTCGAGCGCGCGCTCGACGCCGCGCGCCCGCTCTTCCCCGCCCGCCCCACCCTCTTCAGCATCTCGTTCGGCTCGCTCCTGGCGCTGCGCCTGGCCGCCGCCCGTCCCGGCGAGGTCGCGCGCGCGATCCTTTTCGGCGGCTACGCCGACTTCGCCGCCGCCGTCCGCTTCTGCCTCACGGGTCCGGCGCCGCGCGATCCGCTCAACCGGCCGGTCGTCTTCATCAACCTGGTCGACCGGCTGGCCGCCGCCCATCAGCGCGAGGCGCTGGTCGCCGCCTGGCGCCGCTACGTCGAGAGCACCTGGGGTCGACCCGAGATGAAATCGGCAGAGCGATGGCAGCCGGTGGCGCGCGCGATCGCCGGCGAGCTCGCCGCCGCGATTCGCCCGCTCTTCCTCGCCGGCTGCGGCGCCGAGCCGGGCGGCGATGCCGATTGCCTCGCCGCGCTCGGCGAGATGGATCTCGGCTTCCTCGATCCGCGCCCGTCGCTGGCTGCCATCCGCTGCCCGGTCGACGTCCTGCACGGCATCGACGACGACGTGATCCCGTACACACAGGCGGCCGAGCTCGCGCGCTCGCTGCCGGACGCCCGTGTTCACCTCACCGGACTCTATGCACATACCGGCCGTGGCCGGTTGCGCGTCGCGTCGGCGGCGCGAGAGCTCGCCACCTTCGCCCGCCTGGTCCGCTTGCTGTCTTCGAGCAGCGCTGACAGGATGTCCCTGCCGAAGGGAGGGTGATCCATGGAAGACATGTACCGCTACATGATGATGTCGGCGATGAACATCTTCGTCTCGCCGATCGTGACGGTGGCGGCGGCGCTGCCGGTCGTCATCTACATCGTCGCGCGCTGGCGGACCTACCGCGACTACGGCGGTGGCGATCCGCACCTCGGCGCCAAGGTCGCCCTCTGCGTCTTCCGCATCGCGGCGTTCCAGCTCCTGCTCGCCGGCGGCTTCATGATCTCCTACGGACTGCTGACCACCATGGACGGCGAAGCGCGGACCAGCATCTTCCGGCTGGCCGGTGGCCTGTTCATCCCCGGGCTCATCGTGTTCGCCGTCCACACGATCGCGCTCCACTCGACCAACTTCCAGTCGATGCCGGCGGTGGTGCGCATGTTCAACGGCATCAACATGATGCAGACCGGCATCATGGGCTTCGTCGCCCTCACCCTCGCCTGCATCCTCATGCTGCAGAAGGACGTGCCGAGCGAGATGAACCGGATGGCCTGGTCGCTGGTCCTGGTCTACGTGCCGGCCTGGGTCGCGCAGGGCGCAATGTTTCTGCGCTCGACCATCGACGAGGAGCTGCCCAAGGCGGTCGTCAGGCAGAGCGACGACGCTAGTCGCACCGGCACCGGCACCTGAGCGGCCGGGTGGGCGGCGCACGCGCGAACAAATCCAACCCCTTGCGCCGGGCGCATGGGGTGCGTCTCCGAATTGCCGGGAGCGACGCTAACCTTGCGCAGCAATTGCGAAACTGACCGGCCGGTCATGTCCCTTTTTTGTTTTCAGGCCGGTTCACTTCATCTATGTATGCGCGCGTCCCACACGGAGACCTCCGTCCCATGCGCTCGCGCGTCCCAGTCCTTGCCTCGCTCTTCATCGCCCTCCTCGCCGGCTGCACCATCGGGGCCGGCCCGTCGTCGCCCGATCCCAGCGATGACGACGAGAGCGCAGCTGCCGAGGAGGACGCCGAGTCGGTCGTGGAGGACGAGGCCGGAGACAAGGGAGACCAGCCCGGCTGGGGCGCGGCGCGGACGCTGCACGTCGGCGAGAGCCTGCTCGATCACGTCGCGGCCGGCGATCGCGGGGTCCACGCGTTGTGGGCCAGCGGCAGCGAATCGGATCCCATCGCGCTCGACGTGACCGCCGTGGCAGCCGAGGAGAGCGGGACCGTGCGGGTCGCCGTGCTCGGCCCGCTGGTGGACGGACAGCGCGCGGTGATCGCGGCCGACGGCTACACCGCCGCCAAGCAGCGCGTCGAGATCGCCGCTCGCCTGACCGAGAGCGGACAGCACCTGGTCGTGATCGGCAGCTTCGGCCTGGCCAGCGACACCACCTACCAGGCTCTGGTGCGCTGCGCGCCGGAGCACGGCTGCGATCAGGACCGGGTCGACGTCCTCGCCGAGCCGAAAGCCGGCGCGCTGGTCGGCGGCGGCGCGCTCATCGCGGCGCGCCTCGGCTCCGTCCTCGCCGCGCGCGACTTCGACGTCGAGATGGAGGTCTGGTCGTCGCCGCCCGGTCTGCCCTGGAGCGCCGAGCTCGAGGGGGTGAGCGTCGCGTCGGGCAGCCAGGTGAACGCGCTGGTGCCCGACGACATCGACGCCGGAGACGACATCATCCTGGTCGTGCGGGAGGCGGGCGGCGACGTGCTCGACACGGGCGTCCTCGCCCGCTACGCCCCGGAGGAGCGCGTGTTCGCCCGCCTCGACGCCATCCTCTACGGCGACCTGGTCGCCGTCACCGTGAGCGGCGTGACCGGCTTCTTCGAGGGGACCGCCGAGCTGTCACTCCGCTCGCAGGACACCGGCCGCACCATCGCCAGCGTGGTCGCGCGCGCCGACCGGCCGGGCCAGACCGGCACCGGCCTCGCCGCGTTCGACGCCACCTTCGCCCCCTGGATCGCCGACGACGACGGCAACCTCAACCCGGACCTGCCCAGGAACGGCGACCTCTTGTCGGTGGGCCGCATCGCGGGAAACGGCGACTACCTTCCCTTCGGCTGCTTCCAGTACTGCAACGACCTCAGCGGCGACGACCCCTGCACCGGCGGTCCGCGCCCCTGCGACTGATCAGCGCGGCGGCCGCGGCGCGCGCCGGCGGAAGCCGTGCGTCTCGTCGTCGAACAGCGCCGCCGAGATGAGCATCTTGACGCCGCGCGAGGCGAGCTCGTCGGCCGTGCGCAGCCTCACGTGGCGGACCGGACCGGCATCCCCCTCGAGCAGCCCGACCAGGTCCGGCAGCGCGTAGCCGTGCTCGAACCCGAGCCGCACGTGGTCGGCCATCGGCGCCACGAAGGCGAAGATCCCGCTGCGCCGGAACCGGATGCGCCGCGCCGCCGGATCCGCCTCCTCCACCACTCCGTCGATCATCGCCAGGATCTGCGCGCGCGCCGCGTTGGCCAGCGCCACCACCTCCGGCGCATGCCCCAGCAGGATGTCGTCGGGCTTCGCCGTCCGCTTCCCCCCGCGCCCGCCCATCAGTCGTGCTCATCGCAGAGAACGCGAGACCAGTCTTCGTCGCACTCGAAGCAGAGGTCCTGGCGCAGCTGGTCCCCCTCGCACGGCGTCGTCGCCCGCACGGAGGAGCAGAGGTTCCAGCTGGTGGTGCAGCGGCCCGTCGGATCCGCGCTCTGATAGTACTGGACCACGCGATAGGCGCCGTCGCGCCGGCGTCCAACCCAGCCCTGCGTCGTCGAGCCCTCGAACCCGGGAACTCGCCAGAGGAGGTAGAAGGCAGCTCCGGCGTCGAGCGCCGCCTGCACGCAGGTGCGCGCACCCGCGAGAGGCGAGCTGTCCTCCCAGCCGAGGTCGTGAACGCCGCACTCGATAACGTCGAGCCCTTCGATCTCGCCCGCGACCAGGTCCTCGACGTCGCACTCTTGCTCGCCGCAGGCGGCGGTGAGCCCGGCGACGACCAGGAGCAGAGCGGCGGTACGCGCCATCAGAGGGCCAGGGTGGCGGAGGCGGTGGCGCTCTTCTCGCCGAGCGGCATGAGCTCGAGGGAGAGGTCGAGGCGGCGGGCGGGGCGCGCGGACAGGCCGGCGCCGACGGTGTAGTGGCGCGCGTCGGTGCCGGTCTGGTCCTCGCCGGCCAGAGTCCACAGGACGGGCCCGCCGAAGGCGCGCGCGGCGGCGTAGGGGGTGAAGGCGCCGAAGGTCTTTCCCACCATCGCGCCGACCCGGCCGTCGCCCGAGGTGAGGGAGTGCTCCTCGCCGTCGTCGGAGACGGCGCTGGCGCGCGAGACGGCGATCGACAGGCCGATCAGGGCGAAGGGGCGGCGCTCGGTCTCGAGCAGCGCCAGCCATGAGAGCGAGGCGGCTCCGGCCGGGCCGGGCGCGATGTCAGCGCCCGCCATCGTGCCGTCGACCACTGCGCCGAGGCCGAGCGCGACGACCAGTCGCGGGCTGGCCTGGTAGGCCGCCTGCGCCATCACGGTCGCGGCGCTCATGGCGACCTTGTAATCGAAGACGATGTCGGTGTCGAACCAGCCGGCCGTGGCACCGACTCGCCACGGCGACAGCGGCTCGCTGCCGTCGCAGGTCTCCGGCAACCCCGTCGGACCGACGGGAGGCGAGAGGCCTCAGGCACAGGCATCGCGCTCGAGCTGCGGCGACCAGGTCACCAGCGCGGCGCAGGCGAGGACGAGGCGGAAGGTCGATGCGGCGCGCATGACCGAATGGTACCCGAAAGCCGATCGGCTAGAAGGAGCCGGTCGCCAGCGGCACGAGGAAGGCGGCCGACGCGGGCGCTTCGTCGTCGTCGAACACGTCGCGGTAGCCGATCCACAGGACAGTGCCGGCCGCTGCGCTGAGCCCGAGGTGGACGAGCCGCAGCGGCAGGCGGCGGAGCTCGGTGGTGGCGCCGATGAGGTCGTAGAGCTTGACCACGTCGCTGTGGGCCCAGAAGGCGGGAATGTCCTTCGAGAAGTCGACCCAGAAACCGGTGGCCAGCACGGTCAGCGCGAGCCGCCCGTAGTGGTTGTCGGGCGTGTGGTCGCTGAGGACCGCCGCGCTGTAGGAGCCGAGCACGGCGAGGTCGACCAGCTTGGGCGCGATCAGGAAGAAGCTGCGGGCGCCGCGCGACACCAGCCCGCGGGTGCGGACGTAGCCGAAGTAGAAGTGGCCGTGGTGGACGCCGGGCAGAAGGTGGAGCTCGGTCAGCTCGGCGCCGGCCAGCTTCGCGGCCAGGGCGTGGCTGCCCTCGTGGGCCACCACTCCGATGAAGTAGGTCGGGACCGCCATGCCGAGCCCGGCCCACACCAGGTGATCGGTCTCCGGCCGCTGGTCGGCGCCGGCCGCCGGCGCCGCGACCAGGAGCGCGAGCGCGACGACTGGGCCGCCGGCGAGCCTCTGCCTCAGCACCTGGTGCACTGGCAGCTGGAACCGCAGACGACCGACGGAAGCGAGGAGCCCTCGTTCGGACAGTAAGCCGAGCACTCGCCGGTGCCGCAGTTGACGTAGGTGGTACGGCACGCCTGAGGATCGCCGATGCAGTTGATGTAGCAGGGACCGTCGAGGCAGTTCAACGTCAGGCCCATGCAGGCGTCATCGCCCGCGCAGGTGAGGTGGCACTCGTGCACGGACGGACAGTTGATGGTCACGCCGATGCAGGAGTCGTTGTCGAGGCAATCGATCTGGCAGTCGAATCCCTCGGGACAGTTGATCGTGCCGCCGCAGCCGGGCGGTGCCTGGCAGTCGACGGTGCAGACGTTCGCGGCGCAGTCGTCGCACGGAGGCCCGCAGTCCCCGCCGGTCGGCGGCGGCGGCTGTTCGCAGACCACCCCGGCGTCGCTGGTGCCGCCGCCGTCGCCGCTGCCGCCGCCATCGGTCGAGCCACCGAGCGCGGCGTCCGGCGTCGGATCCCCCGACCGCTGGTCGGGCGGTGACTCGAGACATCCGAGCGCGAAGCTGGCCAGCGCCGCTGCTGCGCCCCACCACCGCATCGTCCGGATCATACAACGGGGCGCCCGCGCTGCGCGTTCCTCAGCTCGCCGAGCTTGCGCATGAGGCGATCGTCGGCCCGCGCGATTCGCTCGAGGCGGCCGCCGGCGATCGCCAGGCGGCGCGCCGCCTCGGGCAGCGAGCAGCCGACCGCCTGATAGAGGTCGACGAGGTGGCCGACGGCGCACAGGTAGGTTGCGCTGCGCAGCCACTTCTCGCTCTTCCTGACCGGCTCCTCTTCGAGGAGCGCCAGCAGCGCCGGCGGCACCTGGTAGTCGTCGAGCTCGACCGGCTCGCGCAGGTCGAAGGCGATGCGCTCGCGCAACCGGCGCAGCGCGCGCGCCTTGTTCTCGTGCTGCGAGCGGCTCTCGCCGGCCAGCGCCGACAGCCCGGTGGCGCCGTGCCGCAGACGCACCGAGCTCTCGGTCTTGTTGCGCTTCTGCCCGCCCGGGCCGGAGCCGCGCAGGCGATCCATCTCGCACTGGGCCAGGAGAGCCGGGTCGGCCAGCCCGAGCAGCCGGTCGCGCGCCCCCGCCATCAGTTCGCGGTGGAGGCCGGCCCGCCGCCGGAGCCGGCGATGAAGCTGACGATGACCGACGTGCCGCCGGCCGCCGCCTCGAGGTCGACCTGGATCGCCTCGCGCGCCGCGATGGAGCGCTCCACCATGTTGATGGCAGGTGACAGGGTGACGCCGGCTGCGCTGCAAGCGGCGGCGACCGCCTGTCCGCCCGGCAGGGCGCCGCTCAGCCGGACCGCCTCGACCGCGCCGCGGCGCGCGCGCACGCTGGCGGTGAGATCGTCGCCGAGCGCCGCGGCGGCCCCCTGATCGAAGGTGAAGCCGAAGCGGCGGAACAGATCGGCCGCCCGACCCAGGCGCGCGCCGCGCTCCTCGCCCAGCCCGACGGTGACGTCGATGGCGGGATCGGCCGCGATCCCGCGCGCCACCCGGATGCAGGTGTCGGAGCCGAGCGCCTCCATCCACTCCCCTTCGCCCAGGAGCGCGCGCAGGCGGCCGAGCGGCAGCGCGCTGTCCTCGAAGAACCAGCCGGTCGTGATGGTGCCCGGCCGCACCTCGATCCAGGAGCCGACCTCGCGCGGCTCGAGCGCCTGACCGGTCTCGTCGACCCGCTGGAAGTCGCCCGGCACCGCGCCGGCGCGGCGCAGGTAGTCGACCAGCTTGGGGATCATCCCCTCCGGCAGGCCGCCGGCGCTCCAGCGGACCAGGCGTGCGTCGCTGCCGAGCGACACCACCATCGGCGGCGACTCCCCGCCCGGCATCTCCATCGGCAATGGCACGCTGTCGAGCCAGCGGGTGAGCGGAGTGTCCATCCACTCCTCGATCACCGCAAGCGACGACACGCTCATCTGCATCGCCAGCCGGGCGGCCAGCGCCGCCGACAGGATCTCGCTCACGTCCATCGGATCCACGGGCGTCCTTTCTTCCGTCTACCCGGGCCGCTCGCCGCGGATGCGGGGCAGGAGCTCGACGAAGTTGCAGGGCCGGTGCCGGTTGTCGAGCTGCTGGAGGAGGATCTTCTCCATCGCGGTTCGCACGGCGCCGGGCGAGCCGGGCAGGACGAACAGGTAGGTGGTGTCGCACAGGCCGGCCTCGCAGCGGCTCTGCACCGTCGAGGTGCCGACCTCCTGGAAGGACAGCCAGCGGAAGAGCTCGCCGAAGCCGGGGATCGGCTTGGTGATCAGCGGGGCCACCGCCTCCGGGGTCACGTCGCGCGCGGTCACCCCGGTGCCGCCGGTGGTGATGATGACGTCGACCCGCGGGCTGGCGATCCAGCGGCGCAGCACCGCGCGGATCGCCTCGACCTCGTCCTTCACCACCTCGCGCTCGACCACCTGGTGGCCGGCCTGCTCGAGGAGATCGCTGGCGACTTGACCCGAGCGATCGTCGGCCAGCGTGCGGGTGTCCGAGACCGTGAGCACCCCGACCTGGACCGGGATGAACTCGCGCGGCGCGCCGCTCCTCGCCTCGCTCCGCTCGGGCTCGCTCAATTGGCCACCAGGTTGACCAGGCGGCCGGGCACGTAGATCTCGCGCCGGATGGTCTTGCCCTCGAGGTAGCGCGCGATCTTCGGGTCGGCCTTGGCCGCCTCGATCGCCGCCTTCTCGCTCACGTCTGCCGGCACCTCGATGGTGCCGCGCATCTTGCCGGCGATCTGCACCGCCAGCGTGATGGTGTCGACCGCCAGCGCCGCCTCGTCGTGCTCCGGCCAGGGCTCGTAGGCCAGGCTGTCGGCGTGGCCCAGCCGCTCCCACAGCTCCTCGCCGAGGTGCGGGGCGAACGGCGAGAGCACCTTGAGGAAGGTCTCCATCCACTCGCGCGGCACCGCCGCGGCGCGGGTGGCTTCATTGACGAACACCATCATCTCGGAGATGGCGGTGTTGAAGCGGAGGTGCTCCACCGCCTCGGTGACCTTCTTGATCGCCGCGTGGAGGGACCGCTTCACATCGCGGTCTCCCTCGCCGCCGGCGGCGAGCTTGGGATTGACCCGGCCGGTGTCGTTGCCGTCGACATCGGTCTCGACCACCAGGCGCCAGACCCGGTCGAGGAAGCGGCGGGTGCCGGCCACCCCGTGGGTCTCCCACTCGGTGCCGTCCTCGAGCGGCCCCATGAACAGCTCGTACAGGCGCAGGGCGTCGGCGCCGTACTCGGCGCACATGTCGTCCGGGTTGACCACGTTCTGCTTCGACTTCGACATCTTCTCGAGCTTGCGCTCGACCGGCGTGTCGCTCCCCTTGACGAACCAGCGATCGCCGCGCTGCTCGACCTCCTCGCGCCCGTGGTACTTGCCGCCCTCGGCCCGATACGACCAGTCGTGGATCATCCCCTGGTGGAACAGGCGCTGAAACGGCTCGGCGGTCGACACCAGGCCGCAGTCGTAGAGCACCTTGTGCCAGAACCGCGCGTACAGGAGGTGCAGGGTGGCGTGCTCGGAGCCGCCGACGTAGAGGTCGACCGGCATCCAGTACTTCTCCTCGCCGGCATCCCAGGCGACGTCGTCGCGGGTCGGCGAGATGAAGCGCAGGTAGTACCAGCACGACCCCGCCCACTGCGGCATGGTGTTGGTCTCGCGCTCGGCCGGCTTGCCGGTGTCCGGGTCGGTCGTCACCAGCCAGTCGGCGGCGCGCGCCAGCGGCGGTCGGCCGTCCTCGGTCGCCCGGTACTCGTCGAGCTCGGGCAACACCACCGGCAGCGCCTCCTCCGGCAACGCCTTGGGCTCGCCGTCGACCTGGATGACCGGGATCGGCTCGCCCCAGTAGCGCTGGCGCGAGAACAGCCAGTCGCGCAGACGGTAGCGGATGGAGCGGCGTCCCGCGCCGCGCTCCTCGAGCCAGCTCCACACCGTCTCCAGCGCCCGCCGGGTGTCCAGCCCGTCGAGGAAGTCGGAGTGGACGTGCGGTCCGTCGCCCAGGTAGGCCTCCTTCTGGACGTCGCCTCCGCTCACCACCTCGATGATGGGCAGCTTGAACTGGACCGCGAAGGCGTGGTCGCGCTCATCGTGCCCCGGACAGGCGAAGACGGCGCCGGTGCCGTAGCTGGCCAGCACGTAGTCGGCGATCCAGATCGGCACCTTCGCCCGGTTGACCGGGCAGATCGCCATCGCGCCGATCGGGACGCCGGTCTTGGGTGCGCCGGCCGCCTCGGCGGTGCGGTCGCGCTCCGACTTCACGCCCACCTCGGCCTTGTAGGCGGCCACCGCCGCCCGGCGCGCCGGCGCAGTCAGCTTGTCGACCAGCGGGTGCTCGGGGGCCAGCACCACGTAGGTGCAGCCGAACAGCGTGTCGGCCCGGGTGGTGAAGACGTCGATCACCTCGTCCGAGCCGTCGACCTCGAAGCGGACCTCGGCGCCGATCGACTTGCCGATCCAGTCGCGCTGCATCTTGGTGGTGCCCTCGGGCCAGACCAGCCCGGCGAGGTCCTCTGCCAGCCGGTCGGCGTACTCGGTGATGCGCAGCATCCACTGCTTCATCATCCGCTTCTCGACCGGATCATCGGTCTCGACGTACTTGCCGTCCTTGACCTCCTCGTTGGCCAGCACCGTGTTGAGCGCGGGGCACCAGTTGACCGGGACCTCAGCCTGGTAGGCGAGCCCCTTCTCCCACAGCTTGAGGAAGATCCACTGGGTCCACTTGTAGAAGCGCGGGTCGCTGGTGGCCAGCTCGCGCGTCCAGTCGTAGGACAGGCCCAGCTTCTCCAGCTGCGACTTGAATGTGGCGATGTTCCGCTCGGTGATCTCGCGCGGGTGCCTGCCTTCCTTCACCGCCTGGCGCTCGGCCGGCAGCCCGAAGGAGTCCCAGCCCATCACCCGCAGCACGTTGAAGCCCATCATCCGCTTGGCGCGCGCCACCACGTCGGTGCCGACATACCCCTTCGGGTGGCCGACGTGGAGCCCCGCCCCGCTCGGGTAGGGGAACATGTCGAGTACGTAATACTTGGGCCGGCTGCGATCGGTCGGAGTCAGGAACAGCTGTCGCTCGCGCCAGATGTTCTGCCAGCGGGCGTCGATCGCTCGGTGAGGAAAGCCAGACATGACAGCCCGGAGCTTACCCGGTCCGGGGACGCCTCGGGGCTAGCGCAGGGCGTCGACGATGCGGCGCGTGACCTGATCGGGCGGCCCCTCGCCGTTCACCCGCACAAGCACGCCCTTCTGCTCGTAGAACGGGACGATGGGCGCGGTCTCCGAATGGTACTTGTCGAGGCGGGCCCGGCACGCCTCCTCGGTGTCGTCCTTGCGCTGAACCAGCCGATCGGCCAGCTCGGGAGGCGGCGGGTTGAACTTGAGGTGATAGATGGCGCCGGTCTGCGGGTCGCTGCGCCGTCCGACGATGCGCTCGACGATCAGGCTGTCGGGGACCTCGATGAGGAGGACCCGATCCAGCGACACGCCGGCGCCGGCGAGCGCGGTGTCGAGCGCCTCTGCCTGCGGCCGCGTGCGCGGGAAGCCGTCCAGCATGAACCCACCGGCGGCGTCAGGCTTGCCGATCCGATCGATGACCATGCCGATGACCACGTCGTCCGGCACCAGCTGGCCCGACTTCATGAAACCGTCGGCCTGTTTTCCCAGCTCGGTGCCCTCGGCGACCGCCGCCCGCAGCATGTCGCCGCTCGAGATGTGCGGGATGGCGAACTTCTCGACCAGCCGCTGGGCCTGGGTCCCTTTGCCCGCGCCGGGCGGGCCGATCAGGATCATGCGCACGCGCGGACTGTCGCATGCGGCCGGGGCGCCGACAAGCGCGGCTACTCGGCCGGGATCACCAGCAGGACGGCGCTGGCCGCCCGCAGATCGACGAGGTAGGTCCCCGCGTTGGAGGCCACCGGCAGCTCGTCGGCGTTCGGCTGCGACATTGCGCCGGTCATCTCGTCGACCTTCTTGCCACCGAGCGTGACCTCGCCGGCGCCCGCCTCGAGATCGGGAGCGCGCAGCACGATGGCCGAGGCGGCGGCCGCGCGCGGCTGGCTCGGCGTCACCGCCACCGAGCCGCCGGCGCCCTCGGTGTCCTTGTTGATCAGGAAGACCAGCGTGGTCCCGTCGCTCGCGCGCACCGCGTGGACTGCCACCGGGAACGGACCATCCTGGCTCACGCGCGCCTCGAGCAGGCGCCCGCCGCCGGCGCGGCTGACCAGCAGCATGGCGTAGTAGATCGGCAGGACACGGGTGTTGTAGATCCACTTGCCGTCCACCATCGACTCGGTGGACACGATGGGATCGTAGAACGAGCCGCGCATGTTGTGGAAGTCGACCCGGCTCGCGCCGGCCTCGGCCAGCGTGAGGAGATAGTCGAGCCCCCACAGGGCCGACGCGAACCGGTTCGATGCTCCGTCTGCGCCACCGCACGAGATCGACCCCGACTGGTCGATCATCAGCTCCGCGCCGGTCACGGCGGCGGGCTCGGCGGCGATCTTCGCCCGCCGGCCGCTCTCGGCGATCGCCTCGTCGGACAGGAGGTCGGCCGCCGGGTGGGGCCCGCCTTCACAGCCGGACAGCGGAAAGTCGTGCACCGCGACGCCGCCGTCCAGGCGATCGCCGGCGCCGGTCAAGAAGCTGGGCAGGAGCTCGAACCAGGCCGAGCGCGCGCCGACCACCGGGCCGAGGAACCGCATCGACGCCGTGCTGCCGTTGCTGTGGATGGCGTCGGCGTAGGCGTTCCATTCGTTCACGAAGGCGGCGTGGTCGTAGGTGTCGGGCCGGCGGTCCTGGGAGGGGTAGAGGTTCGGCTCGTTGCCGAACTCGAGTCCGAAGAGCCCTCCCTCGGCGAAGGCGACCGCGACGCCATCGCGCGCGTAGTCGAGCGCCGTGCTCGGACTGTAGTGGTTGAGGTCGACCCCGAGGATGGCGCGCCAGCCGGTCTCCTGCATCGTGCGCGCGATGATGCGGAGCGAGTTGGAGCTGATCTCGATGTTGCAGCCGGCCGGCAGCGAGGCATCGCTCGAGGTCCGCCAGCAGGAGGAGTCGGTCGACGTGCCGCCGACCCGAAGCGTGCCGCTGCCGAGGTTCCTGAGCAGGCGCTTGAAGGCCGAGTTCAGCTGGGCCGGGTCGCGCCCGAGGTAGGAGCCGACCAGGGGATACTCGAGGCTGACCCCGACGAAGTCGGCCGGCAGCGTGCGGCCGACCTGGTCGACGTCGACCAGCACGGTGACATCGCGCGCGAGGTCGGCGTCGTCGATTCCCCCATCGGCGGCGCCGCCGGTGCCGTCATCGTCCATGTCGAGCGACCCGGCGCTGCAGCCGAGGCCGAGGGCGACCACTGAGACGATGAGCGAGCGGCCGAGCGGCATGCGGCGTCCACCCATCGCAACGGCCATGCCACAGGACATTCGCCAGGATTTCTGCGCGACTGCTATGGGCCACGCAGGGCTCATCCCCTGGCTTTGCCCAGTTTCGGTCGCACCTGCTTGGGCCTTCACACCCCGACCCGGGTGGCGGCGCCGGAGCGTTTGACCGCAAGAACACCGGTAGGCTAGCGTACCAAGTCGACCGCGCGACGCGGTCAGTGAATGGCTGCCCGGATCGACGAACTCTTTCGGCGCCTCGACGAGGCGCGCGATGCGCTCGCGGACGGCGACGACGGTGCCTACGCGCGGGCCCGCACCGCCGCGCTCCTCATGTTCGAGGAGGACGGCGGGGCCGCGTTCGACCGGCTGGCGGTTCTGTTCGGCCCGCCCCGGCTCGCCGCGCCGGGCGGAGTGGGCGTGGCGATCGCCGTGCTCGGCATCTTCTGTCCGACCGGGTTTCGCATCGGGCGCGACGGCGCCGAGGTGCCGCGCTGGGCGGCGAGCGGCGCGCCGAACTGGCTGCACGAGGAACCGCGCTGGATCGAGATGTGCGTCCGCTTCCGCCGCCACCCGCTGCTCGGGCGAGTGGCGCGCTGGGTCTTGCGGTACGCCGACCGCGACGCAGTGACCAGCGCCCTCGCCGAGGCGCGAGAGAGCGAGAGCACCACGGTGGCGCGCACCCGCTCGCGCGCCCAGGGCGATCTGCTCACCCGCTACCGCAAGGGAGAGCACGAGAGCGTCTGGACCGAGCTCCGCTCGCACGAGGTGGTGGCCGGCGACTTCCGCGACGAGGCGCTAGCGGTCGCCGCCGAGACCATGGCGCGCGTGCGGCGCAACGCCGACGTCCTCGCCGAGCGGCTGGCCGCGCGGGGCTGGGCCGCGCTGTCCGGCTCGCTGCGCACCGAGCCGAACGCGCAGGGCGCCAGGGTGGTGCAGCGGATCGAGACCCTCACCGCGGCCCCCCTGCCCGCCAGTCTGCGCGCCTTCTGGATGGTGGTGGGCGGCATCGACCTCATCTGGGACCACAGCCGCGGCGAGGCGGCGCCCGATCTGGGCGTCGACCTCGACCTCGCCCGGATGGATCCGCTCGCGGTGGACTCACCCGACCGCGCCGAGTACGTCATCGACGAGTGGCGCGACCAGCGCGCCGGCATCGATCCCGAGCTCGCCGACCCCTACCGCCTCGACCTCGCGCCCGACGCGCTCCACAAGGCCAACGCCGGCGGCGGCGCGGCCTACGCCGTCGAGCTCCCGTTCGTCGGCGCCGATCCCTTCTTCATCAACGAGCCACACAACCTGCCCTTCGTCGACTACCTGCGCCTCGCCTTCCGCCACGGCGGCTTCCCCGGGCTCGAGAAGCACGCCGCGCGCCCCGACGTCCGCGTCCTGATCGCCGACCTCGCGAAGGGCCTCGAGCCCTTCTAGTTCCCTCGGCGAAGCCGCATCCGGGCCCCTCGGAAGAAGCCGCCTCCGGCTCGGGTCGAGCCGCGTGTGGCCCCTGGGGTGAGCCTCACCCAGGCCATCGACACCTTCCCCCGCGCGAAGCACTGTCCGGAGGGCCGGACGAAGCGCGCCGGACAGTGTCCGGAGGCCGGACGAGCGCGCCGGACAGTGTCCGGAGGCCGGACGAGCGCGCCGGACAGTGTCCGGAGGGCCGGACGCGCGGCGCCGGACAGTGTCCGGAGGGCCGGACGAGCGCGCCGGAAAGTGTCCGGAGGGCCGGACGAGCGCGCCGGACAGTGTCCGGAGGGCCGGACGGCGTCCGGAGGGCCGGACGCGCGCGCCGGACAGTGTCCGGAGGGCCGGACGGCGTCCGGAGGGCCGGACGAGCGCGCCGGACAATGTCCGGAGGGCCGGACAGCGTCCGGAGGGCCGGACGAGCGCGCCGGACAGTGTCCGGAGGGCCGGACGCGCGCGCCGGACCGGGCGTCAGACGCGACGCGCGAGACGGCGAGAACGCGTCTAGAGCCAGCGGCGGGCGACCAGGAGGAGAACGAGCGCGCCGGCGATCAGCAGGGAGGCGCCGAGCGCGGTGGCCGGGCCGTGCAGCGCTCCGACGGTGGCGACGGCGACACCGGCCAGCCCGACCGCCGCCCGTCGAATGCGAAGCCGGCCGAGCGCGCGATCCCCGCGGTCGGCGCGGATCGTGACGCCGGCCTCCGCCAGCTCGGCGGGCGGTGGCCATTCCGGGTCGCCGGGCGGCCCTTTCGGGAACGTGAGGCCGAAGCGGTGGCCGTGGCGGCAGCGGTAGTGGTCGGTCTCCACTCCCTCGCGGACCCGGCGGGCTGCGACGAGCCGCCCGAATTCGGCCAGGCACTCGATGCAGGCGACGCGTGCAGCGTGCGGTCCACCGGCCATGCGAGTGGATACCTCAGCGGGCGAGGAGAAGGAGGGACAGCCAGCCGGCGATGAAGCAGGCGCCGCCGAGCGGGGTCACCGGGCCGAGCCACTTCCACCCGGCAGTGGCCAGGAGGTAGAGGGAGCCGGAGAACAGGGCGATGCCGGCCACCAGGAGAGACGATGGCAGCGTCACCGAGCGGCCGCTGGTGCGGGCGAAGAGCGCGAGCGCGAGGAGCGCGAGGGCGTGGATCAGGTGGTACTGCACCGCGGTCTGCCAGGTGGCCAGCGCGGGGGAGTCGAGGCGCGAGCGGAGCGCGTGGGCGCCGAAGGCTCCGAGGACGACGCCGGCGGCGCCGGTGAGGGCGGAGATGACGAGCCACATGCGGTTCGTCACTCGGTGGTGCAGAAGCTCATCGGCCCGCCGGTCGACACGCAGGCGAGGTCGCCGGGACAGTCGTCGACGGTCTCGCAGCCGATGGAGCAGGCGTCGGGCTGGTCGGGGACGAAGCAGGTCAGCGTCCCGGTCGCCGGCCCGGTGTAGCCGTCGCTGCAGTCGGTGCTGGTGGCGCAGATCGGGCTGCAGTAGCCGATGTCGGGGTTGCCGATCGCGAGGTAGACGCATTGGTGATCGCCCGGGCAGGGATCGCCGTCGGAGCAGGTCTCGCCGAGGTGGTTCTCGCCGGCCGCCGCGTCGATCGCACCGCCGCCGGCGGCGTCGGCGCCGCCGCCTTCACCGCCGGAGTCGTCATCGCCGCCGCAGGCGAGGAGCAGGACCGCGAGGAGAGCGAGGCCGCGCATGGCGTCACTTGGCCGGGGCGACCACACAGACGTGGGTCTTGGCCTGGCGCGGCTTGGTCAGGCAGGCATCCACCTGGCCGGCCGCGCACTGGCGAGCGATCTCCATCTTGCAGGGCGGCGGTCCCGCCTTCTTCTCGCCGTCCGCGACGCACACGTGGACCAGCGTGAGCTTGGGCTTGGTCAGGCAGCCGTCGGAGAAGCCCGCCTCGCAGGTCAGGGCGACCTCCTTGTCGCAGCCGAGCGCCTTCGCCGGGGGAGCCGCCGGCTCGTCACTGGCCGGCTGGTCGGCGGCCGACTGGTCGGTGGAGGGCTGGTCGCCGGCCGGCTCCGGCTCGTCGGTGGCGGGTGTGGCGGTCTGCGGATCGCTCCCGCCGCAGGCGAACTGCGCGGTTGCCAGCGCGAGGAGAAGCATGAGGAGGAACGAGATCCGGGGTGCGCTAGTCATCGATGCCTCCCATCGGCGGCAGCTCCTTGATCGACGTGGACGGCATCTTGTACACGATCACGGCGGCCAGGCTGGGCGAGGTGGCGGCGGAATGTGCCATCCCCATCGCGCTCACGGTCGGCCGGATGCCGCGGTCGGCGAGGAACGGGGTGTCGTGGGTGAGGAACTGCGCGCAGCTGAACACGCCCTTGTCCGGGTCGCCGCCGCCGAAGCTGAACTCCTTGACCTGGCCGAGGCGCTGCTCGTAGCTGGTCTCGAGCGCCTTGCGCTCGGCCGGCGAAGCCTGGAACAGCATGCCGTAGAAGACCGGCGGTGCCCCGACCCGATCCTTCCGCGTCTCGAAGAAGCGGCGCAGGCTGCGCTTGCGCGGCATCACGATGCCCTTGCGGCCGGTGATGAAGTTGAGCGGCCGCTCGACCACGCCCGGCAGCTGCACCACGCCCTCGGTGCCGGTCAGATCGTAGGTGGCGCCGTCGCCGACGCGGATCGCCACGTGGCCGGCGGTGTTCTTGCCGCCGGGCGCCTTGAAGTTGACCTCGACCGTGTTGTCGGCGATGCGCTTGAACACCTTCCGGATCGCCCGGGTGCTCTTCTTGCCCTGCCCGAGATCGACCACCAGGTGGAGGACCGGGCGCCCGTTGATCTTCCGGGTGAAGGTCTCGATGCCGGCCTGTTCGGCCAGGTCGGCCAGGTTGTCACCGACCGAGCGGTTGGCGTCGAAGTCGCTCTTGCCGTAGGCCAGCCGGTCGCTCCAGCGCTCGAGCTTGCGGCCGCGGTAGAGCTGGAGCTCCTCGCGGGCGCGCCGCAGCGCCTCGCGGATGCCGAGCCGGTTCGACGACGACTTCGATTTCGGGCGGACGAAGCGCGACTTGACGCGGGCGAGCGCAGTCTTGAAGCGACTGACCTTCTGAGGCGTGGCGGCGCCGGGATTCGCCAGCGCCGGCTGAGCGGCGGCAAGCGAGAGCGAGAGCGAGAGCATCACGAGGACGAGCGGACTGGCCCATCGGCGGGTCATAGCGCCCTGCCCTCCAGCAAGACTCACGCCACGTGCGACGGGGACGCAAACCTCCGAGTCGGAACGCCAGACCGCAGACTGGTGTCCGCAAACGCGACTGGCCTGGCCAGTAGTGCATCCACTGCTGGCTGCCCCCACGGCCGCTGCATTTGCGCACTTCCCCTGCGATTTCAACAGCCCGGCCCCGGTATGGAGTTTGCTTTGTGTGCGTCCCGATGCCGCGTCTGGTCGCACGGGTCGCCCTCCTCCTCCTCGTCGTCGTCGCAATCCCCTCGGTCGCGCCGGCGCAGACGATCAGCCGCGTGCAGCCGCCGGGGCGCAAGGCGACCAGCGCTGACCGGGCAGTCAAGGTCAAGCGGGCGCGCGCCCAGGGCCTCAGCCCGAAGCAGGTCAACGGCATCGCCCGCACCCTCGACCGCCGCGCCACCGCGCTCGGCGAGCAGGGGCTGAGCAGCCGCCGCTTCCGCACCAGCGTGTCGACCGCCCCGCTCGGCGCCCGGCTCGAGGTCTTCATCAAGGCAGCCGCCCGCCGCGGCGTCACCATCCAGACGTTCCAGCGCCGACTGCATGGGATGCAGGCGACAGGCAAGAAGAGCAAGGCGGTCAGCGCGAAGAAGACCTTCTTCGAGGTGACGCCGGAGAGCTTCGATCTCTTCCCCAAGATCATGGGCGAGAACGTCATCTGGTTCGCCGCCGCGCCCAACCCCGGTCACCTCCACACGCTGCTCGCCGACCAGAACGGCGGCCCCAACTTCACCCACAACACGTACGGCGAGGCGACGCTCGATGCGGCCACCATCGGCAGCGAGCAGTACATGGCGCCGGCGATGCTGACCGGCGCCGAGATGGATCGCTTCGTCCGCTATCTCAACGCAGGCGTCGAGCACAACCGGCGGCCGGTCTACGGCTTCAAGACCAAGGGCGGCGAGTTCGTCTGCCAGACCGCCTGCACCAACTGGGCGACCTCGGCCCCGGTGGGCGAGCTCCAGCGCTGGATCCGCACGGTCGACCGCCGGGTGGCCAAGGCGGCCAGCGAGGGGCGGCTGCCGGCCAAGTTCCAGGGCGGCCTGCACGCGCTCCTGGCCGGGGCGCCGACCCCCGAGGCGCGCGCCGCGCTCATCGCCGAGGTGACGGCCGGCGAGGTGCTCACCCCGCACACCCGAGCGGGGGCGAAGCGGCTCGGCAAGGAGTTCAACATCGTCGCCGAGAAGTGGCCGCAGCGGCCGCTCGACCTGGTCGGCCGCCAGTCGCTCGCCGAGATCATGGGCGTCAAGCGGTCGCAAGACCCGGCCAAGTGGGTCTACGACCTGTTCCTCAGCAAGCGGGTGCCGGTCATCGGCGTCATGCGCAAGACCAAGGACGAGAACTTCGCCGGCAAGCTCTTCGACCTCGAGGAGATGGGAAACATCGGCCCCGACGGCGAGGTCGTCCCGGGCGAGGGCTCGCACGGCGTGATCCCCGCCGAGCGCCGGCGAAACCGGCCGGCCGCCACGACGACGACCGAGGCGCCGGCCGAGGCACCGGCCGAGGAGCCCGCGACGACCGCCACCCCGGCCGCCGCCGAGCCATGATGCGACCGGTCCGCGCGCTCCTCGTCGCCCTCGCCACCGCGCTGGTCCTGAGCAGCGCGCCGGCGGTCGACGCCGCGTCGCGCGCCACGCCCACCTCCGCCCGTCTCGCCAAGAAGGCGCGGGTGAAGGCGGGGTCGGACCGGGTCCGGGCCCTCAATCGGCTCAAGCTCCGGCCGGCGCGGCAGGCCACCGGCCGGACATCGCCGAAGTCCAAGCAGCTGGCGCGCGCGAATCGCCCGCACGAGCGCACCGCCGCCCAGATCGCCGGCCAGATCGCCCCGGGCTCGGTCGTCTACTTGCCCATCGGCCACTCGGTGTCGAAGGCGATCGTGAGCGCCCTCATCGCGCGGGCGCAGGGCGACGGCGCCCTCACCGCCGAGAACCCGATCCGCATCCTCGGGCTCACCAACGTCGCGTCGCGCAAGCTCTACACCGAGACCAAGGGCAAGATCATTGCCCGCTCGGTCTTCATCGGGTCGAACAACCGCGATTCGATCGCCGCCGGCCTGGGCGAGTTCGTCCCCACCCACCTGTCGCGGGTGCCGCGCCTGATGCGCGACGGGACCCTCAAGGTCGACGTCGCCATCATCCAGGTCTCACCGCCCGACAAGAACGGCTACGTGTCGCTCGGCTCGAGCACCGGCACCTCGCTGGCCGCCATCGAGACCGCGCGCACGGTCATCGCCGAGGTCAACCCGAACGTGCCCAAGACCCACGGCGACGCGCGCATCCACGTGAGCAAGATCCATTACATGGTGAAGTCGACCGAGCCGCTGGTGACGATCGAGCCGGCACCGATCACCGAGGTGGACCGCACCATCGCCAAGTACGTCCAGGATCTCATCCCCAAGGACCCGACGATCCAGTTCGGCATCGGCTCGACCACCGACGCCATCGCCGGCGCGCTGGCCGACAGCGGGCGCAAGGACCTCGCCGTCCACAGCGAGATGATCTCCGACGGTCTGATGCACCTGGTCAAGTCCGGCGCGGTCAAGGGGCCGGTGCGCTACTCGTTCGCTCTCGGGTCGCAGCGGATGCTCGACTGGATGAACGACAACAAGCAGCTCCAGTCGCGCCCGGTCGACGTGCTCAACGACCCGCGCCGGCTGGCCAAGATCCCGCGGCTCATCTCGATCAACACCGCGCTGCGGGTCGACCTCAACGGCCAGGCCAACGCCCAGTACGTCAACAACAAGCACTACAGCGGCACCGGCGGCCAGCAGGACTTCTTCCGCGGCGCCATGATGTCGGAGGGAGGCAAGGCCATCCTGGTCCTGCCCTCTACGTCGACCATCAAGGACGAGGCGGGGAAGGAGAAGCTGGTCTCTCGCATCGTTCTGGCGCTCGGTCCCGACGACGTGGTGACGACCGGCATGCACGACGTGCAGTACGTGGTCACCGAGTTCGGCGTCGCCCACCTCGAGGGCAAGACCACCGCCGAGCGGGCGCGCGCGCTCATCCAGATCGCCCACCCTGACTTCCGCGACCAGCTGCGCCGCCAGCTGGACGACGTCGATCACGTCCGCAAGCGCGCGGTCGAACAGTCGTCCCGCAAGCGCTGAGCCGTTCAGGGCGCCGCGACCGGCACCACGCAGACGTGGGTGCTGGCGGCCGGCGGGCTGGCGACGCACGCGTCGATCTGCCCCTCGGGGCAGGTCTGGGCCACCTCCTTGTCGCAGCCCGGCCCCGACCTCGAGCCCTCCTTGACGCAGACGTGGCTCAGGGTGAGTGTCCCGCCGCCCTTGCCCTTCTCGAGGCAGCCGTCGACGAACCCGTCGCTGCAGGCGAGCGAGATCTCCTGATCACAGCCGTTGCGATCGCCGGCCGCGGCGCCGCCCCCTTCCACGGTGGGTGACCCGGACTTGCGGGCGCAGGCGCCGAGCGCCATCACGGTCGCCAGGAGGAAGATCTGCCGCATCGCGTCCACCGTACACCAGTTCCGTGACATCGCTGGGTTCGCGCCGGCCGGTCACAAATCCCAGCGCCGGCAGGTCCAATCATGCGAACCCCCCACAAGGAGACCTCGGATGAACATCAAGCTCGCGATCCTGGTCGTGTCACTCGCCGGCGGCATCCCCCTCATCGCCAGCGCCGACATGCAGAAGAAGGCGGCCCGGCCGGTCATCAAGCCGGCGGCCGACCTCAAGTGGACCCCGCTGGTGCCCGAGCTCGGCGACAAGGGTCCGCAGCTCTCGGTCATCTTCGGCGACCTCAAGAAGGGCCCGGTCGGGCTCTTGCTCAAGCAGCCCGCCGGCGCCCGTCCCGGCCCCCACACCCACACCTCCGACTACTGGGCGGTGGTGGTGAGCGGCCAGCTGCAGGACTTCGAACCGGGCATGGGTGCCAGCGCGACCAAGCTGCCGAGGGGCTCGTGGTGGATGCAGCCCGGCAAGGCAGCGCACGACAACCACTGCGTCGAGGGCAGCGAGTGCATCGTCTTCGTCTACTTCCCGAAGGGCTTCGACTTCGCCCCGGTTCCGGTCAAGAAGGCGTCGCGCTGACCGCCATCTCAGCTCGTCAAGCCGCTGGTGTCCGACTCGATGAGCTGGCGCAGCCCCGCTGCGATGGCCGATGGCGCCGTGTAGTCGGGGTGACTGCGGAAGAGCGCGACCGCGCGCTCGATCCCCTCGAGCTGCTCCAGGTGCGACGGCGAGGCCGCGGCCGGCTGCGCCGGATGTGCGGTGAAGCAGAGGTGGTCGCGGTCGAGCTTGCCGAGACGGACCAGCCGGGCCGCCTGCTTGCCGCAGCGGCAGGCGTTCTCCGGGTTGACGATGCCGCAGGTGGACGACGTGAAGGCCGCCATCCGCTCGCGCGCGCGCGACAGTCGCTTGCGGAAGGCGGCCGGCTCGATCTCGAGCACCTCGGCCCCCTCCTCGCCGCTGAGGTCGAGGATCTCGCCGAGGATGAACGCCAGGCGGTGATCGCGGTCGAGCCCGAGCAGCATGCGGCTGGTGCAGGTGAGCTTGGCCTCCTTGACCAGGATCTGGTCCTCGATGGGCGCGTCGCCGGCGGCCAGGCCGTCGGCGATCCCCCCGGCCAGCCACCCTGCCATCGCCTCGAGGCTCTCGACCTGATGCTCGGCGGCGCGCTTGCGCGCGGTGAGCAGGTGGTTCGACGCCACCCGGTAGACCCAGGTGGTGAAGGCGCTGTCGCCGCGGAAGCTGGCCAGCCCGGTCACCACGCGCATCAGGATCTCCTGGGTCAGGTCCTGGGCGTCGGTCGGATCGGCCACCATGCGGATGGCCAGGCGGTAGACCAGCTGCTGGGCACCGGCGCACAGCTCGCCGAGCGCCTCCCGGTCCCCGGCCTGCGCGCGCGCCACCAGCGCCGCCTCGTGCTCGCGACTCATCCCGGCGAGTCTAGCAGTCCCGCGGCGCCGACCAAGGGGCCGGCCGGGCGTCGCCAGACTAGGGGCGGACGAGGATGCGGTAGCTGCGCGGCGCGAGCGGGACGTCCGCCTGCACGGTGTCGCCGCTCCTGAGGTCGCGGAACGAGCCGTCGGGCAGGCCGGCGGCGGTGCGGGTGGCGTCGCCGCGGTTGAGCGCGACCCAGACGACCTCGGCGCGATCCATCATGCGGTAGACGTAGACGTCGCCCTCGGCGTGGAGGGTGGTGCGGACGCCGCGGCGGAGCGCGCTGTGCTCGCGGCGGATGTGGGTGAGCGCCTCGAGCTCGCCGCGCAGCCAGTTCTGGTCGCCGCTGGTGCCGTCCCATTGCATGACGCGCCGGTTGTCTGGATCGCCGCCGCCCGCCATGCCGATCTCGTCGCCGTAATAGATGAGCGGCATGCCGTGCGTGGTCATCAGGAAGGCGTAGGCCACCGCCAGCCGCTGGAAGGGGCGATCGTAGCCGGGCAGGCCCGGTCGATCGCTCCATCCGCGCGCCTTGCCAGAGTCCCACTCGCCGAACTGCGGCGCGTCCTCCGCCAGGTGGATGGCGCGCGGCAGGTCGTGGTTGCCGATGAAGGTGCCCATCACCGCGTGCGGGTGGTAGGCCCGGTCGTTGGAGTCGAGAAAGCCGGCCAGCTCGCCCATGTTGCCCTCTCGGCGCAGGATGTTCCTGACCAGCTGGGCGCGCAGCGGGAAGTCGAACTGGCCGTCGAGCATGGTGTCGGGATCGACGTAGCTGCCGATGAGACCGCGATCGCCGTCGAAGGTCTCGCCGACCATGTAGAAGGTCTGCCCGCGCTCCGGCTCGATGTCCGCCCGCAGGCGGGCGCGCAGGTCGAGGATCCACTGGGTCTCGATGTGCTTGACCGCGTCGAGCCGGTAGCCGTCGATGCCGGTCTTCGCGATCCAGTCGACCGCGTTGCCGACCGACCAGGCGCGGGCGTCGTCCCGCGTGAAGTCGAAATCGGGCAGATATGGGCGGAACCAGCAGCGCCGGCCCTCGGCGCCGCCCCAGTCGCAGCCGCCGCCGCACACGCACTGGCCGCCGCCCGGCTTGTCGAGCGGCCAGAACCAGTCCGGGTGATCGGCGTAGAGCGGGCTCTCGATCGCCACGTGGTTCATCACGTAGTCGAGGAAGACCACCATCCCGCGGGCGTGGGCGGCGTCGACGACCGCGCGCAGCTCCTCGAGCGTGCCGACCCGCGACTCGATCTTCTCGAGGTCGCTCGGCCAGTAGCCGTGGTAGGCGGAGTAGTTGCGCCCGTCGTCGCCGACTCCGATCTGGTCGGCGTTGTCGAAGGGGGCGGTCAGCCAGAGGGCGCTGGCGCCCATCTCCTCGAAGTAGCCCTCCTCGATCGCCGCAAGCACCCCGGCCAGGTCGCCGCCGGCGTAGTTGGCCGGATCGTCCACGCCGTCGAGCGGTGCGTCGTTCGAGGCGTCGCCGTTGCGGAAGCGATCGACGAACACGAAGTAGAGGATGCCGTCGCGCCAGTCGACCGCGCCGTCGTCGCAGCGGTTGCAGTCGGCGGTGGCGAGCGAGTTGGTGTGCCCGCTCTCGTCGGCCACCTGGTCCGGGTTGAGCGGATCGAGGACCCAGTCGGCGCCGTCGATCACGAACTTGTACTGGATCGCCTGGCCGTCGGGCGCGTCGATGCTGGCGCGGAAGAAATCGCCGTCGCGCTCGAGCGCGACACCGGTCTCCCATCCGCCGGCCGCGAAGTCACCGCGCAGCTCGACCGAGCTCACGCCGTCGGCGGGGTAGGCGAACTCGACCGAGCAGGTGTCGGCGATCTCGCAGGTGCCGCCGTCGCCGCCGCCGTCGCCGCCCTGGCCCGGCCCACCATCGCCCTGGGCCGGCCCCTGGCTCGAGCCGGGACAGCCGGTCGCGAGGAGGAACGACAGCGCGCACGCGTGGCGGTGGAGGCGCATCCGGTCGGCGGCACGCTTCAAGCGCCGTGCCAGGCGGAGGCGTGGAATAACACGCGAACCGGGCGTTCGATCTCAGGACAGTGCGGCGCACCGCGTTGCGATCGGCAACGGCGGCCGCGGGCGAAAGCCCCGCCCGCGCGGCGGAAACGGGTCTAATGTGCCGCGCCATGTCGCCTCCTCCCGCGGGCATGGATCGTGCCTCACCGCGCGCGATGCGCCGGGTCCCCCCCACCGAACGGTCTCCGCGCGAGCGCGAAACCAGATCACAGGGGATGACCCGGTGGGCCCTCTGCTCCCTCGCCTTGCTGGCTGCGGCGCGCTCGGCGTCCGCGCAACCAGCACCGGCACCCGCACCGGAACCGCCACCGCCACCGCCGCCGGCTCCAGCGCCGGCCGACGATCCGCCGGCCCTGCCGGATCCCGACACCACGGTCAGCGAAACCAGCCCGGCGCCGCCGGGCGAAGGCTTTGCCTTCGGCTCGTACGGCCGCGTGATGATCGGGACCGACGTCCGCGGCTCGAGCCCGGAGCCGGTCAGCGTGGTGGCGCACGGCAGCCGCGTCGTCGAGCCGACCTACCTCGAGCTCGATCTCTACTACCGGCTCAAGGCGCGCCGCGGGATCGATCTCACAACCGTCACCACCCTCGCCTTCGGCGATCGCCTGTTCCACCTGACCGGCGAGTTCGACGCCCAGGTCGCGCTGCGCAACTTCTACCTCGAGGCCGAGAAGAACGTCGGCCCCGGGCGGCTCGGCATCTGGGCCGGCTCGCGCATGTACCGCGGCGACGACATCTACCTGCTCGACTACTGGCCGCTCGACGACGTCAACACGGTGGGCGGCGGCGTCTGGTACCGGCACGACCGCTTCGAGCACGGCATCCACGCCGGGCTCAACCGCCTGCTCGACCCGTTCCAGTTCCAGGAGATGGAGGTCGTCACCCCGGAGGACGGCACCGCCACCATCCCCGAGCTCGATCGCCAGCGCTACATCGTGACGGCCCGCTCGAGCTACCGCGCCTGGGGAGCGCCGCAGGGCCCGGCGCTCAAGCTCAAGGTGTACGGCGATTTCCAGGCGCTGCCGGACGGCCGCCGCCTGCGCGACGACGATACCGTCGAGAAGCTGCCGAGCGACGCCGGCTGGTCGCTCGGCGGCCAGGCCGGATTCTGGGGCTTCGCCCAGGGGCAGAGCCACGTGAACCTGTTCCTGCGCTACTCGCGCGGCCTGTCCGCCTACGACGAGCTCGACCCGCCGATGGACTTCGACGCCGACAAGAAGAGCGCCGGCGCCAGCGAGCTGGTCCTCGGCCTGTCGGGCAACTACGAGTATCCGCGCGGCGGCGTCCTGGTCGGCGCCTATTCGCGCCGCTTCCGCGACGGCGACCCGAGCACCTCCGACGTCGACGACGGCTGGGAGTACATCGCCGATGCCCGCCCGCGCGTACGGGTGGTGGACGCGGTCGAGGCCGCGGCGGACGTCTCCTGGCAGGTCCGCTTCCCGAAAGGCATCTCCGCCACCGAGCTCACCGCGGCCGACCCGGCCATCTTCCAGATCGCGCCGATGGCGATCTACTCCCCCTTCGGCCCCGGCTCGTACGCCCGGCCGCAGTTCCGCCTGGTCTACTCCGCCGCCCACCTCAACGACGCCGCGCGCGACCAGCTCTACCCGCTCGAGGATCCGCGCCGCTCGCATGTCTGGGTCCACTATCTGGGCCTGCAGGCCGAGTGGTGGTTCAACTCCACCTACCGCCAGTGACCACCATGCGCACCGCGATCATCGCCGCCGTCCTCTGCACCGCAGCAGCCGCCGCCTGCGACGGCGCCTCGAGCGAGGAGGATCTGCGCGCCCGCCCCCACCAGGACAACGCCGGTCTCGACTGGCGCGACCAGGTCATCTACCAGATCATGATCGATCGCTTCGAGAACGGCGATCCCAACAACGACTACAACGTCGCGCTCTCGGTGCCGGGGCGCTACCACGGCGGCGACTGGCAGGGCGTCATCGACCGGCTCGACTACCTCGAGGAGCTCGGCGTCACCGCCCTGTGGATCAGCCCGACCTTCATGAACACCGAGGAGGACGCCGGCTTCGCCTCCTACCACGGCTACTGGCCCTACGACCTCGTACGCCCCAACCACCACTTCGGCGACCTGGCCAAGCTGCGCGAGATGGTCGACGCCGCCCACGAGCGCGGGATGCTGGTCATCCTCGACGTCATCGTGAACCACATGGGGCAGCTCTTCTACTACGACATCAACGGCAACGGGCAACCGGACGACTACCTGGCGGGCGGCGGCACCAGCCACACCTGCGTGCAGGTCTGCAACAACCCCGAGCGGGCCGACGAGTGCAGCGAGGACGAGCAGACCTACTGCCAAGAGGGGGCGGGTTATCTCGAGCGCATCATCGAGTGGGACCCGGAGTACGACCCGCGCGGCGTGCAGGGCTGGACCTCGGTCGGCTTCCGCGGTCCGGCCGAGATCCGCTTCACCGACTGGCCGGAGCTCAAGAGAACGGTGCCGCCGCGCCCGCCCGACTGGTTCGGCTGGCCGGCCGACAAGCCCTGGTTCGACGTGCCGAGCTGGTACAACCGGCACGGCCGGGTCTACCTCTGGTGGCACGAGACCGACTACTCGCGCGAGTTCGTCCGCGAGCAGGAGACGCTGGGCGACTTCCCCGGCGGGCTCAAGGACCTCGACACCGACAACCGCGACGTCCAGGAAGCCCTCATCCAGGTCTACCAGTACTGGATGGACGTGGGTGACTTCGACGGCTTCAGGATCGACACCCTCAAGCACATCGACCGGCCCGAAGTGGATCCCGACGTGCGCGGCTTCTACGGCGAGTTCGCCACCCGGATCCGCGCGCACGCGCGCGACATCGGCAAGCAGAACTTCTTCATCTTCGGCGAGGCGTTCGACGGCAACGACGAGCTCAGCGGCGCCTACACCTTCCCCGGGCGGGACGGGGCCGGCTCGTTCCAGCGCATCGACTCCACCTTCTACTTCAGCCAGTACTACCGGGTCATCAAGAACGTCTTCATGGGCGGCGCGCCGACCCGCGACATCGCCTGCATGTACAGCTCGCGGGTGGGCGGCGCGTCGGCCGACTGCGCCGGCTTCGCCCCCGGCCCGACCTACTACGGCGAGCCGCACGCGGCGCCGGAGGACGGCGGCATTGGCCTTGCGCCCCAGCAGGTGCTGGTCAACTTCCTCGACAACCACGACCTCGCCCGCTTCCTCTTCGCCTACCAGGAGCTGCGCGAGAGCGACGCCGGCGCGCTCGCCGCGCTCGAGAACGCGCTCTTCTTCGTTTTCACCTGGGACGGCATCCCGTGCGTCTACTACGGCACCGAGCAGGGCTTCCACGGCGGGGTCGACCCGGGCAACCGGGAGGACATGTTCCTCGGCAACCCGGACGCCGGCTATCCCGCGTTCGACACCGGGAACGAGATGTTCGCCTACGTGAAGGCGCTCATCGCGCTGAGGAAGGAGCGCGCGGCGCTGCGGCGCGGCGCCGTCTCGGTCACCTGGTCGAGCGCCGGCAGCGGAGACGACCCGGGCGCCGGGCTGTTCGCCTTCGAGCGCAGCTCGGGCGACGACAAGGTGCTGGTGGTGCTGAGCGCGCGCGCCAGCGGGACCGGGTCGACCTGCGCCGCCGTCGGCGAGTGCATGACGACCTCGTTCGCGCCCGGCACCACGCTCACCGACATCGCGCCCGGCTCCGACGGCGCCAGCTTCACCGTCGGTCCCGGCGGCTCGCTCGAGGTGGCGGTGCCAGCCCGCGGCGGCCGGGTGCTCGCCCCCTAGACGAGATCCGGACGAGCGGAGTCAGTTGAAGCGCAGCCGCCAGAAGTGATCGATGACCTGTTCGTAGCGCAGGCCGACCCCGGCCAGGTCGTCGGGTGACGGCGGGACGTGGTCGTCGAGCAGCCGGCGGCGCAGCCGCTTGCCGTGAGCGCACAGCTCGCTGAGCGCCTCCTCGAGCGCGGCCCAGGTGGTCGCGTTGCCCGACTCCTCCGCCCACCAGGAATCGACCGTCTGCCGGAGAGCCGGGCGGCCGGCCAGGAGGTCGTCGAGCGCGCTGCAGCGGGCCGCGAGCGGCTCGAGGAGCGGAGTGACCTGGTCGGCCGGGCCGCCGGCGGCGAAGGCGAGATCGTCGGCGGCGAGGAGCAGCGCGTGCACCGCGGTGGCGAGGTCATTCGGGCTCGCGCTCTGGGTCAGCCAGGCCTTCTGGGCGGCGGCGCGCTTGCCGGCGATGGCGGCTCGCAGGCTGGCGGCGGCAGCGGCGAGCTCGGCGTCGATGCGATCGATCTCCGCGGCGATCTCGGCGCCGCGCTGCGGGTCGTCGCGGTCGTCCCCCTGGGCGTAGAAGGTGCGCTCCTGGTGGTAGCGGGCGGCGGCCGGCACGATCGCGGCGGCCCAGCGGCGGGCCAGCGGGGCGACCTCGGTCGGCGGCCGCCCGGCCAGCGCCATCTGCTCGGCGCAGCCGTGCACCGCGTCCGGGTGCAGCGCCGGGGCGGCGGCGGAGTCGGCGGCGGGCCGGCCGCGCTGCTTCCAGCTCCGGCGCCAGGCAAGCGCCTGCTCGGCCCGCAGCCCCGCGGTGGCCAGGCAGCGCGACGCCATCATGACCTGGAGCTCGGTCTCGCCGGGCGCCGACCAGCGCGCAGCGTCGAGCCCCCGGATGCGGGTCAGGTAGTCGTGCTGGCCGGAGATCTGCCCGACGATCTCGCTGCCGGCGGCCACCGTCATGGTCGACACGTCGTTGAGAAAGAGCGCGATGCCGTTGTCGCGCGAGACCACGCGGCCTCCTTCGATGCGGACGTCGCAGGTCTGGCTCGCGTGGACCACGTATCCGTCGTTGACCAGGGCCGAGTCGCGCACGATGACCCGGGCGCGATCGCCGCAGGTGACGCCGGCAAGCTCGACCCGCTCGAGCTCGAGCACGCAGTCGCCGCTGGCCTGCGCGGTGGCGGCCGGCTGGCGGGTGTCGCGCACGGTGCGGTGCTCGCTCCCTGTGCAGGAGAGCTCGCCGCTGCCGCCCGGGGACGACGACCCGCTCCGGCCACACGCGAGCGCCGCGATCAACAAGAGGCGTGGCGCCGCGCACACCGCCGCAAGCTACACCAGACGGTCCGCAGAAATCTGTGGCTGCTCCGGCTGATCTCGCCGGCTTCGCGCTGGCCCGGCCGCTGCATGGCGGCAGGCGCGATGCTGGCGCGGTTCCTCTCCGTCCTCCTCTTGATCTCGGCGGCGTGCGGCGGCGACGACGGCGGCTCTCTCGCCGACGCCGGGCGGGAGATCGACGCAGCTGGAGAGACGGTCGACGCGGCGAGCGGGCTCACCGGCGCCTACGCTCGCGTCGTCCCCGGCTACGGCACCGAGGCAGAGTGCCGCGAGCAGAACCCCGACAAGCTGTTCGCCTGCCTCGAGCTGGTCTCGCTGTGCCCCGACAGCGTGGCCTACATCCTCTTCACCGACATCGTCTTCGACGCCGCCTGGGTCGAGGACGGCGACTCCGCCACGCTCACCTTCGAGACCTGGGACGGCGCCTTCTCCGACGACGGCACCACCGTGTTCACGCGAGTGGAGAGCGGCGCCATCAGCTCGGACGAGGTCTACGGCGAACGGCGGTTCGATCCTTCCGCGCGCGACGAGGACTCGCTCTGCCCCTGACCGGCTGCCGCCGCCAACGCCTTGTGGCATGATGCGCGCGCCATGGTGCGAACGTTCCTCCTTTCCCTGATGGTGGCCGCGCTGGTCGTCTCCTGCTCCGCGAAGAAGGACAAGGA